>WBZQ01000491.1_pt1 | contig 31446 bp, 29 predicted proteins | sample 5204251 | NCBI WGS metagenome assembly WBZQ01 (sample SAMN12412402, study PRJNA552823) | activated sludge metagenome | isolation source: activated sludge from nitrification reactor of wastewater treatment plant... | place: USA: Virginia | collected 2017-09 | reverse complement strand
CCTTGCTTCCCCCACTTCGGACAAAATCCACGACCCGTTGGCGCAAATCTGGTGAACATCTCATGCCCGCATGATCGCTAAAGTCCACTGCCTATGTCCATCAGTAATTGAGGGCTTGGCTATAATTGAGCTTTTTAACCAATCAGCTCTCAAAACACTGGAGATTGACTGGCCTGTGATCGAAATTCAGAATAATTCAGCCCTTTGTACCGCTCACGATTTCTTGGACACCAGTAGAGCCGTATTTGCCTCGACCTGTGGGTCGTCTCACTCGACGATCGTCGTTCCTGAGCCAACTGAGGTAAGCTCGAAAAAGTGGACGCCTTCAACCTACACTGAGAGGGCTGGAGGTGTGAAATGGAACAGGTCCCGCGACAGCAGTCTACGAAGGAGTTCTGGGAGCAGGCGGTGCGGCTGGTCTTGGAACAACAGGTGACGATTCCGGAGGCCGCCCGACGCCTCACCATGTCGGGCAGAACCCTCGAGCGCTGGGTGGGGCGAGCGCGGCAGGGTCAGCTTGCGACGCTAGGGGAAAGCCGACGGCCTGTGACGGAGCTGGAAGCGGAGCTGTCCCGACTCAAACGGGAACTCGCTGAGGCACGGATGGAGCGTAACATCTTAAAAAAAGCCACCGCGTACGTTGCGTACTCACTATCCGCTGAGTCTGTTGTGCCGGGTGCTGGAGGTGTCTCGAAGCGGCTACGATGCGTGGCAACATCGGCGTCCGTCGGCACGCGCCCAGGACAATGCGCGGCTGGAAGTGGCGAGCCAGGCTGCTCATGTGCGCACCCGGCAGACCTATGGGCCGGAACGGCTCCAGGCGGAATTGCGGGACAACGGCTTCACTGCTGGGGGCGGGCGTATCAAACGACTGCGCAAGAAATTGGGCCTACGTTGTCAACAAGTCCGCCGGTTTACAACCACCACGGATTCGACGCACGCGCTGCCGGTCGCGGAGAATATCTTGGCCCAAACATTTGTGGCCACACGACCGAATGAGACATGGGTCACCGACATCACGTACGTGCCAACCGCGGAAGGCTGGTTGTATTTGGCTGGCATTAAGGATCTGTTCACCTGCGAAGTCGTCGGGCATGCCATGGGGGCTCGGATGACGACGGACTTGGTGAGCGACGCCTTAAGGAGAGCGGTGGGGGCGAAGCGCTCACGCCCGGGACTGATCCACCACTCCGATCGGGGCTCGCAGTATTGTGCCCAGGTCTACCAAGAGCACCTCCGCCAGTATGGCTTGACGGCGTCCATGAGTCGGAAGGGGAACTGCTATGACAACGCCCCGATGGAGAGTTTCTGGGGAACGCTGAAGAATGAACTGGTGCATCATCGGCGCTACGAAACCCGTGAGCAGGCTCGGCGCGAGATCACGGAGGACATCGAGCTGTTTTATAACCGGCAGCGGCGACACTCCCGACTGGGGAATTGCTCGCCCGCGGCATTTGCCCAGCAGTGGGCCCGTCAACACCCGGCGGCGTGAGGCTGCACTTCATGGCGTCCACTCTTGACGACCGAGGTCAATGACACTCTCAGTCCAGTGAGTTTCTAGTAGAAGGCCTGTATCGATCCATTTTAGAAACAGAGAGCTTGGTGTAAACGAGAATTAATCAAACCTTCCTTAGAACATGAACCGGACTCCTACAAGATGGGCGGTAGAACTATTTGATCTTCCAAATGGAAGCATCCGACTCCAACGAACCTCTGCAAGGGTTGGGGTTTCAGCGATAGTAACAGGTGTCGGTACGTAGATCTTGAGTACCTGCTCAACCTTTGGTGCTTGTTCCATAAGAATCAACATACCACCACTGCTGATATTCAAAGACAGTGCCTTCCCCTTCTTGGCAAGGCTACCGCCTCCGCCCTCTTGAACCATGATTTCATACAATATTGGTCTCAGCAGCGCAGCTCTCTCTCTGTGGCTTTCATGATTGTCCTGAATCGGCCACTCCCATTCCATTAGTGTCACCTCAATATCCTTCTACGCATATGACAATATTTCGCAATTCCCATTTCACCTTCGTTTCCCTGACCTGTGCCCTTGCTCAACAGCCAATGTCGACTCTAATCTAGATAGATCCGTCACGCACTCGATTATCCAAACCATTTCAGCCACTTATTACAATCAACCTGGGAGATCCTATGCACCGGTATCCAAATCAGCAATACCAATTTTGTAGGCTGCATTCTCAAAGGTATATGTTGACTCCCTCGAAAGGGTTAGGTACTATTCCCGTAATATGAAGGAAGATCCAGGCAATGGATTACACCCAGTATCCACTCCGTCTCGGGCTTAGAACAATTGGCCTAGCTTTTTATGGCTGAATCACCAAAAGGGACTGAACAAACTGATGTTCTTGCCGATCAGAGAGCAGGCTCTGGAATTGTCGTCCTATCGACATCCATGCAACTACTCCACATGAATCGACAGGCTACCGAGCTCGCTAAAAAGATCACAGCAGTGGAACATGGAGGGAGTACAACTGTTTCAGCACGCGGAATACTCCCAACAGCCCTGACCGAGCTTTGCACAGAGATCATCAAAGCCCTCCACATACGGACAGAAGCTAAAGATTGGGAACAGTTTGAACTCAAGCGCGTCACGGGCGACCCCAATCAACCGATTCTACTAAGAGGCTTTGGCTTACCCGATCGAGTCGGGATTCAACATGCCCGACTTGTTGTAACCATGGAAGAACTAGGGCGAAAACAGAACCTGAATGCGGAACATGCGCGAGAACGCTTCCAACTCACCAACCGAGAGCAATCCGTAGTGGAGCACCTCTCAAAAGGCTGGACAAATAAAGAGATTGCTAACGCTCTACAAATTACCGAACAAACCGTCAAAGAGCATATCAAGCACATCATGCGCAAAACGAATTCCACCACCAGGACTGGTATCCTCGTCCAAATATTTAACGCTTAACCACCCTCTTCGCATAGCGTCCCCTTGTCACCCTCTCCCACTGTCACGCAAATAACACAGTGCGTCGAAATTACCACGGTCTAATCAGACCGTGTAACAATATTTATTTTTATTTTCAATGGCTTACAATAGATAACAAACGGCCCGCGATTTGCAATTTACTTCTCAAATTCTATCGGAGGTGACGGCTCAATGCGATCTAGATCTAATGGGACCCTGGCACTTGTGGTGCTTGGATTATTTAGTTCAGCTTTCCTCTTCGCTGGATGCACAACTACACCTTCATCCCACACGAACGAATCGAGGGACAGTGGTTTCACCTCATTGTGGAATGCCTACGGCGACTGTAAATCGACAGCAGACCTATCCAAAGCGACAGCAAACCTGGACCACCTCCGATCAGCCACTCTGCTTGGTCATGAAAAAAATGGGTTCATATTGCCACTGCCAAATCGAATTGCTCATCTGGTTTCAACCCCAACCAGCCGGGCAGCAGTGGATGTGAAGGCTATGACTTCAGCCTGCGCTCTTCACACTGGGGAACTCGCGTTGAACCAGGGATACCTTGAAGTTGCACGGGATCTTTTTGTTTCAATTATCAGACTTCATGAAGGGCAACACTCCTACTACGCTGTAAAAGCAAGAACCTTGTTGGCAAAACTCGAGCAAGGACTCACCATCTCACTCAATGCTCGGTAGCCACGCTCGCCTCACATCCTATCCCGCAACCGGCGATATAAATCTACATAGGCCCTTGCCGATTGACCCCACGATAGATCCGCATTCATTCCCGCAGTGACCAATGAGCGCCAAACCTTCTGTTCCTCATAAACATGAAGCGCGAGTAGAATCGCGGAGAGCAGGGCATCGGGAGAGGGATCAATAAAATGAAAACCTGTTGCGTATCTGGATTTGACTGTTGACGGACGAAAGGGAATAACAGTATCAGCAAGTCCACCTGTACGCCGCACAATAGGAACCGTACCGTATCGCAAGCTATATAGCTGGCTTAATCCGCACGGCTCGTAACGAGACGGCATGATCAGCATGTCCGAGCCCGCCTCAATCCGATGAGCTAGCCCCTCATCAAAACCAAGAGTAAGACCGATTGTCTGAGGGTGCTTCTCCTTAGCTGCAAGGAATTGCTGTTCCAAATGAGTATCTCCAGTACCCAATACAACCAGTTGGAGCTCGAGAGCCATAAGCTCTGGAAGAATATCAAGCAAAAGATCAAATCCCTTTTGGAACGTCAATCGGCCAATGACTGCCAACACTGGCACATCAAGAATCGGCAACCCTAGCTCTTGCTGTAACGCTCGCTTGCACGTCCGTTTTCCCGATAGGTCATTAACGTGGTACTTCGCCGGCAGATAAGCATCCTGCGCGGGATCCCACGCAGTCTCATCAATTCCGTTTGCGATACCACTGACACCACTTGTCCGGTTTGCCAATACGCCTTCAAGGCCACACCCATATTCCGCAGTTAAAATCTCTCTCGCATAGGTAGGACTTACCGTGGAGACAGCGTCGGAGAAGACGATACCCCCCTTCAAACAATTGACTGCTCCGTAGAACTCAAGCCCGCCCAGTGAGAAGAGCGATGAAGGAAGACCGGTTTTTATGAATTCCTGACCTGGGAATATCCCCTGGTAACCAAGGTTGTGCACAGTCAACAAGGTCTTGATCGACTGAAGACTATTATGCTCATGCGGTAGCACCTTGAGATAGACCGCGCACAATGCCGCCTGCCAATCGTGAAGGTGCAGGATATCAATCTTCTCCCGCCGTACGTCTACTAAGACATGCATCGCTTGAATAACTGCACGGCAGAACAAAGTGAATCGGTCAAGGTTGTCCGGATAGTCGCGATGATCCTGCTGATAGAGTCCCGAACGATTGAAGTACGGATCGTGACACACGAACAACACTCTTATCTGATGCAATCCACCGATCACCGGCACATATTCTTCTTCAATGGACACATCTGCCGACGTCCCTCCCATAGGTACAGAGAATTGCATAGCGACCCGACGGTCCTTCCGAGCTAACCGAGTCCGATAGCCCGGTAGCAACAAGGTCACCCGATGCCCCAATTTCGTAAGGGCCATAGACAAGGCCCCCACAACATCCGCAAGCCCACCCGTTTTTGCGTATGGGACCGCCTCAGAGGCGACCATTACAATGTGCGAGCTATTATCTGAGATTTTTGACACCATGCAGGGCAACCAAGGCCAACTTATGGACGTGAAACTTCGTCAATCCCGGTCTTGAATCGAGCTTCATATGCCCAGGCTTTCGCCAATGTTCGTAACTCATTGGGTTGGAGCTTTTCTCGATAGACAAGGTGCTCATCAAAAAACACCAACAACCAGCCTCGATCGGGGTAGGCAAAGTAGACGCCTTCGCCTGCGTGAACCCCACCTCTCCATCCTTTCGGCACCTCACCCGAGGCTACCCTGGATCGAGGGATAAGGCTCAAATCTGGCATCACAAAAAAATAGGCGAACTCGCTATGGTAAAAAGGAGGCCCTCCCCAGGCATTCACAACGGCTCTACTGGTGATTTGATCCAGCACAAGATTTTCTCTTTGAACCAGCTGCTCTTGCTGCTCCAATGTCGGCATACTTTTGCATCCGAGCAATAGCATGAATCCCACGAACACACTCAGCGTGGTGTTCATTAGACGGTTAGCGATGTGTCCCATGTCGTAGTCTCCCCTCACAAAAGCCGCCTGGACTTGACTTCGATTGGTTTAACCGGTTGACAGGCATCACACTGACACAACCCCCTCAGCAAAGTGTAGGAATAAATTCCCGTATCATGGCCATCGCTCCATTTGAATTGAAACGCATAGCGCCCAACTGGTTGAATATCCTGTAGCATGATCAGCAACGGAACATCATCGGCCTGAAGGCGGCGCGCCCCCGTCCATTCATCGACGCAGGCTGCACAGGGACAATGCTGTCGAAGCGAGCGGACTGGATAAACTGCCCGATGACCGTCACTCCATTGAATTCCCAATACGCCCTTCTCAAGCCACTCTATATCCCGAGGCTCTAATGCAGCGGCTGTCATACTCACCCCTCTCTCCTGTGATCACGTCTTACGATACAGTAATCGACAAAAAATTCGCGGATGGGAGCCGCCTACCGGCCACAACCGTCACATACCCTTCGATCGCCGCCTCCACTTCTCCCCGCACTTGTCCACTGGCTCGTAACCGTGTCACGAGAATGGGATCAAGACGAATGGCCTGTTGGAGAAATGAGAGGCTGCCGCGTGATAGCGCAACACAGCGAACTCGCTGGTGCGCAGCGCATGGTACACACACAAGCCCTCCTGCGACCGGAGAAAAGTGAGGTTCACCTACAAAATGTGTCTTCCCACAGGAAGCACAATGGTCGGTCTGTGGACGAAATCCCGTGACACCCAGCAATCTGATTTGAAACAGTAGCGCCGTAAAGGTTGGGTCTTCACTCTCGTGAAGCGATGCAAGCCCTTGCTCGAGCGTATCAAACAAAAGTGGATCTGGATCTCCGTCCGGAGTAATCGCAGCCACCACGTTGACCATCCGTGCCGCTGAATCTATCAGACTGAGAGATTCCCGCAACTTTTGGGAAGACCTGACAAGATCAACGTGTGAAATCCGGTATAGCGAGTCGCCGGTTTTTTCGAAGAGATTCAACCGGCACAGACTGAACGGCTCAAGTGCCGCTCCAAAACGGCTCTTTGGCCGACGTGCACCACGAGCCACCCCTCGAATCTTGCCTTTCTCTTTTGCGTAAAATGTGACGATTCGATCGGCATCGCCCCACTTGCGACTCCGCAAAACGAGCGCTGTCGTCTTTACGAGTGGCACATCTCCCTCTCATCCCTGGCCCAACAATCTCCTGATGCCCTGCTGAATTGTGTCATCGGAGATACTCCAAGAATATCGTGGCCAACGTTAAATAAATCGAAATCCCCGTGATATCATTCGCTGTGGTCACAAAAGGGCCGGCCGCGACGGCAGGATCTACTCCCAGGCGTTTCAACAGGATTGGCATAATCGTCGCCATACTGGTCGACACAAAAAAAGCGATGATCAGAGAAACGCCCACGACCATCCCCAGAAACCCTTGGTGCAAGACCCACGCAACCAACGTCAACGTCACTCCGCACGCCAACCCCATTACTAACCCGACCTTCGCCTCACGAAAAAACACCGGCCAGACATGGGTGAGCTCAACGGAACCGGTGGCCAATCCACGAATAATCAACGTTGATGATTGCAAGCCGACATTACCACCCATCGCGGCAATGACGGGAATAAAACTCACAATTGCCACAACTTCTTGAACTGTATAACGGAAATACCAAAGGATTGCGCCAGACAGCAGACTCCCTACAAGGTTAGTAAATAGCCACGGCAATCGGAGTCTGGCTGACGCAATGCTCGATGACTTCGAAGCCGTATCTTCTTCAATAGCACCGGCCATCTTCAGCATATCCTCGGTCGCTTCTTCACGGATGACATCGACCACGTCATCAACCGTAATAATCCCCACAAGCTTCCCGTCTCGCTCCACGACCGGAATGGCCAACAAATTATAATTGGCCACTTGCCTCGCCACCTCTTCTTGATCCATATCAATACTGACGCTCATCGCCTCCCGCGTCATGATGTTCTTCAGCGGAGTGGTGGGAGGGACCGTGAGAAGTTGCCGAAGCGAAAGCACACCAACCAGGCGATCATCCTTATCCGTCACATAGATATAGAACACCATTTCCGCATCAGTGGCCTGTTGCAACCGGCGGATGGCTTCCTGCGCCGTGGCGTCCTCCGGCAGGGAAAAAAATTCCGTGGTCATGATGGCGCCGGCCGTATCTTTTGGGTATCGGAGAATGTCGGCTACTTCGGTCGAATCCTCCGTCTTCATCAGCGCTAACACTTCCTTACTCCGTTCTTCCGGGAGGAACCCAAGAATATAGGCAACGTCGTCAGGGCCGAGATCCTTCAGGAGCCATGCAATATCGGAGTGAAGCAGATCGGCGAGCACCTGTTGAATACTCTCCCCGTCCAGCTCGCTCAGCACCTGTCCGCGCTTTCTTTCGCCACGAACCAGCTCGAAAATTTCCCGTTTTTCCTTCGGCGAGGAGAGATGGGTCACTGCCTTAGCAATATCCGCTGGGTGCATGCGCCCTAACATTTTTGATAGGTTCGTGATCGCTCCCCGACGCAGGAGCTTCTGCACGGATTGAATGACGATATCTGATTTTGTCTGCCCTCGCTCGGTCTGATCACGAAGGACTTCGCGCAGAATATCACGATCAGCGGGACGAGGACGTTGTTCCGGAAGGCGTGGTTCCGTTGGTCGGTCGGTTGGCTGCATGATTGTTGCGCGGGATCTTGAGACTTGCTCCGGTGGCGTCGCATGGAGCAGGCTAACCGCTCACTGGACGACACAAAGCAGATACTTCGTCTTCGCTACCTACGGCCTTATTGGGAAGGCTGTTTGAACTGCTGCAGCATAGAGATGCCATCCACTTTCGGGTACGAATGCATACCGGGAACCATCAACATCAAGTTTTCACCAACGGTTAGTAGCCCAACTCCACAAGAGCCTGCTCATCCTCGCGCCAGTCTTTTCTGACTTTCACCCACAGCTCAAGAAACACTTTCATCCCAAAAATCTTCTCCATGTCCAATCGGGCTTGGGTCCCGATTGTTTTCAACCGCTCCCCGTGCTTTCCGATCAAGATGCCTTTCTGTGTCTCGCGTTCAACCATAATCGACGCCCGAATCTTCGCGAGTCTTCCCTCTTCAACAAATTCATCGATCTCTACCGCCGTCGCATATGGGACTTCATCCTCGGTCGCCTGGATGACCTTCTCACGAATCATTTCGGCCGCCAACGTTCTCATCGTCTGATCTGTCACAACATCCTCGCCGTACAGTCCTTCCCCCGACGGAAGGTACGGAACCGTCACGGCAAGCAATCGCTCCACATTATCGTTGCCCTGAGCAGACACCGGCACCACTTCCGTCCAAGCAAACAGCTTGGCATATTGGTCAAGAACAGGAAGCATCTTATGCTTATTCACCAGATCGATTTTGGTCATGACTAAGATCACCGGCCTCGGCTGCTTTGCCAAGGCTTCTTTCATGTATTTGATGGCAGACAAATCTCCGGGACCTGGACGGCTTGTCGCCTCCATGAGCATGTATAACACGTCCGCATCGTCCAGCGTTTCCACCGCCGCGCGAACCATCCGCCGATTCAACAAATGGTCAGGCTTATGCAATCCCGGTGTGTCGAGAAAGGCGATTTGCGCCCCTTCCGCGTGCACAATACCCATCACCCGAGTCCTGGTCGTTTGCGGCTTACTCGAGACAATCGAAATTTTTTCGCCGAGCAGACGATTCAGTAGAGTCGACTTACCCACGTTGGATCGTCCAATGATGGCAACCGTTCCAGACTTCATGGCTTTGAGGAAGGCTCCTGTTGTTTCTCTGAACCTGGGATGAATTGATACACTGTCTCACCTTTCCGCACATAGCCTAACTGCTCACGGGCTAATTGTTCGATCTTGGTTGGATCATGCTGGAGACGCAGAATATCGTACTGCAAGGTGACATTTTCTTTGCGTAATGCCGACAACTCTTGCTCCAAATTCTTGGCGTAATCCCGCATCGTGAGATACCGTGAAAGTCCCATTTCTCCATAGAAGAGTGCGACCCCCAGCCAAAGAACCCCGATCACTCCGCCCACCTGGGCAAGAGTGAACAGACGTCGCTGCCACTCCAGCCAGTCCCGACCACGATTTTGTTTAATAACCATCATCAATTAATCCCGACCATGACTCCAGAACAAGCTAACTCCGCGCAGGCACGGCCTCTCGACCACGGTAGATTGCCGCAGCTCCCAATTCTTCCTCAATTCGAAGCAGCTGATTGTATTTTGCCACACGATCCGTTCGAGAGAGGGACCCGGTCTTGATCAACCCGCTGTTCGTCGCGACGGCCACGTCCGCGATGGTCGTGTCCTCTGTTTCCCCGGAGCGGTGCGAAATGATGGCCGTATAACCCGATCGCTTTGCGAGTTCAATGGCATCCAACGTCTCCGTCAATGTTCCAATCTGATTCAGTTTAATCAGAATTGAATTTCCAATCCCCTCCTTAATGCCCTTTGAAAAGATCTCAACATTCGTCACAAAGATGTCGTCACCGACAAGCTGGACCCGCTTCCCGAGCTTTTCCGTGAGCAATTTCCAGCCCTTCCAGTCCAGCTCACTCAACCCGTCTTCAATGGAAAGAATGGGATAGCGATCGAGCAGTTTGCCATAGTAACTGACCATGTCTTCCGATGAACGTTCCGGATTCTTTTCTGCTTCAAGGATGTACCGTCCCTTCTCGTAGAGTTCACTGGCGGCACAGTCTAACGCCATCGCGATATCCCGCCCGACCTGATAGCCCGCCGCTTCAATCGCCTCCGATATGAGACTCAGTGCTTCCTCGTTCGATTGCAGATCGGGAGCAAATCCCCCCTCATCTCCCACTGCAGTATTGAGGCCCTTCTTCTTCAAGAGCGCCTTCAACGAGTGAAAGACCTCGGTGGCCATGCGAAGCGCGTCGCTGAATCGGCTAGCCCCCACCGGCATGATCATAAACTCTTGAAGGTCCAGCCGATTGTCGGCATGGGCGCCCCCGTTGATGATGTTCATAAGCGGCACAGGGAGCACACGCGCATTCGTCCCACCTAAATACCGGTAGAGGGGTTGCCCGGTCTCAATAGCCGACGCTTTCGCCACAGCTAAGGACACACCCAGAATCGCATTGGCGCCCAGCTTACCTTTTGTCTTGGTCCCATCCAACGCAATCATGGCTCGATCAATCCCGGCTTGATCGAACGCATCCTTCCCCAGCAGTTCAGGAGCAATGACCTTACTGATATTCGCAACCGCTTTGGAGACGCCTTTTCCCATCCATCGCTTCTTGTCTCCATCCCTCAGCTCGATCGCCTCTTTTTCGCCCGTCGAAGCGCCGGAGGGAACGGCCGCTCGCCCGATCGCTCCACTTTCGAGTGTAACCTCTACCTCAACCGTCGGATTACCACGTGAATCGATAATCTGCCTGCCTCTGATTTCTCTAATGTCGCTCATACCGCTTGACCTCTCTCCAGTTAGACAATCAGCTTGTTTTTCAACAGCTCATTCACCTTGCCGGGATTCGCCTTCCCCCCACTTGCCTTCATCACTTGGCCAACAAGAAATCCTAAGACCTGCTGCTTCCCTTCCTTGAACTGCCCAACCTGCACTGGATTCTTACTCAAAACCTCGTCGATGATCTTCCTTAACGCCCCTTCATCTGAGACCTGTGTCAACCCTTTTTCCTGCACAATCTGTTGAGGGGTCTTGCCGCTACGATAGAGCTCTGGGAAAATCTCACGAGCGACTTTTAGGCTGATCACCCCTTTATCCACCATCGTCAACAGATCGACAAGTCGATCAGGCGAGACCGGCGACACGGCGATATCGGTCCCAGAGTTATTCAATTCTCTGGTTAATTCCCCCATCACCCAATTACTCACGGTTTTAGGATCTTTGAACAGCTTCAGGCAGGACTCAAAGTAGTCCGCCATGTCTTTCGATGTCGTGATCACGCCCGCATCGTACTCTGGAAGACCATACTCGGTGATAAATCGACGGGTACGCACGGCTGGCAATTCCGGTAATGACGATCGAAATCCTTCGATCCAGTTCTCATTCAACTGCAGCGGTACTAAATCCGGATCAGGGAAGTATCGATAGTCGTGGGCCTCCTCTTTAGAGCGCATCACTGCCGTTTCACCCCGATCAATGTTCCAAAGCCTGGTCTCCTGATAAATCTTGCCTCCCTCATTCAGGACCTTGGTCTGCCGTTTGATTTCATACTCAACCGCATCCTTCACATATTTGAAGGAATTGATATTCTTGAGCTCAACCTTCGTCCCGAACTCCCGCTGGCCAACCGGACGCAATGACAAGTTTGGCTCGCAACGGAAACTCCCTTCTTCCATGTTCCCGTCGCACACACCCAGATACATCAGCACATCGCGCAACCCTTTCAGATAGGCTACCACCTCATCCGCTGAACTCATATCCGGTTCCGTCACGATCTCCAGCAGCGGTGTGCCCGCACGATTCAAATCCACACGGCTTCCCGCCGTCCCAGCTCCGTGTACATTTTTCCCCGCGTCTTCTTCCAAGTGCGCTCGTCGAATTCGAACTCGTTTTGTGACCGTCCCGACAACGACCTCAATCCAGCCATACTGGCAGATCGGATCCTCGTATTGAGAAATCTGGTACCCCTTGGGCAAATCCGGGTAGAAATAGTTCTTTCTTGCGAATCGATTGTTCGCCGTGATCGTACAGTTCAACGCCAATCCGGCACGAACAGCCATTTCGATCGCCGTTCGATTGATCACAGGCAAGCTGCCTGGGAGACCAAGACAGACAGGACAAGTCTGGTTGTTAGCGGAGAGCCCGAAGGTCGTACCGCACCCGCAGAACATTTTGGAGTTGGTCCGCAGTTGTGCATGGACCTCCACCCCGATCACCACCTCAAACATCATCCGCGCTCCGCTCCCTCATCTTGGACATGCCCTCGTTCGCGTTTCATCGCCTCACGTCCGGCATCGAAGGCATCCCGCAGCACCGACCGTTTCGACTCGACGAACTCCCTGCCCTGATCGACGGCTTCTTCAAACACCTCACCAGCCCGACCGGCGAGATCTCGCAAATCGGTTTCGGCACGACGGGCATACCCTCGCAGTCGGTCACGCGACTCACTGCCCGTTTGGGGCGCCAGCAATAGTCCCATCACCGCACCCATGGCCGCACCGCTGAGAAACGCCAACAACACCGCCGTTGAAGCTCCCCGTTCATCCGCCATTGTGTGTCCCTCCCTCATGTTTCATGCGTTCCCGTACGACGTGAGTTGCGGCCTTGACGCCGGCAACCATACTCGCCACATTGCTCAATAGCGTTCCGCCTGAACCGCAGACAACAGTATGCACTTGCCGCACCGATTCACCAACCTCGCCTACGGCGTGCAGCAAGACCGATGCATGCTCAACACCCTCACGTGCCTGACTCGTCACGTCATTGAGGTTTTGGCTCACCGCACGCAATTCAGCCACAAGAGCCGGCAACTCCGTATTCATCTTGGCCAGCAGTTGTTCGGACTCGGCAACGGTCTTTCGAATCTGCATCAAAACAGGCACGAGATATCCAACCAGCACTGCAAATACGACGGCGACGAGGAGTGCCGCAATTTCAACGATCGTCATAGTTGCCTCTCCTTCTGGTCAGTCATTGCGTCCATCTCACTCATGACCCCATTTCTTTTTATCGCCTTCGTCTTACCGTAGATTTGGCTTCTGGCGATGCCAGGCTGTGGATTGCTCATAGGCGTGTGCGGCACGGAGCATCAGGTCTTCTTCAAACGCCCGCCCAATCAGTTGGAGCCCGATCGGAAGCCCTGCCTTGGTGAATCCACAAGGCAGCGCGATCGCCGGCAACCCTGCCAGATTCACCGAGATCGTGAAAATATCTGACAGATACATCTGCAACGGATCTTCGCTTTTCTCGCCAAGCTTGAAGGCCGGTGTCGGCGTTGCCGGAGTGATAATGAGGTCTACCTCCTTAAATGCGGCGTCGAAATCCTGACAGACTAACGTGCGTACAGCCTGCGCCTTCCCATAGTAGGCGTCATAATATCCTGCGCTGAGAACATACGTACCAAGCATAATTCGACGTTTGACTTCCGGCCCGAACCCTTCCTGCCTCGTTCTCATATACAGTTCGAGCAGGTCTTTCGTCTCCTTGGCACGGAACCCAAACTTCACGCCGTCGAATCGGGCAAGATTTGAGCTAGCCTCCGCTGTTGCAATCACGTAATAAACCGCCACTGCAGCATCAGTTCTGGGTAGACGGATCTCCTTGATCTCGGCGCCAAGGTGCTTTAACTCCCCGATGGCGGCTCGGACGGCCAGCTCGACCTCTGGATCAAGTCCCTCGGTGAAAAATTCAACCGGCACACCGACCTTTAGATTTTTGAGGTCACGCTTCTGTAACGCTTTCACGTAGTCCGGTACCGGGCGATCAACCGAGGTGGAATCCATCGGATCATGGCCGGCAATGGCTTGGAGAAGAAACGCCGCATCAGGCACATTGCGTGTGATCGGCCCAATCTGATCGAGCGACGAGGCAAACGCCACAAGACCATACCGTGACACACGTCCGTACGTCGGCTTCACCCCCACCACGCCGCAGAATGCAGCCGGCTGCCTGATTGACCCCCCGGTGTCAGACCCAAGTGCCGCCACACATTCTTCCGCAGCCACCGCCGCTGCCGATCCTCCACTCGATCCTCCCGGCACACAGTGAAGGTTCCACGGATTTCGGCTGGGGCCAAATGCAGAGTTCTCTGTCGATGACCCCATGGCGAACTCATCCAGATTGGTCTTGCCCACCAAGATGTACTCCTCCGAGCGCAGCCTCGAAACGACCGTCGCATCGTATGGTGGAACAAAACTTTGTAACATTCGAGAACTGCAGGTCGTCGGCACACCATCTGTGCAGATGTTATCCTTCACTGCGAGCGGCATCCCTGTCAGCGGATGCGTCTTTCTCCACACTTTGAGCTTGTGATCCAAACACTCCGCCTGCTGATAGGCAGCCTCTTTCGTTTGAGTGACGAAGGCCTTCACCTTCGGTTCCACCTGACTGATTCGGAGAAAATAGGCACGCACGATCTCCGTCGCGGTCACTTCCCCTGCCGTGAATTTCTTATGAAGCTCAACGAGACCTAGTTTTTGGAGAGACATGACATGCTCATGACCAACGGGTATTCGCGCAACAAACCGACACCGGCATCCAGTGCCGTGGTCGAGTTGGTTAGCTCCCCGTCACAATTCGATTTTTCTCATTCACGCGCACAATCTTGGGCACGTGCTTCTTGATTTCTTCTTCACCATAATACTCGTAACAAAAGATGATGATTTGGTCCCCAACTGCCGCTTTCCTGGCTGTGGGGCCGTTGAGAATAATTTCTCCCTTTCCTCGTGCCCCGTTAATGGCATAGGTCATGAATCGTTCGCCGTTATTCAGATTTGAGCAGACAATAGCCTCGTACGGCAGAATGCCTGCCGCCTCCATCAAGTCTTGATCGATCGTCAAACTTCCTTCGTACTCGAGGTGGGCTCCAGTCACCGTCGCACGGTGAATCTTTGAACGTAACATTTGTCGAAACATGTATTGCCTCGTCCTTCGTCGATTGTCATATATCTCATCCAGAATGGTTACGGATGAGACGGTCATGGACGGTTAACGCTCCTCGATGATTTTGGGAACGACAAAGCCATCCGATTCACGTTCCGGCGCATTAGCCAAGGCTTTTTCCACCGGCAACGAGAGACGCACAAGATCCTCTCTGAACACATTCACTTGCCCGGTAACGGTCGCCGTCGGTTCAATGCCGGTGGTGTCATATTGCTTCAACTTGTCGACATGGGTAAGAATTTGAGTCAACTGCTTGGCGAATGTTTCCTTTTCAGCAGCCGTCACGGCTAACCTGGCTAGCTGCGCCACTTTTTCGACATCCTGCTGCGTGATCTCCACTCTTCTTTCCCTTTCCCCTATGAGACGTGAAAGTAGGGTCCCTTATTGCGCACATTCAACGAGGGCCTTCTGAGGCCGCGCGTTGAACGAGCAGAGGGACCTGCCTTCACACCTCATTCCACCGTCACGCTTTTCGCGAGATTCCTCGGCTGATCCACATCCGCACCTCGCAACACGGCAATATGGTACGCCAGGAGCTGAAGCGGAATCGTAAACAACATCGGAGAGATCAGTGCATGGGTATCCGGCACCGTGAATACTGCATCTGCGATCTTCCCGAGTTCTCGCTCTCCTTCAGCCACGAATGCGATCACGGGGGCATGTCGCGCCTTGACCTCCATGAGATTGCTCACTGTTTTGTCATACAGTCGATCGCGAGGCGCCAACACCACAACCGGCATATCCTTGTCGATCAATGCAATCGGGCCATGCTTCATCTCACCTGCCGCATAGCCTTCGGCATGAATGTAGGAAATTTCTTTGAGTTTCAGTGCGCCTTCCAGCGCGATCGGATAATTGATTCCGCGCCCCAAGAAGAGAAAATTCCGCTTCTTGTAGTAGCGCTTGGCAATCGCCACGATTTCAGCTTCCCGCTGCAGCACACTCTCAACCAGGACCGGCAACCGCACGAGCCGATCAAGCCAGGCCTGACCATCCGCTACCTTCATCACATTACGAACTCGCGCGAAATGCAAGGCCAGGAGATAGAGCGCCGTGAGCTGCGCAGTGAACGCCTTCGTCGAGGCCACGCCGATCTCCGGCCCGCAATGGGTATACAGAACTCCATCCGACTCACGGGCCAACGTGCTCCCAACCACGTTCACAATGGATACGACACGCGCCCCCTTGGCCTTGGCCTCTCGTGCAGCGGCAAGCGTATCGGCCGTCTCGCCGGATTGGGAGATCGTAATAAACAAATCCTTCTTACCGACAAGCGGATCACGATAGCGAAACTCGCTGCCAATATCCACCTGAACCGGCGCCCGGACCATTTCCTCAAAAAGATACTTCCCGACCTGACCGGCATGCCAGGACGTTCCACAAGCCACGATCCAGATCCGCTCCAAAGACGCGAATTCTTTCGGGGTCAACCCAATGTCCGGGAGATCCGCCTCTCCCGTCTCATAGGAATACCGCCCTCGCATGGTATCCAAAATGGTCTGCGGCTGTTCATGAATCTCTTTCAGCATGAAGTGCGGATAGCCGCTCTTCTCCGCTGCAGCCGCATCCCATGTGATCTTCGACGCCTTTCGCGAGACAGTCTGCCCATCGAAATCGGTCAGTTGCACATCATCTTGGGTAACGACCGCCACGTCCCCCTCTTCGAGATAGGTCACTTCCCGCGTATGCGCCAGCATAGCCATGACATCCGAGGCGATGTAGGATGCATGCGCCGTCCGACCGACGACCAACGGACAGCCTGACCGTGCAGCAATCAAGGTTCCCGGCTCCCGCTCCGACATCACCGCCAGCGCATAACTGCCTTTCACGTCTTTTGTCGCCAAACGCACAGCATCGGCCAGTTTATTGCCTTTCTGAAGATATTTATCGATCAAATGGGCGACGACCTCCGTATCGGTCTCTGAGACAAACTTATAACCGTCCTTCTCGAGCTGCTGTTTCAGCTGCTGATAGTTTTCAATAATTCCGTTGTGCACCAACACGCAGCCCTTAGATCGATGCGGATGGGCATTCTGCTCCGAGGGCTTGCCGTGCGTCGCCCACCGAGTATGGCCGATTCCAACCGTTCCCGTGAGCCCATTGGCCTTGAGAGCGTTCTGAAGATTCACTAGCTTGCCCACACTCCGCTTGACGGCGATTTTCTCTCCCTGTAAGACGGCCACCCCCGATGAATCGTAGCCGCGGTACTCTAACTTGGATAATCCTCCTATAAGAATCGGCACGGCTTCCTGGTTGCCGACATATCCAATGATTCCACACATGACAATACCTCGGCTTTAAATGGTTGGCAGACAACTACGCGCCGCTATCGTTCCGCGATCAGCCCTTCGATGACCGTCCAGCCCTTTTCTTGGACTTCGCCGCAGTGTTCTGTTTTTTTGCCCTTACCTGCTTCGCAGGGGTCTTGACGGACACTACACTGGGTGCAGTCCTTTCCAACAAGGCCCGTCGTTTGGCCACCCATCCCATTCGATTGGTCTGAGGAACCCGAGCGATCGCCAGTGAATCGGCCGGCACATTCTGTGTGACGGTCGTCCCTGCGGCGATCACTGCGCCCTCCCCGATCGTCACCGGCGCAACAAGCTGAGTATCACTCCCCAGAAATACATTCTTCCCAATCACCGTGTGATGCTTTTTCTGGCCATCATAGTTACAGGTGATCGTACCGGCACCGATATTCACTCCTTCAGCAATCGTGGCATCTCCCAAGTAACTGAGATGATTGGCTTTGGACCCCTCGCCCAACTCGGTCTTTTTCATTTCGACAAAATTTCCGACTTTCGCTCGTCGCCTCACCACCACGCCAGGACGAAGATGAACAAACGGTCCCACATGTGCCTCATCATCAACACGCGATTGACTGAGAACAGAGGAATCTAACAGCTCAACATGATTGCCGATCATACAATCGGTGATCCGAACCCCTGAGCGAATCGTGGTCTCCTCACCAATCACCGTGTTCCCTTCGAGTACGACGTGGGGGTACAGGACCGTATCCTTGCCGATCGTGACGCCTGCATCAATCCACACGGAACCTGGGTCTCGCATTGTCACGCCGGCATCCAGCCAACGTTCACGAATCTGGTGCCGGACGACCTGCTCTGCCGCTGCCAGCTGCTGCCTGGTGTTGACCCCTAACCCTTCATCGGGGTTCTGAAGCGTCACCGCAGCCACACGCTGCCCTTGTGAAACCGCCATCCGCACGATATCCGTCAGGTAGTATTCACCCTGCGCATTGTCGGGCTCCAGCTTATCGAGCGCCTCAAAGAGAAACGCTCCGGACACTACATACGTACCCACATTGATTTCCTTGGTCGCACGCTCTGTCGTAGTGGCATCTCGATCTTCAATAATCTTCAGCACGTCCAGGGACGAATGCGCTTGCCCCCCCTGGCTTGCTTGACGACGAATCACCCGCCCGTAGCCACTGGGATCATCCAAGATCGCCGTCAGAATGGTGACGGTTGCCCCCTCTCGTTGATGAACAGTGAGAAGCTCGCGCACGGTGGATTCCTTCAACAAGGGGGTATCACCGTTTAGAATAAGATAGTGTACAGGACCCGCTGTACCCTCTTGAGAGAACACAGAACGGCTTTGCATAACCGCATGGCCGGTCCCCAGCTGTTGCGCCTGTTCGACGATACGCACCGCCTGTGCTCCTGGCGTGCCGGTGATCCCCGCCTCAATGATCCGCCGAACCTTTTCCGCTTGATGCCCAACGACGACCGCGATTCGCTGACCTGCCACTCGAAGCGCCACATCCACCGCGTACTGCACCATCGGCTTCCCCGCAACCTGATGCAACACTTTGACATGGTTGGACTTCATTCGCTTACCCAACCCAGCTGCCATCACGATCACCCCAAGACCGGCGATAGGGGAATCCATTGCCTGCTGATCAGCCATTGATGTCATGCGCTGCATACTCCTCATAATGAGCGTTTCTCAAAGGAATCATCGGGGAATTTGTTTATCCGATCGGCACGCCAACATCCGGCTGTTTAATCTGACTCCACTTCGCCTCCGCCAACGCTGAGGCCATGGCGCCGGTCGGTGTGTACAACCCCCCGGATACAATCAGCTTCATCGCCTCTTCAATACTGATATCAACCGACGTGACCTCCCGTTCTGGTACCAGCAGAAAATAGCCCGACGTGGGGTTGGGGGAAGTCGGCACATACACATGGATCAATGTATCTTCCCCCAAAGCCGTCGTCTCACCTTTCGTCATACCCGTCACGAAGGCAAAACAATAATGACCATTCTTGGGAAACTGGATCAAGACCACACGCCGGTATGACCCTCGCTCCGAAAATGAGAGAATATCCATCATGGACTTCAAGGTCGAGTAAATTCCCCGGACAAGGGGTAACCGATTGAGCCAATCCTCCCAGTGACTGACGATCTGGCGTCCTATGAAATTGGCCGCAAACAACCCAACCAAGAAAATCAGCAACACCAAGGTCACGATCCCGAGCCCGGGAATATAGTGATCGGGCACCAGCTCAGCCATCGCATCGCCCAAGATACCGTCCAGTGCTACAAACAGAGTTTTCAGAACGAGAATCGTGCCCCAAATAGGGGTGACAAGCAGGAGTCCTGTCAGAAAATATCGCCTCAAAGCCGTCTTAAGCATAAGAAAATCAGCCCATCCTCATGGGAGAACGATCCGTGATTCATCTTACAGAGTACCGAACAAACGTCGCAAGCGTTTTCTTGTTAATTTCAATGGGTTATACACACAAACGAGACGGATCCCTGAATAGATTCCATCTTGCTATTCCCCGCAACCTGACTTAGGATCCACTTTCAAAAACGCGTGCGAAGAAAAATATCGATGAGCCCTGCCACACAAAAACCATCCGGTATCTTCGTCACGCTGGAAGGCGGGGAAGGAAGCGGCAAAACGACGCAGGCCTGCAGGCTTTGTGACTGGCTGACAGCGCAGGGCTGGCGCGTCCTCCACACCCGAGAGCCGGGAGGAACACTTCTCGCTGAACGATTACGCAGTCTCCTTCTCGACCATTCCTCGGAAACCCTTGCCCCGGAAACCGAGGCGTGGCTCATCCTTGCAGCCAGGCGCCAACATGTCGATCATGTGATCAAGCCAGCACTGCAACAGGGGATAATCGTCGTGTGCGACCGCTTCTCGGACTCGACCATGGCCTATCAAGGCTATGGTCGTGGATTGGACCTCCGAACCTTGCGTACCATGAATAAGTGGGCAACCGGAAAACTTGTTCCGCATCTGACTCTGCTCTTCGACGTGCCGGTCCGTATCGGACTGACGCGACGCCGAAGCCAACGCTCTTCCCAAAATCGTCTTGATCGAGAAGCGACGCAATTCCACGAGAAGGTACGAGCTGGATTTCGGACCCTCGCCCGGAAAGAGCCCCGGCGTATGATTGTCTTTGATGCCTCTCTTCCTCTAGAGTCCGTCCAACAGAACGTGGAGGAAGTCATCACACGTTGGCTCAACACTCGCCGCATACAACAGTTGCGGCGGCGGTAGTCTATGCCGTTTACAGATATCACAGGCCATGAGCAATCCATCGCCCTACTCCAGGCCAGTCTCACCAATAAGAGACTCGCTCAGGCCTACCTCTTTCACGGCGATGCCCACATTGGCAAACGTATGACCGCCGTGAGGCTGGCGCAGGTCCTGAATTGTGACCGCCCAGTTCTCACAGAGACCCCGGACAGTTGCGGTCAATGCCGCTCTTGCTTGCAGGTCGCAGCTCACACGCATCCCGATTATTTTGTCATCGAACCCGATGCGGACGCGGCGACACCACAAATCAAAATTGAGCAGATCCGAGAACTCGAACAGCAGTTCATCTACCGACCCCTCGTCGGTGAGCAGAAGATCTGCCTGATTGACAATGCGGATCGAATGACCATCGGTGCGGCCAATGCCCTGCTCAAAACATTGGAGGAACCTCCAGGCCATAGTCTCTTTGTCCTGGTCACCAGTCGGCTCCACGCACTCCCCATCACCATTCGGTCACGCTGCCAGGCGCTTCGCTTTACCTCACCGGCTCGAACACAAGTGGAGGCTGCACTGATTCTTAAGCGGGAGCTTCCACCCGATGACGCTCGATTCCTGGCGCTGCTCACCGACAGCCGCATCGGAGAAGCACTCACCACGAACGTGACAGAGGTTCGCTCGCGCCAACAAGAGTGCCTGACACTGGTGAAACCTGAATCATTGACATCCAGCACCACCATCCTCTCTGCGTCGGAAACCTTGGCCAAATCAGACCGAGGAACGGAGACCTTGAGCTGGTTGACGCGATGGATCCGCGACCTGGTGATTGTCCTTGTGGATGGAGATCGAGACCAGATCCTTCATCTCGATCAACTCCCCCAATTGCAGCGATTCGCCGACCGAGCGAACATTGACCTCCTCCTGACTCTCTTGAACGACATTGAGAAACACGCACAGCAAGCCACGCGGCACTTAAACGTACAAATGGCGTTAGAGACAACGTTTCTTCGCCTCCGTGAGGCACTCGGGCTTGTCCCCGTCGGTTCCCCGACCTAGCCAAAGACGGCGCCAACCTGATATCTTGCCTTGCTTATGTCGAAAAGCAATAGATTCTACCTCACCACTCCAATTTACTACGTCAATGATGTCCCGCATATCGGGCATGCCTATACCACCGTTGCGGCTGACGTCCTGGCACGCTACTGGCGACTACGCGGGCGGGAGGTCTTCTTTCTCACCGGGCTCGATGAACATGGACAGAAAGTGCAACAGGCTGCTGCGAAAGCCGGCATTGATCCGCAAACGCACTGCGACAAATTGGCGCCGCAATTTGAGAGCCTGTGGAAGAGGCTGAACATCTCGAATGACGCGTTCATCAGAACGACCGACACGCAGCATAAGCAAGTCGTCCAGCGATACCTGCAAGAGCTCTTCGACAAGCAACTGATCCATAAAGCCGACTACTCAGGCTGGTATTGCACATTCGATGAGCGGTTCTGGACGGAAAAGGATGTCCCTGACGGTCTCTGTCCGGACTGCAAACGCCCCGTCGAAAAGCTCAGCGAGCACAATTATTTTTTCAAAATGGGGCAATATCAGGACCGGCTCATCGACCACATCAAGAAACACGATCGGTTCATTCGTCCTGAGTCGCGACGGAATGAAGTCCTCGGATTCTTGCAAACCCAGAAACTCAGCGACCTGTCGATCTCCAGACCAAAGTCCAGACTTTCGTGGGGCATCGAACTCCCCTTCGATACGGACTACGTGACCTACGTCTGGTTCGATGCACTGGTCAATTACGTTTCTGCGTTGGAGTATCTGCCTCGCGAGAAATCGGCTGGTCATGGTTTTTGGCCGGCCAATGTCCATCTCGTCGGGAAAGACATTCTCACGACCCATGCCGTCTATTGGTCCACCATGCTGATGGCGCTGAACCTTCCGTTACCGGAAACCATTTTCGCTCATGGCTGGTGGACGGTGGACGGAGAAAAAATGTCCAAAAGTCGTGGCAATGTCGTCGATCCCAATAAGATGGTCGAGGCCTATGGCGTGGATGCCTTCCGCTACTTTCTGCTTCGCGAAGTGCCGTTCGGACAGGATGGAGACTTCTCGCAGGCCGCCATGGTCACCAGCATCAACAGCGATCTGGCCAACGGCATCGGTAATCTGCTCAGCCGCACACTCACGATGATCGAACGGTTCGAGGACGGCAAAATCCCGTCCAGCGGCCCGCCCGCGCTGCCGGAACTCGAAGAGGAGATCGCCCAGACCGCTACGCAATTGCCGACGATATTGGAACAAGGCTTCAGCACACTGACCTTCCGCGACAACCTACAGGCGATCGGCGAACTGGTCAGTCTCTGCGACGAATACATCGATAAGGCCGCACCATGGAAGCTGGCCAAGAATCCGGAAGATGCGCTAAAACTGAAGACTGTCCTCAACTACTCCGCCCGCGCCCTACGCCTGCTGGCTGTCTGCCTCTACCCATTCATGCCACAGACGATGGAACGGCTGACAGGACAACTCGGGTACCACGCGGACTTCTCCAAAGCCCTTCCGGCCTCCGCCTATGAATGGGACAGCCCCGTGGCTGATCTCACAATCGCCAAAGGCGCCCCGCTGTTCCCACGTATTGAGCCCCTCAGTGAACCGCACCGCAGCAAAGGTGAACTTGAAACAAAACTGATAAAAGGAGCCAAACCAGTGAGCGACACACCAATAACCCCGCAACCGGTTCCTGCGATAACCGCAACAACTCCACCAACGACATCGGCAAGTGCGGCAACTCCAACAGCCGCTCCAACCGCTCCCGCTTCGCCACAGATCACCATCGACGACTTCATGAAGATTCAGCTCAAGACCGCGAAGGTGCTTTCCGCAGAACGAGTACCGAAATCGGAGAAGTTGATCAAGCTTCAAGTATCACTCGGCGTTGAACAGCGTCAGATTGTGGCCGGCATCGGCAAGAAGTATGAGCCGGATGCCCTTGTTGGCAAGACCATCGTCATCGTGGCTAACTTAAAGCCGGCAAAGCTAATGGGCATTGAATCCCAAGGCATGGTACTGGCGGCAGGGGATACGGACGTGCGTGGACTGCTCACCATCCACGAAGAAGTCGACCCTGGCACGAAGGTGAAATGACACGATTTCCCATCGTCTCAGGTAAACGAATCGTTTTACTCAGTCTGCTTTCTTGTCTCTCAATTCCAACTCCAGTCCAAAGCCAAACCCTTCCCAGCACCCCGCTCAACGGTCCTCAACCAACGACCGTGCTGGTGCGAGTCGTCGCACAGGGAGCCATGGTGTTAGGTCGTGAAGTCGGTGGCGCTCAAATCACGATCACTGATGTAACCACCGGCCAGGTTCTGGCGACCGGGGTGCAGCAGGGCGAAGCCGGCGATCAAAATCAAATCATGCGCACACCCCGCATGATGGAAGAACCGATCTATAGCACGCGTCCGTCCGCTGCCCTCACGACCACATTATACATTCAGCAACCAACCCTCGTTGAAATCTCTGCCGAAGGACCATTGGCCTATCCCGGCGCAATCCAGAAGACGAGTCAAACTCTACTCCTGATCCCTGGACAGAGCCTGACACAGGACGGCATCGTGCTACACCTCCACGGATACCTGGTCCAAATTGAACGGCCCAAGCCATCCGAAGCATTGATCGCACGCGATGATGTAAAACTCCGCGCCTCAGTCAGAACACTTTCCGGTTCCTTGGTTCGCCCCCATGGAGATTGGGACTCACGGAAAATTCGTATTTACGGAGAGATCCTCATCGGTGACCGAACCATTGAACGACTCCAGATGTTTTATGATGAGGGGAGTCGCACTTTCGAAGCTCCATTCTTTGTCCCGTCATTGAAGGACGTTCCTGATGGAGTCAGCTTGCGAGTGATCGCAACCGATCTTGCGACCGGCAACAGCGGGATGGATCAGGTCCACTATTCGGTCCTGAGCGAGCGACTCTCACTCAAGCCCGCTCACTAGCCTGCCACGATTTTTCTACAAACCTGCCGCAAGGCTTGCCGCATCACGTAGCCCGTGCGAAACTGTCATTCATGACGGCGCTGGCTTCATACGCACATCTACGATCTCGGCTCCAACTGGCCTTAGCCGTCAACGCCGTGATCATTACCGCGGAATTCATCGGCGGCTGGATGCTGAATAGCACCGGCCTCATAGGCGATGCCAGTCACAACCTCGTCGACCAAGGGTCGCTCTTTCTCGCTCTCTATGCCCATATCCTCACGGCACGGCCCGCATCGGAGGACCGAACATTCGGCTACCACCGAGCCGGCATCATTGCCGCCTTTCTGAACAGTTTCATTCTCTTGTTGACCGCATGTGGTATTGCGCTCGTCGGCCTCAAGCGACTCCTACAACCGGTTCCAGTCGACGGTGGGTGGGTGATGGCTGTTGCCGCCGTCAGCTTTGTGGCTAACCTCGGGATCGCCCTCCTGCTTCAGCACGGAGCAAAAGACGATCTGAATATTCGAAGCGCATTCTGGCATATGCTCGGAGATGCCTGGGTCTCGCTCGGCGTGATTATGAGTGGTGGCGCAATTCTCCTAACAGGATGGACCGTTCTGGATCCTCTCGTGAGCCTACTGATCGTCGGAGTCATTCTTCGAGGAGCCTGGCCCATCTTTAAAGAATCGATGGAGGTCCTCCTAGAATCGACGCCACCTGGCATCAGCGCCTCTCAGGTTGCCGCTACGATGGAAGCCATCCCAGGCGTCAAAAACGTGCATGATCTTCACATTTGGGCAGTCGAGCCTCGGCTGATCATGCTCACCAGTCACGTGATGATCGAATCGCATCACTCGGCACCGGAGTTACTCCAGCTGATTCAACACCGCATCACCACGGAGTTCGGCATCAAACATATGACCATCCAACTTGAAACCGAATGCTGCGATCCCGACGACATCCACTGCGACCTTCGGAAACTGACCGATCAGCATCAAGAAGCCCAGGCCTTTGCACACCATCACTGATCGTGTGCTTCTCTTTCTTAATCAAGCGACCATTCAACATGGGTAGTTTTCCGAACTATATTACACCCTCGCTCAACCCACTGCGAGATCTCTGTTAGCTCCCCCAATTGAGGCCTGACAAACGCTCACGTGTTTCTGGTATCCTGCTCCGGTTTCTTCGTCACCGGGACTTATTTCTCATAGCCTGAAGACAGCGAACCCACGCACCTCACGACCTGTGACTCTCTAAAGGGGGAAAGCGAATGTTTCCCAAATTGATCGGCAAGTCTCTCATAGTCATACCCTTGGTGCTGTCCTTGGCGAGTTGCACCGCGCTCAATAATCCTATTGTTCATCCACCTGCACCGAAACTCCTACCCGCAATACCGAACCCACCTTCGCCGGCTCAAGAATCCAGCATCAGCGTTCCTGTCCATGTCGATCTGTCACCGTTTCTTGCTGCTGCCAACGATGACAGCGTAATCCCAAAGAAATTCGACCATTGGGGGAGCTTCATCAGACATCCCAAGGGCACTGAATACAAATACTATGCGGAGCGAGACGATTTCTCGCTGGTGCCTTCCGGCGCCCACCAAGCCAACGGCTCACAGTCGGGTCTGTCTCTGCATGATTGGTGGAAAGGGATCGAACTTTCCAGTTCCCACATATTTATCGGCACTGCCCTTCGGTATAAAATCGGAGCCTCTTCGCTTCATTGTGGCGATGGCAATGACTGGCCACGAAGAGGCACCGTGCACGGGAGTATCGCAACTGAACTGACTCCGACGTACGGGTTGTCTGCATCGGTCGCCAGCGTAGCCGTGAACCCCAGTGATCCCTGCCAAATACGAGTCGCGGATCTTGATGTGGCGCAGGAAGTCAGACAGAGATTAACAGACCTCGTTCGAGGAGGACTCAGCCGCACGGTCTCCCGTATCAATACGCTGACAGTGAAGTCTCACGTGGAAGATGCCTGGAATACATTGCGCGGCCCTATCAAGTTGGAACCAGATGCCTGGCTCCAGTTTAATATCGACAAAGTCCGCCACAGTGGCTTTTCGGGAGCCGGCCCCATGGTCAATGACACGATCCACATTACGGCAAAACCGGTCATCATCTTCGGCCAGGAACCACCCGCCGGAGGTGCAGCCCTTCCCCCACTTGATACTCCACCGACTTCTACAGGATTCCATGGCGCCGCCGACGCCCAGCTCTATAGTACGCTTCCCGCGACACTTGCGAATCGGCTCACTCCAACGGGATTCCACGTCGTCGCGGATATCCCCTTGGACTACGCCTCACTCTCCAAGAGTCTTGCGAACCGGCTCACAGGAAAACAGGTCGCGAAGAAAGGGTATTTCATTGCCATTACCAATGCCGCGGTCTTTGGCAATGGGGGCAACCAAGTGGTGGTGCGAATTGATTTCTCGGGAGACGCAGTCGGTCACGTGTATTTTGTCGGAAAACCAGAAATGAGCTCCCTCACACAGACAGTTTCTATCAGCGGCCTCCGTTATGACAGCGAAACAGAGGCGATCTTACAGGAGACGGCCACATGGCTCGACTTCTCGACGTTTCGAGACCTAGTAGCCAGCGAATCCATTCTCGGAGTGACGACAGCCACTGACCGGGTGCGAAGCTTACTGGCCGCCACACTGAATCGAGCCCTTAGTTCATCCGTCTCGATGCACGGGACCGTGGAGTCCGTCCAAGGCATCGGAGTATTTGCCGATGTCAAGGCATTGCATATCCGCACAATGAGCGATGGGACGCTTACGCTGACTGTCACCGATAAACCGTAATTCATTTCGGTCGAGCCTCCACACCTCGGTTTGTTGGAATGCTTGGAGATCGGACAGAGGCGACCTATCTCAGAAACACAAACCAGAGGTAGACTGCACTGAGCGCCACTGATCCTATCATGACCGGACAGCCATACTTAAAGAACTGCCAAAAGGTAATCCGATACCCGGCCTTCCGAGCAAGATCCACAATCACGACGTTGGCACTCGCCCCGATGATGGTACCGTTGCCGCCTAAGCACGCACCCAAGGCCAACGCCCACCAGAGCGGGATGATGTCTGCGTGATGAACCAATGTCACATAATCGGTGATCTCCGGATGCAATGATCTGGCGAGATCGACGATCAACGGATTCATTGCAGCCACATAGGGAATATTGTCCACCGCGGCGGACAGCAACGCCGATCCCCACAACACCGCCATGGTGGATCCTGCGAGGTTTCCCCTTGTCACGGATACCAATTGATCAGCAAGATATCGGATCACTCCGACCTTGACCAATCCTCCCACCAGGACGAATAATCCTATAAAAAAGAAGATGGTCTTCCACTCCACTTCCGCCAGATACGTCAACTCCTCCGCATCTTCTTCGTGTCGACGCCTGGCATGTCCCATCACCATGAACAGACTCGCACCTAGCAATGCAATCGTGGCAGGTTCGAGATGAACAAGAGAGTGGAAGCAGAATGCCACATTGACGATCATGAGTAAAAACAGACAGCGACGCAAAAACGCCTTATCCGGTACCGCCTCCTGCGAACTCAACATAAGAACCGACTCTCTCAGATGCGGGGCGACCGTCATCCTTCGCCCAAAGACGACCCACAGCACCGCGAGAAACAGCCCCATAATGACGACGACGATCGGCCCCATAAGGATGAGAAAATCGAGATAGCTGAGCTCCGCCTTGCTGGCAATCATGATATTGGGAGGATCCCCGACGAGTGTGGCTGTCCCACCGATATTAGAGGCCAATGCCTCCGTGATCAGAAATGTGATAGGGTTCAACTCCAAGCGCTTGGTGATCGCAAGTGTGACGGGCGCCATCAACAAGACCGTGGTGACGTTATCCAGCATGGCAGACAATACCGCCGTGAGCACTGCCAACAAGACCAGGAGGCGGAACGGCTTCGCGTCCGCCCGCTGCGCGGCCCAAATAGCCAACACTTCAAATAACCCCGTCTCCCGCACGATATTCACGATGACCATCATGCCAATCAATAAAAAGACCACGTTGTAATCGACTCCAAACTCGTGAGAGTAGAAGGCCTCCTCTTGTGACACCACGCCCAAACTGATCATCACTGCGGCACCGAACAGCGCCACAATCGTCTTGTGGAGCCGCTCGGTCATGATGAGCAGGTAACACAGGCCAAAGATGAGAAGAGCGAGGGTCAAAGAAGACATCTGGTACCTCGTGATGGTTTACAACCAATCGTCCAAGCCCCCGCATTATCCGGGGACGGCAGACACAATGCAATCAGAGTTGTCTGTGAGGCGCTTCCTGTGCTGCCTCAGAGAATCACATTTTCTCCTTCCTAATCGGCGTCGCCGTCAGTAGGATAGGCCTATGTCGAACGAGCACACCATTCAACAGTATGATATCGATCGCCTCAGAACCGGGACACATTGGGATCCGCACTCGGTGCTTGGCCCTCACATAATCCTGCTCAACGACCGCCCCCATCTTGCGATCCGAGCCTGGCAGCCGGGAGTCAAGGAGGTTGCGCTCCTCTCCAACTCCGTCTTGTGGCGCATGACACGCATTTATGAAGATGGTCTCTATGAGACGCTGCTTCCGGACACAACGTCCATACCCACATACCGACTTCGCATCACACATCTCGACGACACTGTCACTGAGACATCCGACCCCTATGCCATTCCTCCGCTGTTGACGGATTTCGAATTGCACCTGTTTGCCGAGGGAACATTGCTCAAAGCCTATGAGCACTTCGGAGCCCATATCCGCACCATCGCAGGCATCAGCGGTGTCCACTTTGTGGTATGGGCCCCGAATGCCGCCCGTGTCAGCGTCATCGGAGACTTCAATGGCTGGAATGGACTCCTTCATCCCATGGCCAGCCGCAGGGAAACCGGAGTCTGGGAACTCTTTATTCCGGATCTCCCAGAAGGAACCCTCTACAAGTACGAGATTCGTCCGCAGGGGCCCAACGCGCTCTTGCTCAAAGCCGACCCCTATGCATTCGCCAGTGAGCTTCGTCCACGAACGGCCTCCGTGGTGCGTGAGATCTCCACCTATACGTGGCAGGATGAAACCTGGATGACGGCACGATCGACGAGAGATCCTCTCACGGCTCCGCTCTCGATCTATGAAGTGCATGTAGGGTCCTGGATGCGCGTACCAGAGGAGAACAATCGGTGGCTGACGTACCAAGAATTAGCTGAGAAACTCATTCCCTATGCCAAAGATCTCGGATACACCCATCTCGAGCTGCTCCCCATCACAGAGCACCCTTTCGATGGATCATGGGGTTATCAAGCCACGGGCTATTTTGCCGCTACCAGTCGATATGGAGAGCCCCAAGGCTTTATGGCGTTCGTAGATCGCGCTCACCAAGCCGGCCTCGGCGTCATCATTGACTGGGCCCCGGCACACTTTCCGGATGATCCACATGGGCTCGCGCTGTTTGATGGAACGTACCTCTATGATCATGCCGACCCACGCCGCGGCTATCATCCCGATTGGCACAGCCGGATCTTCAACTACGATCGTGTCGAGGTGCGAACCTTTCTTCTGAACAGCGCCCTCTTCTGGCTGGACAAGTATCACATCGATGGATTGCGCGTCGATGCTGTCGCGTCGATGCTGTACCTCGACTATGGACGAAAGGATGGTGAATGGGTTCCGAACGAGTTCGGCGGAAAGGAAAACCTTGGTGCGGTCTCGCTACTCAAGGAGCTGAATATCCTCGTCCATCGAGACTTTCCCGGGGCCATCACCATTGCCGAAGAATCGACGTCGTGGCCGGGCGTCTCGCGCCCAACCTACGCAGGAGGACTGGGCTTTACGTTCAAATGGAACATGGGTTGGATGCATGACATGTTGGCATTTTTTCAGTACAACCCCATCTATCGTCGGTTTCATCAGAACCAAATCACGTTCGGCTTGCTCTATGCTTTTAGTGAGAATTTCATTCTTGCCTTGTCTCATGACGAAGTGGTCTACGGCAAACGAACCCTGCTCGACAAGATGCCCGGCGATGTGTGGCAACGCTTCGCCAACCTCCGACTGCTCTATGGATACATGTACAGCCATCCTGGGAAGAAAATGCTGTTCATGGGGAGTGAGTTCGGGCAGTGGCAGGAATGGAACCATGATACCAGCCTCGACTGGCATCTCTGTGAGTACGAGCCCCATCGCGGATTGCAACGGCTCACTCGCGACCTAAACCGTCTCTATCGTCAAGAGCCTGCGTTACACGAGATCGACTTTGATTGGGATGGATTTCAATGGATCGACTTCAGTGACTCCAACAACTCCATCATCGCGTACATTCGCAAGGCAAGAAAGGCGAGGGAGGCGATCGTCTGCGTTTGCAACTTCACACCCGTGCCCCGATACCGCTACCGCATTGGAGTCCCGGAGGGAGGGTGGTATCGGGAGCTAATCAATACTGATGGTATCGCCTACGGCGGCAGTAATCTCGGAAACGGCGGAGGGCTGCATGCTGAGGAGACTTCAAGCCACGGATTTCCTTACTCCCTGACGATGACGCTCCCTCCCCTCTCTGCTCTTTGGCTAAAGCGCCATAGCTAGAGCATTTCGCGTTTAGTTGACGACATATCCTGAGTGAGCGAAGTAGTTTTTGCATTCCTCGGCAGGGAAGGTGTTAACGATGCGGCCGATGGCGTTCCACAGGGCCTCGATGGAGCGTGCTG
>WBZQ01000466.1_pt1 | contig 31482 bp, 26 predicted proteins | sample 5204251 | NCBI WGS metagenome assembly WBZQ01 (sample SAMN12412402, study PRJNA552823) | activated sludge metagenome | isolation source: activated sludge from nitrification reactor of wastewater treatment plant... | place: USA: Virginia | collected 2017-09 | reverse complement strand
GGCAGACGGCTCCCTTCATGAAGGAAGCTCTCTCCGGGCGGCGGGTGAAGTTTGATCAACAATTCCTTGGCCCGGCTTCCATCGGACGCCTGCTTCAAGTCACCTATGCGCCGGAGTGTGATGAACGCGGGACCGTGACAGGATTTATTGCGGCCATCGTCGATATTACCGACCGCAAGCAGGCGGAAGCCGCCTTGCGGGAAAGCGAGGAGCGCCTGCGTCTCTTCATCGAACATGCGCCGGCCGCGATCGCGATGTTCGATCGGCAGATGCGGTATGTGGCGGTGAGCCGGCGCTGGCTGGCGGACTATGACCTCGGCGAGGACATGCTGGGCAGCAGCCATTATGATGTGTTTCCCGATATTCCGGAGCGGTGGCGAACGGCGTATCAGCAGGGCTTGGCCGGGGTGGTCATGCGGATCGAGGAGGACCGGTTCGAGCGTTCCGACGGCACCGTCTACTGGCTTCGGTGGGAGATTCGGCCCTGGAGGGATAAGTCGGGCGGCATCGGGGGAATCATTATTTTTGCCGAAGATATCACGAGCGGCAAAATGGCCGAGGACGCCTTGCGTGAAAGCGAGGCGCAGCATCGAGCCACGTTCGAAAATGCAGCGGTCGGGATTGCCCATGTGGGGCTGGATGGACGCTGGCTGCGCTGCAATGACGCCTTGTGCGCGCTGATGGGATATTCTCGCGAAGAATTGTTGACGAAAACCTTTGCCGAAATCACCCATCCGGACGATATCGAGCCTGATTGGTCTGCCGTCCGCCGGTTACTGGCCGGAGAAACCGAGACGTTTTCTCTGGAGAAGCGCTACATCCGGAAGGATGGCTCGCTCATCTGGGGGCATCTGACCGTCTCGCTTCTTCGGGATGCACAGGGCGCTGCACAACATTTCATTTCCATCGTTCAGGACATTCAGAGCCGGAAAGAAGCGCAAGCACAATTGCGGCAACTCGCTGATGGTCTGGAGCAACGTGTGGAGGCGCGGACCAGAGAATTGGCCGATACGCAGGACAAGCTGCGCGCGTTGACGACGGAACTCAATCTGACCGAACATCGTATCCGGAAACAGCTCGCGACGGACCTGCACGATTACCTGGCGCAACTTCTGGTCCTGAGCCGGATTAAGTTAGGGCAGGCCAAACTGGAAGAGGTGACGCCGGCGGCCATGCAGGCGATGACGGAAGTGCAGGAGGTGATGGACCGGGCCTTGGCGTACACCAGGACGTTGGTGGCACAACTCAGCCCGCCGATCCTGAATGAGTTCGGACTGCTCATGGCGCTCAGATGGCTGGCGGACCAGATGCAGCGTGAGCTCACGGTGACCTTGGATCTGGAGAGCGAAGTGCTCCCCCTTTCCGAGGAGCAATCCGTCTTGCTGTTTCAGTCGGTCCGCGAACTCCTGATGAATATCGTGAAACATGCGGGGACCACTGAGGCGAAGATTTCCCTCACACAGGCTCGCGGGGTCTTGCGCATTTGCGTCTCGGATCGGGGCGTTGGCTGTGAAATGGATGGCGCTGAGACCCAGCTGGAGCCAAGGTTCGGCCTCTTCAGTATTCGCGAGCGCATGAAGGCTCTCGGGGGGGCGTTCGACATGCAATCGGTTCCCGGCGAGGGCACGACGGCTATTCTGCAGTTGCCGGTTGTTCAGCCGGGCTCCTCGGCTGTCGAGGCGGTGGACGAGGGTGGCGGTGGAACAACGCTGCACGCCGTGGTGTCCGAACCAGCATCACCGGAGGTGCTGGACGTCCCGGCCACTGCCTCGCCCAAGATCCGGGTGTTATTGGTGGACGATCATCGAATGTTGCGCCAGGGGCTTCGGACCATTGTGGACGGACATCCAGGTTTGGAGGTCGTCGGTGAAGCCTGCGATGGCCTGGAGGCCATTGAGCTCACCCGCGCCCTCACTCCGGCCGTCGTGGTGATGGATGTCAATATGCCGCGATGCGACGGTGTGGTGGCGACCAGACGGATCATGGAAGAACATCCCAACATCAAAGTCGTCGCGCTCTCGATGCACAACTCACCCGATATCGTGGCGCGCATGAAACAAGCGGGAGCCCATGGGTATCTCACCAAAGAAAGCGCCGGAGGCCAGCTGTGTCGGGCGATTGTCGAGGCGGCTCTCAGCGGGCCGTCAGGTTCGAAAGGAGCAGGGGCGGATGTGAGCTGTGGTGCCTCATGAGATAAACGCGCGCAGACGGTCCTGCCACTCCATCACTGTGGTGGCTGATCCTGCGGCAGTTGTTGAGCGATGAGCTCAAAGATTTTTTCGGGGACCAGTTCTTTGGGAAGAAAGGCATGCGCTCCGACGGCACGCATGGCCACCTCGACTTCCCGGCTGTTATGGCACGACATTCCAATCACGACCGTGTCCGGCAGGAGGGCCCGTATTCGGCGCGTGGCTTCGACGCCGTCCATACGCGCCATGCCCACGTCCATGAGGACGACGGTCGGCCGAAGCGTTTGAGCCAATTGCGACGCGGCGATACCGTCGGCGGCTTCACCGGTCACGCAAAATCCCGGGCGTTTGTTTAAGATCGTTCGTAAGGTGTCTCTCAGTTGCAGATTGTCATCGACGACCAGGATCTCGACCATGGATCACCTCCTTCGAGTGAAGCAGAAGGCTGTCGGTCTTAGGCTAACACAAGTTCGAGCATTCGAGAATGATATCGAAGAACCAGTCCGCTCGTTCTTGACGCACTTTTCGGCACCGTGTAGGGTCGCAGGCAGGAATGGCTCGCGCATCGCCGAAAGCAGCTGATCAGGGTGCGATCGAGGGTTCATGGAGCGGGTCGAATCATGTCCGTCCGATAGGAGCAGAGAATCATGGCAATACGTGAGCAGCGACCCATCGTAGGCATTCTCGTCGGTGGAGGGCCGGCACCCGGCATCAACAGTGTGATCGGGGCGGCGACGATCCGAAGCATTCTCGGCGGATGCGACGTCATCGGCATTCAGGATGGATTCAAATGGATTATGGACGGGAACACCGGCAAGGTCAGGCGCTTGTCGATTGAAGCCATCAGCCGGATCCACTTCAGCGGCGGTTCCTGCCTCGGTACGGCGCGGGCCAATCCCACGCAGAAAACCGAACATCTCGATGCCTGCCTGAGCAGTCTGCACCACCTGGGTGTCACCCGGCTGATTACGATCGGCGGAGACGACACGGCCTTTTCCGCGTTGAAGCTGGAGCAGCGGGCCGGCGGCCGGCTTCAAGTGGTGCATGTGCCCAAGACCATCGACAACGACCTCGATCTGCCGCACGGCATTCCCACCTTCGGATTTCAAACGGCCCGTCACATCGGGGTCGAACTGGTCAAAAGTCTGATGGTTGATGCAGAGACCACCTCGCGCTGGTATTTCGTCGTGACCATGGGTCGCAAGGCCGGGCACCTGGCGCTCGGGATCGGCAAGGCCGCCGGGGCCACCCTGACCATCATTCCGGAAGAGTTTCGCCATAAACCCATTCGTCTGCAGGCGCTGGTCGATATTCTGGTGGCCGCGTTCATCAAGCGACTCAGTGCCGGCAGGTCGGACGGAGTCGCCGTCCTGGCCGAAGGCCTGGTCGAAATTCTCGATCAGCAGGATCTGAACGGGCTGGAGGATGTGGAACGCGACCAGCACGGACATGTGCGGTTGGCGGAGATCAATTTCGGCTTCGTGCTCAAGCGGGCGGTGGAGAAGGAACTGCGCACCTTCGGGATCAAGACCACCATCGTTGATAAAAACATCGGCTATGAACTGCGTTGTGCGGACCCGATTTCATTCGATATGGAATATACCCGTGATCTGGGCTACTGCGCGGCGCAATTTCTTCTGGACGGCGGCAATGCGGCCATGGTGTCGATTCAAAACGGACGGTTTATTCCGATTCCGTTTGGAGACATTCTCGACCCCGCCACCGGCCGCACGCGTGTGCGGATGGTGGATGTCGAATCGGAGTCCTACGCCATTGCCCGCCGGTACATGATCCGCCTGTCTTCGGAGGATCTGAGTCAACCTGATCACCTGGTTCGATTGGCGACTGTAGCCGGGCTCGCCTCCGATGATTTCCGCACACGGTTCGAGTACCTCACCGGAAAGGATGTGTCAGGGGTTGCCCGATCATGACGCCTACGCCCACGCCTGACACGGAACTCGCGATCGCGTTTGCAAACCAGCGTGCGGTGCTGTCGCCCTGGGGCGCCTCCTTGCGGCGTTACTTTGTCGTGAATGGCCATGGCCGCGACACCGACATCGTCTGGGGCTATTCAGGCGGCGCGCAGAAGAAGGGCGGACAGGGTGACGTGCTGATTCCGTTTCCGGGACGGGTGGCGGACGGACGGTACTCCTTCGACGGGCAGGCGCTCCAGCTTGAACGGAATGATAAGGAAGGCCCGAATGCTATCCATGGATTTGTGCGAGGCCTTTCCTGGACGACGTCTCACGCCGCCCCTCACGCCGTGACCTATGAAGTGAGTTTGGATGCCGCCGACTACGCTCCGCGCGGCTATCCGTTTGCCCTCGTGGTGCGTCTCACCTACAGTCTGGACGCTCAAGGATTGTCCTGCCTATTTGCGGTGCGGAACGTGGGAGGGACGGCGGCTCCGGTCGGCGTGGGATTCCATCCCTACTTCACGGTCGGCGTCGCGCCGGTCGATGAGGCCGAAGCGAAAATTCCTGCGGCCGGATATCTCGAGTTTAATGAGCAGTTAGCGCCGACCGGCAGGGTTATCGCGGCAGCAGGTACCGAGTGGGATTATCGCGAGTTTCAACGAATCGGCTCACGCCGCTTCAACCATTGTTATCTTGGATTAGAGCGGGATGCGGCGGGTATGGCTACGGTCTCACTGCGTCATCCGGACAGTGGACGCACGATTGATGTGGTGATGGATGGGGCTTTCTCTGCCGTGGTGGTTTATACGGGAGATGCCATCGCTGGTGCCCCGCGCCGCGCCCTGGCCATCGAACCGATGACCTGCGCCACCGATGCCTTCAATCATCCCGACTGGGGGCTGAAACGACTACTGCCGGGCGAGACCTTTACGGGATCCTACACCGTGCGGACACATCTCGGTTGATGCAGTCCAGCCAGTGAGTCTCTTCTTCCGTTGTCCGCCACCCGTCGCCATGCCACTGACTCCTATTACGAAGGCCTCGCCGGTTCGACGATGCGGAAGCGCACCTCATCAACTTGCGTATAGGCCGATGTTTCTTCCCCTGCAAACAGCCCGCACCGGTAGAGGCCAGCCGTCCATCCTGTGGCCGGACGAGGCAGGACAAAATAACCGGACTGATCGTTCGTGGACATGATGAGCCGGTCTTGCGCGACGGCTGTGTGTGCGCCGGCCAATTCGGCGGTCTCTTTGAAACAGCGGGCGGCCAAGGGCACCTCATCGTACGAAGCGGTGACCAGGCTGAAAACCAGATAGATCTCCTGTTGATTGCCGGGGAAGCTGATGCCCGGATCCAACGGAATGAAGTCGTGCGCGCCGGTCGGCGAATCGTCGCGCATCACTTTCTTGGCTGGAATGACGAAGCGGAACCAGGCGAAGTCAGCGTCCCGGCCGACGAGGGAGGCGGCAGCATCCAACGTGTTTTGCGGCTTCAAGGCTTCGATGGCCTTGGCCGCGAGCTCCGCCTCCGAGGGAATGGTCGTCGCTGCCGCTTTGGCTTGAGCGGCATTGGCTGCAGCTTCCTCTTCGACCTGCTGCGCAAACTCCGGCACGTGTACACGCACCTTGTCTAACCACTGCATGAGGGTGGCCTTATTGAGTACCCGCGTTCCGGACGGGAGTTCGAGGTCCTTCGTCGATTTTTCAAACTCCAAGGTCGCATCGTACAGCGTCTTGAACTGCATGTAGGCGTCCTCCCAGCGTCCCAGTTCCACCATGCATTGGCCCAGCCGAAACGCCGTCGTCGTATGTTCCTCATCCGTCGGGTCGAATTCAGATCCGGCTTGAGCCACCGCAAGCGCATCTTTGCATCGGCCCAGCCCCATGAGGATGAGACTGAGGTGCTGGCCGGCCAGCGGATCCATCGGGTTGAGACGCAGGAGTTCCCGGTAGACCGGTTCGGCCTCCCGGAACCGTCCTGCCTCGAACAGCCGATACCCCTCTGCACGTATCATCGACCAGTCGCGGAGCTGTGTCGAACTGGCATCCGGCGTCATGACCGGTGCGAAGCGGCGGCCTCGCTCCGTCGAACCGAAGAACACCGTGAGCAGATTTCTGGCCGACAGGTGAAGCGGCGACCCGGGCGAGACTCGATCTAGGACGAAGTACACGTCGCGTTCGGCGCCTTCGTAATCGAGAATATCAAACCGTGCCCGGGCCAGGGCCAATCGCCAGTTGAGCATGTCCGGGCCGAGCGCTACCGCTTTTTTGTAGGCCTCGAAAGATTCTTCCAGGCGGTCGAGTTTCCGGAGTTCGCGTGCCAGACGCAGATGGATCAGCGGATTATGCGGATCGATGGCCGCGATGCGTTGAAGTTCGGCGACCGCTTCTTCGACCTGCCCTGATCTCACCAGCACGCTCCATTTGGCCCATCGCACATCGAGCGCGGCGGGGACTCGTGCGAGAACCGTGTTGTACGATTCAAGCGCCGCGTCGGTCTGGCGTGAGGTGGCTAACATATCACCGCGAAGTTGATGGAGCGCGAGGGCGTGAGGATGCTCATGGATCCCCTGCTCGACGATCCCGAGCGCGAGAGCGATCGTGCCCTGTTCCCAGGCGGCCTTGGCATGTTGTGCGATTTGGCCTTCCGGGTGGAGCGGGATGTCATTGGGCGACGCGACGGAACCGGTTTCCGCGATGAGCGTGAGAAGGAGCATGACCAGTAGGGCAAGCGACTGGGCATTGCGGTGAACCGGTCGGTCACTACGAACCGCGACGAGGAATCGATGTATGATCATAGTGGAGGTCTCTCGTGTTATGGCAAAGCCGTCTCATGGCATTCGATCGTTAGAGGCATGACGAGTGTGAAGGATTCGCCGCCGCCTGAGCATGAGACGTAAGCATGTATCTTACTGTATGAACAGCCAGCCCTGCGAGGGTATCAGGAGGCGACGTCCTTCACTCAATCGTGATGCGTTACGGGTGCCGTGAGGTCTGACCCGATCAGAACGGAGAGAAGGAGTACACGCTTATCGTACGTTGACGAAGCAGCCTTGGGCCGTGGCTCGCAGCTGATGGATCTCTTCGCTCCGCGTCACTGAAAGCGGCACGGTATGAGAGAGTTCTTCGATGAGAAGATCGGTCGTCAACGGCTGCTTGTGATACAGCGCGCGATAAAGGCCGGCGACCACGGCCTGTTCGATTTCCGAGCCGCTGAAACCTGCACTCGCATCAACGAGCTTCGGAAGATTGAATTGCGAGCGGTCTTGTTTGCGCAGGCCCAGATGGATCGCCCAGATGGCGGTGCGTTCGTCGGTGTCGGGCAGGTCCACAAAGAAGATCTCGTCGAAGCGACCTTTGCGCAGCAACTCCGGCGGCAGAGCGGACAGTGTATTGGCTGTCGCCACGACGAAGACCTCCTGCTTCTTTTCCTGCAGCCAGGTGAGGAAGGCGCCGAAGAGCCGGCGGCTCAAGCCCCCATCCGCATCGCCGCTGCCGCCTCCCGCGGACATGGCCTTTTCGATTTCATCGATCCAGAGCACGATCGGCGACAGGGATTCGGCCATCTCGATGGCTTTGCGAAAGTTCTTTTCGGACTCGCCGATGAATTTGTCGAATAACCGGCTCGCATCCAGCTTGAGCAGGGGCAGTTGCCACTCGCGCGCAATGGCTTTGGCCGCGAGGGATTTGCCGCATCCCGGTACACCGACCAACATGATGCCGCGCGGCGGGGTCAGATTGAGCGCCTTGGCTTCGGCCGTGAATCCCACCCTCGCCCGCTCCAGCCAGGATTTCAGATTCGCGAACCCGCCCAGTTCGAAGCGGTTGTCTTCCAACGGATAATATTCCAGCAAGCCGCCGTCTCGTATCGCCTGGACCTTACGCGTGAGAATGGTTTGCACATCATCGGCGGAGAGGACTCCATCTTCGACGACGCATTGCGTGATGACCTGCCGTGCCTGATGCAAGGTCAGTCCTCGTAAGGCGCGAAGGATGGCATCACAGTCTTGGTCGGACGGGCTTGCAATCGCCGACGTGGGAGCACTCATGGAGTTGATCAGGCTCTGCACGACGGTGGTGGATGTCGGGCGCCGGGGTGACGTTCTCGTTTGCAACGATTGCAGAACGCTCTGAAGCATCGTCCGGAGTTCCTGTTGATCCGGCAGTTGCAGGTCGAGCCGCACCGCAATCTGGTCGAGGTCAAGCGGTAGGGTGATGGGATGCCCCGTCATGAGACAGGTCGCGCGTGATCGGCCGAAGTGATGGCTGACTTCGCGCAGCTGGCGCGCGACCGCGGCATCCTGCAAGTGCGGTGCAAGATCCTTCAGCCAGAACATGCCTTCGACCGTCAATCCATGGAGATGTTGAAGCACCGCCAAGGGCGTGGCGGTGAGCTTGCTGAGACCTGGTCCTTCTTCGGCTCTGGTAAGGCCCCGCGTAATCGACCATTCGAACAGCGGCATCCGCTCCTGAGCGGCGACGGATTGCAGCAGGGTCATCACCCGGTCTTCTTCGACGGTCTCGATCACAATGAGCGAGTGGCAGGAGCGAATCAGGGTGCGGAGATCATGCACGGTGGTTGAGGGCGGCATAGGAATGACATGCTAGCACGGGGCCACCCTCTCACCAAGCAAAGGGGGGATTGCGGGCTAAAGCGAAGGGGCTCTGCAGACGGAAGGATTCGCCAGCCTGTCAGACATCGTTTTCCGTCAGGCAGCGTCCCAATCCTTCTTGTTCGGCGAGATGATAGGCGTAGTGGATGGCGGCCAGATTGGCGATCCGTTCCTCCGCGTCTTCGCGGCTTTCGGTATGAATAAGCTGAATCCCGAATCGCGCCGTGATGGAATCGAGAAAGTCTCTCAAGCCATTGCGGTGATATTGTCCCAATCGTCCTCCGCCGGCGTTGTACTGAATGGCGCCTTCGATGAGAAGAAACCGATGGGGAATAGGCCAGAGGGGCTCGAGTTCCCGGAGAAACGTCGGGCGATTGTCGGACGAATTCGAGAAAATGGTATTGATGTCTTCTGCGCGCCGGCGTTCGACACGAAAAATATCCGGCGCTTCCGCAATGGCGTAGTCGCCGGCCGGCAGGGCTTGTGTCCGTGTTCCGGCGATCCGGATAAGTCCTTTGAATGTATAGGGCTGTGTTTCGTGCACATCGACCAGGAGATGGATGGCGGGCACCATGATTTTCGGATGACCGAACCGGGTGACGTTCAACATGGTTTGGGGGCCGCGCAACTCCTGGCGCGGGCGTGCGGCCGGTTGCGGGCGAGGCGCTGGACCAGGCCGCGGTGGTGGAGGCGATGAGGCTGAGGGATGTTGCCTTCCGCTATCATAGCGGGCGCGCGCAGCCGGATCGCTGAGGGTTTGATAGGCCTGATTGATGAGTTGCGTACGCGCTTCGGCTTTCTTATGCAGCGCGGGGGAATGCACGAAACGATCAGGATGCCAGACCTGCATATGTTCATGCCAGGCGCGCCGGATGTCCGCCTCCGTCGCGTCAGCAGACAGCTCTAGGATGGCGTAATAGTCGGTGGTGCGGTGGTGTGGCATCGATTCCTCTGTGTGGGCGAAGTGTAGCGGAGTCTGACGGGAAACAGCTAGCCCGCATTGCATCCATGCTGGCCGCAGCGTGGCGTGGCGATCGGCCATTGTGCGAGCCCTCGCGGCGGTGTATCGTAGACCGGAAGAAGCACCTGTTCTCATTTCATCCCAGCGGAGGCGATGCGCATGATATTGGTGACGGGAGGCGCCGGCTATATCGGTTCCCATACCTGTGTGGAATTGCTCAATGCCGGCTCAGCGGTGACCGTGTTCGACAACTTTTCCAACAGCCATCCTGAAGCCCTGGCGCGCGTACAACGCATCACGGGACAATCCCTTCGTCTGATTCGAGGCGACATTCGGGATCGGGCTGCTCTGGTCGCGGCGCTTCGGGAGAGCGGTGCCACGTCGGTCATCCACTTTGCCGGGTTGAAAGCGGTGGGTGAATCGGTCGAGAAGCCGCTCTCCTATTACGATAATAATGTGGTGGGGTCTCTGCGTCTGCTGGAAGCGATGGGGGAGTGTGGCGTCACCACACTCGTCTTCAGTTCGTCTGCTACCGTCTACGGAGATCCGCAGCGTTTGCCATTGACGGAAGATCACCCCCTGTCCGCGACCAATCCTTATGGGCGTACGAAGTTGATGGTGGAAGAGATCTTGCGCGATCTGCAGCGTAGCAATCACTCCTGGCGGATCGGCATCCTGCGGTATTTTAATCCGGTCGGGGCGCATGCCAGCGGCCTGATCGGAGAGGATCCTCAGGGCATGCCGAACAATCTCCTGCCCTTTGTGGCGCAGGTGGCCGTCGGCCGGCGCGAACATCTGAATGTGTGGGGCAATGATTATTCCACCCCGGACGGCACGGGCGTGCGCGATTACATTCACGTGGTGGATTTGGCGCTCGGGCATCTCCAAGCGTTGGAGGCGTTGGATCAATTGGATCGCCCGAAGGAATGCCTGACCGTCAATCTCGGCACCGGTAACGGCTACAGCGTGCTGGAGATTGTTCGGGCCTTTGAGAAGGCCAGCGGGAAGGCGGTTCCCTACAAGGTGGCGCCGCGGCGTCCCGGCGATGTCGCCTCCTGTTATGCCGATCCAGGGTATGCCCTGAAAGCGTTGGGCTGGTGGGCTGCCCGCGGGTTGGATGAAATGTGTGCCGATGCCTGGCGCTGGCAACAAAGCAATCCCAACGGGTACGCAGGCTGAGGTCCATCGCAGATGGTGAACCGGCTCACAAGATGTCGCGTGCGGATTGGCTCGGTCATCACCGACTGCCGGCCTGTGGTCTGGACGTTGTGCACAGGAGCGTTCCTGTGCACGCTCCTCTTTGTGCCGAACACGCAGGCGAATCACCGAGATCACCAACCGCATGCAGATGCCGACGAGCCTCGCGTTCTCGGCGAGGGTCGAGAAATCCCCGGTGCGCCCTTCCACGTTTTTCTGGGCACGGGCACGGCAGCTGGTGTCAACGAACTGCAATCCGTCGATCTCGAGGCGGCAGTCCAAACGGTAATCGACACGTTCACCATCATGCTGCAGCATCGCGCTGACTATCCGCGTTTCGAAGAAAGCCTCACGAAGCAGGCGCTCAAACAGGTTGTGATCGAACCAGTGGTGATCAATGATGAGGGGAAAGCCTTTCCATTTTTGGTGGTCAGGACGAAAGAACCAGGTCGGGTTACGCTCCTCATCAGCGCCTCTTCCCTCAAAGACAAGGGATTCCTGCATCATCCCGACAGCCTGCTGCCTGTACTGGCCAGAGAGTTTCAGTGGGTGGTGAGCAAGGCCGATACCGCGCCGAAGGCCAAGGCGGTGGCCCTGGAACGACATCTACAGCAGGCGCCCATCCTCACCGACGACGAAATCGCGGTTCTGCCAGGGGAAGAACGGGCGCGCCTTCTGCAGCAACTCTTCCATAGCTATCTGGGGACGGTCGACGAACAGAAGAGCCTCGATGGACAACCGTGGTATGAAGTCGGCAGCCCAGCACCGATACCCCCGACGCATGCGGATTCGACCACGAAGCTGTACGACATCCGCATTCGTGAAGCGTTGCAGAAAATCGTCCGGGAGCCGTATTTCCGCGAACATACGCCGAAGGCCGTCCGCAGTCTCCTCAATGGGAAGGTCTGGAATGTCGCCTATGTGAAAATCGATCAACGGGACTGGGCCACCCGCACGAGGGTGTTGTCTGAGGAAAAGGCCGTGGTAGTGGGGGAGCGGGGGCAGCGCATTCAACCGGCTGCCATTCTGGTCAACGTGCATCGCCTCGCCGCCGCGGATGATCCCTTTTACCGGGATGCGCAAGGCTTGCCGATGGGGGCGCTGTCAGCGGATCAACTGGCGCGTGTCATTGCCCTGGAGATCCATCACAACATTCAGGAAAAATCCCTGAGCGGTCATACGGCCCAGGATGCTCTGACGGCGCCCCGGTAAGGTGCAGTGGCGCATCACTTACGGCACAATGGTTCTCGCCTCGTTCGGCTGCTCATAACGTACGGGCTCCACGGAAAACAGCGGTGCAGCGGTGTTCGGCTGGTGGGCCGTGATCCGGGGCGATGGTCCCGGCTGTAATCGCACGGTGGTCAGCAGTTGCTGAAACAGCGCGGCATCGGCTTCGGTGTACTGAACCTTCGACACGTGCATGGTGGCATAGACATTCGCTTCGGCCAGGCAGGCGTAGAGGCTCTTTTGATCGAGACGAACACCCTGGAAGCGGGGCAGCGTATATTCGAGTGTCGGCATATCGCGGGTGGTCGAGAAGGCGACGTCAATCCCACGGCTGACCGCCTGGCCCTTTTTCAGTTGCCGCAGGTGTTTGATGCATCCACCAGTCGAAGCCTGTCCTGCCACCTGCTCCAAGACGATGGCGACGTTGATGCCCGCTCCCGGGTGGGAGGCCATGAGGTGACGGCGCCCGTTGGGTTTGAGTTGATCGCGTTCGATCGTGAAGCCGGCCAGGTCGATCGAAAGCCTCACGGGATTGTTCGGCTGTGACAGGATCGTACGAGCGCTGCCTTCCAGGGCCATCGCCGGCGACTCCCCGGTCAAGAGCGGCGACAAAAGCAGGCTCATCAGCGCGAGAAGGATCGATCGGACGATGCCGGTTCGTGATGTCTCCATAGGGGCTCCTCTCTTCACTCGTGTCTGTTCGTGATGTCAGTGTATGGTGAACCGGAACGGATCCCAAGCGATTTGCTCATTCCGGCTCTCTCAGAGCCTCAGGAAACGTCGGAAAACCCCTCCACCATCCCTCGCTTTGCAGAGGCACGAGTCGCGACACCATGCCGTCGCGATCCTGTGTCTCGCACAGTTCATAGGTAGTGAGGGCTCGCCTTTCGCCGATGCAGTCCTAATCTGCCGTTCCTGTAGTTGGATTCCAGCGTGCTGTCCTACGTTGATCGACACGTCGGAAAAATCTTTGCACTGCCTAGTTTCTCAGGCCTAATTTCTTGACGCCATGCATGAGCCGGTGTATTTTGCCAGCCTGATTGTGGTCTACGTATTCCTGCGTTGCTGTGCAAGCGGTAGGCACGTAGCCGTGGAATACGAGGGGAGTCCGCGGACCTAAGGCCGGCCGTCGTGTAGTGCGTCTGACAGAAGTGTGGTGATGGGGAGACGAACATGGGCCGAGTGGGGATGCTGCTGTGTGCGATGGTGGTCATGTGCACCGGTTCGTGGGGAGTCACTGCGGCGGCGGAACCGCCGTCGAGTCCCGCGGAAGAAACCCTTCGAATCATGCATTTCGTCCTGGCGGGGACCGTGCCGTTGGAGCGCGCGCGCGGATTTGTCGATGAGGCTCAGGCTGCCGGGTTTACGGCCGTGCAGGTGCTGCTGACCGACGGCGTGCAGTTCGACCATGCGCCCTGGAAACCGGTGAAGACCGCCTGGACGAAAGCGGAGTTCATCTCCTGGGTGGCCTATGCGCGTGCCCATAGCTTAGAAGTCATTCCAGAGGTGAAGCTGCTCACGCACCAGGAGAAATTTTTTCAGCGGCAGTATCCGGGCTTGATGTTCAACACCGTGTCCTATGATCCGCGGAAGGACGCGACGTATGCGGTGGTGTTCCCGTTTCTCGACGAAGTGATCGAGGCGGTGCATCCCCAGGCGATTCATATCGGCCACGACGAAGCCTTCGGCTGGACGGTCGGACAGGTGTCCAAGTGGTTGAAGCTGGGTGAAGTCATGATTCCGGCGGACCTGTTTCTGCGCGATGTGGTTCGGGTGCACGATTACCTCAGCCGAAAAGGGGTCGAGACCTGGATGTGGGCCGACATGGTCTTGAGCCCGGCGGAGTTACCCGGCGCTCAAACGAAGCATCTCCACGGTATTGCGGCGGGATATGGCAAAGCGCTGCGCCATCAGCTTCCGCGTGATATTGTGATGTGTGATTGGCACTCGAGCGATGAACAGGGCAGTTTCCCGTCGATGGACATCATGCAACTGGAAGGGTTTCGTGTCATCGGCGCGACCTGGAAACGGGAGTCCACGACCCGCAAATTCAGCCGGTATGCCTTATCCCGGCACGCCTATGGCCTGATGGCGACGACCGGTTTTCACGTGCAGCAGAACGATACCGACATGGTCCATTGGATTATCCAGGCGTCCGGGGCGTTGTTTCGCAATCCCGACGCGGTCGTGCCGCCTATGCCGACGTCAGCAGGTTCTTTGGAAGGAAAGGGGTAGTCTACCGGCAACGAATAGGTGATAGTCTCGTCCTGCCTGTCTGCATGGTCACGCGCCTCCTATCCTCAGCCGGTCCTCCATTCTTCGGCTAGTCATGATCTTCCTCGAAGGTCTCCTCCTGCGTATCTCTCATAGACGATTGAGGATTCACATGTGCGGGCGAGGCTTGTCCACGTTTGACCCAAAGTGACAGGGGAGTGGACCGCACCAGCCCTGAACACGTAGAATGCGCGTCCGCGGTTTATACGTGCGCTCGCCAGCGAGGGGCGCGTAGTGCCGCGGTCAGAACCAACGGGGCCATGACCAGGAAGGGATCGTCATGAGTGTGAAATGTGGAATCGTCGGACTGCCGAATGTGGGCAAGTCCACCCTCTTTAATGCGTTGACCAAATCAGGGATTGCGGCGGAGAACTATCCGTTTTGCACGATCGAGCCGAATGTCGGGATTGTGGAAGTGCCGGATGCGCGGATGCAGGCGCTGGCCGATATCGTCAAGCCGCAGCGCATGCAGTATGCCACGACCGAGTTTGTGGATATTGCGGGGTTGGTGGCGGGAGCCTCGAAAGGCGAAGGGTTGGGTAACCAGTTCCTTGCCAACATTCGAGAAACCGATGGGATCGTGAACGTCGTACGCTGTTTCGAAGACGATAATGTGGTGCACGTGGCGGGCAAGGTCGATCCCATTTCCGATATCGCCACCATCGTGACCGAACTCGCGTTGGCCGACCTGACAACGGTCGAAAAGGCGCAGGAACGGAATGTGAAGCTCATTCGCTCGGGCGATAAAGATGCCGCCAAGCTGGGCGAACTGCTCGTGCAGGTGGCGGCGTGTTTGAACGAGGGCAAACCGGCGCGGACGATGAAGCTGGATCCGGCGCAGCGGGCCTTGCTGAAACCGCTCTGCCTGCTGACGATGAAACCGGTGATGTATGTGGCCAACGTGTCGGAAAAAGGCTTCACCAACAATCCGCTGCTGACGCGGGTGGAAGAGTACGCCGCCCAGGAAGGGGCGCCCGTCGTGGCCATTTGCGCCGCGTTGGAATCAGAAATCGCCGTGCTTTCGGACGAGGAAAAACAGGAATTTCTGGCCGATATCGGGATGAAAGAGCCGGGGCTGAATCGCCTCATCCGTGCGGCCTATCAACTGCTCGGGCTTCAAACGTACTTTACGGCCGGCGTCAAAGAAGTGCGCGCCTGGACGATTCATATCGGCGACACCGCGCCGCAGGCCGCAGGGGTCATTCACGGTGACTTCGAGAAGGGCTTCATCCGGGCGGAAGTCATTGGGTACGACGACTACATCGCCTGTAAGGGTGAAGCGGGTGCGAAGGAAAAGGGCAAGATGCGGCTGGAAGGGAAGGAATACGTCGTGCGTGACGGCGACGTGATGCACTTCCGCTTCAACGTCTAGCAAAGTGCCATGAGCATGGTATGAGGTGGTGAATTTTTGCCTGAATGGGAGATCGATGATGAACGAACAAGATACAGGGCGCGCGGTAGCAATTCTCAATCGGATCATGGAACTCGAGCTGGCCGGTGTCGTGCGGTACACGCACTACGCGTTGATGATCTACGGATATAACCGCATTCCCATCGTGTCGTGGCTGAAGGGCAATGCGGATGAAAGCCTGGCCCATGCGCACAAAGCCGGCGAACTCGTGACGCTGCTGGGCGGGCATCCTTCGTTGAAGATCGGGACCCTGCTTGAAACGGAGAAACACGATATCGGAGATATTTTGCGAGAAAGCCTGGAGCATGAGAAGGCGGCAGTCGCTTCGTATTACGAACTGCTCAAGTTGGCCGAAGGTAAGTCCGTCCTGCTGGAAGAGTTTGCTCGGGAGATGATTGTGGGTGAAGAACTCCATCTCGATGAAGTGAATAAGATGCTACGCAAATCAGGCGATGTGCAGGCCTTTCGTTCCTGACCACTGAACGGCTGGAGGGGGTAGGTTGTCCGGGTGACCGCCGGTTCTCCCCTCCGCTCGCAGCCGCCGATCTCCGTCGATCCATCTTCCGTCATCATGTTTGATGTCATTTTGTATCAGCCGGAAATTCCTCCGAACACCGGCAACATCATCCGGCTCTGCGCCAATACCGGCGCGAGACTGCATCTCGTCAAACCGTTGGGCTTTACGCTGGAAGATAAGCAGTTGCTGCGAGCGGGACTCGACTACCACGAATTCGCCACGATCACGGTGCATGAGAACTGGGAGGCCTGTCTCGAACGCTTCGCTGGCCGGAGGCTATTCGCTGTCTCGACCAAAGGCAGGCAACGGTACGATCTGGTTCGCTACGCGGAGGATGATGTGTTTGTCTTCGGTCCGGAGAGCCGCGGCCTGCCGGCGGAGATTCTGGGAAGCGTCTCCGATCAGCAACGTATCCGTGTGCCGATGGTGCCAGGCAGCCGCAGCCTCAACCTTTCGAATTCGGTGGCGGTGGTGCTCTATGAGGCCTGGCGGCAGGCGGAGTTTGGACAGTGCCAGTGATGTTTCCCGAATCTGTCTTTTTTCCATTTCCGGGGCAGACGGTTTGTGCCAGGATAGCGTGTCGTGCACAGTCAAATCTCCAGGACCAATCCGATCTCGACCACCTGTTTCGACGGCAGATGAAAGTAGGAACTGGCGCGCTGCGTATTGCGTGAGAGCACCACGAAGAGTTTTTCCCGCCAGATCGCCATACCCGGCTTGGGGGTCGCTAAAAACGTAATCCTGCTCAGGAAGAAGGTCGTGTCCCGTAGCGGCAGCACATGGCCATGCCCGGCAAGCTGCATAAGAACGCGCGGGATATCGGGGGTCTCCATGAAGCCGCAACGGGCGATCACTTGAAAAAGACCCTCCTGCACGAGCGTGATCTCCAGCGGCGCCCCTGCCGGAACAAACGGCACATGTTCCGTGCGAACGGTGAGCAAATACACACGCTCGTGCAAGGTTTTATTGTGCCGCACATTCTGCAACAGGGCCGGCGGAGTAATGTCGGGATGTTGCGAGAGGAACACGGCCTGTCCCGCGGTTCGGTATTCCACCTTCGAGAGCACGTCGACGACGAATTCCCGCAATGGTGGGAACTGAACACGGAGGTGCTCCGCCACGATCGCACGACCTCTCGCCCAGGTGCTCATGACGGTAAAAATTGCCGCGCCGAGGAGGAGGGGAAACCATCCACCATGAGGAATCTTCTGCGCATTCGCGAGGAAAAACGCGAGGTCGATGAACAGGAATGCCCCGACGGCCATGATCGCGGGGGGTGCGCTCCATCCCAAGTGGCGGCGAGTGACACGATACATGAGCAGCGTGGTGATGATCATGGAGCCGGAGACGGCAATGCCATAGGCCGCGGCCAGATTGGTAGACGAGCCGAACGAGAGGATCAGGCCGACGGTGCCGACGAACATCAGCCAGTTCAGGAGGGCGAAATAGATTTGGCCATGCTGCTCCGCGGAGGTGTGCGTAATCCGGAGCGGCGGAAGATAGCCGAGTTGCACGGCCTGCAAGGTCAGTGAAAAAGCCCCGGATAACATCGCCTGCGACGCGATGATGGTCGCCATGGTCGCGAGCACAATCAGCGGATAGAGCATCCACTCCGGAGCCAGGTGATAAAAGGGGTTGGCGAGCGCCGCCGGGTCGCGCATCAACAGCGCGCCCTGGCCGAAATACTGGAGCAGCAGCGCCGGCAACGCGACGGCGAACCAACCCAGTTGTATCGGATGACGGCCGAAATGTCCCATGTCTGCATACAGGGCCTCGGCTCCCGTGAGAACCAGAAAGACACTGCCCAAGACAAGGAAGCCGATGCCGGCATGGTGGATAAGAAACAGGGCGGCATAGAGCGGATTGGCGGCGAGCAGCACTGCGGGCGTTTGCATCAAACTGTGCAGACCGAGCAGAGCCAAGGTCGCGAACCAGACCAGCATGATAGGACCGAAAATACTTCCCAAGGCTCCGGAGCCGCGGCGTTGGATGATGAAGAGTAGGGCCACGAGGCCAACGGTGATCGGAAGGACATAGGGCGTCAACAGGTCGGTAGCCAGCGTCAGCCCTTCCACCGCGCTGAGGACGGAAATCGCCGGCGTGATGATACCATCGCTGTACAAAAAGGCGACGCCGACTAAGCCGAGCGATACGACCAGACTCAACCCCTTGCGCAGATTGACCGGATGGGCGCGTTGGCTGAGCGCCATGAGCGCCAGCATACCGCCTTCGCCGTCGTTGTCCGCCTTCATCACGAAGAGCAGGTACTTGACCGTGACCACGAGCACGAGCGACCACACGATCAAGGAGAGGATGCCGAGGACGTTGTCCGGCGTAACCGCGAGTCCGTGTGATTCATGAAAACATTCGCGCAGGGCGTACAGGGGGCTGGTGCCGATGTCTCCGTAGACCACGCCCATGGCGGCCACGGTGAGGGATGCGGAAGCGGATGACGTGTGCCCGTGTTTCTGCATGCATGAGCCGACCGGTGCCGAGGACCCGTCATTGAGATGGCCGAGCGGTGGCGATGCGACTATACCATGTCCGGACGATGAATGCCGGTGCGCCTGGCGCGCCGCGCGAATGACGGCGTTCCCGCGATAGGGAAGAGGGACGTTCTATCCTGGAAGTTCCTCGAAGCTTCTGCTAAATTCCGACCGTCCATCGCAAAAGGTATCGCCATCGCGATGCCTGAAGTCGTCCACTTCATCTGACAAGAAAGCCTCTGAGACCGGTTGGATGTGATCCGGCCACGCCTCGCTTTCGGAAAGCCTGTGAGACGCCCATGACTGCTTCCACGACGCCGACTATTTCAGTCGAAGCTCAGCAACGTATCGTCGATCTGCTCGCCAAAGAACTCGGCGTCACCTCACCGCAAGTATCGGCCGCGGTCACCCTGCTGGACGGGGGCGCGACGGTGCCCTTCATTGCGCGCTATCGCAAGGAAGCGACCAATAATCTGGATGACACGCACCTCCGTACGTTGGAAGAACGGCTTTTGTATCTGCGGGAATTAGAAGAGCGTCGGCAAACGATCCTGACATCGATCGACGAGCAGGGGAAACTGACCGATGAGTTGCGTCGCGCCATCGAACAGGCTGCGACGAAACAGGTGGTGGAAGACATCTATCTGCCGTTTAAGCCCAAACGCCGGACCAAGGCGCAGATTGCGCGCGAGGCCGGGCTGGAGCCTCTGGCCAACGCGCTGCTGGCCGATCCGACGCTCGATCCCGAACAGGAAGCCGTCAAGTATGTGAAGGTAGTGGCCGCAGTGGAAGGGGTCGAGGCCGTCAACGTGCCCGATGCGAAGGCGGCGTTGGAAGGCGCGCGCGATATTCTGGTCGAACGATTCGCCGAAACCGCCGACCTGCTCGCTCTCCTGCGCACGAAATTATGGAATGAAGGCATTGTCACATCAACCGTCCTGCCCGGCAAAGAGACGGCGGAAGAAGAGAAGTTCCGTGATTACTACGCCTATGCTGAAACGATTCGCACGATTCCTTCTCATCGTGCCTTGGCGATGTTCCGAGGGCGGACGCTTGGGGTGCTGAAACTGGACCTTGGTTTGGGGGACACGCTCGATGCTCAGGTGCCCCATCCCTGCGCCGGGCTCATTGCAGCCCATTTCGGCATTGAGAACCGCGGGCGGCGCGCCGACAAATGGCTCAACGATGTCTGTTATTGGGCCTGGCGGGTGAAGGTGCATCTCCATCTCAGCACGGAGTTATTGCTCCAGGTGCGAGAGGCGGCGGAAGCGGAGGCGATCAAGATCTTCGGGCGCAATCTCCACGAGCTCCTGCTTGCCGCACCGGCCGGTCCCAAAGCGGTGCTCGGGCTCGACCCCGGTATCCGCACCGGCTGCAAAGTGGCGGTGGTGGATGCTACGGGCAAACTCCTCGAGACGACCACGATCTATCCGCATCAACCTCGCAATGACTGGCAGGGGGCGCTGGCAACCCTTGTCGACTTGGTGATCCGGCATGGGGTGGAATTGATTTCGATCGGCAACGGCACCGCTAGTCGTGAGACGGACAAGCTGGCCGTTGAGGTGATTAAGATGGTGGCGGAACGGAAGCCTGATCAGAAGGTGGCCAAAATCGTGGTGAGCGAAGCGGGAGCCTCCGTCTATTCGGCCTCGGCCTTTGCCGCGGCGGAATTTCCCACGCTGGATGTCAGTTTACGTGGTGCCGTGTCCATCGCCAGAAGACTGCAGGATCCGCTCGCCGAATTAGTCAAGATCGATCCCAAATCCATCGGGGTGGGGCAGTATCAACACGACGTCAACCAGCGGGCGCTCGCGCGATCACTCGATGCGACCGTTGAAGACTGCGTCAATGCCGTGGGCGTGGATGTGAACACCGCCTCGGCGCCACTCTTGGCGCGAGTGTCCGGCTTGAACCGAGTGCTGGCTCAGAACATTGTCGAGTATCGGGATGCGCATGGTCCGTTCCCGAATCGAACGACGATTCGCAAGGTTCCGCGTTTGGGCGAGAAGACCTACGAGCAGGCGGCCGGATTTTTGCGCATCAATAACGGCGACAATCCCTTGGACCGTTCCGCCGTCCATCCCGAGGCCTATCCGGTAGTCGAGCGCATGTTGGCGCGTTTGAACAAGGGCATCGCGGAGGTCATGGGGAAGCCGACCCTGTTGAAAGATCTGTCGCCGGCGGACTTTACCAACGAGACGTTCGGCTTGCCTACGGTCCGCGATATCCTGTCGGAATTGGAAAAGCCCGGCCGTGACCCGCGCCCGGAATTCAAGACGGCGACCTTTCGGGACGGAGTGGAGTCGCTGGCCGACTTGCAGCCAGGGATGGTGCTCGAAGGCGTGGTGACCAATGTCGCGGCGTTCGGCGCCTTCGTCGATATCGGCGTGCACCAGGACGGCCTCGTGCATGTGTCGGCATTGGCGAATAGGTTTGTGAAGGATCCACATGAGGTCGTGAAGCCAGGCCAGATCGTAAAGGTGAAGGTGTTGTCCGTCGATGTGCCGCGGCAGCGGATTTCGTTGACCATGCGGATGGATGATGGAGCAGCGACGTCCGGACAATCAGACCTTCGGGCAGGAACAGCGCACGAGGGGCGGGATCGGCGTCCGGCGGATGCGCCGCGGCCTGCCTCCCGTGAACCGCAACCGACCAGCGCCTTTGCCTTAGCCATGGCGCGCGCCCAGCAGAAAAAATGACGAGGGCTGTGTACGTGGCGGCCGTCAGTGAGTGAGAGTAGGGTTACGGTGTGATCTTAAAGAAGTTCCCGCCTTTGAGCCGTTCGTCGTCGGTGCCCCAGACGATCTGTTTGTCGCGTTTTGCCAGAAGAGGCACATGTTTGGAACAGTGGATGTACGCCTCTTCCACGCCGACGATAATCCACGCCTTAGGTTGCCGGCCGCCCCTGTTGTGAGCGGCTTCCGTCATGCCGGGAGTGATATTGGGGAGCACCGCGATGTCCTGTGAGTCCACGACGCGCGCGGTTCCGTTCACGTGGAGCCCGACGGTGGTCTGATAGTAATCCAGAAAGATCAAGCCGATGTGAGGATTCTCCAGGATGTTTCCCACGCTGGCCAGCACGCCATTCCCCCGATATTCCGGATAGGCCAGCGTCTGGTCATCCAGCACCTGCACAAAACCCGGCGCGCCGGCGCGGAAGGAACAATCGCAATTTCCGCGCGCGTCCGCGCTTGCGATATACATCATCTCCATACGGGCGATGAATTCCCGCATCGGTTGATTGAGAGACGACAGGGCTTGGTGTTCATAGAACGCCGCCGCGCGTTCGGATGTCCCGAATCGTGCCTGTGCCTGCTGTTCACCCGAAGATCCAGGCCCTGGCATGCTCGCTGCTCCTTTGACTCCGGATTCGGCGGGGGCGAGCCCCGCGGCGGCTATCGTCCGGTAGTGCGTGCCGCGCTGTCAATGCGGATGACGGCCATGTCTGACCGCCCGACGTTCACTGCCCGCATTCGTATTTCTTCAGCTTGGTCAACAGGGTCTTGTAATCGATCTGAAGCGTTTGGGCTGCCTTGGTCTTGTTCCCACCGCAGGCCTGAAGGACGCGCTCAATGTGCAATCGTTCGATGTCTTCGAGGGGAAGCTGCGTCTGGTCTCCCGCGACAGCGGGCGTGGATGATCGCGGAAGGACCTGCACGATTTCATCGCCGGTGATGGCGCCCGTATTCGGGCTCATCAGGACGAGGCGTTCGATGACATTGCGCAGTTCGCGCACATTGCCTGGCCAGCGGTACGCGGTCAGATACTCCACGCTCTCGGGAGTCGTCGTTCTAGCTGTCGTTCCGGGAAGTCGCAGGTTGTGCAGGATATGACTCACCAATCCAGGGATGTCTTCGGGGCGTTCCCGAAGCGGCGGCACGCGCAGTGTCACGGTGTTGATCCGATAGAGCAGGTCATCCCGAAACCGGCCCTGGAAGACCAATTCCTGAAGGTCCCGGTTGGTGGCACAGATGATACGGACATCGGCCCGCAGGGTGCGTATACTGCCGACGGGACGGTATTCGTTCTGGTCGAGAAAGCGCAGCAGGCTCACCTGCATGGGGCCCGGCATTTCTCCCACTTCATCCAGAAACAACGACCCCCCTTCGGCCGCGGCGATGAGGCCGGGTTTGGCCGCCGTGGCGCCAGTGAATGCGCCTTTTTCGTAGCCGAACAATTCACTTTCCAATAACTCCCGGCTCACGGCTCCACAATTGACGGCGATACAGGGGCCTGCGGCCCGTCGGCTCTGCGCGTGCAACAGGCGCGCGACGACTTCTTTTCCTGAACCGGTTTCACCCTGGATGAGCACCGGCGCTTGCGAGGGCGCCACCTGCGCGATCTGGGTCTCCAACGTCTGCCAGGCCCGGCTGGTTCCCTTGACCACCGCCTCTTGTCGATAGCCGCCATGCCGCGCCGCCAGATTTTCACGGCGGAGTTCGCGCACGGTGCGCAGTTTGGCAAGGGCTGCCTTGACCGCCGTGCCGTCGAAGGGCGTGTCCTTGATCAGGAAATCCCAGGCTCCGTCCTTGATGGCCGCCACGGCGTCCTTCACGTCACCATGACCGGTCAAGACGATGACATCCACATCCGGTTGCTGGTCCTTCACCCAGCGCAGGATGGCATGTCCATCGACGCCGGGCATTCGCAGATCGGTGATGACACAGTCGAAGTCGCCGGTGCGAAGCAGGTCGAGACCTTCCTGTCCGCCACGTGCGGTTCGCGTGTCGCATCCTTCCTCGCGGAGCGCCTGTTCGACGACCAGGCGGACAAACTCTTCGTCATCGATAATCAGGGTGCGGATACGTTCGCTGCTCATGATGTCAGGCCGACGGAAGGGGCGAGGCGGTTGATGCACGTTCCACGACGATCTCGGCCCGTTCGGGAAAGGCCAGCGAAAACTTGCTGCCCGTGCCCGGGGTGGATTCAGCCCAGACGCGTCCCTCGTGTTTCTCCATCACGAGTTTGACGATGGCCAGCCCCACGCCGGTGCCTTCATAGTCCTGCGGATTGTGGAGCCGTTCAAACAAACCGAAGATCTTGTCGGTTTGTGCCGGGTCAAAGCCGATGCCGTTGTCTTGAATCCACAGAATCCGCTCGCGGTCGCTCCTGGAGCCGCCGATGGTGATGGTCGGGGCAGCCGTGCGGCGCGAAAACTTTGCCGCGTTGTCGAGCAGGTTAGCGATCGCTTGACGAATACTCACCGGCTCGCCGTAGAGATCTGCGAACGGCAGGGCGACGTGAATTTTCGGTTTCGGTCCCTGGAGTCCACTGAAGCGGTCGGTGATCAAGGTCGTGATCATCTCCAGCACATTGAAGCGTTGCCGCGGCAGGTCCTGTTGTTCTAAGCGCGAATATTTAAGCAGCGCGTCGATCATATGGGTGAGGCGCAGCGAAGACCGGCGGATGACATCGATGTGATGGCGCGTTTCGGCATCACCGCCTTCGACGAATCGTTTTTCGAGTAACGAGGAAAATCCTTCGATCTCCCGCAGCGGACCTTTGAGGTCGTGGGCCACGGAATAGGTAAAGGCCTCCAGTTCTTTGGTTTTTCGGGCGGTGGCAGCCGTTTGCTCCCGCAGGCTCGTCACCATCGAGGACAGCGAGGCCGCCAACGTGCCGACTTCGTCTCGGGCCGGCCAGGACTCGAACTGCGCTGTCAGGTCGTGATGGGCTACCCGGTCGGCGGTGATCGAGAGGCGTTGGAGTGGTTTTGCAATCCGGCGGTTGACGGAGACGTAGATCACGCCGATCACGAGCCCGAGGACGGCGACCAACCCCAGCGCAATCATTCGGGCCTGCTGCAGCAGGAGATCCCCTTCGATTTTCATTTCCACGTCGATGTCGCGGTGCGCGGCGACCAACTGATCGAGGTTGTGGGAGAGTCTCGCAATGAGCCCGTCGGCTTTGGAGGTCGCCGACTGGGAAGCACCGGAGGCCTGCGGTTGCGTGAGGGCTGCGCTCCATAAGCCGTTCAGCTCCTGCAGGGCCTGATCGATTTCCGCAATGGCCTGGTCCTCTTGATCGGCCAGATCCAGGCGCTGGTGTTGATTCAGCATCCCCAGGAGAATGGGGTGGGTGCGCGCCGCATGGGTGGAGCGATAGAGCTGCAGGGATTGACGGATCGCATCGGCATGCCCGGTCAAGCGGGCGAGGGCGTCGTCCGCACCGGTCTTCGTCATCTGTTCGGGGGAGAGATGCAGGGTGAGATTCATGTCATAGGCGGAACGTTGCATTGTCGCGGCGGTTACGATGGCCGGGACCGTGATCCGCTTGTGGCGATCGACGTAGCTGTTGATGCGGCCGAGATAGACCAGAAGCGCCGTAAGGCTCAACGCCAGGAGGCTGAGGATGACTCCGAAAGAGAGGAAGAATTTCTGTCCGATCGAACGGTCATGGAGCCAGCGCATGCAGGCCTCGTGTGAGCGCCTACGGTACCACAGTGACAGGTCCGGTGCCAGTCGGCCCGGCGCTGGTGATGCGCGCCGGTTGTGTCGCTCAATGGGGTCATCTGTCGCGTCCCTCCACAGCTCTCGTCCAGGCTCCATGCGGACTAAACAGCGCGGCGTAGACACGGTCCCATCCGCCAAGCGAGGCAATCCTGGCCAGCGTGTGGTTGACTCGATCGAGCACGACCACGACGGCCGTGGTCTTCTTGGGAAATGACCTTCACCAGGTCACGCGTCTTCCGCCCACTCCAATGTTCGACGCATCCATGGCCGCCGGCGTAGGCCCGTTCTGTGATGGCACTGACCGAATCACCGCCGACGACCAGGATTGACATGGGGGCTCCCTTCTTTTTCGGCCGTTTAGTGCCGTTCCGGGGCTGGTTTGTTGTCTCGTTCCAATCCAGGTTGCGCAGGCATGGCGGCCAGCGCCTCCCGGTACCGGATGAGCAGTTCTTCCTGTTGGTCCGGTGCGAAGAGACTTCCACCTGACCGCACCTTCACCAGGTATTCTTCCGGCTCAAAGGTGGCGTCGAAGGCCGGAGACCGTTCCGGCACGTTCGGCATCTGCCGGTCATACTTACTGATATCAGGTCCCGGCCCATGCCGGTCATGAGCTTCGCGCAACGCCAGATGCAGCGTGGCGTCGTGTATCGACAGCCACCCCGTGCTGGTCTCCTCTTCGCCATGTTCGGTCGCATGGCTGAGGTGGTAGTAGACCCGATCAGAGGGCGAGGCCTGTGCTAGCGCTTTGGCCAGGGCCGGCGCCAGAATTGCGATTTCCCCGTCGCGGAAAGCTCTGGTTTTGTCCGCCTGTCCGACGAACAGACGATGCAGCGCGTTGCGTCGTTCCCACACTCGCACGCCTCGTAATAAGGTGCCGACTTCCGTGGCGCTCAACGAGGCCGGATGTGAATTCGTCGACGACGCCGGATCCTTTTCGATTCGTACCTGATTCAAGCCTGACTGGTAGACCGTCTTGGGTGTCATCGGGGTGTGTGTTGCGCAACCGGCTGCCACCATCACGCCGATGAAGGCGAGGATCAGATTGGCGCGGCGGGATAACAGGTAGTGCTGGGGATGTGCGATGCCGTTCATGGTTTCACCTCTTCTCGTTGAGCAAATCCGACTTCGGGTGACACGCGATCAAATCCGAATTCCTGCAAGTGAGTCTGGATCGTGGGGCTCAGGAGGAACTCGATAAAATCGCCGGCTGCGGTGATGTTCTGTGCCGTCCAGGCAGCGGCGACGCCGTAACGTACCGGGGTGTGAGAACCGACCGGTGCGGTGTCGAGAATCCGCACGCCCGGGTTGGAGATCGCATCGGTGCGATAGACGACGCCGATTTCCGCCTCGCCTTTGGCTACCAGGTCGAGGACGGCTCGTGAATGTTCACCGAGGACATATTGTGACTTCAGCTTGGGCTCAAGTTTGCTGTACTTCAAAAACTGGGCGGAGACTTTTCCCACCGATGACGTCTTCGGATCACCGACGGCAATGCGGCGTATCGGGATCGTTTGTAAATCTTGAATCGTATTGATGGGGGCGGGGAGGGCGGTCCCCGTAATCAAGACCAGGGACGTCGCGGCAAACGCTCGTTTGGTCCCTTGAATGATCAACCCTTTGGTTTCGAGCTGATCGATTTCTTCGAACAGCGACGGCAGAAAGATGTCGACCGGCGCGCCCTGTTCGATCTGGCTGCGAAGGGTTTGTGACGGACCGTAAATCACGCGCACGTTGGTGTTGCGATGTTCCGTTTCGAACAGCGGAAGGATTTTGCGCAATGCGTCCTTCAGACTGTTGGCGGCGGCGATGGTGATGGTCTCCGGCTGCGCCTGGGCCGGTTGGGATAATCCAAGCCCGATCAAGAGGCCGGCAATGGCGATGAGTCCTCTGACACGCAATGCGCTCATGATGTCCTCCAAGAACCTGTAAGGGCCTGTCATAGACGATTAAAAATAGAACTGGTACTGCACATTGATCCGGTTTTCGACGAGGTCACGTCCGAATCCTGGTTCGCTTTCAAAGGGAAACCGGTCCGGCGCTCGTCCGCCGCTGCCCATCGTGATGTTCGAATAATCGATCACGAGCCGGTTGTTGTAGGTACCGTCGAAACTATAGTTGATCGCGGCGCCGAACTCTTTGATCAGATCGTTCACCTGCTGGGTGGATGGATCCATGAATCCATAGCGCACCGCCAGTTCGAGTTTGCGCGGGATGATGTATTTTCCCACTTGCGCATACCATCCGTAGGCCTGTCCGAGGTTGACAGGGGGCCCAAGAAATTGGGCCGCTGGGATCGTATTCAGGTCAAACGCACTGGTTCCGCTATTGGCATTGCGGAGCCGCTGGTGACGGTAATACCCTTCCGCCTGGAACGACCAGCCCTGATACTTCGCGATGAAGTCGGCTTCATACGTCTGAAAATCCCAAATGCCGCCAGCCAGGAGCCGACCGTTGTACGCCTTCACAATGGCCTGGCGGTAGGCTCGATCGACAATGTCGGAGCGGATCGAACTCAGATAGTTCTGCCCCGGGTTATATGCGTAGCCGAAGGCGATAGCTGATTGGAGCGTGCGGGAATTGAGAATATCGCCCTGTCCATAGCCGGGGTTTCCTGCGATTTTGTACAACAGCCGGGCGGTGTACATCATTTCTCCGGTCATGAAGCGCGTGTCGTAATTGTAGGTGCGCGTCGTTGAGGCCCCCGGGGCGCCCGGCGTACCGGTTTGCGGCAATACATGTTGGCTGACCGAGGTGCCTTCTCGCGCGAGATTCGCTCCCACTCCGCCCCAAATGCCGAAGGCATAATTGAATTTGTACTGATCCTCGTCGCTGGAAATGCTGACACCGACGTCGCGTGCGTTTTGTTGATTCGCGGCAAACGCATTCTGGACGATGAGGTTGTCGGCGAAGGTTGATGTGGCCATCGAGCTGATGGTCGCACGATTGAACCAGACCCGCTGTTGGCCGGCCTGCACCGTCAGCCAGGGAATGTGCCACGAGGAGATGTAGGCATCCAGCAGACCGGCCCTGCCGCTCCCGCCTTCCTGGTTCCATGTGGTTTGGTCGAACGCCCAGGAAATGTTGTAGCGGAAATCAGGATCGAAGGCATAACCCAGGAATTGGAGACGCACACGGGGTACGCTGAATTGATTGGAGTCGCTCTGTTTACGGATGGCCCGGTATTCGACCTGGCCGCCGAGAATTTCAGGATTGCGCGAATCTCCGATTGTTCCCCAGGCGCTGTTGTAGGCGCTGTGTGTGTAACGAACTTGAGTGAGGAGTCGTAGCTTCAGGAAAAACTTGTCTCCCACGCGGAAGTTCAGGCCGTTGTTGACGTCGATCGTGTAATTGGGCTTGGAAACCTGTTCGCGCTTCTCGATGACTTTGAGGCCCCGGTCATACTCGTCCTGCGTGATGATGCCTTTCAGCAGAAGATATTTCAGGCCTGGGTCTTCGCCCGAGTAGTACTCCCATTTCCCGTCCTTTTTGATGAACTGGCCTTCCTCGACCGCCCCAACGGGCAGGGTCAGACCACCCCAGAGGATGGCCAGGCTTGCCCCGAGGGCAAATGCTGATCGTTTCATCGCGCTCGCTCCCATGTGAATGTCTATAGCGTGGCAGTAGATGGTGATGTGGCGTGAACAAACAACATATGATCAAATAGTTATTAAACTTTTGTAATCCGATGAGGTATAAAAATATAGTTCTTTAATAACTTTGTCAACAATATTTGTATTCAGTTCGCTTTTTGCCCTAGCTCTCAGCAAAATAGACCTTTTGGGGCAGGATGTCCCCCATGGCGACGAGGCTCCGCTTCGGGAACAACCTTGAAGCGTTCACCGTTTGCCGGCGCTTCAACGGGATGACTTCGATTTCACTGGCGGTCCATGATAGTTGACACAAATTTCGCTATCGTGATACATGTCCGCCATCATGAGTGACAAAAGCAAAGCGGAACCAGCTTCCAATGTGGTGAATTCCCTGCGGGCACTACGTATGGCCAAAGGTCTGTCCCAGGGGCAGCTTGCGGATGGCGCGTTGATCACCCGCCAGGCGGTGTGCGCGATTGAAGCCGATCAGTACCTTCCGACCACGGCAGTGGCGTTGCGACTGGCCAGCGTCTTGGGCTGTCACGTGGAGGACATTTTCAGTCTCAAGACGACCGGCGAGTTGATCGAAGGGGATTGGGTCTGGCCGGGATTGGCCGTGTCCGCTGTCCAACCCCGTACCAGAGTCAAAGTGGCAAAGATTGAGGATCGTTTCGTCGTTCGCCCGGTTGCCGCCTTGGGTGAAATTCTCAACTACACGGTGCCTGCCGACGGTCTCATCGTCGGCAAGGCCGGATCGGGCGCGCGTTCGGAAAAATCCGATCGCCGAGTGCTCGTCCGGCTGTTGCGCGAGCGGCAGATCGTTGAACGGGAAATTGCGGTTGCCGGGTGTGATCCGGCCATCAATCTGGCGAGCGAATATCTTCACCGTCACAAGGACACCTCCACGGTCGTTGGTTGGTCGATGGGTAGTGCCGCGGCATTGGAGGCGCTCAAGCGCAAGGAAGTGCACATGGCGGGCCTGCACATTCTTGATGCGAAAACGGGGGAGTCCAACCTGCCCTATTTACGGCGGCACCTGCAGGGTGACGACTATATTGTCGTGACCTTTGCGGCGTGGGAGGAGGGGCTTCTTGTTCGAGCGGGGAATCCCAAACGCATTCGGAGTGTGGAGGATCTCATTCGCCCGCATGTGGTCTTGGTCAATCGCGAGGAGGGGGCTGCTGCACGAATGTTGCTGGATCAGCGGCTCGAAGCGTTAGGCACCGACGGCACGAGTGTGAAGGGATATGGAGTGAGCGTCAGCTCGCATTTTGAGGTCGCACGGCATATTGCCGAGGGGCATGGGGATGTCGGGATCGGCGTGCGGTCCGCTGCGCAGATCTTCGGCCTGGATTTCGTGCCGTTGCAGCAGGCCCGGTATGATCTGGTTTTGCCGAAGCGATACCTGTCCAGTCATCCAGGCCTTTCCCATCTCCTCGACGCGATTGCCAGCCGGCAGTTTCGCACTGAAGTGGAAGCGTTGGGCGGATACGACATGACGGAGACGGGGAAGGTACGCAGCTTACGGGCGGGATAACCCGCCTCCACAAAGTGGCAGATCCGAGTCGGTGCGATGCAGTTGGAGGGATGGATGAAAGGGCAGTGGCACATGAACCATATAGTGCGGGCGTTCCTGTGTACGTGGTGTCTGGCAGTGCTGTTGTGGTGTGCTGCCGGACAGGCTTATGCGGCCGAGTCATTTGTCATCGCGGCATCGCCGAGCCTCAAAGGATTGCTGGAGCGATTGGGCAGCGGTTTTGAGCAAGCGCATCCGGATGTCCGAGTGAAGCTGTATTTCGATTCGGGATTGGATTTGAGGCGGACCATCGCAGGCATGGAAAACAGCATGGTCGGGCAATATTTCATCGGTACCGGCCCCATTAACGTTGTCGCGCCGGGCGGGGACGAACTCATTACGCGATTAGAAGGAAAGTATTATGTCTTGCCGGACGGGAAGCGACCCTATGCCGCAGAGCAACTGGTGATCGTCGTTCCCGAGTCCCTCGTTGAGGCTCCGGATTCTCTTGAGACGATCAGTCGAGAACGGATCAGATTGGCGGTCGCCGATCGGGCGCGGACGCGCCTTGGCACGCAGACGGACGGCATGCTTCGGACCCTCGCGCTTCATGAACCGCTCAAAGGTCGCCTGGATGTGGCGACCGATTCGCATGGAGTCATCGACCATGTCTTGAGCGGCCAGGCGGATGCCGGAATTATCTACGGGCACGAGGCGGTGAAGCAGCAGGAGCGTTTGCGAGTCGTCGCAGTGCTCCAAAAGGGATACCAGCCGACAGTGCATTCGATGGCGATGGAACGGTATTGCCCTAACCGTCAGTTGTGCGAGGAGTTTCTGGCGTACATTCAAAGCGTGGAGGGGCAGGCCCTCGTGCGCCAAGCCGGATATGCGGTACCCGGAGAAAAGGCAAAATAATTTTTTGCCGTGAGTGCAAGTATACAAGTCAGTAATTCATCTATGAATTAGGCTGGTCGAGGTTGCAAGGAGGACGAATGAGGAACGGAACAATGAGGAACGGTGGGAGCCTCACGGTGATGCTCGCCCTTGTGCTGATGGGGGCGGCAGCACTCATGGTCACAGGGTGTGCCAGGCTGCCGTATACGACCAAGACGATTCACGAAGACCAGCGGGTCG
>WBZQ01000488.1_pt1 | contig 31628 bp, 26 predicted proteins | sample 5204251 | NCBI WGS metagenome assembly WBZQ01 (sample SAMN12412402, study PRJNA552823) | activated sludge metagenome | isolation source: activated sludge from nitrification reactor of wastewater treatment plant... | place: USA: Virginia | collected 2017-09 | reverse complement strand
CCATTTCTTTCACCGCCAGAGCGCCCGAAGTGAGGCGGGGCCCGGCGATGCCGGGCCCCGCACTGCGTCACAGCGGGTCGATCAGTCCTCCAGCCAGTCGAAGGTGCGGGTGACCGCCTTCTTCCACATGGCGTATTCCTTCTCGACCTTGCCCCTGTCCATCTTGGGCGTCCACTCCTTGTCCTTCTGCCAGTTGGCGCGAAGGTCCTCGACCTCGCCCCAGAAGCCGACCGCGAGGCCGGCCGCGTAGGCGGCGCCGAGGGAAGTGGTCTCGGCAACCACCGGCCGGATGACCGGCACGCCGAGCACATCGGACTGGAACTGCATCAGGATCTCGTTGGCGACCATGCCACCGTCCACCTTCAGAGCGGTGAGGGCCACACCCGAGTCCTGGTTCATGGCGTCCACGACCTCGCGGGTCTGCCACGCAGTCGCCTCCAGCACCGCGCGCGCGATGTGGGAGCGGTTGTTGTAGCGCGTGAGTCCGGCGATCACGCCACGGGCGTTCGACTTCCAATACGGCGCATACAGGCCGGAGAACGCCGGCACGAAGTACACGCCACCGTTGTCCTCGACCTCGCCGGCCATCCTCTCGATCTCCGGAGCCGAGTCGAACATCTTCAGGTTGTCGCGCAGCCACTGCACCAGCGCGCCGGTGATGGCGATCGAACCCTCCAACATGTAGGCCGCGGGACGGTCGCCGATCTTGTAGCCCACACCGGTGATGAGGCCGTTCTTCGACGGCACCGGCTTGTCGCCGGTGTTGAGCAGCACGAAGCAGCCCGTGCCGTAGGTGTTCTTGGCCTCCCCGGCCGAGAAGCAGGTCTGGCCGAACAGGGCCGCCTGCTGGTCGCCGAGGTCACCGGCGACCGGAATACCGGCCAGGTCACCCTTGGCCTCGCCGTACACCTCGGACGACGCCTTGATCGCCGGCAGCACCGCCATCGGCACGCCGATGGCCTTGCAGATCTCCTCGTCCCACTTGAGGGTGGCGAGGTCCATCAGCATGGTGCGGCTGGCATTGGACACATCGGTGACGTGCACGCCGCCGTCGGGTCCACCGGTGAGGTTCCAGATCACCCAGGTGTCGATGTTGCCGAACAGCAGCTCACCCGCCTCGGCACGAGCACGCGCACCCTCCACGTTGTCGAGGATCCAGCGGATCTTCGGCCCCGAGAAGTACGTCGCGATCGGCAGGCCGGTCTTCGCCCGGAAGCGGTCCTGACCGCCATCGGCCGAGAGCTCGTCGCAGATCTTGTCGGTGCGGGTGTCCTGCCAGACGAGAGCGTTGTGAATCGGCTTACCGGTCGCCTTGTCCCACACGACCGTCGTCTCGCGCTGGTTGGTCACACCCACGGCGGCGATGTCACCCGCCGCGATGTTGCCCTTCTTGAGACACCCGGAAATGACCTCTTGGGTGCGGGTCCAGATCTCCATCGGGTCGTGCTCGACCCACCCCGCCTTCGGGAAGATCTGCTCATGTTCCTTCTGGTCGATCGCTACCACGCCTCCGGAGTGATCGAACACCATGAAGCGGGTGCTCGTCGTGCCCTGGTCGACCGCGGCTGCGTACTTCGCCATTGCTGGCCTCCTTAGTTACCCAGAGTCTCTGCCAACGTGCGAAGGAGAAGATGGCTCGACGTGGCGCCCGGGTCCTGATGGCCGATACTGCGCTCACCGAGATAGCTGGCGCGGCCCTTCGTCGCAAGCATCGGAATCGTCGCCTCCATGCCCTGCCGTGCAGCGTCGGCAGCGGCGGCGAGGGCGTCACCGAGGGACGCACCACCATCGACCGCGCCGCGAAACGCCTCCGTGGCTGGGACGAGCGCATCGAGCATTGTCTTCTCGCCCGTCGTCGACTTCCCGATCTTCCCGACGCCGGCCACACCGGCCTCGAGCGCCCCGGCCAGCACCTCGCCGGTGAGCTCGGTCACGCCGGCGAGCGCATTGCCCGCCTGCATGAAGAGCGTTCCGTAGAGGGGCCCGCCGGATCCGCCGACCGTGGAGATGAGCGTCATCCCCGCGGTCTTGAGCACAGCACCGACATCCGCAGGTGCGGCCCCATCGAGCTTTGCGATGACGGCCCGCATGCCACGGTCCATGTTGGTGCCGTGGTCCGCGTCGCCGATCGCCGAGTCAAGCTCGGTGAGCTCCACCTTGTGTTCGGCGATGGTGTCCGCATACACGCGGAGCCAGCCGACCACTTCCGGTACGCCGATGCTCATCTTCTCCTCCACACGGTCATCCGGTTATACCCCCCAGCGAAGCGCCGGAGTGTGCACCGGTGCGTCCCACAACCGCACGAGCTCGTCGTCGAGCTTGAGCAACGTGATCGAGCACCCCGCCATCTCGAGCGAGGTGATGTACGGCCCGATGAGGTGCCGCTCGATGGTGATGCCGTGATCCGACAGGATCTTGTTCAGCTCGTTGTAGACGATGTACAGCTCGATCAGGGGCGTGCCGCCCATGCTGTTGACGAACGCGAGCACCCGATCGCCCTTCGAGAACGGGAGGTCCTCGATGATCGGAGTGGCAAGCTGCATCGTGATCTCGGCGGCCGACGCGAGGGGCTTACGCTCCCGACCCGGCTCACCATGGATCCCGATGCCGATCTCCATCTCACCCTCGCCCAGCTCGAACGTGGGCTTGCCGGCCGCGGGCACCGTGCACGACGTGAGTGCCATGCCCATGCTGCGCGCCTGGCCGTTGACCTTCTGGCAGAGGGCGGTGACCTCGGCGAGGGACTTGCCCTCCTCCGCGGCCGCACCGCAGATCTTCTCTGCCAGCACCGTCGCACCCACGCCGCGGCGCCCCGCGGTGTAGAGACTGTCCTTGACGGCGACGTCGTCGTCGATGACGACCGCCGCGACGTCGATGCCTTCGCCCTTGGCCATGTCAGCGGCCATCTCGAAGTTCATCACGTCGCCGGTGTAGTTCTTGACGATGTGCAACACGCCGGCTCCGCCGTCGACCGCTTTCGTGGCCTCCAGCATCTGGTCGGGGGTCGGCGAGGTGAACACCTCACCGGGGCAGGCCGCGTCGAGCATGCCCTTCCCCACGAAGCCGCCGTGCATGGGCTCATGGCCCGACCCGCCGCCGGACACCAGCGCAACCTTGCCCGTGACGGGCGCGTCTGCGCGGGTGACGTAGTGCGGCGAGATGTGTACGGAGACGAGGTCGCCGTGAGCCGCCGCAACTCCGGCGAGCGACTCGACGACCACGTCCTCCGTCTTGTTGATCAACTTCTTCATGACAAGCCCCTTCTACTTGTAGAGGCCCCTGAAGACGAGACCGCCCAGCAGTCCACCGATGACCGGACCGATGACCGGAATCCAGGCGTAGTTCCAGTCGGAGCCGCCCTTGCCGGGAATCGGCAGGATCGAGTGCATGATGCGCGGACCGAGGTCACGAGCAGGGTTGATGGCGTATCCGGTCGGGCCACCGAGCGAGAGGCCGATGCCCCACACGAGGAAGCCGACGAGCAGCGGCACGATGCCGTTGCTGAACGCCGCTTGGAGGTCGGGACCGGCACCGGATGACGCGAAGTGGTTGCCGATCGCGAAGACGCCGAACACCAGCATGAATGTGCCGATGATTTCGGAGATGAGGTTCGTCGCGCTATTGCGGATTGCGGGACCGGTGCTGAACACCGCGAGCTTCAGGCCCTGGTCCTGCGTCTCCTTCCAGTGCGGCATGTAGTGCAGGAACACGAGGGTCGCACCAATGGCGGCACCGGCGAACTGACCACCGATGTACTGGAAGAACTCACTGGCGCTGATGCCGGAGTCGCCTGCGGCGAGCACGCCGAGCGTGACGGCTGGGTTGAGGTGAGCACCGGCCTTGAAGTGACCGACCGCATAGACGGCCAAGGCCACGGCGAGGGCCCATCCAGTTGTGATGACGATCCAGCCTGCATTCTCGGCCTTCGATTTCGCAAGCAAGACACCGGCGACCACGCCGTCACCCAGCAAGATCAGAATGGCCGTTCCGACGAGCTCTGCGAGGAAGATGTTGTCCATCAACACTCCTTGAGTCGTGTCTGATACACGTCCCCGCCCCTCTGGACGGGGCCGCGAGCCGGTTGGAGATACCGGCGTAGCATTCGTGAGGATCACTACGAAGCTAGTGCGAGCCTACACCCCGGCGAGGCGCAGGCAAGTGATTCATCAGAGGACTATGCTCAGGCCGAGGTACTCGACCGGAGTGAGCCATGAAACAGCTCGAAACCGATGTCGTCGTGATCGGTGGCGGGGCCACCGGATCGGGTGTGCTGCGCGATGTGGCCATGCGCGGCTACCGGGCGATTCTGGTGGAGCGCGTCGACATGGGCCAGGGCACCACCGGGCGCTACCACGGGCTGCTGCACTCGGGTGGCAGGTACGTGGTGACCGATCCCCGCTCGGCCACCGAGTGTGCCCACGAGACGGCGATCATCTCCCGCATCGCGCCGCGGGCGGTGGAGCGGACCGGCGGGTTCTTCGTCAGCACACCCGCCGATGACCCGGCGTTCGCCGACAAGTTCTTCGCCGCCTGCGGTGAGACGGGCGTGGCCGTGCAGGAGATTCCGGTGGCCGAGGCGCTTCGCCGCGAGCCGCGCTTGAACCCGAAGATCCGCCGCGCGTTCGAGGTGGGCGACGGTTCGGTGGATGCCTGGCAGCTCATCTGGGGCAACGTGCGCTCCGCGCGCGAGTACGGCGCGCAGGTGCTGACCTACCACTGGGTCACCGACGTGCTGCGCGATGGCGATCGTGTGAGCGGCGTGGTGTGCCGCGACGACGTGCACGGCGACGAGGTGCGCATCGACGCCAACTTCGTGATCAATGCCGGCGGCGCCTGGTCGGGACAGATCGCCCAGATGGCCGGGTGCCACGGCGTGGAGGTGGTGCCCGGGCGGGGAATCATGGTCGCGATGAACCACCGCATCGTCAACACGGTGATCAACCGTTGCGAGGCACCCGCCGACGGCGACATCATCGTCCCCATCCACACCGTCTGCGTGATCGGCACCACCGACGTCAAGGTCGACAGTGCCGACGACTTGGCGATCCCGCGGGAAGAGGTGCAGCAGATGCTGGACGCCGGCGAGGTGCTCGTTCCCGGCTTTCGTCAGGCCCGCGCGCTGCACGCGTGGGCGGGCGCGCGTCCGCTGGTGAAGGACTCGCGTGTGGCCGCCGACGACACCCGGCACATGAGCCGCGGCATGGCGGGCATCGACCACAAGGACCGCGACGGCGTCAGCGGGTTCCTCACGATCACCGGCGGCAAGGCCACCACCTACCGCCTGATGGCCGAGGTCATCACCAACGCGATGTGCGAGCAGCTGGGTCACGAGCGCACGTGCCGCACCGCCGACGAGGCGTTCCCCGACGGCGAGCACGCCAAGAACTACACGGTTGGCGACCGCCTGGCTGCGCGCGAGGCCGACAGGCTTGACGACCAGATCATCTGCGAGTGCGAGCTGATGTCGCGACGGATGCTCGAGGAGAGCCTCGACGCCACCCCCACCGCGACGTTCGACGACATCCGCCGCCAGCGTCGCCTGGGAATGGGGCCCTGCCAGGGCGGGTTCTGCGCGCTGCGTGCCACGGGCATCGCCCACGAGCGCGGCGACATCGACGGGGACCGCGCGAACGAGCTCATGCGCACCTTTCTCACCCACCGGTGGATCGGTCTGCACACGATCCTGTACGGCGACCAGGTCAAGCAGACCGCGCTCGACAACTGGATCTTCCAAGGAACGCTCGACATGGAGCACCTGCCGGCGCCGGAGCCGATCGCATGAGCGACTTCGTGGTGATCGGCGCCGGCATCGCAGGCCTCACCGGCGCGCTGCGGCTGGCCTCGCAGGGCAAGTCGATCACCCTTTTGAGCGCCGGCGTCGGCGGATTGCAGCTCTCGCAGGGAACGATCGACGTGCTGGGTTACGGGCCCGATCGCATCGACCGGCCGTTGGAGGCCGTGGAGGCACTGGCCGCCGCTCGCCCCGATCACCCCTATGCGCGTCTGGGGGCCGACGCCGTTCGCGAAGCGGTGGCGTGGCTGGCAGCGACACTCGGACCCGATCAGCTGGTGGGCGACCCGGACGCCAACCTGCAACTGCCAACCGCGGTCGGCGCGGTGCGCCCCACCGCGCTCGCGCCACCGGCCGTCGCCGCGGGCAACCTCACCGACGGCATGCACATCGCAATCGTCGGCTTCCCGCGCCTGAAGGACTTCCAGCCCACGCTCGTCGCCGACAACCTCGGCCGCGCCACGCTGCCCGGCGGCGGGCGAGTGACGACCCGAGCGGTGGTGATCGACATCGTGGCGCGTCCGGGGGAGGCCGACACGTCCGGCCTTGCCTTCGCACGTGCGATGGACGACCCGAAGTTCCGGGCGACCGTGGCCGAGGCGATCAACGCCAACGTAGCCGCGGACGAGGCTGTCGGGCTCCCCGGGGTCATCGGCCTGCGCGACGGTGCGGCCGCCTGGCGCGACCTCACCGAGCGCCTAGGCCGGACGGTGTTCGAGATCCCACTGCCGCCCCCGTGCGTGCCCGGCATCCGCCTGAACGCGGCGCTCACCGAACACGCCCGCCAGGGCGGCGTGCGCTTCGTGATCGGCGGCAAGGTCATCGGCGCCACCTCAGAAGGCGACCGGCTGGTGAGCGTGACCACCGACACGGCGGGCCGCCCGCGTGAGACGCGCGCCGACTGGTTCCTGTTCGCGCCGGGCGGCTTCGAGAGCGGGGCGCTGGCCGTCGACTCCTACGAAAAGGTCAGCGAGCCGGCGCTGGGACTGCCGCTGGCGGGCGTGCCGGACGGTCCGCCGGTGGATCCCGACTACTGGGCCGACCATGCCCTCTTCCGCACCGGTGTGGCCGTGGACGCCACGATGCGCCCGACGAACGGCGACGGCAGCCCGGTGTATGCGAACCTCGTCGCTGCGGGCGGCATTCTGGCCGGCGCCACGCGCTGGCGGGAGAAGAGCGGCGAGGGCATCGCCGTCGCGAGCGCCGTGCGCGGCGCCGACACGATTCTCGGGAGACGGTGATGGACGAGCACCTGCTCATGCGCGACAGTCTCGACCACTGCGTCAAGTGCACCACGTGCGAGGCTCACTGCCCGGTTGCGGCGGTCACTCCGCTCTTCCCCGGGCCGAAGTACGTGGGACCGCAGGCCGAGCGCTACCGCCAGCTCGGCGTGTCGATGGACGTCTCCCTGGACTACTGCTCCAGCTGCGGAATCTGCACCCAGGTGTGCCCGCAGGGGGTGAAGATCGCCGAGATCAACTCTCAGGCGCGCGAGGTGATGAAGGCGAAGCGGGGCGTGCCCGTGCGCGACCGCCTCATCTCACGCCCCACCCTTGCCGGTCGCCTGAGCGCGCCCGTGGCACCGATCGCCAACCGGGCGCTGCGTCACGGCCTCGTGCGCCGGGCGCTGGAGGCCACCCTCGGCATCCACCGCAACGCCCCGATGCCGGTGTCCGCCAAGCGCACCCTGCGTTCATGGTTGCGCAGGCGCATGCCTGCGCAGGGCACTCGCGGCACGGTGGTGTACTTCCACGGCTGCGCCGCGAACTTCTACGAGGTCGAAACCGGCCGCATGACCGTGGAGGTGCTCGAGCACCTGGGGTACTCGGTGCTGACGCCGAAGCAGGGCTGCTGCGGCCTGCCGCTGCAGTCCAACGGCCTGTTCGACGACGCGCGCAAGTCGGTGCGCGCGCTGGTCGCGGCGCTGGGCGCGGCCGGCCGCGACCTGCCGATCATCGCGAGCTCCACCAGCTGCGGGCTCATGCTCAAGCGCGAGGCCCACGAAATCCTGGGCATCCAGGATCCGGAGCTCGCGGACGTGGGCAGCCGTACCTACGACGTCTGTGAGTTCCTGCTCGACCTGCACGACCGCGGCGAGCTGCCCGGCGACTTCCGTCCCGTACCGATGAAGGTGCCCTACCACGCGCCCTGCCAGCTGCGCGGACACGGAATCGGCACGCCGGCCGTGGAGTTGCTTCACCTCATCCCCGGCGTGACCGTGGTGGAGAGCGGCGTGGCATGCTGCGGCGTCGCGGGCACCTACGGACTGAAGAAGGAGAAGTACGACGTGGCGATGGCGGTCGGCAAACCCCTCTTCGACCTGGTGAGCCAGATGCACCCGCCGCTGGCGGTGTGCGACTCCGAGACCTGCCGCTGGCAGATCACGACGGCGACCGGGGTCGAGTCGGTGCATCCGATCGCGCTCATCCACCGCGCCTACGGGCTGTCGTAGCGATGGTCGGCCTGGTCGTCGTGAGCCACAGCGCCCAGGTGGCCGAGGGAGCCGTGGCGCTTGCGCGTCAGATGGCGGGCGAGGACGTGCCGATCGAGGCGGCCGGCGGCGTGGACGATCCGCCCGGCGGCATCGGCACCGACGCAATGAAGGTGATGGCAGCCATCGAACGCGCCGCCGCGGGCGGCAACGACGTGCTGGTGCTGATGGACCTGGGCAGCGCGATCCTCTCCACGGAGGTGGCGATGTCGATGCTCGCCGAGGATGTCGCGGCGCGCACGCGCCTGTGCCCCGCTCCGGTGGTGGAGGGTGCGGTGGCCGCCGCCGTCGCGGCGCGCATCGGCGGCAACCTGGACGACGTGGAGCGCGAGGCACGTGCCGGTCTGGCGGCCAAGCAGACCGCGCTCGGCGATCACCCGGCAGCTGAGGCAGCCCCTGTGGCGGCCGCACCCGACGGCGACTGGGTGGAAGCAGAGCTCGACGTCACGAACGTGAACGGCCTGCACGCCCGGCCGGCGGCGCGCTTCGTGCAGATTGCCGCGTCGTTCGACGCGACCGTGGAGGCCACGAACCTCACCACCGGTGGCCCCGCGGCGCGGGCGACCAGCCTCACGGACGTCGCGACCCTGGGCGCACGCCAGGGTCACCACGTGCGCGTGCGCGCCTGCGGCCCGCAAGCCGTGGAGGCCATCGCCGCGCTGCGCGCGCTGGCCGACCGCAACTTCGACGACGACGACACGGCCGCGCCGGCCGCCACGGCGAACACACCGGCGGCCCCCGCCCAGGGCGTCGCGATGGAGCTGCCGTTCCAGCTCGCAGCGGACGGCAGCTTCCAGGGCCTACCGGCCGCGCCGGGGCAGGTGGTGGCGCGCGCACGACGCCTGCGCCGCCCGCCGGCCGCGCCCCGCACCCCGGGCGATCCTGCCACGGAGGCCAAGGCGCTGAACGACGCGCTGGCGCGGGCACGGAACGAGGTGAAGTTCGCACGTGAATCGGTTGCGTCCCAGGTGGGCGAGGAGCACGCGCAGATGCTCGATGCCCATACGGCGCTGCTCGCAGATGATGCGCTGATTGCGCCGGCCCAGCGGGCCATCGCCTCCGGCACCCGTGCCGAACAGGCGTGGCAGGCGGCGGTGGACGCAGCCGCCGAGCGCTTCGCGGCGCTCGACGATCCGTACCTGCGTACCCGTGCCGAGGATGTGCGCGACATCGGGCGGCGGGTGCTGGCCCAATTCAGCGGAGCGGCCACCGGACCGGCCACGCTGCGCGGCCCCGGCATCCTGATCGCGCGCGAGCTGGGTGCCGGCGAGACCGCCACGCTCGACCTGTCGTTGGTGAAGGGAATCGCGGTGTGCACCGGCAGCCCGACGTCCCATACCGCCATCCTCGCGCGCGCCCTCGGCGTGCCGGCGGTGGTGAACGTGGGGGAGGTGCTGATGTCGATCGCCGAAGACCAGGAGCTGCTGGTCGACGGCGACGCTGGCACGGTACGGATCGCCCCCGACCCCGAAACCGTTGCGCGCGTTCGGTCGGCGCAGGAGGCCGCCGCGGCTCGCGCCGCCGAGCTGGCACAGGGCGCCAACCGGCCGGCGGTGACCACCGACGGGCAGCGGGTGGAGGTGGCCGCCAACATCGCCGCGCCGGACGACGCCGGCCCGGCTGTCGCGGCCGGCGCCGACGGCGTGGGTCTCTTCCGCAGCGAGTTCCTGTTCATGAACCGCGACGCCGCACCCGACGAGACCGAGCAGGAGGCGGCCTACCGCCAGGCCGCCGAGGCGCTCGACGGACGCCGTCTCATCATCCGCACGCTGGACGCGGGCGCTGACAAGCCGGTGCCCTACCTGGCCCAGCCGCGCGAGGACAACCCGTTTCTGGGCATACGCGGCGTCAGGTTGTCACTGGCCAATCCCGAGCTCTTCCGCACCCAGTTGCGGGCGGCGCTGCGCGTGGCAGCCGACCACCGGGTGGCGCTGATGTTCCCGATGATCGCCACGGTGCAGGAGTTCATCGCCGCCCGCGAGCAGGTGGAGCTGGCACGCGCCGAGCTGGCCGAGGCCGGTCAGCGCGCCGGCAGTCCCCAACTGGGCGTGATGATCGAGGTGCCGTCGGCGGCCCTGTGCGCCGACATCCTGGCGCCCGAGGTGGACTTCTTCTCGGTTGGCACCAATGACCTGACCCAGTACACGCTGGCCGCGGAGCGCGGCAACGCCGCCGTGGCCGACCTCGCCGACGCGCTTCACCCGGCGGTGCTGCGGCTCATCGCCATCGTCTGCCAGGCAGCCAAGCGCAACGGCCGGTGGGTGGGCGTGTGTGGCGAGCTGGCGGCCGACCCGGCTGCCGCGCAGCTTCTGGTGGGGCTCGGGGTGCGAGAGCTGTCGGTCTCCGCACCGCGCATCGCCGAGGTCAAGCACGCGGTACGTGAGATCTCCGCCGACGACGCCGCCATCGTCGCGGCCGAGATGTTGACGCTCGATTCCGGTGCGGCGATCCGCCGGGCGCTGGCGGGCCAGTGCAGCGGCAACTGCGAGGGGTGCGCGAACAACTGCGGCGACGACCACGATCACGACCACTGAGTCGCAGCCCCCGCACTCCCGTGACGACCGCCGCCTGCTGACGTCGGCCGACCGAGCGGACCTACCCTCGCGCGGCGGACCTCCGGCCAGGCGATCGAGGCGCCGGGCGCAGGCCCAGCACGCCGGTCAGCGCGACGTCGAGCATGATCGCGATCGGTGGCCAGGCGAAGGCGGGGTTCGTCAGGCGTAGGAAGACCATGCCGTGCATCGCCGTCCACACCGTGGCCGCGAGGGTGAATGCGTCGCCGGGGGTCGCCTCGCCAGCCGCCTGGGCCGCTGCGACCCCGTCGACCAGGGTGCCGAAGGCGACCGTCGCCGCGGATGCGGTTTCGTCGGCGAACGAGCGGATCGGCGTGTCGAACAGCACGCGGTAGTGACCGGGATGGGTCAGGCCGTAGTCGACGTAGCCGCGACAGCCGGCGATGAGGCGCTCGGTGGCCCCGGCCTCGGCGCCTGCACCGGCGATCGCCGCCTCCACCGCGTCGGTCAGATCGTGGAAGCGCTGCTCGACGACCGCCTGCACCAGCGCGTCACGGTCGGCGAAATGCAGGTACACCGACGGAGCGCTGACGCCAGCCGCTCGTGCCACCGCGCGAATCGTGGCGGCGTCGGCACTGCCATGTTCGGCCATCAGGTCGCTGGCCGCATCGATGAGCTCGTCGCGCAGGCGCCCGCCCTCGCCGCGCGGGTTGCGCCGACGGCTGCGCGAGGCACCCGGTTCGATGCGCTGCATGGGCATGAACGTGATCTTGACAGGCGCCAGAACACGTGTAAAGTGACGGCCGTAAAGTTACATGCGTTACAGTGGTGCCAGGAGGCTCGCAATGGAACGTCTCGCCCACCTCGTCTCACACCGACCACGACGCGTGCTCTTGCTCGGCCTCGTGTTCGTCATGGTCGCAGCAGCCGTCGGCGGTCCGCTGCCTGGCCTGCTGAAGAGCGGGGACGACTTCGACGACCCCGGGTCGGAAAGCGCCGCCGCACGGGTGGCCGTGGAGCGCGCGACAGGCACCGGCGCGTGGCCCGATGTGATCGCGCTCGTCCCAACGCCTACCGGCGCCGACTCGGTCGCCGGGCGACGCAAGGTCGCCGACCTCGCGGCCAAGCTCGCCGCGATCGCCGGCGTGGCCGACGTGATCACCCCGGCCGAGGGCGGGCCGACGTCGGTGGCACGTGACGGCTCGTCCGCGATCCTCCCGGTGACCTTCGCGACCAGCGCCGCTGAGGGCGACGTGGTCGATGCCATCGACGCAGCCGTCGCCGGGACCGATGTGCGGCTCGGCGGTGGAGCAATCGTGCAGGAGCAGGTGTCAGGGCAGGTGCAGGACGACCTCTTGCGCGCCGAGCTCATCGCGATGCCCCTGCTGCTGCTCCTGTCGCTGTGGATCTTTCGCAGCCCGATCGCCGCGCTGCTGCCGGTGCTGGTGGGCGGATCCACGGTAATGGGCACGTTCTTCATGTTGCGACTGGTCGACGCTGGCGTCACCCACCTGTCGGTGTTCGCACTCAACCTCGTGACCGGGCTCGGACTCGGCCTTGCCATCGACTACAGCCTGCTGCTGATCTCACGGTTCCGGGAGGAGCTCGCGCACGGCCGCGAAGCGGCGGCCAGCGTTCGGACCATGCTCACAACCGCGGGCCGCACCGTCGTGTTCAGCGCCCTGACGGTCTCGGCGGCGCTCATGTCGCTCATCGTCTTCCCGCAGACGTTCCTGCGCTCGATGGCGATCGCCGGGGCGGTCGTCCCGCTGGTGGCGATGGCGACTGCGCTGGCACTGCTGTCGGCGACGCTCGTGCTACTCGGCCACCGCGTCGACGCGCTGATGCCAAAGCGCTGGGTGCGCCGTGAACCGACCGACGCCGAGCTGCCGCGCACCGGCTGGCATCGACTGGCGATGGGCGTACTGCGCCGGCCTGGTCGCGTGGCCCTGGCCACGGCCACCCTGCTCGTCGTGCTCGGCCTGCCCTTCCTCGGCGTGCGGTTCACGGCGGTGGATGCGTCGGTGCTGCCCACCAGCCACTCCGGGCGGCAGGTCGGCGACGCCATGAGGAACGACTACACCGCCAACGCCGCATCGCCGGTGCTCGTGGCCGTGCACGCCGACCGCACCGCGGCAACGCAGGTTCAGGCCTATCGCGACCGTGTGGCCGCCGTCGCCACCGGCGCCGAGGTGTCGCCCGCCCGCCCCTTGAACGGCGTCTGGCGTATCGATGTCGCGGTGCCCGGTTCGCCGCTCGCCGACTCGAGCAAACGGCTCGTGAAGTCCATCCGGGCGCTGGAGCCCCCCTTTCCCGTGCAGGTCGGAGGGACCGCCGCGCGCTTCGTCGACCAGCAATCCGGGCTGGCCGCGCGCATCCCGTGGGCGCTCGCGATCCTTGTCACGACCACACTCGTGCTGCTGTTCCTGATGACCGGCTCCGTGGTGCTGCCGGTCAAGGCCGTGATCATGAACGGGCTCACCGTGTGCGCGACGTTCGGCCTGCTGGTCCTGATCTTCCAGGACGGCCGCCTGACCGGGTTGCTGTCATATGAGCCGCAGGGGGCGCTGGAGTCGACCCAGCCGATCCTGCTGTTCGCGATCGCCTTCGCCCTGTCGACCGACTACGGCACGTTCCTGCTCGCGCGCATCGGCGAGGCGCACCTGGCCGGCGCGTCCGATCGCGACGCCGTGGCCGTGGGGCTTGCCCGCACGGGACGAATCGTGACCGCGGCGGCGCTGTTGTTGATGACCGCCATCGGCGCCTTCGCCACATCCGAGATCGTGTTCATCAAGCTGCTCGGCGTGGGCGCCGCCCTGTCGGTATTGATCGACGCCACGATCGTGCGCGCACTGCTCGTCCCCGCGCTCATGGGTCTGCTCGGACAGGCGAACTGGTGGGCGCCGCGTTGGCTCCGCCAGGTGCACGGGCGCTTCGGGCTTCGGGCGCACGGCGCGCGCGCCACTTCACCTCCGGGCGAGGCGGCGACGACACACAGGTAAACGGTGTCTGACACCGTTTACCTGTGTGTCAGGACTGCCTGCGCGGCGTTGTGCCCCGGGATGCCCGACACGCCTCCACCCCGGCGCGCGCCTGCGCCACAGATCAGCACGTTCGGGTAACGGGTCTCGACCCCCCACGTCCCCACCTCGTCGGAGTGCTCCGCCCACGGCCAGCGCAGCGGCCGGTGGAAGATGTTGCCGCCGGGCAGGTCCAGGTCGTCCTCCAGATCAACCGGCGTGCGGGCTTCCAGGCACAGCGCACCCTGCCCGTCGCGCATCAAGAGCGGCTCGATCGGCTCGGCCAGCACCGAATTGAGCGAGCGCAGGACCGCGCCGAGGGCCTCGGTCCGCCGCTTCTCGTTGCGCCCGCGAAAGAGCGACGCCGGCATATGGAGGGCGAACAGGGTGAGCGTCTGCGCGTCGGTGGCCGCCAGATCGACACCCAGAATCGAACGGTCCGACAGCGTGTGGCAGTAGATCTCACACGGCGGCAGCGACGGCACCCGCCCTGCGCGCGCCTCCGCGAACGCCGCCTCCAGCTGCCGCCGCGACTCGTTGATGTGGAACGTGCCGGCAAACGCCGCACTCGGATCCACCGCGTCGTCACGCAGCCGGGGCAAGCGGGTGAGCAGCATGTTCACCTTGAGCTGGGCCCCGTCGCTCGACTCACCGCCGAGCGGCTCGGCCCCCGCCGCCGCCAGCAGGCGATCGAAGACCGCGGGCGCGCAACCGGCCAACACCGTGTCGGCCCGGGCGGTGTGCACGCCGTCGGCCTCGCGCCAGGCGACCGTTCCGTCAGGCGTGGCGGCCATCGCCTCGGCTCCCGTCACGATGGTCGCGCCGGCCGCGACCGCCGCCCGCGCAAGCGCCCCGCTGACGGCGCCCATTCCTCCCACCGGCACGTCCCAGTCACCGCTGCCACCGCCGACCACGTGGTACAGGAAGCAGACGTTCTGCAGCAGCGAGGCATCGTCGAGTGACGCGAAGGTGCCGATCAGTCCGTCCGTGGCGACGATGCCCGCCAGGAGGTCGTCCGGAAACCAGCGCGCGATGAGCGCGCCAAGCGGCACCTGGGTGAGTGCGCGCCACAGGTCGTCGTCGTCGACCATGGCACGCATGTCGTCGCCGGCCACGAGCGGCTGCAGGACGGTGGGCCACACCCGACCGGCCATCCGCGCGATGCGCCCACCGAATGCCGAGCGTCGCGACGCGGCGTCGCCGTCGCCCGTGATCGCCCTGATCGCCCGGTCGGTGGCGTCAGGCTCGGCGTTGTCGATCAAAAGACCACGGGCCGGATCGTCGGGATGCGGCGTGTAGGACGAGAAGCGCCGTCGCACCAGGTGCACGTCCAGATGAAGGTCGGCGATGATTTCACGCGGCACCAGCGATACGAGGTAGGCGTAGCGGGACAGATTCGCGTCCACCCCCGGAAAGGCCGGCGCCGACACCGCCGCACCGCCCACGTCGCCGCGCTTCTCGAGCACGAGCACGCGCCGGCCCGCACGCGCCAGGTAGGCCGCCGCCGTAAGCGCATTGTGCCCTCCGCCGACGATGATGTCGTCGTACGCCATCGCACGGAGGCTACCCCGCTGCAGGCGCGCCCGCGGGTCGCGCCAAGCCGTGCGGTGTCGCGCGAGACCGCGGCGAAATCCGAGTGGCACCCTGCCCCGTACCCATTGTGTCCCACCAAGCCGGCGCCTTCGAACGCGCGGCGGAAAGGAACGCAATGAAGCACACCGCGATTGGTCTGCTCGTCACGGGGGGCGTACTTGCGCTCGCCACAGCACCCGCGCTTGCCGGCACGACATCCGAACAGGGAACGGTTCGCTTCCTGCACGCCGGACCCGGTGCACCCGCGGTCGACGTCTGGGTGAACGGTGCGAAGGCGGTACCGGGCCTGGGTCGGGGCGCGATCACGCGCTACCTGGACCTGCCTTCAGGCACGTACAGCTACGCCATCCGCGCGGCCGGAGCGCCGCGACGCCCGGGCAACGTCGTGCTGGCAGGCAAGCTCAAGGTCGACACGGACAAGGTCGCGACGGTCGCCGTGACCGACCGCATCAACAGCCGGCGCCTGAAGGTGCGCGTCATCGCCGACGCATCGGAGCGGCCCTTCGGCGCCGCCCGCGTCCGCGTGGTGCACCTGTCGGCCGATACTCCCCCGGTCGACATCGTCGCGGTGAAGCTCGGCAAGGTCGTCGAGCGGCTGCGGTTCCCGCGCTCGTCGCCGTACCTCACCCTCCCGGCCGGCACCTACACGTTCCGGGTCCGACCGGCGGGAACCAAGATCAACGCCCTCACGCTGCGCGATGTCAAGGTCGACGCCGGGAACAACTACTCGGTCTTCGCGATCGGTGCGCTCACACCCCGCCACGGCGAGTTCAAGCTGCGGGCCAAGGTGGTGGCGGACACGCTTCCCGCCCGCTACAACCGCACCCAACTTCGCGTGCTGCACGCCTCGCCCGGCGCGCCCAACGTCGATGTGTACGTCAACGGAGCGAAGGCGATCCCCGACTTGGCGTTCGGTGCCGCAGCGCCGAATGACGGCACGTACCTGAAGCTGCCGTCGGGCACCGCGAACGTCGCCATCCGTGCTGCCGGATCCGACCCTGCCAGCACCCCCGTGTTCGCCGCCGACCTGACGCTGCCCGCGCAGGCCACGGTGACGGCGGCGGCGCGCGGACAGCTGTCGAACAGTTCGTTCACGGTCACGCCGATCGTCGACGATGTCACGCCCACGGCTGGTGGGTCACGTGTGACGGTGGTGCATCTCTCGCCCAACACCCCGGCCGTCGACGTCTACGCCGACGCGTCGAACACCGCGGGGGCGCCCGCCATCAGCAACCTGGCGTACCCCAACGCATCGGCGGCGCTCGTCGTTCCCCCGGCGACCTACACGTTCGGCGTGACCGTCACCGGCACGAAGACGGTCGCCCTGCCGGTTGGGCCGGCGGCGCTGCCCGCCAACTCGGCGACCGTCGTCTACGCGATCGGCCTGCTGGGTGCGACACCCGCACTCAGCGCAAAGGCGCTGACGACGATGATCGCCTCGTAGTCCACGCAGTTCCCAACCCCGTCAGCGGACCCGGTCGCCCAGCGACCGGGTCCGTCCATTCTCGAAAGCACGACGACATTGGACGCTTCGACACTCCGCGGACTTCGACGGCTCAACCTCACGGCGGCTGCGGTACACCTCGTTTCCGCAGCCGCAATGCTTGCGCTCGGTAACGCCTTCACCCTCCCGGTGAGCACCCTCAACCTCAACGGTCCCCCTGGCACATCGCTGGCCGATGGCCGCGTGGAGCACGTGCTCGACGTTCGGCTGGCGTGGGCGACCGCCGCGTTCTCGCTGCTCTCGGTCGTCTTCCACGTGGTCGTGGCGGTGCGACCCGGCTCGGCGCGGTACGCACGCGAACTCGACCGCGGCCGCAACCGTTTTCGCTGGGTCGAGTACTCCCTCTCGGCCACCCTGATGATCGTGCTGATCGCGATGATCTGTGGCATCACCGACCTGGCGGCGTTGCTCGCCATCGCGTTCGCAAACGTCGCGATGATCCTGTTCGGCTGGCTGATGGAGGTACACAACCCACCGGAGCGGGCCGAGACACACTGGGCGCCGTTCTGGATGGGCTGTGTCGCCGGCGCCGGTCCGTGGATCGCGATCGGCCTGTACATCGCCGTGAACCTCTCCCAGCCGGGGGCGTCGGGTCCACCCGGCTTCGTGTACGGGATCCTCGCCAGCATCTTCGTGCTGTTCAACTGCTTCGCCATCAACCAGCGGCTGCAGTACCGACGCGTCGGTCGGTGGCGCACCTATCTGTTCGGCGAGCGCATCTACATCGCCCTCAGCATGATCGCCAAGACCGCGCTGGCCTGGCAGATCTTCGCCAACACGTTGATCGGATAGGGGTCCGTGACCGTCGATTCCCGTCAGCGTGCGCCTGTCGCCGCCAACGCCGACCAGGATGACCCCGTCGTCGACGCCCGCACCAGGCTCGGAGCGGTCGGCATCGCCGCCGGTTGCGTGTGGTTCGGCATCATGGCAATCAGCCGCCCGACAGACGTCGCACGGCGCTGCGGCGTGTCGGTCGAGGTGCTCCGCGCAATGGCGATGCGCGACCTTGGTTCGGCGGTGACGCTTGCCGCCACCCGTGACCCACGGGCCGCCCTGCTCGCCCGGGTCGTATTCGACGCTTCCGATGCGGTGTTGCTCGCCCGCCGCCGCCCGACGATGGCCGCGGTGACCATTGGGTTCGGTGCGCTGAGCGGAGCGCTGCTGGCCCGTGAACACCGGCGAGGCGGTGTGCGATGAGAATCGCTGTGGTCGGTTCCGGGATTGCCGGCCTCGGTGCCGCCTACTTCCTGTCGCGGGTCCATGACGTCGTATTGTTCGAGGCCGACGATCGCCCGGGTGGCCACTCCAACACGGTGATCCACGTGAACGCCGCAGGACAGCGCGTGCCCGTGGACACCGGCTTTCTCGTGCACAGTCGCCAGAACTATCCCCAGCTCGTGCGGCTGTTCCAGGTTCTCGGCGTCGCGACCCAGCAGACGACCATGTCATTCTCGGTCAGCTGCGAACGCTGCGGCATCGAGTACTCCGGAGCCCGTCCCTGGGCCCAGCCCGGCAACCTGATCCGCCCGGAGGTTGCACGGCTCTTCGCCGAAATCGCGCGCTTCATCCGCAGCGCCGCCAACCAAGTGCGCCCCCATCAGACCCTGGCGGATTTCGTGCGCGAGTCGGGATACAGCCCGCGGTTTCGCGACCACTTCCTGCTGCCGCTCACCGCCGCCCTGTGGTCCACCCCAATGGCCCAGACGCTGGAAGTTCCGGCCAGCTACGCCATCGGCTTCTTCGAGCACCACGGCATGCTGCGCTTTCGCCGCTTCACCTGGCGCACCGTGGTCGGGGGCAGCCGCACCTACGTCGACGCCCTCATCGCCCGCCTCCCGAACGGCATTCGGCTGAACGCGCCGGTGCTGGCGATCCACCGCGACGGCGACGGCGTGCGCGTGGATCTGCCCGGCGGTCGCCGCGAGCGCTTCGACCAGGTGGTCATCGCCACGCACCCCGGCGACAGCCTCGGCATGCTGGCCGACCCAAGCGCCGACGAGCGGCGCGTGTTGGGCGCGATCGCCTACAGCCAAAACGCCACCGTGTTGCACACCGACACCGCGTTCCTTCCGACCCGACCCTCGGCTCAGGCGGCCTGGAACTACCGCATCGGGGACTGCACCAAGCCGGCGCCGCATGTGACCGTGACGTACGACATCTCACGCCTGCAGCGGCTGCCGGGCCCGGAGCGCTACCTGGTCACGCTCAACCGGGGACACCCCATCGCTGCGGGGCACGTGATCTGCGAGATGACCTATGCGCATCCGCTGTTTACCTTCGACGCACTCGCGGCCCAGGCGGCGGTCCCCAAGATCAACGGGTCCCGCCGCACCTGGTTCTGCGGGGCGTGGTGTGGCTATGGCTTCCACGAGGACGGGCTGCGTTCGGCGCTCGACGTGGCACGCGCGCTTGGCGGTGGCTGGTGAGTCACCGGCGGTCGGCGCTGTACGAGGGCATGCTCACCCACACCCGGTTCACTCCGGTACGCCACGCGTTTCGCTATCCGGTCATGTTCGCGGCCATCGACCTCGACGAGGTGGACGAGCTCGACGCGCGCCTTCGCCTGTTCGGGCACAACCGTCTGCGGCCGTTCTCGTTTCACGACCGCGACCATCTCGGCGACCGGAGCCGGGAGCTCAAGGAGAACGTCTTCGGCTGGCTCGACGAGCGGGGTGTGCACTTGCACGATGGGCAAATCCAGCTCGTCACGAACCTCCGTACGTTCGGGTATGTGTTCAATCCGGTCAGCTTCTACTACTGCCACGATCGCGACGGCAACTTCGTCTGCGCGGTCGCGGAGGTCGACAACACCTTCGGGGAGCGACGCCCGTACCTGCTGGACGAGCACAACGAGGTACGCCGGCACCCGGATCGGCGGGTTTGGCGGCACACGAAGGAGCTGCACGTCTCGCCGTTCTTCGGGCTCGATCAGGAGTACGAGTTCGAGTTGGGCCCACTTGGCGAACGCACCGTCGCGAAGGTCGACGTGTACGCGGGCGGTCGGAGGGTGCTCACCGCGGCGCAGGTTGGGCAGCGCCGACCGTTCGACGACAGAACGCTCGCGCACTTCGCGGTGCGCTACCCGCTCATGGCCCATCAGGTGATCGGCCACATTCACCTCGAAGCACTGCGGCTGTGGCGCAAGCGGGTGCCCATCCACCGCAAGCCGCCCTTCTCCGTCGCCGACGGCTCGACGCCGCCGCCGCGACCTGCGCCCACGCGAAGTGTGCTGCGCGAACCGCCCCCGGCACCGTCGCCGCTGGTGCCGACGACGCTGACGCGGCGCCTGACCGACTGGGCGCTGGCACGCCCCGCCGGCGGACACCTCACGATCGCGACGCCGGATCAGGGGCGACGGCGCAACCCTGCCCGCGACGGCGGGGAGCGCCAGGTATCCATCGCGATCAACAGCCGCAATCTGTACCGGCGGCTCATCACGCGACGGCGCCTTGCCATCGGCGAGTCGTATGTGGCCGGCGACTGGGACGCCGACGATCTGGTGGCGGCGCTCGAGATCCTCCTGCTCACCGGCGAGGCGTTGCGGCACGAGACCTTCGGACAGCGCTTCACGCGCGCACTCGAACTGCGCCCGCATCTGAGCCGACGGCTGGGACGCGAGCCGGCGCGCAAGGCGATCGAATACCACTACGACCTCGGCAATGCGTTCTACGAGCTCATGCTCGACCCGACGATGACCTACTCGTGCGCAGTGTTCGCCGGTCCTCACGAATCCCTGGAGGCCGCGCAACGACGCAAGCTTCGTATGATCTGCCGGAAGCTGCGCCTGGGGCCGGACGACCGTGTACTCGAGATCGGCTGCGGGTGGGGAAGCTTCGCCCTGACGGCGGCAGGTGAGTTCGGAGCGCACGTGACCGGGGTCACGCTGAGCACCGCACAACATGACGAAGCTGTGCGGCGTGTGCGAGCCGCCGGGCTCGACGACCGGATCGACATCCGCCTGATCGACTACCGGGACCTGACCGGCAGCTTCACCAAGATCGCGTCGATCGAGATGTTCGAGGCGATCGGCGAGGCCGAGTTCGACACGTTCTTCGCCACGTGCGATCGCCTCCTTGCCCCGGGCGGCATCGCGTGCGTTCAGACCATCGCAATTCCCGATCAGCGCTACGAGCGCTACCGGCGCACCACCGACTGGCTCAAGGAATACATCTTCCCCGGATCGCTGCTGCCCTCGCTGTCTGCGATCACCACGTCCATGACACGCGCATCGCAGTTGATCGTCAACGATGCGCAGGACATCGGCATCCACTATGCGCGCACGCTGGCATGCTGGGCGGAGCGCTTCGACCAGAACATCGGGCGAGTTCGCGAGCTGGGCTTCACGACCAGCGACGAGCGCACCTGGCGCTTCTATCTCGCCGCCTGCGAAGCCGCGTTTCGCACGCGCGCGATCCACGACTACCAGCTGGTGCTCTCGCGCCCCTTCAACGACGCCCTCGGCGAGGGCGTCGCGTGAGCGCGCTGGCAGGCCGGCGCGTCTGGCTGACCGGGGCCTCCAGCGGGATCGGCGCGGCCCTCGCACGCAAGCTCGCCGACCGCGGCTGCCTGGTGGCAATCACCGCACGCCGACCCGACGCGCTGGCGCAGGTGGTGGGCGAGCGCGCCGACATCGCGGCGTTCCCGGGCGACGTGACCGACCCGGACGCCATGGCCGCAGTCGCGCAGGCGATCGTGGCGCGTTGGGGTGGGATCGACGTGGCGATCCTGAACGCGGGCACCTATCGTCCGCTGACGCTCGACGAGTTCAGCCGCGCCACCGTCCGCGATCACCTGGACGTCAACGTGCTCGGCGTCGTGAACTGCCTCGACGCCTGCCTGCCGCACATGCGCGCTCAGCACCGCGGCCAGATCGCGATCGTGTCGAGCGTCACGGCCCTCGTGGGGTTTCCCCTCGCCGCCGCCTACGGAGCGACCAAGGCCTACCTGGCCAACATGGCCGAGTCACTGCGGCCCGAGGTGGAGCGTGAAGGGATCGGCCTGTCGGTTGTGTTTCCCGGCTTCGTCCGCACGCGCCTGACCGAACAGAACGCGTTCCGGATGCCGTTCATCATCGACACCGGCGAGGCGGCGCGCCTGATTGCGGATGGGCTGGAGCGAGGCTCGGCCCAGATCGCGGTGCCGCGTCGGGCCTTCCTCGCCGTGCGGGCGCTCGCCACACTCCCCGTGCCCGTACGGCGGTGGGTGCTGCGCCGCATCTCGAATCGACGCGAGCGGGAGCGGCGCTGACACCCGGGTGGCACGTAGCGCGGTGGGGTCCGCTCGGCTGGCTCGAGACGTGCCTCAAGGCCGGGGCGTTCGTCGTGGCCTTCGCCGCCGTCGCGGCAACGACCTGGGATGCGCACGAGCTCCCCAGCGGATGGGTGCGCTGGACAGTCGCGGCGACGCTGGCGGCCGCAACGCTCGGCCTGGCGCTGGCCATCGTCGATCGCATCATCGAGCGGGAGATCGTCGCGATGGTCTTCGTGGTGATGAACGTGGGCGCGCATGTCGCGATGCTCGCGGTCGCAACCACGGTCCCGGTCGCCACCGGTTGGCTGACGGCGTTCGGCGTCCTGATGCTCGCCGGCGAGGTCGTGAAGCTCGTGTTCCTCACGACCACCGGGTTTCGCGTGCGTGAGATCGCGCGGTCCACGTTGATCGTGCTGACGACGCTCTACGCGGCGCTCTATCTCGTCATGGTGATCGCGGCGCACCTGCCCTGACGTCGGCTACAGCGCGTGCCGGAATACCGAAACGGCGGAGTGCGCCGGGTTGCCGTCGTTCTCCTCCAGCGAGACGTCGAGCAGCGTGTACTTCGCGAGGTTCACCGGAAGCGGCATCGACACGCGGGCCGTGCCGCCCGAGTCGACGGTGAACGTCCCCATCGAGATCATCTGCCCGGCCGGATCGCCGAGCCACGCCTCGTAGTGATGGTTGGCATCGGTCACCGGCAGCCCCTTGGCCGTGAGCTTGGCCGAATCGTCACCGATGGCCACAGCGACCGCACCGCGAGTTCCGTTGATCGCGTCGAGCTGGATCGTACGCACATCGTCGCGACCGCCGTCGCGCGCCGTCCACAGGACCGCGACGAGGACGGCGGCGGCGAACGCCGCCGTCAGCGGCACCAGGCGCGCGGGAGACCATCGACGAGACCTGCGCGCGGGTTGAGCGCGCCCGGGAAGCGCATCGACGTCGAGCGGTGGAAGCTCATGGCGTTCCCAGGCGTCGTCCGGCAGCCGCTCCAGACGTGCGACCACCGCGCGCAATCGCTCGACCTCCGCCCGGAAGGCGGGGTCGGAGCTCATGAGCGCGTCCGCCTGCGTCGCCTCGTCGCCGTCGACCAATCCCGCTGCGACATCGGCCGGGTCGATGGGCCAGCTGGTCATAGGCGCCTCCCGGCGCCCGGCACGTCGAGCGCCTCGCGCAGCCGCTTCAGTGCCCGGGTCATCCGTGTCTTGATCGTGCCGATCGGCAGACCGGTCCGCTCGGCAATCTCGGCCTGCGACAGGCCCAGCCGGAACCGCAGCTCCAGGAGCATGCGCTCATCCTCCGGCAGCGTGCCCAGCAGATCGGCCAATTCCCACTCGCCGATCGCCACCTCGAAGTGATCATCGGCCCGGTCCGCAATCTCCACGCCGTGAGGATCCACCGGCTCCGGGCGGTGCCGGCGCAGCTCGTCGATCGCACGCGATCGCGCCAGCATCATCATCCATGTAGTAAGCGAGCCACGCCCAGGGTCGAACGACGACGCCCGCTGCCACACCTCGAGCATCACCTGCTGGAAGACATCTTCGGCGGCAGCGTGATCAGGGAGCGCCCGGCGCAACACGCCGAACACCGAGGGGCCGTAGCGCTGGTGCAGAGTGTGCATGGCGTCCCGGTCGCCACGCGCGATGGCGGCGGCGAGCGACGCCTCGCCAGATCGCGCCTCGTCGCGATCGTCACCCCGGCGAATCCGGCGTGGCATCGCTCTGCTCATGAAGGGGACGGCCAATTCCTGCACACACTCAATACGGGCAAGGGCGCCGGATCGGATCGCCACACGCCGCAAGGATACGACATCGCCGCGACCGTGATGGCCCCCGAGTCGGCGCCGACCCGTCGCATTGGCGACGCCTGGCCTGCCACAATCGTGGGCGATGCAGCTGAGCGAACTGGCCGCCACCTCCGACGCGGTCGCGGCAGAGGCGTCGCGCACCGCCAAGCGCGACCGCATCGCCGCGTTGCTCGCGGCGGCCGGCGACGACGTTGCGCTTGCGGTGGAGTACCTCACGGCACGACCTCGCCAGCGGCGGACCGGGGTCGGGTGGCGTGCACTCGGCACGCTGCCCGAACCGGCGCAGGTTCCCTCCCTGTCGCTCCAGGATGTCGACCGCGCCTTCGAGGCGATGGCCGCTCTCACCGGCCCCGGCTCGGACGGGGCGCGTCGCGCCCTCGTGGCGCAGTTGTTCGGCCGTGCCACCGCCGACGAGCAGCGGCTGTTGCGCGCAGTGCTGGCCGGAGAGCTGCGCCAGGGCGCCCTGGCCGGCGTGGTGGAGGACGCGGTCGCGCGCGCCGCCGGAGTGCCGCTGGCCGCGGTACGGCGTGCGGCGATGCTCTCCGGCTCACTCTCGCGCACTGCCGTCATCGCGTTGCGCGACGGGGTGCCGGGCCTCGCCACTGTGGGGTTGCGTGTGGGCATCCCGCTGCAGCCGATGCTCGCCGGATCGGCGCCCTCGATCGCCGCTGCCTTGGAGGCGACCGGCGACGGGCACAGGGTCGCGATCGACGCCAAGGTGGACGGGGTGCGCGTGCAGATCCACCGGGACGGCGACAGGGTGCACATCTTCAGTCGCACCCTCGACGACCTGACCGCACGCATGCCCGAGGTCGTCGAACGCGTTCGCGCCCTGCCCGTGCGCCAGGCCATCATCGACGGCGAGGCGGTGGCGATCGACCGGGCCGGGCGACCCCACCCGTTTCAGGTGACCGGCGCACGGTCGGCCCGCGGCGACGGCGGCGCGCACGCCGACGTACCGCTTACCCTCTACGCCTTCGACCTGCTGCACCTCGACGGCGAGGACCTGATCGACCGACCGCTCCGCGATCGCGTCGCGGCGCTCACGCGGGTGGCCGCCGACACGATGGTGCCCCAAACGATCACGGCCGACCCCGCTCAGGCGGAGGCGGCGTTTGCCCACGCCATCGCTCACGGTTTCGAGGGTGTGGTGATCAAGGACCTCGACGCACCGTATGCGGCCGGTCGGCGCGGCCGGGCGTGGGTGAAGGTCAAGCCGGTGCAGACGCTCGATCTGGTGGTGCTGGCCGTGGAGTGGGGCAGCGGCCGGCGCACGGGCAAGCTCTCGAATATCCACCTCGGCGCCCGCGACCCCGACACCGGCGGGTTCGTCATGGTCGGCAAGACCTTCAAGGGGATGACCGACGCGATGCTCGCCTGGCAGACCGAGCGCTTTCTCACGCTCGCAACCCATCGCTCGGACCACGTGGTGTGGGTGCGCCCCGAGCAGGTCGTCGAGATCGCGTTCGACGGCGTACAGCGGTCGCGCCGCTACCCCGGCGGGGCGGCCATGCGGTTCGCGCGCGTGCTGCGGTACCGCGACGACAAGCCGGCCGAGGCGGCCGACACCATCACCGCAGTACGCTCGTTTCTCGACAGGCGCGAGGGCGAACCCCCGCAGTGAGGCCCGCGAGCCCGCAAGGAGAGTGCTGATGGCGCAGACCCGCGAGGGCATGGGCGCGTTGATTCATGATGGTGGCGTCGCATTCCGCGTCTGGGCGCCGCATGCCTCCCGGGTCAGTGTGGTCGGCACCTTCAACGAGTGGAGCGCCGCGGCGCATCCCTTGGTCTCCGAGGCCAACGGCAACTGGTACATCGACGTCGCCGGCGCCGCTCCCGGCGACGAGTACCGCTTCACGCTCACCACTCCCGCCGGCGAGCTGAGCCGCATCGACCCCTACGCCCCGCAGGTCACGAGCTCGGTCGGCAATGGCGTGATCTACGATCATGCCGCGTACGACTGGCAGGGCGACGCCTTCACCCCGGTGCCGCACAACGACCTCGTGATCTACGAGATGCACGTGGGGTCGTTCTTCGCGCCCGACGAGTCGCGACCCGGCACCTTCGCGCTGGTCCAGGAGAAGCTCGACCACCTGCGGCGGCTCGGCGTGAGCGCCATTCAGCTGATGCCGGTGGCCGAGTTCGCCGGCGACTACTCCTGGGGGTACAACCCGGCGCACATCTTCGCGGTCGAGTCCGGCTACGGCGGGCCCGACCGTCTCAAGGATCTGGTGCGTGCCGCCCACTCGGCGGGCATCGGCGTGATCCTCGACGTGGTCTACAACCACCTCGGGCCGAGCGACCTCGACCTGTGGCAGTTCGACGGCTGGTCTGAGAACGGCAAGGGCGGCATCTACTTCTACAACGACCACCGCTCGACCACCCCCTGGGGCGACACCCGACCGGACTACGGCCGCACCGAGGTGCGCAACTTCATACGCGACAACGCGCTGATGTGGCTGCGCGACTACCACCTGGACGGCCTGCGCTGGGACATGACCCCCTACATCCGCACGATCGACGGCGGCGAAGCCATCGACGAGGGGTGGACGCTCATGCAGTGGGTCACCGACCAGTTGCGTTCCCAGGCGCCCGGCGCGATCTTGATCGCGGAGGACCTGCACAACAAGGCGGCGATGACCGCCCCCACTCCCGCGGGTGCGGGCTTCCACGCGCAGTGGGATGCGCGATTCGTCCACCCGGTGCGCCAAGCGGTGATCGGGGCGAACGACGAACATCGCTCCACCACCGAGCTCGTGGATGCGATCCAGTCGATGGATCACAACGACGCGTTCCGACGGGTGATCTATACCGAGAGCCACGACGAGGTCGCCAACGGACAGGCACGCGTGCCGCAGGAGATCAACGACGACGATCCGCGGGGCTGGCACGCGCAGAAGCGCTCCACGCTCGGCGCCGGCCTGGTGTTCACCGCGCCGGGCATCCCGATGATCTTCCAGGGCCAGGAGTTCCTGCAGGGCGACTGGTTTCGCGACGACGTGCCGCTGGACTGGGATCTGAACGACAGCTACCGCGGGATCACCCGCTTGTACCGCGACCTCATCGGCCTGCGGCGCAACAGGTGGGGAACGAGCGGCGGGCTCCGGAGCCAGTACCTCAACGTGTTTCACGTGAACGATGACGCCAACGTCCTCGCCTTCCAGCGCTGGGATCAGCACGGCCCCGGCGACGACGTGGTGGTGGTCGCCAACTTCTCACACGCTCCACTCGCCGACTACGCCATTGGCATGCCCAGCGCCGGCACGTGGTCGCTCCTGTTCAACAGCGACGCCGGCGTCTACAGCGAGGATTTCGACGGCCCCTCCACGCTTGCCGTCACGGCCACGGCGACTCCGCGGGACGGGCTCCAGGCCAGTGCGGCCATCACGATCGGCGGCTACTCACTGCTCGTGTACTCCCAACCGGTGGACTGACGGTGTCGATGACCCTCCTCACCGGCGCCACCGGATACGTCGGCGGACGTCTGCTGCGCGCCCTGGAGGCCGACGCTGTGCCGGTGCGGTGCCTCACCCGCCGGCCGGACGCGCTGCGAAGCGTTGCGCCGACCACCACAGCGGTGCGCGCCGACGCCCTCGACCGGCGCTCGGTGCGTGACGCACTGGGAGGAGTTGACGTGGCGTACTACCTCGTTCATTCGATGGGCTCCAGCGGCTCGTTTGCCGAGGAGGACCGCACCGCGGCCACGATCTTCGGCGAGGAGGCCGCGCGCGCCGGTGTGCAGCGCGTGATCTATCTCGGCGGGCTGGGGCGCGGCGCCGGTCTCTCGGGCCACCTTGCGAGCCGTCAGGAGACGGGCGAGATCCTCGCCAGCCACGTGCCCACCACCGAGTTTCGGGCCGGAATCATCATCGGATCGGGCAGCCTGTCGTTCGAGGCGATCAATGCGCTGGTGCGGCGCCTGCCGGTGATGATCGCGCCGCGCTGGGTCGCCACGCGCACGCAGCCGATCGGCATCGACGACGTGGTGGCCTACCTGCGTGCCGCGCGCGATCTGCGCATCCCGCCCGGCGTCTACGAGATCGGCGGTCCCGATGTGATGACCTACGAGGGACTGATGATGGAGTGCGCGCGGCAGCAGCGCCTGCGCCGGCGGATCGTCCCGGTGCCGGTGCTGACTCCACGCCTGTCCAGCCTGTGGCTCGGGCTGGTGACGCCCGTCTACGCACGCGTCGCCAAGAAGATGATCGACGGGCTGCGCAACGAGACGATCGTGAACGACCCACGTGCCCGCACCGCCTTTCGGGACGTGCACCCGGCCCCCGCGGCAGCGGCACTCGCCGCTGCGCTCGCCGACATGGACGCGCCCCCCACACGCTGGTCGGATGCCGCATCGTCCTCGGGCCCGTTTCGCACCGCCGCCGGCACGCCGCTTCGGCGTCAGCTCGTCGACTCCCGCTGGGTGCGCGTGCCGGTGCAACCTCGCCACGCGTTCGCGCCGATCCAGCGCATCGGCGGCCGCACGGGCTGGTACGCCTACAACAGGCTCTGGACCCTCCGCGGGGCGCTCGACCTGCTGGTGGGGGGCGTCGGCACCCGCCGCGGTCGCCGCCACCCGACGGAGCTGGCCATCGGCGATACCGTCGACTTCTGGCGCGTCGAGGCGTTCGAGCCCGATCGTCTGCTGCGCCTGCGCGCCGAGATGCGCTTGCCCGGAAAGGCCTGGCTGCAGTTCCGCGTGGACGGCGAACCCGACGGTGCCCTCATTCGCCAGACCGCGTTCTTCGAGCCGCGCGGCATGATCGGTCACGCCTACTGGATCGCCATGGCGCCGTTCCACCAGTTCATGTTCCGCGCCATGCTGCGACGCATCGCGTCGCTCGTCGAGGCGTCCGCACAGGACCCGGCGGCCCCTCCGGCGACCTGACCCGCGCTACCGTCGGCGGGAACTCCAAACAGAGAGGGGTGGACCATGAAGCCATCCGCGTTGTGGATCATCTCGGTCATCATCGGTGTGATCGGCGTCATCGAGCTTGTGACGGGGCACATCCTCCTGGGCATCGTGCTGCTCGTCGTCGCCGCCCTGGTCGGCCCCGGAGGCGTGAGCATCTTCGCGAAGAAGTAACGTCCCGAAGCGTGGCAGCCACAACCGATGGTCATGGCGCACCCGAGCCGGCGCCACAGCCGGCGCGTGGCTGGGCGCGGCTGAGCGACGCACCGGCCACGACCCGCCTGGCGCTGTCGGTGCTGGCCGGCGTGGCCGCAGGCATCGCGGTTCCGTGGGGCTGGGCGTGGCACATCCACGTGGCAATCGGGTGGTGCGTGTTCTGCGTGGTCAAGGTCCTGTGGCTCGTCCCGGCGCTGCGCACCGACCACAGCGGCGCGCGCTCCTTCGCTACCCGCGAGGACGAGACCGAGCGCATCGCCGGCGCGGTCTCGCTCGCCGCCTGTGTGGTGAGCCTGGTGTCGGTCGGCTTGACGCTGCACGAGGCCCATGCCCACCAGGGCGGCGTGAAGGTCGCGCTGACGGGCCTTGCCGTGCTCACCGTCGTGGCCTCATGGTTCCTGGTGCACCTGGAGTTCATGGCGCGCTACACACGCGAGTACTTCGCCGGCCCCGAGGGTGGTATCGACTTTCCGTCGTCCGACGGTTCGCATCCGAAGCCCACATACATCGACTTCCTGTACGTGGCACTGACGCTCGGAATGACCTTTCAGGTGAGCGACACGTCCATCACCACCAAGCCGATGCGCCGACTCGTCATTCGCCACACGCTGCTGGCCTATCTGTTCGGTGTCGTGATCATCGCCGTCACGATCAGCGCCGTCGCCGGCATCGTCGGCGGCGGATAACCCGGGCGGCACCGCGCTCGAGCCTCCGCCGCCGCCTCCAGGTGGGCACGGACGAACCACAGGAACTGCTCGAGTTGGGCAATCTGACCGATGCGTCGTTCCTGATGGCAGCTCGCCTCCTCCTCGTCTGTGCCTAGCTGAAGACCGAGACACCGCCCGGGCCGACCAGCAGACCCACGACGATCAGCACGGCACCCCACAGGACCTCCCCTTTGACCAGGGCGAGAATCCCCGAGACCACGAGGATCACCGCAAGAATCCAGAGAACAGTTTCCATAATCGCCTTTCATGTGATTTACCTGTTCCTCTGGTACCCATCCTGCGAATGCCGAAGCATCCCCGGTCGCCAGCGGACCGCCGGAGCGTGAGCCGGCGCACCTGAAACGACCACGCGAACGTCCGTTCGGCTACCATCGGACGATGGCGATCGCCCCCGCCGCCGCGCCCTTCCACCCGATCGTCGCCGATTGGTTCGCGCGTGCCTTCGCCGAACCCACCGATGCTCAGCGCCTCGGCTGGCCCGCAATCGCCGCCGGCGACCACACGCTCATCGTCGCCCCGACCGGCAGCGGCAAGACGCTGGCGGCGTTCCTGTGGGGCATCAACGCACTCGTCGCACGGCGTCTGGCCGGTGACGAGACGGGCCGGCTGGTCTACATCTCGCCGCTCAAGGCCCTCAACTACGACGTGCAGCGCAACCTGAGGGGCCCACTGGTGGGCATCGCCGACGCCGCGCGCCGCCACGGACACCAGCTCCCCGAGCTGACCGTGGGCGTGCGCACCGGCGACACCCCGCAGCGCGACAGGCAGCGGATGTTGCGCACGCCGCCCGACATCCTGATCACCACGCCGGAGAGCCTCTACCTGATGCTCACCTCGCGCAGCATCGACATCCTCGCCGGCGCCACCAGCGTGATCGTCGACGAGATCCACGCCGTGGCCGCCACCAAGCGCGGCACGCACCTCGCGCTCAGCCTCGAGCGCCTGAACCGGGCCACCGCGGCGCCGCTGCAGCGGATCGGCCTGTCGGCCACGCAACGGCCGCTCGATGAGATCGCCCGCTTCCTCGGCGGGCAGGACGGCGACGGCGCCCCCCGGCCGGTGACGATCGTGGACGCCGGTCAGCGCCGAACGCTCGATCTCGAGGTGATCGTGCCGGTTGACGATCTCGCCGATCTCGCCAACCCCGGCGCCCCCACCATCCCGGACCCGATCGCGATGCCCGGTGACGGTTCACAGCGCAACTCCATCTGGCCCGCGATGTACCCGGCGCTGCTCGATCTGGTGAGGGCCCATCGATCGACGCTGATCTTCGTCAACAACCGGCGCCTGGCCGAGCGGCTGGCGGTGCGGCTGAACGAGCTGGCCGGCGAGGAGGTGGCACGCGCCCATCACGGCAGCCTCGCCGCCGACCAGCGCGTGCTGATCGAGGAGGAGCTCAAGGCCGGCCGCCTGCCGGCGCTGGTGGCGACGAGCAGCCTGGAGCTCGGCATCGACATGGGCGCGATCGACCTGGTGATCCAGGTGGAGAGCCCGCGCAGCGTGGCGCGCGGCATCCAGCGCGTCGGGCGCTCCGGCCACCACGTGGGTGGATCCAGCCGTGGCCGCATCTTCCCCAAGTACCGCGGCGACCTGCTGGAGTGCGCCGCGGTGGTGGCCAACATGCGCACCGCCGACATCGAGTCGACCCACGTGCCGCGCCTGCCGCTGGATGTGCTGGCACAGCAGATCGTGGCGACGGTGTCAGACGAGCCCTGGACCGTCGACGAGCTGCTCGCGCTGGCGCAAGGCGCGTACCCGTTCGTCGAGCTCAGCCGCGAACAGCTCGAGGGTGTGCTCGACATGCTC
>WBZQ01000487.1_pt1 | contig 31630 bp, 33 predicted proteins | sample 5204251 | NCBI WGS metagenome assembly WBZQ01 (sample SAMN12412402, study PRJNA552823) | activated sludge metagenome | isolation source: activated sludge from nitrification reactor of wastewater treatment plant... | place: USA: Virginia | collected 2017-09 | reverse complement strand
GCCGGACTACCGTTCACGACATGAGGACCACGACGATATTTGGCGCACACTCGCCAAGACACTCAGCGCGCTCCCCTCCCGACGCATCTCTGGGAGCTCATGGAGGACCTCGCCAACCGTCCTATTCCCAGCGACCCCTGCGGACGGGATCACTTGCAGCTCAACCCTTTACATTGCGGACCCGCGCTGCCTGCTATCCCTCGCGGATCCCCGCTGCCTGCCCCCTGTTGCCCAGCACCAAACTGACCACCGCGCCGATCAGGACGACCGACGCAGCGACGGTCTGCGCGACCAGCGCGGTGACGTTGGTCAGCGCCCGGTCCGAAGCCGGCTCAACGCCTAGCTGCTCCTTGAAATCACCCAACAGCAACCCGGGGTCCGCCAGACAGAGCACTGCGGTCACCGCGGCAACGGCTGCCGCCACGACGGCGACAATCCGCAGCCACCACCCGGTGAACAACGAAATCCCAAGCGCAACAGCCGCAGTCACCGAAGCGGTCAAGATCACCCAGCCCAACGGTCGTCCGCCGCCGAGCAACGGGCCGTAGTGCTCGGGGGCGACTCCGTGGTAACCCCACAGGCCGTCCCACGCCATCGGGATCCCGATGGCGCGCAAATCCACCCAGATCAGCAACGGCAGCGCCGCCGACACCAGCGCCACCACGGCTGTCGTCGCCGTAATCACCCGTCCACGCAACACCTGTCCCCTCATCACCCATCCCTGCAACACCCGTCCCCCGCCCCGCACGCCCCCGACACACCGTCATCCATTGACCGGCACCAACTCCACCCCACTGCTGTACACCAGCGGCTTGTGACCGGTGAACTGATCGACGAGCACGGTCAACACCGGCTGCACCTCGTAGTAGTAGTGGATGAACCCCTGGTCGTCGGGCGCCGTGGCGCAGACCCGACCGGCACCACCGCAGCGCTCGTGGACCGGAATCGCCAGTACCCCGACGACGGCAACGACAGCGACAACCGCACCGACCAGTATCTTCACACCGCTCGACATGTTCATCCACCGACGCTACCGCCGGTCCGGCATCCCCTCGACCACCAAATATTCCCTCCGCACACCCCGCACGGCGTTACCGTCAACGCATGACTCAGATTCTGCGCGGGTTGGGGACGGCGGCGGTTGCCGTCGCATTGGTCGGCACGGGCGCCGGATGTCATTCCGGCGGATCGGAACCGTCAGCGGCCTCGGCCACGAGCGCGGCATCCATCAGCACAACGTCGAGCACCGCATCCGAGCCCTTCACCGGCTACCTCGAACCGACCAGCGGCACCCAGGACAACGTCACCTATAGCGTGGACCTCCCGCAAGTGCGCGGCGGCGACACCGCCGTGCGCGAGAAGTTCAACTCCTCGATGCGAGCCGCGCTCGACGACTACCTCAAGCCCGAGGAGGACCGTTCGACCACCGTCGCGTCGGGCGGACTCATGGATGACCACAAGAGCGCGGTCAGCCACGTCGGCACCGGATCGGTGGCCGGCGTGCTCATCATGAACGTCTTCGTCGAGCGTTCGGCGCACCCGTTTAACACGGTCTCGACGGTCGTGATCGACGCGCACACCGCCGCGCCGATCATGCTGAGCGACCTGTTCACCGACCCGACAGCCGGGATGACCAAGCTGGTCGACGGGATCAAGACCGCGATGGCCAAAGACCCCCGGCTGGAAAACCAGGACGCTCCGAAACCGGTCGCCGCTCAGCTGGCGAACTGGCTGCCCGGCGCCGACGGCCTGGTCGTCTACCTCTCGGTCGCGCACGTGTTCGGCGACTACTTCCCCGTCACAGTGCCGTGGGCCTCGATCGCCGATGTGCTGGCGCCCGGGATGCAGGAGAAGCTGACCACCTGAGGGCCGGTGACCTGACGCCCGGCGACGACGGCACGGCGGCCATCCGATCCCCCGGCGCCTCTGCCACACTGGCACCCATGACCCCCACCGACGGGCACCCCGGCCTCACCCTCAGCTGCCTGGGCGCGGCGTCCACCGTCACCGGGTCCAAACACCTGCTGGAGTCCGGCGGCAAGCGGATCCTGGTGGACTGCGGGCTGTTCCAGGGGCTGAAGAACCTGCGGGAACTGAACTGGCGACGGCTCCCGGTGGAGGCCGCGAGCATCGACGCCGTCGTCATCACCCACGCCCACCTGGATCACACCGGCTATCTGCCCCGCCTGGTGCGCGACGGGTTCCGCGGCCCCATCGTGTCGACGGAGGCGACGGCCGCGGTAGCCGAGATCATCCTGCGTGACAGCGCCTACCTGCAGGAACGCGAGGCGGACTTCCGCAACCGTCATCACGTCACCAAGCACACCCCCGCCCAGCCGCTCTACACCGGTGAGGACGCCGAGCGGACCCTGAAGCTGTTCACCACCCGGCCGTTCGGCACCGAGTTCACCCTGCCCGACGGCGGCCCGACCGTGACGTTCCGCCGAGCCGGCCACATCCTCGGCGCCGCCACCGTCGACCTGGCCTGGGCGGGCCGGCGCATCGTGTTCACCGGCGACCTCGGCCGCTACAACGACCCGCTGATGTTCGACCCCGAGCCGGTGCCCGCCGCCGACTACCTCGTCATGGAGTCGACCTACGGCGACCGGCTGCACGAGCACACCGACGTGCTGGAAACCCTCGCCGGGGTGATCGACGAGACCGTCGCCCGCGGCGGCACCATCGTGGTGCCCGCGTTCGCGGTCGGCCGGGCCCAGGCACTGCTGTATCACCTGTGGCAGCTCTACTGCGCCGGGCGGCTGGCCGACGTCCCGATCTATCTGGACAGTCCGATGGCGATCAACGCCAGCGACCTGCTGCACACCCACCAGCGCGACCACCGGCTGTCCCCGGACGTCTACGAGGGCATGTGCTCGCTGGCCACCTATACCCGCGATGTCGAGGAATCCAAACAGATTTCGGCCGACCGGAATCCCAAGATCATCCTGTCGGCCAGCGGGATGGCCACCGGCGGCCGGGTGCTGCACCACCTGCGCGCCTTCGCCCCGGATCCCCGTAACACCATCATGCTCACCGGCTACCAGTCCCCCGGCACGCGCGGCCGCTCCATCGCCGACGGCGCCCGGGAGGTCAAGATGTTCGGCGAGTGGGTCCCGATCCGGGCGCAGATCGCCAACCTGCGGATGCTGTCCGCGCACGCCGACGCCGACGAGCTCATCCGGTGGGCGTCGGGCTTCACCACCGCGCCCCGACAGGTGTTCGTCGTGCACGGCGAACCCCAGGCCGCCGAAACCCTGCGGTCCCGACTCGGTCGCGAATTCGGCTGGCCGGGAACGGTCCCCCGGCAGAATCAACTGTTCAGCCTGTAGCGCAGATCAGCCAAGGAAATTCGGCGCCGATCCCGCCTAATTTCAGCACCGACCCCGGCTGTACACCGCGCTGTGCTCTCCGCCACAATGATGCCCATGGCCGTCCCACGTCGTGTCCGCGAAGAACGAGAGCTCAAGCCCTACCAGGTGGAGCTGCTGAAGCTCCAGCGCTACCTGGAGGACGAAAACCGCCGGATGATCGTGCTGTTCGAGGGCCGCGACGCCGCGGGCAAGGGCGGCACCATCCGGCGCGTCACGCGCTACATGAACGAGAAGCACTACCGCGTCGTCGCACTCGGCAAGCCCACCGAGGAGCAGCGCAGCCAGTGGTACTTCCAGCGCTATGTCGCCCAGTTCCCCACCGGCGGCGAGATGGTGCTGTTCGACCGCTCCTGGTACAACCGCGCCATGGTCGAGCCGGTGTTCGGCTTCTGCACCGAGGAGGAGCACCGCAACTTCCTCAAGGGCGTCGTCGGGTTCGAGAAGGACCTGGTCCGCCAGGGCACCATCCTGGTGAAGCTGTACTTCAGCGTCACCAAGGAGGAGCAGGCCCGCCGGTTCGAGCGCCGTCGTGACGATCCGCTGCGCCAGTGGAAGCTCAGTGAGATCGACGTGCAGGCCCAGGAGCACTGGGACGACTTCACCGAGGCCAAGTACCACATGCTGCGCCGCACCAGCACCAGCGATGCGCCGTGGACCATCGTCCGGTCCGAGGACAAGCACCAGGCCCGACTCAACGCGATGCGGGTCATCCTCAACGCGGTGCCCTACGGCAACCGCGGCGAGGACGTGGACTTCGTTCCCGACCCCGACATCGTTGTCCCCGCCGCACAGGAGCTCGCGCTGATGGAAGCCGACCGGATCCGCAGCGGCAAGTTCACCGGGTAGCGACGTCCGGACGCCTCCTAACGGACGACGTCTGCGCGAAGTAACGTCCAAAGCAACGTCTGAGACGCATCTGACCGCGTCCATACCGGACCATGCGCGCCCGCAATTTTCCGTACTGGCCCCCGATTGCCCTCGCTTAGGCTCAGTTCATAGCCAATGCGCGACAACAGGGGACCTACCATGAAGGAATCGACGGGCACCGTCGTGCTGACCGGCACTGCGGCAGCAACCGCTATAGGAGTGAGAGCTGCGGCCGATTCGACTCGATCGCGCAGTGCGGCAGCACCAACGGCTCCAGCGGCGCTGGCGTCTACCTGAATTCTTGGGGAAGTTCGTGCGAACTCGGCGTCGGCCATGGGTATTGGTCTGGGCCTTCGTTTGGTCCCACCGGATGCGCCGCCACCATGGACGGACAACCTCAGCGCGATCCCAACGCGGTGACGGACTCGGTGATGCCCGCGCTGCTGGGCCCTGGGGGCTTCCCCACCACGCCGCAGCCTGCGCTGGGCCAGGCCGGCCAGCAGGGGAACCAGGCCGAGGCTCGGCGGATGTTCGACAACCTGGTGATCCCGTTCCAGGTTGATCCCACTCTGGTCAATACGTGCATATCCGACATCTACAAGAACGCTGCCGCCACTCAGGTGAGCCTGTCATCCCCGATCTCGGATGCGGTCGGTGCTCACGAATTCGTGGTGGGCATCAATTCGTGCGCAGACTCGTCGAACGGGGAGAACACCAACTCCACCCGTCGGCCGGTCAGGGCCGCCTCGACTTGGAAGGTGTTGCCGTGCATCGAGACGGTGGCGGTCTTGGTCACCGTGCGGTACTCCGACCACAAGAACGCTTCGGTGAGATCGTCGACAGCCGGCAACCCCGGGGCCCGCCCGGCGCGCTCCCAGCCGTCGGCCCAGCGCGCCAGTGGGGATTGCCCGGTCTCGGAATGCTCCCGGCGGTGATACACCGTTTCCACCCACGCGGTGAACAACCGGTTGAGCTCCAACAGCCCGGTGCGTGCATCGATGCCGGCGGTGGCGAGTTCTTCGCGACCCGGTGGATCCGCAAGATCAATGACGAATCAGAACCCCGTGGTCGTCATCGAAAGCGACCGGCAACACCACAGCGACACCTGATCGCCTACAGTACGAAACACAATGACCTCGAATCCTTCTCACCAAGGGCTCGAGGTCATTGTCCCAGTTCAGGCCCATCCAAGCCGGGAGCCACGCCTGACTTTTTCAGGTCGAAGTAACTAGGTTGGGAGGCGCGCGGTGCGGTATCGCGCGAGAGGAGCGAAATGACGCTGAACCTGGACCTGTCCGGTCGCACCGCCCTGATCACCGGCTCCGGCCAGGGGGTCGGGCACGGCCTGGCGCAGAGCTTCGCCGCGGCCGGCGCCGAGGTTCTGGTCAACGACCTGCGCGCCGAGCGGGCCGAGGAGGTGGCCGCCGAGGTCCGCGCGGCCGGCGGCTCCGCGCGCGCCCTGCCCTTCGACGTGACCGACCCCGACGGCGTGCACCAGGCGGTGCAGTCCGTGCCGGAGGTGGACATCCTGGTCAACAACGCCGGCAACGCCGGGCCCTCCGGCTTCGGTGTGCGCGCCCGGTTTGCCGAATCCGATCCCGCGCAATGGGAACCGTTTCTGCGCGTCAATCTCTACGGGGTGCTGTACTGCACCCGGGCGGTGCTGCCCGGCATGGAATCGCGGGGCTGGGGCCGGATCATCACCATCATCTCCGACGCCGGGCGCACCGGTGATGCCTACGGGGCGGCCTACGGGGTATCCAAGGCGGGCGCGGCCGGGCTGGCCCGTTCCATTGCCCTGGAGTCCGGACGTTACGGGGTGACGGCCAACAACATTGCGCTGGGCACCATGCGCACGCCGGCCACCGAAGCACTGTGGGCACAACCGGATTCGCCGCAGGCCAAGGCGATTCTGTCGGCCTATGCCATCCGGCGTCCCGGTGTGGCCGATGATCTGGCCGCCCTGGCGGTGCTGCTGGCCGGTGAGCAGGGCTCCTGGATCACCGGGCAGACCATCCCGGTCAACGGCGGCTATTCGTTCGCACTGTAACCCCGCCGACCGTGGCTGCTACCCGGCTCCGCGACCGCATCCGACCCACGGTCGGGACGCTGGCGAGCCTCGCGCCGCCGCGGTTCAACCAGACCCCGGGCTTGGACGGGCCGGCCGCCGGCAACCGCAACCCGGGCGCTCAGCCCATCGGCATGCCCAGCCCGCGGGCGATGATGTTGCGCTGGATCTCCGAGGTGCCGCCGGCGATGGTGCCGGCGAAGCTGCGGAAGTACCGCTCCATCCAGCTCGCCGACAGGTAGTCCAGGTCGTAGGGGGCGTAGGGGGCCGTCGTCGCGGGGTGGCGCAGCCCGTCGATCCCTGCGGACTCCAGCGCGGCCTCGGTGGCATCGCGCTCGGCCTCCGAGCCGAGCACCTTGAGCACCGAGATCGACGCCAGGTCCACCTCCCCGCGCGACGCCGCGGCGACCGCTCCCGAACCGATGAGCTGCAGCGCCTGGTGGTCCATCAACAGGGTCGCGTAGCGGTCGCGGTCGATGTCCGTGCGCGGCTCGAAGTCGGTGATCAGATTGTGCAGCCGGTCGGCGTACTGCATCCACATCATGGTGCGCTCATGACCCAGCGCGCCGTTGGCCACCCGCCAGCCCCCGCCGGCCGGGCCGATCAGGTTCTCCTTGGGAACCCGGACGTCGGTGAAGAACACCTCGTTGAAGTCGACGTCGTCGGCGTGGCAGATGGTCGGGAACGGCCGGCGGACCAGGCCCTCGGTCTCGGTGGGGATCAGCAGCACGCTGATGCCCTTGTGCTTGGGGGCATCCTGATCGGTGCGCACGAAGGTCAGCAGCACATCGGCGTCGTGCGCCCCGGAGGTCCAGACCTTCTGCCCGTTCACCACGTAGTCGTCGCCGTCGACGTCGGCGCGGGTGCGCAGACCGGCCAGATCCGAGCCGGCGCCCGGTTCGCTCATCCCGACCGACGCGGTCATCTCCGCGCGCAGGATCGGCACCGCCCAGCGCTGCTTCTGCTCCTCGGTGCCGAACGACAGGATGGACGCCGCGACGATGCCCACGCCCTGCGGGTTGTAGGTGTGGTAGATCCGCCGGCGAGACAGTTCCTCCCGGTGCACGTACTGCTGCACCACGGTCGCGTTGCGGCCGCCGAACTCCGGCGGGTTGCCCGGCAGTAGCCACCCGGAGTCGAACTGCAGCCGCTGCCAGCGCCGCGCCCATTCGGGGATGTGTGAGCAGGTCCGGGAGCGTTCGGCGGTCTCCGCCTCCGGCGGCAGGTTCTCGTCCAGGAAGGCCACGAACTCGGCCCGGAAGGCCTCGACGTCCCCGTCAAAGCTCAGCTGCATGAAGAACCCTCTCCCGACGACCGCTGGCGGCCCGCGCCAACCGCGGACACCTGCGAGAATAGCATTCTCCGATTCGATTCAACCGGGATCTCCCCCGTGCGCCGCGCCCCCGGGGACCACCGGCGAAAATTACCGAGAATAACGTTCTTGAACCCGAAGAACGTCGTTGTACGATGACTGCATGTTCGAGCTTGCCGACGGCACCCGCACGCCTGTCATCGACGCCAGCGTGCACATCTTCTTCGGGTCCAACAAGGACCTGCGGCAGAACTTCATGCAGGAGCCGTTCCGCAGTCGCGGCTTCCCCGACTACGAGATGGACTGGTACGGAGCACCCGGCGGCGAGTACGCCAAGGGCACCAAGGGCCCCGACGGCCAGTACCCCGGCTCCGACGTCGACACCGTCGCCAAGCACCTGTTCGACGACCGCGGCGTCGACATCGCGGTGCTGCACCCGATGACCCGCGGCATCATGCCCGACCGCCACCTGGGCACCGCCATCGCCGCCGCACACAACGAGATGATGGTGACCCGCTGGCTGGAGCACCCCGAGTTCGGCCCGCGGTTCCGCGGCACCATCCGCGTCGACCCCGACGATATGGCCGGGTCGCTGCGCGAGATCGCCAAGTACAAGGACCACCCGCAGGTGGTGCAGATCGGCATTCCGCTGCAGTCCCGCGAGCTCTACGGCAAGCCGCAGTTTTGGCCGCTCTACGAGGCCGCCATCGACGCGGGCCTGCCGATCGCCGCGCACATCGAGGTCGGCGCCGGAATCGCGTTCCCGCCCACCCCGTCCGGGCGCACCCGCACCCACGAGCAGTACGCCGGGTTCATGGGGCTGAACTACATCTATCACCTGCTCAACATGATCGCCGAGGGTGTTTTCGAGCGGTACGACGCCCTGAAGTTCGTCTGGGCCGACGGCGCCGGGGACCTGCTGACCCCGTTCATCTGGCGGATGGACTGCTTCGGCCGGCCGCACCTGGAGCAGACCCCGTGGGCGCCCAAGATGCCCAGCGACTATCTGCCCGGCCACGTGTATTTCGTCCAGGGCGCCTTCGACGGCCCCGGCGACACCGAGTTCGCCGGCGAGTGGTTCGGCTTCACCGGCAAGGACGACATGACCATGTTCGGCTCCAGCTACCCGCACTGGCACCTGGCCGAACTCACCGTCCCCGCCTCCTACACCGAGCAGCAGCGGGCAAAGTTCTGCTGGCGCAACGCCGCCGAGCTCTACGGCATCGAGATCCCCGCCGGACTGGCCGCCCGCTAGGGCGACAGCAGGCAGAACAGGAAGGGGCAGCGATATGACCGCTACCGTCGTCACCTCGGCAACCGCCCGCGTCACCCCGGCCGAGCGCGTCCCGGTGCGCTGCGTGGACTCCGACGTGCACCCGGTGCCGCGGCGCGGTGAGATGGTCGGCTACATCCCCGAGCCGTGGCGCAGCAAGTACTTCTTGTCGCACCGCGTCGGCGAGCAGATCTTCTACGACGCACCGGACTACGCCCACTCCTACGCCATGCGCGTCGACTCCTTTCCCACCGACGGCGAATTCGCCTGCAGCGACCCCGATCTCGCCCTCAAGCAGCTGATCATGGAGGCCGGGTCGGACATCGCGATCCTGGAACCCATCCACGGGGAGATGCGCATCCCGGAAGCCACCTCCGCCTTCTGCACCGCGACCAACCTGTGGCTGGCCAACCACTGGCTCGACGACCACAACAACTGGCATCAGCGCTGGCGCGGCTCGATCTGCGTCGCCATCGAGGAACCCCAGACGGCGGTCGCCGAGATCGAGACCTGGGCGCAGCATCCCTACATGTCCCAGATCCTCATCAAGGCCGAACCCCGCCCGTCCTGGGGCGACCCGCGCTACGACCCGGTGTGGGCCGCGGCCACCAAACACGATCTGGTCATCAGCTGCCACCTGGCGCGCGGCCAATTCGAGACGCTGCCGATTCCGCCGGTCGGATTCCCCAGCTACAACCACGATTTCATGTGCAGCTACTCGCTGCTGGCCGCCAACCAGGTCATGTCGCTGATCTTCGACGGCGTCTTCGACCGGTTCCCGACGCTACGGGTGGTGTTCATCGAGCACGCCTTCACCTGGATCCTGCCGCTGATGTGGCGGATGGATGCGCTCTACGAGGCGCGCAAGTCCTGGATGGACATCAAGCGCAAGCCCAGCGAATACGTCAAGGACCACATCAAGTTCACCACCCAGCCGCTGGACTACCCCGAGGACAAGACCGAATTGTCCCGGGCGTTCGAGTGGATGGACTGCGAAAAGATCCTGCTCTACTCCAGCGACTACCCGCACTGGACGTTCGACGACCCGCGCTGGCTGGTCAAGCACCTGCCCGAACATGCCCGCGAGGCGGTGATGTTCAAAAACGGCATCGCGACCTACCACCTGCCCGAAACAGTGCCCGCCCTCGAAGGACAAGTGAGAGTCTTCTGACCGTGAGCAACGATCCCAAGGAGCCTCGGCTCGCTCAGGGCCGCGAACACATCGTGGCCACCGTCGACGAAATCCCGCCCGGCACACACAAGCTCGTGCCGATCGGCCGCCACGGCGTGGGTGTGTACAACGTCAACGGCACGTTCTACGCGATCGCCAACTACTGCCCGCACGAGGGCGGTCCGCTGTGCTCCGGGCGCGCCCGCGGCCGCAATATCGTCGATGAGAGCGTGCCCGGCGACGCGGTGATGGTCCGAGACCTCGAGTTCATCTACTGCCCGTGGCATCAATGGGGTTTCGAACTGGCCACCGGCACAACCGCGGTGAAGCCGGAGTGGAGCATTCGTACCTATCCGGTCCGGGTCGTCGACAACGACGTCCTGGTTCAGGCCTGAGCGAAGGGATATCCGTGGCCATCGACCTCAAAGAGGGTGAGCAGGTTCTGGAGATCAACGGCGGCAACGTCGTTTACGAGATCCTGGGCGCATCAGGATCAGGCGAATGCATCGCCCTGACCCCCGGCGGCCGGTTCAGCAAGGACATTCCGGGGCTGCGTCCACTGGCCGAGGCGCTGGTGACCGGTGGGTACCGGGTGCTGTTGTGGGACCGCCCCAACTGCGGCAAATCCGACGTGCAGTTCTACGGGCAGAGCGAATCTCACATGCGCGCGGAAACCCTGCACGCGTTGATCACCGAGCTGGGCATCGGACCGTGCATCCTGGCCGGCGGATCCGGCGGGGCGCGGGACTCCATGCTGACCACCATGCTCTACCCGGAGATGGTCACCAAGCTGGTGGTGTGGAACATCGTCGGCGGCGTGTACGGGTCGTTCGTGCTGGGTTCCTACTACATCGTGCCGAGCATCCTGGCCGTGCGTGGCGGCGGCATGAAGGACGTCGCGAAGATCGGTGAGTGGAAGGAACGCATCGCCGAGAACCCCGACAACGAGGCCCGCATCCTCGGGCAGGATCCGGACGGCTTCCTGAAGCTGATGCTGCGCTGGCTCAACGCTTTCGTGCCCAAGCCCGGCCAGACCATTCCCGGGGTCGAGGACGAGATGTTCGACAACATCACCGTGCCCACGCTCATCATCCGGGGTGGGGAGAACGACATGGACCACCCCAAGCGCACGTCGCTGGAGATCAGCTGCCTGATCAAGGGCTCCACCCTGATCGACCCGCCCTGGCCCGAGGACGCCTGGGAACGCGCCGGTGAGGACCGCGCATCGGGGAAGGTCAAGCACTTCAACATGTTCGACACCTGGGTGCAGGCCGCGCCGGCCATCCTGGAATTCCTGGGGCGCTGATGCGCCCCCCCTCAAACGATGCGGATGTGGATCTCGGCGTTGGTCGCCGATTCCAGCGCGGTGTGAATCCGGCTCTCCGGAATCCGCGCCACGTCGTCACGCCGCAACGTGACGGTGAGGATGTCCCAGCCCTGCTCCCCCGGCACCCGCTGGATGTCACCGCCGATGCCGAACCCGGCCAGGACGCCGGCGGCATCCTCATCGGTGCCGTGACTGACGAAGGTCACCACGCCGGCCACCGGCTCGGTGCCGAACGTGTTGGCGCACATGGTCATCGCGGTCGCCTGCAGGGTATCGACGTCGGCGCCGGTCATCAGCAGTTCGACCTCGCGCCGGCTCGGCGGCATGGCGGCCAGGTTGTTGTCGATCAGTTCCAGTCCCGCCGCCGCGGCCGATGCGGCCAGATCGGTTTGGCGGGCGGTCAACTGTTCGGGCGTCAACGCACCAGTCGGGTCGACCTTCACCCGCACCACAGCTGTTCTCACGAATTTCAGCCTAGCCACGGCCGGGCACCGGTTCGCAGGAGGTATTCATGACCGCCCATGTCGACACCGCACGACTGTCCGTCGTGGGCTGGCCCGGTCTGCAGACCCGACTGCTGCGCACCGATCCGAGCACCGAGTCACTGGCCGACTACACCGCCGCCGGCGGGTACCGGCCCCTCGGTGATGCCGAGGCCCTGCTGACCGAGGTCACCGCGGCCGGTGTCCAGGGCCGCGGCGGTGCCGCGTTCCCGCTCGGGGTGAAGCTGGCCACCGTGCGGACCTCGCACCGGGCCGGCTGGGACACCGTCGTGCTGGCCAACGGCGAAGAGGGCGAGCCCGCCTCGGTCAAGGACCGCTGGCTGATGCGGAACCGTCCGCATCTGGTGCTCGACGGGCTGCGGCTAGCGGCTCACCTGGTCGGCGCCCGGCACGCCCACGTGTACGTCTCCGATCCCGCCGCGGCGGCAGTGATCAGCGCCGCGCTGACCGAGCTCGGCCCCGATGCGCTGGGCGACGTGTCGGTGAGTCTGCGCGTGGTGGATCCGGGCTATGTGGCCGGTGAGGAGACCGCCGCGGTGCGGGCCATCAACGGCGGTCCGGCCAAACCCAGCGACAAGCCGCCAAGGCCCTTCCTGGAGGGCATCGGCGGGCTGCCCACCCTGGTCAGCAATGTGGAGACGCTGGCGAACCTGCCCTATATCGCCGCCCACGGCGCCGCGGGCTACCGCTCCGTCGGCACCGATGCCAGCCCGGGCAGCTTCCTGGCCACCGTCACCGTCGCCGGACACGATCCGGTTCTCTACGAGCTGCCGCACGGAATCGGTGTCGCCGAACTGCTTGCGCACCACGGCGTTGCAGGCGATTCCGTTCGCGGGGCACTGCTCGGCGGCTATTTCGCCGGGCTGGTCAACCGCGAGGTGCTCGATGCGACCGTCGACCACGCCGGGTTCGCCGCGATCGGCAGCGGCCTGGGCTGCGGCGCCATCGCACTGATCACCGACGAATGCCCGGTGGCGGTGGCGGCCTCGGTGCTGGAGTACTTCGGCCGGGAGAACGCCGGCCAGTGCGGCTCGTGTTTCAACGGCACCGCGGCGATGGCCGCGGTCGCAGTCGCGCTGCGCGAGCACACCGCCGACGCCGAGGACCTGGCGCGACTGCGCCGCTGGTCGCAGGTGCTGCGCGGCCGGGGCGCCTGCGGCACCCTGGACGCGGCCACCAATATCGCCGCCAGCCTGCTGAACAAATTCGGCGCCGACGTCGACGCGCATCTGGAGAAGGGCTGCGCGGTGTGCGCCGGGGGCATCTATGTCGCCGAGCGGCCGTTTGAGGTGGAGGCGCGATGAGGAGCGAGCGCAGCGAAGCAAGCGAGCGATCGAATCGCCAGGAGGCCCCCGATGAGTGAACAGATGCGGATCAAGCTGGATCGCACGCTGTGCGACGGGTTCGGGATCTGCGCCCGGCACGCCCCGAAGTACTTCTCCCTCGACGACTGGGGTTATGCGGTCCTGGTCGGCAACGGCATCATTGGGCCGGAGGATCGCGACGACGTGCTGCGTGCGCTGATGGACTGCCCCATCCACGCCATCATGGAAGTCGACGAGCGACGGCCCGACGATCCACCGCCGCCGTCGTCGCAGACCGGTGACCCGGATCCCGCCGAACATCTGAAAGTCGATCACAACGAGGCCGAGTGGGGGTTTACCCGGTGAGTCAACGAATTCTGCTGCCGCAGCTGACATTCGACAACGAGTTCTTCTGGAAGTCCGGCGAGGACGGCAAGCTGCGGATCCAGGAATGCCGCGCCTGCTCCGCGCTGATCCACCCGCCCCAGCCGATCTGCCGGTACTGCCGCAGCCACGACATGGGCGTGCGAGAGGTGTCCGGGCGCGCGGTGCTGTCGGCCTTCACCGTCAACGAGCGCTTCGCCATTCCCGGCCTGAAACCGCCGTACGTAATTGCTCAGGTGGCCATCGAGGAGGACCCGCGGGTCCGGTTGACCACCAACATCATCGGCGAGGATCCCTCCGGAACCTTCGACGGTGCCGGGCTGGAGATCGGCCAGATCGTCGAGGTGTTCTTCCAGCAGTACGAGGACGTCTGGCTGCCGCTGTTCAAACCGGTCAGCCCGGTTGAGCACGGGGCACTGCCGGTCGACGAGATCGCGCCGACCGACTTCGCCAAACACGTGCGCCCGATGCTGACCCGCAAGAAGTTCGAGGACAGCGCCGCGATCACCGGTATCGGCGCTTCGAAGATGGGCCGGCGGTTGATGGTGCCGCCGCTGTCGCTGACCGTCGAGGCGTGTGAGGCCGCGGTCGCCGACGCCGGGTTGACCTTCGATGACATCGACGGCCTGTCCACCTACCCGTCGATGGACACCGTCGGGATGGGCGAGGGCGGCGTCACCGTGCTGGAGGGCGCCCTGGGCATCAAGCCCACCTGGATCAACGGCGGCATGGACACCTTCGGCCCGGGCGGGTCGGTGATCGCCGCGGTTATGGCGGTGGCCACCGGAATGGCCAAACACGTGCTGTGCTTCCGCACCCTGTGGGAGGCGACGTATCAGGCACTGGCCAAGGAGGGCAGGGTTTCTCCGCCCGGGGGTCCGCGCTCCAACAGCTACCAGCTGCCGTTCGGGGCGATGTCGGCCGCGCACACCCTGGCGCTCAACGCGCAGCGGCACTTTCACCGTTACGGCACCACCCGGGAGACCCTGGGCTGGATCGCACTGAACCAGCGGGCCAACGCCGCGCTGAATCCGACGGCGATCTACCGGGATCCGATGACGATGGCGGACTACCTGTCGGCCCGGATGATCACCACGCCGTTCGGTCTCTACGACTGCGACGTGCCGTGCGACGGCGCGGTGGCCGTCGTGGTCTCGGCGGTGGACGCGGCCGCCGACCTGGCCAAGCCGCCGGTGCGGATCGAGGCCGTCGGCACCCAAATCATCGAGCGCACCGACTGGGACCAGACCACACTGACCCACGAGCCGCAGGTGCTCGGCCAGGCCGCGCACCTGTGGACGCGCACCGATCTACGGCCCGCCGACGTCGACGTCGCCCAGCTCTACGACGGGTTCACCTTCAACTGCCTGTCCTGGCTGGAGGCGCTGGGCTTCTGCGGGATCGGCGAGGCCAAGGATTTCCTGGACGGCGGTGTCAATATCGCCCGCGACGGGGTGATCCCGGTCAACACCCACGGCGGCCAGCTCTCCCACGGCCGTACCCACGGCATGGGCCTGATCCACGAGGCCGTCACCCAGCTGCGCGGCGAGGCCGGCGAGCGTCAGGTGCCCAATGCCAAAGTGGCGGTGGTCTCCTCGGGCGGCCTGACACCCAGCGGGGTCATGCTGCTGCGGTCCGACTCGTAATGACCGACCGGCCCGCGGTGGCCGTCGAGCCGGTGCCGCGGGTGGCGCTGGTCGACGGGGTCCCGATGTCCGGGGTGCTGGCGGCGGTTCCCGCGCCGCGCGCGACGATCGTGGCGCTGCACGGCGGTGCGACGACCGCCGCGTACTTCCATCCGCCGGGGCATCCGGAGTTGTCCCTACCGCGCCTGGGTGCCGCGGCCGGGTTCACCGTGCTTGCGCTGGATCGTCCCGGTTTCGGCGCATCGGGTGCCTTCGCCTCGGAATTCGACGACACCACTCGGCGGGTGGACATGGTCTACCGGGCGATCGACACGACCCTCGGTGACCGCGACCGCGGCGCCGGACTGTTCCTGCTGGCGCACTCCAACGGCAGCGAGCTGGTGCTACGGATGGCCGGCGAGCATCCGCGCGGCGATGATCTGCTCGGTATCGAGATCTCCGGCACCGGTGTCGAGCAACAATCGAACGCCCACGCGATCCTGGCCGGCGCCACCGCCGAGCGGATCCCGACCGGATTGCGGGAACTGCTGTGGGAACCCGCCGAGTTGTATCCGGACCGAGTGGCCGGCGCCGTGCGGATCACCGGCGGTCCGATCTCTCCCGGCTACGAGGCCACCCTGGTCAGCAGTTGGGGCGAGACGTTCCCCCGGCTGGCCGGTGCGGTGCGGGTGCCCGTGCGCTACAGCCTCGGCGAGCACGAACGGGTTTGGTGCAACGACGATTCCGCCATGGCCGAGGTCGCCGCGCTGTTCGGCAACGCCCCGCGCGTGACGGTGGCCCGCCACTGGAATGCCGGGCACAACCTGAGCCTGGGACACACCGCGGCCGACTATCACCACAGCGTACTGTCGTACATACAGGAATGCATTCAGTAAGAAGGCTAGGAGGCCACGTGACACGAGTCGGATTCATCGGACTGGGCAGCCAGGGCGGGCCGATGGCCCGCGCGATCGTCGAGGCGGGTATCCCGACGACGCTGTGGGCCCGCCGCCCCGAGTCGCTGGAGCCCTACGCCGACACCGCCGCCACCTACGCGGAGACCCCCGCGGTACTGGCCGCCGCCAGCGACGTGGTGTGCCTGTGCGTGGTCGGTGACGACGACGTCCGAGAACTGGTCTACGGCGGCCTGCTCGATGCGATGGCCGAGGGCTCGATCCTGGTCGTCCACAGCACCGTGCACCCCGACACCTGCCGCGAGTTGGCCGAGCGCGCCGAGGCAAAGGGCGTATCGGTGCTCGACGCGCCGGTGTCCGGCGGCGGCCCGGCGGCCGCGGCCGGCACCCTGCTGGTGATGGTCGGCGGCGACGAGGCGGCGCTGGTCCGGGTCCGCCCGGTCTTCGAGACCTACGCCAACCCGATCGTCCACCTGGGCCCGGTGGGCGCCGGCCAGATCACCAAGATCCTCAACAACCTGCTGTTCAGCGCCAACCTGGGTGCCGCGATCTCGATGCTCGAGCTCGGCGAGCAGCTGGGTGTGCCCCGGGACAAGGCCTGCCAGGTGATGACCAGCGGTTCGGCCAACAGCCGGGCGCTCGGTTCGATCGCGGCGTTCGGAGGGACCCTCGACGCGCTGGCGCCGATCGCCGGGGCGCTGCTACAGAAAGACGTTCGGCTGGCGGCCAGCCTGGCCGATGCCGCGGGCGCCCCACAGGGCAAGGTCTTCCACGCCGCCGATGCCGCCCTGGACTCGATGGGCCATCCCCGGTGAGAGTCGGCTTCGTCGGAGCCGGCCGGATGGGCGCCCCGATGGTGGCCCGGTTGACCGCGGCCGGCCACGACGTGCGCGCGCTCGGCCGCACCGAGGAGAGTCGGGCCGCCGTCACCGCACTCGGTGCCACCGCGGTCGCGGACTTGGCGTCGGCGGCCGACGGCGCCGACGTCGTCGTGGTGTGCGTCTTCACCGACGACCAGGTGAACGCCGTCGTACCGGAGCTGATCGCGGCCATGCCCACCGGCTCGGTGCTGGTGTTGCACACCACCGGCAGCCCGGACACCGCCGCAGCGCTCGCCGAATCCGCGGCCCCGCGCGGCGTCGCGGTGCTCGACGCGCCGGTGAGCGGCGGCCCGCACGACATTGCGGCGGGTGCGGTGACGGTCTTCATCGGCGGCGACGAGGAGGCGCTGCAGCGGGCTCGGCCGGTGCTCGCCGGCTACGCCGAGCCGATCCTGCACGCCGGCGGCGTCGGGGCCGGTCAGAAGATGAAGCTGGTCAACAACACGCTGTTCGCCGCGCAGATCGGCCTGATGGCCGAGGCCGTCCGACTCGGCGACCGGCTCGGACTGACCGAACAGGCGTTGCTCACCGCGCTGCCACAGGGCAGCGCAGCCAGCGCGGCGATGACCAATATCGCCCGGGCCGGGTCCACCGGGGCCTTCATCGCCGCGGTCGGCGAGTTCATCGGCAAGGACGTCGCGGTGGTGCGCGGCGCCGCCGCCGAATTGGGTACCGATCTCGGCCGGCTGGAGCCCCTGGTGGACGCCGGACTGGGCCGCTGATCCGGCCGGTTCCCACCGCTGAGGAGGGAAAAGTGCTAGCGTTACATGTTGTCTAACATTCGTAACTTCCCGCCCATCAGCCACAGCGGAGGAGCCGCAGATGACGAAGCCCTCGGTGGTATTCGATCCGTTCTCGGACGAGTACTACAACGATCCGTACGACATCTACCTGCGGATGCAGGATGAGGCGCCGGTCTACTACAACGAAGAACACGACTTCTACGCACTGACCCGGCACGAGGACGTCGCCGCCGCGCTCAAGGACCACGAGACCTACTCGTCGTCCAAGGGTTGCGACCTGTCGATGATCCGGTCCGGGGAGAACGTGGTGAAGTCCATCATCTTCATGGACCCGCCCGAGCACCGCTACATGCGCAGCCTGGTGAACAAGGCTTTCACCCCGCGCGCCATCCAGTCCCAGCGCCAGACCGTCGAAGCACTCATCGACCGATACCTGTCGAAGGTCGATCCGGACAACTTCGACGTCGTCGCCGACTTCTCCGGGCCCTTCCCGGTGGAGGTCATCACCCGGATGGCCGGTGTCCCCGAGGAATACCGGCAGAAGGTCCGCGAGTGGATCGACATCTCGCTGACCCGCGAGCCGGGCAACATCGGCTACACCGAGGCCGGGATGGCCGCGGCCATCGAATCGGGCACCTACTACTACCAACTGGCACAGGAGCGGCGCGCCAACCCGCAGGACGACATGATCAGCCGGCTCATCGCGGCCGAGGTGCCCGACGACCACGGCGGCACCCGCAAGCTCGACGACATCGAGATCGCCGGCTTCACCTCGCTGCTCGGCGGCGCGGGCGCGGAGACCGTCACCAAGCTGGTGGGCAGCGCCGTCGTCACCTTCGCCCGACACCCCGAGCAGTGGCAGAAGCTACGCAACGACCGCAGTCTGCTGCCCGGCGCCGTGGAGGAGATGCTGCGCTTCGACGGGCCGGTGCACTACAACGTCCGGTTCACCCTGCGCGAGGCGACCCTGCACGGCGTCACCATCCCGGCCGGCAAACCGGTGTTCCTGATGAAGGCCGCCGCCAACCGCGATCCCCGCGCCTTCACCAACGCCGGGGTGTTCGACATCGAGCGTGATCGGACCGAGGCGCAGAACCTGGGCTTCGGCTACGGCATCCACAGCTGCCTCGGGGCGGCGCTGGCCCGGATGGAGACCACGATCGCGATGGATCGGCTGCTGGACTTCATGCCGTCCTACGAGGTGCAGTGGGACGGACTGGAGCGGGTGCACATGCAGAATGTGGCCGGCTACCACCATGTTCCGGTGAAGGTGCTCCGATGACGAAGGGAACCGCAGTGGCGAAGAAGAAGGTTGTCGTCGATTTCGAGATCTGCGAATCCAACGCCGTCTGCATGGGCATCATCCCGGAGGTGTTCCAGCTCGACGACGATGACTACCTGCACGTGCTCGACGACGAGGTGACCCCCGAACGCGAGCACCTGATCCGCGAGGCCGTGCGGCAGTGCCCGCGCCAGGCCATCTCGATTGTCGAGGAGGAGTAGGCCGAGCTGGCGGAGCCTGCGCTGGCCGGATCCGACCATCGAGGCCGAGGCCGAGCTGGGTCAGCGGCGGTTGCGGTTCCACTCCATCCAGCCGACGCCGCTGCGTCCGTCGCCGGTGGTGACTTTCACCCAGGCGCGGGGGAATTCGGCGACCCGCCCGTCGTCGGCGACCAGCCGCACCGGCGCGTGACCGACCGGCGTCACGTGGAGTTCTAGGTCACCGGGTTGCACGCTGACGTGCGCGCCCGCGGGTAGCCCGTCGGGGCCGAAGTCCTCGGTGGCCCGCACACTCCGCAGCTCGTCGAGATTCCCGTCGGGACCCTGGAGGTATCCGAGAGCGACGGGGTCGATGCCCGGAATGCGGACTTCGACAGCGTGCAGGTGAGTGCCGTCGTCCAGGTGGATGGCACTCCACACCCAATCCATGCTCCACCAGTCCCGCACGCCCCAGGAGTGATCCCGTTGACCCGCGGCGGCTTTCACGTCGTAGCTGCGCTCCCCCACGATGACGGTTCCGCTGACCGTGCACGGGATCTCGTAGCGGGTAGCCAGCCGGTACCGGTAGGGGCGGCCCGCGGTGGACCAGACCAGGTCGATCGAAACCGGGACCGGTGAACCGTCGCCGTCGCGCAGCAGTTCACCCGGATGGTCGAAGCTGCGGCCCTGGCCGTGCATCGCCACCCGGTAGGACCGCAACGGCTCGATCGCCTGGTGCGACAGCGTGATTCCGCTCGCCTGGGTGTTGTTCGGGTCGGTTGGCACCGCGGCTCGGAAGTCGTTGAGCGCGACGGTCGGCAGTCCGGGACCGCAGATCAGCCCGTTGACCCACGCCTGACCCTCGTTCGGGTACAGGCCCAGCCGGATCCAGCCACCGATGCCGGCCGCGGAATCGGCGAAGTCGAAGTACCAGCTCTCGTTCCACAGTGCGTCACCTGGCGCCGGATGCGCAAGCTCGTCGGTTGCGTTGGGTAGCAACGGTTCATCGGAGCCGGCCGGTTCGGTCACAGTGGAGTCCTCCTCGGCCGGGGCAGTTGCGGCGCGGCGCAGCACGCGTGACAAATCTAGCGCGGTCTGTCACTGCGGCGTGGCAAAAGCGCCCGCTGAACCCCCGACTCAGCGTTCGACGGCCAGCGCCGCCAGGTAGACGGTGGACTCGATCGCGAGCAGTAGGTACAGGCCGGGGAAGGCCATGTTGTAGAAGACGCGGGCGCGGATATGGGTGGCGACGGCACCGGTGAAGAACAGGGCCAGTCCGGTTCCGGCCGCGACGCCGAGCCACGGAACCGCGCGCAGGCCGACGGTCAGCCCCACGGCCCCGGTCAGCTTCAACGTCGCAAGGTAGGGCAGGGCGCCGACGGGCACGTGCACCTCGGCGGAGTTCTGCAACACGAAGCCGGCCCGGCTGTAGTCGCGACGGCGATGAGCGCATTGGCGGCGATGCACACGATCGTCGCGACGAACAGCGCCGTGGTCATGCGCTTCGCCTGACCGCGACGGTGTATGAACGAAACATCGGGTCGTGGTCGGTGGGGATTTGTCGGGATGCGCTGCGGAATCGAGCGGTCGGTACGCTCCTGGCGGCTGCCTCCTCGGAATTCGGTCCGTCGGAAATGAGATCGGTCGTCTCACCTGTACCGACGTCCCGAACCCCGGAAAGGTGACATGTGGCGGTCCCGGTCTCAGATTTCGAAGCGGTCCGGCCGCAGTTGACCGCGATGGCGTTCCGCATGCTCGGTTGCCTCCAGGACGCGGAAGACGCGGTGCAGAGCACGTGGATCAAGGCGTCCGTCACGGTAGGCGAACGTCCGCGCAACCCCGCCGCATGGTTGACCACCGTGCTGACCAGGGTGTGTCTGGATCAGCTGCGCACCCGTAGCCGGCGGCGGGCGGAGCCCCGGTTCGCGGACTTGCCACCCGCCGAGGTGTTGGCGGCCGACGAGCGCTACCTGCAGCGGGAGTCGGTGTCCCGCGCGCTGATGGTGGTGCTCGACCGGCTGACACCGGCGCAGCGCGTCGCATACGTTCTGCACGACCTGTTCGGTATGACCTTCGCGGAGGTCACCGACGTTCTCGGCACCAGCCCGGCCAGTGCGAAGAAGCACGCGAGCCGTGCGCGCGGACGACTCCAAGCGCCTGCGTCCGCTCCGCCCGCCGCCCCCGCCGTCGTGGACGCGTTCCTCACCGCGGCCGGCGGCGGCGACCTGAACCGGATGGTCGCTTTGATGGCAGACGGTTGCGTCCGGGTCCTCGATCCGGCTCTCGTCCCACCCGGCACACCGACCGTCGTCACCGGCGCCCGCGCGATTGCCGAGGAAACCGGACTGTTCGCCGCGCGCATCCGAGCCGGCACCTGGGTCCTCGCCGACGGATGCCCGACCCATGTCCTGGCCCCCGGCGGCCACCCGCTCGCCGTCGTCGACATCACGCTGGACGACGAGCGGGGTCGTCCACATCGACATCCGCCGCGCACCCTCGAAGGCGGCGTTCACGCTTGCCTCCCCGGGCGACGGGTAGGGGTGATTCACCGAACCGTCAGGCCGGCACCAGGTCCGCGACGATCGGGAAACACAGGGCCGCGCTGCGGAACGTCTCGACCGATCCGGGCTCGACGGCGGTGTGGGCCGCCGCCAGCGCCTGGGACTTGAAGGCCTTGGCCGCCACCGTGAGCCGGTGTTCGACGGAGCCGACGCTGCGGTCGAGCTCGCTGGGCCAGAAATCGCCCCACAGCGTGACCTCGGTACCGCCGTGCTCCAGCGCCTGACGCACGCCCTCGCGGATGCGGTCATCCGAACCGTACAGCTCGCCTGCCACAGCCAGCGCATTCGGATGCGTGCCGGCCGGACCGCGGACCAATTCGGTTTCCAGATCGGCGATCTCGGCACCCAGGATCTCCAGCGGGCGCACGTCACCGGCATCGGCGAGCATCACCCGGACGTCCCAGCCGGCCATCACCCGGTCGAACATCCAGCCACCGGCGGCCGCAACGGCGTCGGCGACCGTGGCGGCGACGACGTCGAGTCGGTACCTCACGATGCGTCCGGTGCGAATTCCCTCGCCAGCGATGTCGCGTACTCCCGCAGTGCTTCCTGCAGCGGAACCGATGGATCGAGCAGCCATGAAATTTCCAATCCGTTGACGAGGGACACAATCTGCACGGCCTTGACGGCCGGGTCGAAATCATTGCGGTAGCGCCCGCTGGCCTGCGCATCGGCGATCAGGTCGGTGATGATCCGGACGGCGGCGCGCTGCCGGTCCAGCAGCCGGTCGTGCAGGGGCGCGTCGGGCATCAGGTTTTCCACCAGCAGCACCGAATAGGTGCCGACCAGTTCCGGGGCCCGCTCGACCCGATCGCCGGCGCGGGCGAGCTGTTGGAGCAGGTCCCCGGTCCAGTCGGCGTGCGCGGCATCGTCGGCGTCGCGGGCGTCGACCACGGCGTGCAGCAGTTGTTCCTTGGACTCGAAGTGGTGCAGCAGCCCGGCCGCACTCACGCCCGCCTCCCGGGCGATCTGCGCCAGGGTGGTGTTGCGCCATCCGTTGCGGGTCACCAACCGCTGCGCGACGTCGAGGATGCGCTGTTTGCGATCCTCGCCCTTGGCGAGCAGCGTCGCATAAGGCCTGGCAGATGGCACGGGGTTGGTAGTCCTTACGTCGGCGAAAACCTACTTAATGAACGTACAGTAGGTTAGAGCCGCCGATGTGACAAGTGCCACTTTCAGCGCGGCGCTGCGGCCCACGCCCGGCCGGGGCGCATTCCGAACAAAGACCCGCGCCGCGTCGACGCGATGTGGTCAAGTAGGCACCAAACGACAGCGCCGGCAGGCCGGGAAGGAACGTGATCGTGGCAGGCATCGCTCAGGCATTGCACAATCGGTCATATCGGCACGCCTCGCTGACGATGCTGACGTTCTTCGCGTCCTGGGGAATCTGGTGGTCGTTCTTCCAGATCTGGCTGACCAACGAGAAGACCGGTCTCGGTCTGCACGGCTCCGAGGTCGGCACCATCTACTCGGCCAATTCGGCAGCCACCCTGGTGGTGATGCTGTTGTACGGGACCGCTCAGGACCGGCTGGGCCTGCGCCGCCACCTGGTGATCACCGCTTCGGTGCTGATGTCGATGACCGGGCCGTTCTTCATCTTCGTCTACCGGCCGCTGCTTGAGGAGCGGTTCGTCCTCGGCGTCATCGTCGGCGCCCTGTTCTTGTCGGTCGGGTTTCTGGCTGCGGCCGGTCTGCTGGAGGCCTTCGCGGAACGACTCAGCCGCCGTTACGATTTCGAGTACGGCCAGGCCCGGATGTGGGGATCCTTCGGCTACGCCATGGTCGCGCTGGTCGCCGGGTTCCTCTTCAACATCAACCCGAACCTGAACTTCATCCTCGGCTCGGTGTTCGGATTGGCATGCCTGGCAATCCAGCTGTTCTGGCCGACCGCCCCCACCCCGACGCCGGATACCGGCGACGGCCCGCAGACCGAACCGTCGACGCCCTCGCTGTCGGACATGCTGGGTCTGCTCAAGATGGGCCGTCTGTGGCAGGTCATCATCTTCGTCCTGTTCACCTGGACCTTCTACACCGTCTACGACCAGCAGATGTTCCCGGACTTCTACACCGGCCTGTTCGAGTCCAAGGAACGCGGGCAGCAGGTGTACGGCGTGCTGAACTCCGTGCAGGTGTTCCTGGAGGCCGCGATGATGGGCCTGATCCCGGTGCTGATGCGCCGCGTCGGTGTCCGGACCACGCTGCTGCTGGGTATCGCCGTGATGTTCGCCCGCATCTTCGGTACCGCGGTGTTCACCGATCCGGCCATCGTGTCCGCGGTGAAGATGCTGCACGCACTGGAGGTACCGCTGGTCATCCTGGCGATCTTCCGCTATGTCACCCTGCACTTCAACGCCGCGCTCTCGGCAACCCTGTACATGGTGGGTTTCCAGATCGCCTCGCAGGTGGGCGTGGTGTTGCTGTCGCCGCCGCTGGGGGGACTGCGTGATCGGATCGGCTATCAACCGACCTTCTTCATCATCGCCGCAATCGTCGCGGTGGCCGGCGTCTACGGCTTCCTGGTGCTCAAACGTGACGATGTGGACGTCGACGGCGACCCGTTCGTGCGCAGCGGGGCCGCCGGATCCGGGGTGGCCGCGTGAGCGCCGACGACCATCGCGCCGCCCTGCGCCGGGCCGAGACCGCGGTGACCGGTCTGCGTGCGGTACGCGGCGACCGCTGGTATCCGAGGTTTCATATCGCCGCTGCCGGCGGCTGGATCAACGACCCCAACGGGCTCTGCTACTTCGGTGGCCGCTACCACGTGTTCTTCCAGCATCATCCGTTCGGCAGCGCCTGGGGTCCAATGCACTGGGGGCACGTCAGCAGCGCAGACCTGGTGACCTGGCGGCGGGAACCGATCGCACTGGCGCCCAGCCTGGAGGCCGACCGCGATGGGGTGTTCTCCGGTTCGGCTGTCGTCGACGACGACGGAAACCTGGTGGTGTTCTACACCGGTCACCGCTGGCGCAACGGAGTCGATGAGACCGACGGCAATCTTCAGGTGCAGTGCATGGCGGTGAGTCGCAACGGGGTCGACTTCGACAAGCGCGGTGTGGTCGTCACCGGTCCTGCCGAGTTGCCGCACTTCCGCGACCCCAAGGTGTGGCGCACCGGCGATCGGTACTTCATGGTGTTCGGCGCGTGCTCGGCGACCCGGCGCGGCGAGGTCTGGCTCTACCATTCGGCTGATCTGGCGCACTGGGAGTTCGACCGGGTGCTGTACCAGGATCCGGATCCCGGGGTTTACATGCTGGAATGTCCGGACCTGTTCGCCCTCGGTGAGCACTGGGTGCTGACCTACTGTCCGATGGGTGCCGAACCCGACGGCTACCTGTTCCGCAACGGCCACAACGCCGGTTACGTGGTCGGCGACTGGGCGCCGGGCTCGGATTTCCGTCCGCTGACCGGATACCAGGTCGGTGATTGGGGCGCAGAATACTATGCCCCGCAATCATTCTCCGCGCCCGACGGCCGGCAGCTCAGCTTCGCCTGGATGGGTCAGTTCGATTACCGGATCGTCACCGCCGACGACGGCTGGTGCGGACAGTTGACGATTCCCCGGGAGTTGAGCCTCGGCCCCGATCTGAGGCTGCGGTCCCGGCCGGCTGCCGAGCTGACCGCGCTGCGCCGTAACAGCGTCGACCACGGCGCCTTCGAACTCGGTCGCAACGAAGACCGGGTGCTGTTGTCGCGCGGCGGCGAATGCTGCGAGATCGAACTCACCGTCGACCTGCGCGCCGGCACCGCCGAGCGCATCGGCCTGGCCGTCAACCACACCCCGGGCGGGCACGAAACCCTGGTCGCCTACGACGATCTCGCCCGCCGGGTGCTGCTGGACCGGCGCAGCACCGGGTTCGGGGAACGCGGCTACCGCAGCGCCCCGCTGGACACCGACGAACTGCGGCTACGGGTTTTCGTCGACCGCGGCAGCGTCGAGGTCTTCATCGGTGACGGCGCCGCGACGCTGTCCTCACTCACCCAGCCCGCCGACGGCCCCCGGTCGGTGCAGTTGTACTGCGAATCCGGGACCGCCGCGGTCACCGGGCTCGTGGTGCACCGGCTCCGCTCCGGGTGGGAACAGGACTGAGGCCTACAGGCCGAGGTCCTTGGCAATCATCACCTTCATCACCTCACTGGTACCGGCATAGATCCGGGTGACCCGGGCGTCGGTGTACAACCGGGCGATCGGGTACTCCATCATGTAGCCGTAGCCGCCGAACAATTGCAGGCAGCGGTCCACCACCCGGGCCTGCATCTCGGTACAGAACAGTTTGGTCCGGGCCGCATCGGCCCCGGACAGCACGCCCTCCACATGTTCGGCGACCGCGGCGTCGAGCATGGCCTGGGCCGCCTCCACCTCGGTCGAGCAGGCGGCCAACTCGAACTTGGTGTTCTGAAACGACGCCACCGGCGTCCCGAAGGCGGTGCGGCTCTTGGTGTAGTCGATGGCGGCATGGATGGCCGAGCGGGCTTGGGCCACCGCGCCCACGGCCACCGTCAGCCGCTCCTGGGCGAGGTTGTGGCCCAGGTAGCCGAACGCCTCGTCGACCTCGCCGAGCACGTTCGCCGCCGGCACCCGGACATCGGTGAACGACAGTTCGGCGGTGTCCTGCACCTTGCAGCCCATCTTGTCGAGTTCCCGGCCGCGTTCGAAGCCGGCCATTCCGTCCTCGACCACGAGCAGGGTCAGGCCCCGGCGCCGGTTGTCCGGGTCGGTTGCGGTACGGGCGACGACGATCACCAGATCGGCCTGCATCCCGCCGGTGATGAAGGTTTTGGAGCCGTTGAGGATGAAGTCGTCGCCGTCGCGCACCGCGGTGGTGCGCATGCCCGCCAGGTCCGAGCCGGTGCCCGGTTCGGTCATCGCGATCGCGGTCAGCAGGCTGCCGTCGGCCAGGCCGGGGAACCAGCGGCCCCGCTGCTCGGCGTTGGCGTAGTGCAGGAAGTACGGCAGGATCACCTCCAGCTGGGTGCGCACCGTCGAGAGGGTGACCAGCGCGCGGGCCGCCTCCTCCTGCAGCACCACGTTGTAGCGGTAGTCGTCCTGACCGCCGCCGCCGTACTCCTCCGGGATGGCCATGCCCAGGATCCCGGTCTCGCCGAGCTTGCGGAACGCCTCGCGCGGCATCCGACCGGCCTTCTCCCACTGCGGGTAGGCCGGTACCACCTCCTTCTCGATGAAGTCGTGGGCGAGCTGGCGGAAGGATTCGTGGTCCTCGGTGAACAGGGTGCGGCGCATGGGTTCTCCTCGATGCGAACGTGGCGAGCGGTTCGGATTCCGCGGGGCTCAGATGAGCTCGACGATGGTGGCGTTGGCCGTCCCGCCGCCCTCGCACATCGTCTGCAGTCCGTAGCGGATGTCGTTGTCGCGCATGTGATGGATCATCCGGGTCATCAGCACCGCACCGGAAGCACCCAGCGGATGCCCCAGCGCGATCGCCCCACCCAGCGGGTTGAGCCGGCTTTCCTCGGCGCCGGTGTCGGCGAGCCAGGCCATCGGCACCGGCGCGAACGCCTCGTTGACCTCGAAGACGCCGATGTCGCCGATGCCCAGACCGGCGCGGGCCAGCGCCTTCTGGGTGGCCGGGATCGGGCCGGTCAGCATCATCACCGGGTCGGCGCCGGTGACCGCCCCGGTGACGTAGCGCGCCAGCGGGGTCAGGCCCAGTTCGGCGGCCTTCTCCTCGGTGGTCACCAGCAGGGCGGCGGCCCCGTCGGAGATCTGTGAGGAGTTGCCGGCGTGGATGACGCCGTCCTCGGCGAACGCCGGTTTGAGACCGGCCAGCTTCTCGGCGGTGGTGCCGCGGCGGATGCCCTCGTCGGCCTCGAGTCCGTCGACGGCGACGATCTGCTCGGCGAAGGCACCGCGGTCGGCCGCGGCGGCGGCCAGCTCATGGGAGCGCACCGAGTATTCGTCGACGGCGGCGCGGTCGAAACCCCAGCGCTGGCAGATCAGTTCGGCGCCCAACCCCTGGTTGAACTGGAATCCGTCGTAGCGGGCCAGCGCCTTGGGGCCGAACGGCATCCCGGTGGATCGGGTGGCCCCCAGCGGTACCCGGCTCATCACCTCGACACCCCCGGCGACCACCACGTCCTGCATGCCGGACATCACCGCGGCGACCGCGAAGTCCAGTGCCTGCTGACTGGAGCCGCAGGCCCGGTTGACCGTCACCCCCGGAATCTCCTCCGGCCAGCCGGCCGCCAGCACCGAGTACCGGGCGATATTGCTCGACTGGTCCCCCACCTGGCCGACGCAACCCCAGACCACGTCGTCCACGACCGCCGGGTCGATGCCGGCGCGGTCGGCCAGCTCGTTCAGCACCAGCGCCGACAGATCGGCGGCGTGCTGTTCGGCCAGGGCGCCGTTGCGCTTTCCGATGGGTGTCCGCACGGCGGCGGCGATGACAGCTGCTGGCATCAGTTCACTTCGCTTTCAGGAGGATACGGTCTTGGTCACGCTCAGAGCCGGATCAGTGGTAGGCCGGGCCGACGGCGCCGGCGGCGCGCAGCGCGGCGATGCCGTCGTCGTCGAAGCCGAGTTCGGCCAGGATCTCATCGGTGTGTTCACCCAGGCCGGGTACCGGGGCCATGGGGTGGGTGAAGTCGCTGATCACCGGTGGCGGCAGCAGCGCGGAGATCGTTCCGTTGGGGGTGTCGACGGGCCGCCAGCGGTCCCGGGCGGCCAACTGCGGATGTTCGATCACCTCGCTGGGCACGTTGTAGCGGGAATTTCCGATCCCGGCGGCGTCCGCGGTGGCCTGGATCTCGGCGAGATCGTGGTCGGCGCACCAGCTCCGGATCGCCGCATCCAGCTCGTCGCGCCGCGCGCAGCGATCGGAGTTGGTGGCGAACCGTGGATCATCGGCCAGATCCGGCCGCTCGATGACCTCGCGGGCCAGCCGCTGCCATTCCCGATCGTTGGTGGTGCCCAGTACGACGGTCTGGCCGTCGCGGGTACCGAACGAACCGTACGGCGCGACCGCCGGGGAACTCATCCCGAGTGGGGTCTGGTCGATGCCGGAGTGCTGGGTGTAGGTCAGCGGGTAGCCCATGATGTCGGTCATGGTGTCGAACAGACTGACCGCCACCGACGGCATCGGCGCCCCGGCGGCCGGGAAGCCGCCGCGGGCCCGGCCCAGCAGCAGCGCCATGATCGACAGCGCCGAGTACAGGCCGGTGGAGATATCGGCAACCGGCGGACCGGGTTTGGCGGGCGCACCGGGGCTTCCGGTCACCGCGCACGCCCCCGACTCGGCCTGCACCAGCAGATCGTAGGCGCGCTTGTGCGAGATCGGGCCGCCGGGCCCATAACCGTCGATCTCGCAGGCGATCAGGTTCGGGTGCCGGGTACGCAGATCCTCGGGGCCCAGGCCCATCCGGGCGGTCGCGCCCGGGGCGAGGTTGGACACCAGGGCGTCGGCTCCGGCCAGCAGCCGGTGCAGGACGTCCCTGCCCTCGGGCGCCTTGAGATTGAGCGTCAGCGACTGCTTGCCGCGGTTGGCCCACACGAAATGCGCGGCCATGCCGTTGACGACGGTGTCGTAGTCGCGGGCGAAGTCCCCGCCGCGCGGGTTCTCCACCTTGATCACCCGGGCGCCGAAGTCGGCGAGCACCCGGGTGCACATGGGCGCGGAGACGGCCTGTTCCAGGGCGACGACGGTGATTCCGGAAAGCGGTGCGGTCACGGTGAACGGCTCCGGCGGTCAGTAGCTGCGGGGCAGGCCGAGCACGTGCTCGCCCAGGAAGTTCAAGATCATCTCCTGGCTGACCGGGGCGATCTTCATCAACCGGGATTCCCGGAAGTAGCGGGACACGTGGTACTCCTCGGAATACCCCATACCGCCGTGCAGCTGCAGGGCGCGGTCGGCGGCGCCGAACCCGGCGTCGGCGCACAGGTATTTGGCGGTATTGGCTTCGCGCCCACAGGGTTTGCCGTTGTCGTAGAGCCAGGACGCCTTGCGCAGCACGAGTTCGGCGGCGTCGAGGCGGGCCAGTGAGTCGGCCAGCGGGAACTGCAGGCCCTGGTTCATGCCGATCGGCCGGTTGAACACGTGGCGCTCGTTGCCGTATTTGACCGCCTTCTCCAGCGCGACCCGGCCGATGCCGAGCGCCTCGGCCGCGATCAGCATCCGCTCCGGGTTCAGGCCGTCGAGGATGTAGCGGAAGCCTTGGCCCTCCTCGCCGACCCGGTGTTCGACCGGCACGATGAGGTCGTCGATGAACACCTCGTTGGACGCGACCGCGTTGCGGCCCATCTTCTTGATCGGGCGGATGTCGACGTGCGCGGGGTCCAGGTCGGTGAGGAACAGCGTCATGCCGTCGGTCTTCTTGGCGCACTCGTCGCGCGGGGTGGTCCGGGTCAGCAGCAGGATCTTCTCCGACTCGCCGGCCTTGCTGATCCACACCTTGCGCCCGTTGACCCGGTAGTGGTCGCCCTCGCGCTTGGCGAAGGTGGTGATCCGCGAAGTGTCCAGTCCCGCACCGGGTTCGGTGACACCGAAGCACACGTGCAGGTCTCCGTTGACGATCCGCGGCAGGGTGGCGGCCTTGAGTTCGTCGGAGCCGTGCTTGACGACGGGCTGCATGCCGAAGATGTTCAGGTGGATGGCGCTGGCGCCGTTCATCGCGGCGCCGGAGCGGGCCACCTCCTCCAGCAGCAGGGTGGCCTCGGTGATGCCCATGCCGTGGCCGCCGTATTCCTCGGGGATGGTCATGCCGAGCCAGCCGCCGGCGGCGATGGCGTCGTAGAACTCCCTGGGGAATTCGTGGGCGAGGTCCTTGTCCATCCAGTAGTGGTCGTCGAAGCGGGCGCACAGCTCGGCCACCGACCGACGGATCAGCTCCTGGTCCTCGGTGAGCTCGAAATTCATTCCGCCGGACACTGTCTACTCCTTAATCGTTTCCGCCCCCGACGCACACGCCGATGAGCCTACTCATGGCGAGCGTGCGTGTCCCCGGGTGTCGTACCGGGGACACGCACGCTCGTACTATCCGGGGCGGCGTGTCGCACCGGCGACACGCACGCTCGCGCGAAGGCCGTGGGCTACTTGGCCCCGGTGATCGCCTTGGCGTTGACCTGGAAGTCGGCGAAGGTGCCGCCGACGCGTTCCTTGTGCTGAGACAGCGACTGGATGGACACGTCGTGGCCCTCGACCGTGGCGCGCAACGCACCGACCGTGCACTGCTCGCGCGGGATGTGCGCGAACGGGTCGAAATGGTAGAGCCGCATGGCGTTTTCGTGGGTGATCTTGTTGATCTCGTAGTCGGCGAGATTGTTGTCGCTGAACACCTCCCACAGCTCCTCAGGAGCGTGCGGCCACATCGAGTCGCTGTGCGGGTAGTCCATCTCCCAGCAGATGTTGTCGATGCCGATCAGGTCCCGGTTGGCCACCCCGACCGGATCGGAGATGAAGCAGGTCATGAAGTGCTCACGGAATACCTCCGAGGGCAGCTTGCCGCCGAAGTCCTGATGCGTCCAGGTGGAGTGCATCTCGAAGGTGCGGTCCACCCGGTCCAGGAAGTAGGGGATCCAGCCGGTGCCGCCCTCGCTCAGGGCGATCTTCAGCGTGGGGAAGGCCTTGATCGGTGCCGACCACAACAGGTCGGCGGCGGCCTGCACGATGTTCATCGGCTGCAGGGTGATCAGCACGTCCATCGGGGCGTCCGGGGCGGTGATCGCCAGCTTGCCCGACGAGCCGATGTGCACGTTCATCACCGTCTCGGTGTCCACCAGCGCTTCCCACACCGGCCGCCAGTACTCCAGGTCGTGGAACGACGGGTACCCCAGCGTCGACGGGTTCTCGGTGAAGGTCAGCGAGTGCACGCCCTTGCGGGACACCCGGCGGAT
>WBZQ01000486.1_pt1 | contig 31645 bp, 26 predicted proteins | sample 5204251 | NCBI WGS metagenome assembly WBZQ01 (sample SAMN12412402, study PRJNA552823) | activated sludge metagenome | isolation source: activated sludge from nitrification reactor of wastewater treatment plant... | place: USA: Virginia | collected 2017-09 | reverse complement strand
GGCAGCGGCACGACCTCGTCCGGGATGTCCTGTGGAGCGGGCGCCGTGGAGACGCGCGCGCCGAAGAGGTGCGCTGGGTCCTGCAGCTCGAAGTCGGCGCCCGGCTCGGGGCGCAAACCATACGGCTCCGGACAGGCAGCGATGCACAGCGCGCAACCGTTGCAGGCCTCGAGGTGCAGCGCGACAGGAATGAGGCCGGTCGCCGGATGCACTTCCGTGCCGAGCTCCAGACAGTGCTTCGGGCAGGCATCGATGCAGCGCCCGCAACCTTTGCAGAACTCCGGGAGGACGAAGGGTTTGGGCCGTTCGCTGACTGCCGTCATTGGCGCCTCCACCAGTCGAGATCGGCGGCCCCAGCCGCGCGACCCGCAAGATCAGGGGCAATCCCGATGCCAGTTCGAGAAGGGGGGACAGAGGCGCAAGATCGAACGCAGTGCGCAGTCCGCCGCTGGCGCGTTTTGCGCGCGACGGTGACGCGCCTGGTCAGCGCAACGTCAGGGCGTGGGCGAAGGCTTCGCCGGCGCGCGAAGCATAGGCGTGGACGAGACGCTCGCTGGGCGACTCGCCGTCGACGTCGAACAGGGCGAGCACGGCCGGCACGCGTTCGTCGGCGCGCAAGGGCACACACACGAGCTCGCCGGGCGACACGCTCAGGCCCCACGACTCGAGCAGCGCGCGCGTGTGCTCGGGCGTGAAGCGCTGCGGTTCGAGCACCCACAGTTCGGGCGCTGCCGGACGCGCCAACAGCGTCGCGTGGTCGGCCTCGCTGGCGGCCGTGACGCGCGCGCCGGATTCGCCGCGCTCGAGCACCAGGCCCCACGAATAGCTGCCCACGCGCAGCGCGCCGCGCAGCAGCGTCTGGCGCAACACGTCGAGCGATCGGCGCGCGAAGACCGCCGCGGCCACGTCGGCCACGACCTCCATCAACTGCGCATACCCGCGCACGTGCTCGAGCACCTGCGCGTTGCGGATGGCGGCCGCGGCCGAGAAGGCCACGGCCCGAGCGCGGTGCAGGTCGTCCTCGCCGAACGGGTCGACACGTTGGCGGTCGAGGTTCAGGATGCCGATGACCTGTCCTTCGACCAAGAGCGGCAGGCCGGCCCAGGAGCGGATGGGTCCGCCTTCGCGCTGCGGAGCAAACCGCGCGTCTTCGCTCACGTCGGGCAGGCTGACGGGCCAGTGGCGCTCGCGGATCTCGTCCAGCACCGGCGCCCGGAAACGCAGGCCGAGCACCTTCGAGGAGTCGGGAAAGCCGCGCGCCGCGATGATGCGGCAGTGCCCGTCTTCGATCAGGCCGATGGAGCACGAATCGAACTCGACCACGCGCGCCAGTTGGCGCAGGACCTCTTCGATGGTCTCGTCGAGGCGCGCCTGGCGGTTGATGGCCTCCAGCACCTCACGCAACGTCTCGGCTTCGACGCGCCGCTCGCGTTCGGCTTCGAGGGTTGCCGACGGGCCGAACCAACGGCGCGCGCGCGCGGCCTCCTCGCGGATGGCGTCGCGCACCTCGCGCCGCACCGCCGGGTCGAGCTGCTGCAGCCGCGTGTCGACGTCGCGCAACAATCGGTCGAGGTTCATGGGGGCGCTTGCGACCGCAGCATTCTAACAGAGCCGACGTGCGGCTCGACGTGGCAAGATGCACGCGCATGACCCGCGAGCGCGTGCTGTTCGTGTGCACGGCCAACCTCGACCGCAGCCCGACCGCGGAGGACCTCTACCGCGACGACCCGCGCTACGAGGTGCGCTCGGCAGGCCTGGCGGACTACGCGACGCGCGCGCTCGACCGCGACCTCGTCAACTGGGCCGACCGCGTGTTCGTCATGAACGAGCGCTCCGATCGCCACCGCAGCCTGTTCATCGTGCGCTTCCCGCAGTTCGATCGGCCGCTCGTGGACCTCGACGTGGACGACCGCTGGCGGCGTGGCGACCCCGAGCTGGTGCGCCTGCTGCTGCGCCGCCTGGCCCCGCACCTGGGCGCGCCGCGCAAGGCCTGAAGCGCCGCAAGCCGGCACGACATCGGCACACGCAAGGCGGCTGAGGACAAACGACGCCCACCCAACCTGTAGGCTCGCTGCAGGCCAGGCACGACATCGGCCCACGCAACGCGCCTGACGACATACGACGCTGCCCCAAGCCGCAGGGCTCGCTACACGCCAGACAAGCATCGGCTTACGCGGGATGGCTGAGGACGCACGATGCCCGCCCAAGCTGTAGGCTCGCTGCAGGCCAGGCACGACATCGGCCCACGCAAGGCGGCTGACGGCAAACGATGGCCCGGCAAGACATCGGCACACGCAAGGCGGCTGATGGCGACGACGCGCCGGCCCCCAAGCGCAAGCCCGCCGCACAAGCGGCAAGGCATCGGCCCACGCAGGGCGGCGAGGAGAGTACGATAGCCACAAGCAGCAAGCTCGCCGCGAGCCCGGATTGACTCCGGGCCGCGGCGGGGGGGTCTGGGGGGTGCGGCGCAGCACCCCCCAGCTCAATGAGGAGGAGGGCTAGCCTAACGGTAAGGCAGGAGCCTTGAAAGCTCCCGGGCGTCCGCGCCCATGGGGGTTCGAATCCCTCGCCCTCCGCCACCTGTCGATGTGCGTCCGCTCTCACCTGGGAGCGGCGCCAGCGACAGCGCAAGCAACACGAGAAGCGCTCCGACGAACAGCAGCGTCAGCATGCCGGCATCCCCCCTGGACACGGGCCGAGTGGCCTCGTTCCAGGCATGCGCGCGCGCGCCCGCGGAGGGCTCAACCGCTCGCGGGTTGCACCACGGGCAGCGTCGTGAGCCCGTCGGGCAGCAGGTAGGCCGGCTGGTCGCCGACGTCGCGGAGCGCGTCGGAGAGCGACGGGAACGGCTCGAGATCCATGCGCCGTACGTCGCTCGGAGCGAGCGTCGAGACGAGCCGGATGCGCAGGCGTTCGGCCTTGGTGCGCAGACTCCAGGCCGTCTGGCCGTTGACCTGGTAGGGGCCGCTCACCAACCGACGCGCGGTCGCTTGCGCGCCGCCCGGCACGAACCAGTCCAGGAAGTCGGCGCGCCCCAGCCCCTGCGCGCACTCCGCGAGCAGCACCAACGTGCCGCCGTCCTCGACGAGCGCCGCGGCGTGTTCGAGCGCCTTGTGGGCCTGGATCAGGTTGACGTCGCGCGGCGCGCCGCCGGCGCTGACGATGGTGAGCGGCCTGCGCTCGGCGACGTGCAGCGTGTGCGCGCGCGCGTACTCGTCGCAGCCGCGACGGTGCGCCTCGCGCCAGTGGCCCGCGTAGAGCGCGGTGAGCGTCCCGCCCGCGCCCACCACCGTGTTCGCCAGGAACGACGGCGGCGCCGTGGCCACGGCCTCCAGCATGTCCTCGTGGACGGGGTTGCCTTCGAGACGTCCCGTGCCGACGCCGGCCGCGCGCGTCAAGGCCTCGCGGTCGAAGGCCAGCAGATGATTGGCGCGGATGGCCTCTTCGGAGGCGCAGCCCGGCAGGATGCCCTTGCGTCCGCCCGAGAAGCCCGCGAAATAGTGGAACGAGAGCGCGCCCAGCACGACCACGTGGTCGCACTCGAGCAGGCGTGCGTTCAGCTCGATCGGCGTGCCGCGCCGCGTGTGGCCCAGGCGCGCCATGCGGTCGTGACGCGCGTCGTGGCAGTGGACCGCGAGGCGGCGCGCCAGATCCGCGCCGACCAGCGCGCGCTGCTCGTCCACGCTCGCCGCGCGATGGATGCCGGCGCCGATCAGGAACGACATGTGCGTGTCGCGCAGGCCCGCGGCTTCGAGCTGTGCGACGACCAGCGGCGCCAGGCGGTCGATGCGCGCGGCGCGCGTGGCGTCGGGGATCACGATCACGACGCGCTGTCCGGGGCGCACCAGGTCGGCGAGCGCCGGCGAACCGATCGGCTGCTGCAGCGCGCGCTGCAAGGCCGCGTCGTCGAGCGCCGGGGCCGCGTGTGTTGGCGCGAGCAGCGCGCAGAGCGCGGGGTCGTACTCGAAGGCCACGTGCGTCGTGCCGTACGCGAGCCGCGCGCGCGCCGTCCTGGCCATGGCGTCAGGCCCGCCGCGCGCGCCGCCGGCCGTGGCGCGTCAGCATCAGTCCCGCCAGTTCCTTGACCAACTTGGCCGCCACCAGCGCCGTGAGGCCGTGCGGGTCGGCGCTCGGCAGCAGTTCGACCACGTCGGCGCCGACGAGCGGCCCCTCGATGCGGTGCAGCACGCGCAGCACGTCGCGCACCGAGAGCCCGCCGGGTTCGGGGTGCGCCACGCCCGGGACGAAGGCCGGGTCGAGCCCGTCGAGGTCGATGCTCACGTAGAGCGGCCCGCGCGGGATCGGCACGCGCTGCGGCGTGAAGCCGTCGGCCGGCACGATCGTCACCCCGAAGCGTCGCGCCTGGGCTGCCTGGTGCGCGTTGAGCGTGCGGATGCCCACCTGCACCAGGCGCCGCACGAGCCCCTCTTCCATCACGCGCGCGAAGGGCGAGGCGTGCGAATAGCGCTGTCCCTCGAACACGTCGTAGAGGTCGGGATGGGCGTCGAAGTGCAGCACGCTGAGGCCCGCATGCGCGGCCGCCACCGCGCGCAGCACGGGATAGGTGACCGAGTGGTCGCCGCCCAGCAGCAGCGGCGCAACGCCGCGCGCCAGCAACTCCGCCACGGCCCCCTCGATGCGCGCCCGATCGCCCGGCTCCTCGGCGAGCTCCAGATCGCCCTCGTCGAGCAGCAGGCCGGGCAGGCCGAGATCGACGCCGGTCTCGCTCGTCAGGTTGCCGGCAGGCGAGTGCAGCGCCCGGCGCACGTGGGCCGGGGCCTGCGCCGCGCCGCGCGTGAAGGTCGAGTTCACGTCGGTCGGCAGGCCGAGCAGCGCCACGGAGGTCGTCGTCGATCTCGTGCGACGCCCGGCTCGCGGCACGCTCACCTCAATCCCTTTGCGGCCTTTCGGTGCTGCGACAGTCGCGCTCGCCGTGTACATCGTACTTGTCCTTGCGGACGTCTCAATCCCCTTGCGGCCTTTCGGTGCTCGCCAGGCGGCCCCACGAGCAGCGACACGCCCAGACACGACTCGCACACCCGGTACAGCCGCACGTTGCCGTTCTCGGGCACGAGCAGGGAGCAGCTCGATCGCCAGCCGCTGTGCGCCCTGCGCATCCAGTCCGCACTCGAACGCGGGTCTGTGGCCGTCGCTCGCCGCGGGTTGCGCGCGGTTCAGAGGCACGACCGATGTGGCGGCCTTGGCCGGGCTGCCCGGACGCGCCAGCAGCTCGCGCACGTGCTCGAAGGGCACGCTCGCGAGCCACGAGTGCGCCGGCACGGCGCTCGGCGCGAGCGGGCCGGGCGCCGTCTCTCTCTCGCGGGCTGTCGATAGGCGTAGGCGCAATCGTCGAGCAGCGTGTCGATGGCCGGCCCCAGGCGGAGCGCGACGGCGCGTTGCGCCACGCGGTCGGCGACGGTGGGCACGACCAGCGCGCGCAGTCCGCCTGTGGGCTTGCGGTCGATCAGGCCCAGCAGCGGCGACAGACGATAGCGGCCCGTGCGCAGGTCGCCGGCCAGCCGGCGCAGGCGCTCGTCGCGCTCGTCGGCGAAGACCTGGGGTGACACGCGGTCGACGCCGCGCATCTGGGAACGCCCGAGGACGTGATCGAGCGCCTGGTCGAGACGCGCGACGTCACTCAGCGTGTCGAGCGTCGTGCGCGCCGGCGTGAAGGCGTCGACCTCTCCCAGTTCGCGGATGGAGTAGCGGCCCAGGCCGTAGTGCGTGTTCTCGCCCGCATGCAGGTGTTGGCCCGCCACGAGCCACGGCAGCCACGACGACGGCAGGCCCGTGAAGCGCACCTTGCAGCACCTCGCGCAGGCGGGCGATCACGTGCTCGGCTCGTGCGCTGCGCAGCCGGAAGAGGACTACGGCCACGGCTGCATCTCCCGATAAGGCGACGATCTCGCCGAAGTCGAGGTCGAAGGCCAGCAGCACGCGCGACTCGGCTATAGCTTTGGCCAGCACGGTCGCGTCCTGGGCGCGGTGCAACCCTTGCTCGTCCAGGTGGACGGCGTCGTGGCCCTGGACCCGCAGCCAGTCGACCACCCTGGTGCTCACGCCCATGTCGGCCAGGAAACGCATGCGCGTGTCGGCTCAGAGACCGGCGGCGATGTGGACTTCCTCTTGTGCCAGCCACGCCGCGTAGTCGACTGCCTGGCTGACGTCGTCGGCTTCGAGCCGGGGGTACTCGCGCAACAACTCGTCGACGCTCGCGCCGTGGGCGACCTGGCTGACGATCACCGAGACGGGGATGCGCATGCCGCGGATGCAGGCGCGCCCGCCGAGGACGCCGATATCGAAGGTGATCCTGTCGAACATGGATGCCTCCCTCGCGCAGGACCGATTATCGCACTCGCCACGGCGTCGCGTCTGGCGCGCCCAGCGCGAGACTTCAGTCGAAGAAGCCGCCGAAGAAGACGAGCGCGGCGGCCAGCGCGCGCTTGGCGTCGAAGCTGCTGCAACACGACGACGCGCTGCCCCACGACGAGCCGTCGCGCGTGATCGAGCCCGCATCGTCGATGCGGCCCACGACCCGACCGTTGCGCCGCAGCGTGCCGTCGCGTGCCACGCTGCCGGCGGCGGAGCCGCCCAGGCGCAGCGTGCCGTCGTCGTCCACGCTGCCGGCCCACGAGCCGCCCACGCGCACGCTGCCGTTGCTCTCGATGCGTCCGGCCACGCGCCCGGCGATGCGCAGCGTGCCGTCGTCGTCGAGCACGGCCCAACTCGAGCCGCCCTGGCGGATCTCGACGTCGGCATGCAGGCCGGGCGCGGCGACGCACGCCAGCGCCGACGCGCACGCCCGCACGAGGCGCGCGAGGGTCATGACTCCTCCTGTCGCAGCGCGTCCCAGGGCACCGCCGCGCTGTCGTCCCAGCCGCGCTTGATGCTGGCCGCCTCCCCCGCGCGCAGCGGACGCAGGGCCAGCTCGACGTGTTCCAGCTCGACGCGCAGCACGCCCTCACGCGCGGTCGCGTGCGGGTCGAACTCGTAACCGCGCACCACGCGCCGGAAGACCTCGCGCAACGCGCGCGCGCCCAGGCGCGGCTGCACGGCGGCTTCGCGCGCGATGCGGCGGGCCACGCCGTCGGCCAACTCCAGACGCAGACCCTGGCTCGCGAAATAGGCCTGCGACTGGCGCAGGCTCGAGTCGCTGCCGTGCAGCAGGATGCGCAGCAGGTCGTCCTCGCGCAGGTGTTCGAGCAGCACCACGGCCTCGAAGCGCGACAGGAACTGAGGCGTGACGCCATACTCGAACAGGTCTTCGTTGCGCAGCCATTCGCGCAGCGAGAACTGCACTTCCTCGCGCACGCGGCCGGCCTCGACGACGGTCACCGGCTCCAGCGCGCCCTTGTCGCGCCCGGCGGTGACGCGGTGATAGACGGCGTCGTAGAGGCCCTCGAAAGCGCCCGCGCACACGAACAACAGGCCGCTCGAGTCCACGTTGACGGTGCCGCCGCCGGCCCAGGCGGGCAGCGTGAAGGGCACCGACTCGTTCTCCATCAGCGTCAACAAGGCTTCTTGGGCGCGGATGCCGGCCACGTGCGCGCGGCCGCCGACGTGGGCGCGGATCTTGTCGACCTCGTCGACGAACACGAGCCCCTGACGCGCCTGGTCGAGCAACCTCTCGACCGGCGCATCGGGGCCGAGCTGCTGGCGCGCGCGGTTCAACAGGCGCAGCAGCAGGCGCTCGCCCGGCTGACCCTGTTCCGCCTCCTCGCCCAGGACGTTGGCGTGCACGCGCACCACGGTGGAACGCGTGGCCAACGACGGGTTGGCGGAGAGCAGCGCCTCGACGGCCTGCATCAACGTCGTCTTGCCCGAGCCCGACGAGCCGATCAAGAGGATGTTGCCGGTGCGCAGTCCGGCCAGCTTCTTGGCCAGCGCCACGGACATCTCGCGCACGGCCTCGGTCTGGCCGGCCACGCGCTTCGAGAGCGCCTCGGCGATGCGCACGGGCGACGGCAGACCCGCCATGGGGCGATTGTAGCCGCGGACCTCAGCGCAGCAGCGCGTCGACCTCGCGCGCCACGGCCGGAGCGGCCGTGAGGCCCGGCGATTCGATGCCGATCAGGTTGACGAAGCCCGGCAGACCGCGGGCCGACTCTTCGGCGATCACGAAGTCGCGTGCCGGTCCGCCCGGGGCTTGGAGCTTGGGGCGGATGCCGCTCATGTCGGGCGTCAGCTCTTCGTCCGCGATCATGGGCAGCAGGCGTCGGACGGCCGCGCCGAAACTCGCCCGGCGCGTCTCGTCGACGCGGTAGTCGAGGCGTCGTTCGCCCAGGAACTCCACGTCGGGTCCGAAGCGCAGGCGCCCGGCCAGATCGAGCACCGCGTGCGTGCCCAGGCTGTGCGCGCCGGGCACCGGGTAGACGAGGTGCGAGACCAGGGCCGCGCGCCGCGCCGGCACCGAGAAGTAGTGGCCCTTGCACCAGTGCAGGCGGTAGCCGGCAGCGTCCACGTCGATGCCCGCCAGGGCCGCCACGCTGTCGCACTCCAGCCCGGCGGCGTTGACCACGCGTTCGCTCACCAGGGTCTCGAGCCCGTCGGGCGTGCGCAGCGTGAGCGCATAGCCGTCCGGGCGGCGTTCCACGGCCACGAGCTCGCTGCGCGGCAGCAGCACGGCGCCCTGCGCGAGCGCCTGCTGCAGGAAGAAATCCATGAGCGCGTGCGCCGCGATCACGCCGGTCGTGGGCGAGAGCAGCGCGGCCACGGCCGGCACGTGCGGTTCGAGGGCGCGTGCCTGCGCGCCGCTCAGGAGCTGCAACGGGGCGCCGTTGGCCTGGCCGCGCGCGTGCAAGGCCTCGAGCTCGCCGCGCTCGCCCTCGTCGGCGGCCACGATCAGCTTGCCGAAGCGGCGATGGGGCAGAGCGTGGGCCGCGCACAGCTCGTACAGCCGGCGGTTGCCCTCCACGCACAGGCGCGCCTTGAGCGACCCCGTGGCGTAGTACATCCCGGCGTGGATGACCTCGCTGTTGCGGCTGCTGGTCTCCTGACCGTGGCGCTCGCGGCGTTCGACCACGAACAGGCCGGGAAAGCGCGGCGCCAGACGCGCGGCGACGGCCAGACCGACCACGCCGGCGCCGATGACGGTGAGACCGACGTCGCTCATGCGCCGACCTCAGCCTGTGCCGCAGCGCGCATGCGGGCATCGTAGCACCCGCGTCGCCAGCCCTTGCCCAACGGTCGCACCGTCGGCCGCGGCGGTGGGCGCGCCTTGCGAATTGCAACCCGAGCCCACGCGGCATCTCGCGTGCTGCACGGCGGCGGGCCGCTCAGTCCGTTGGATCTGCTTGTCGCGTCGGAGGTTGCGCTCAGAGCCGAACGGGCCGCAGTCTTGCTCTCTGTGCTCCTCGCAAGCGAGGAGGGTTCGACAATGCTCTGGATCTTCGTCATCGTGATGCCGCTGCTGATCGTCTGGTTGGCCGGTCTGCGCTACATCCCACACAACAAGGTCGGCGTGGTCGAGAAGATGTGGTCGACCAGCGGGTCGCTGGCCGAAGGCCGCATTCTGGCCTTGAACGGCGAGGCCGGCTTCCAGGCCGACTTGCTGCGCGGCGGTCTGCACCTCTTCTACTTCCCGTGGCAGTACCGCATCCACAAGCAGCCGCTCGTGGTGGTGGCCGAGAGTCGCATCGGCTACGTCTACGCGCGCGACGGGGCGCCGCTGCCGCCCACGCAGACGCTGGGCCACGTGGTGGCCTGTAACCACTTCCAGGACGCCGCCGGTTTCCTGCGCGGCGCCGGCCAGCGCGGCCGCCAGCGCGCGATCCTGCGCGAAGGCGTCTACGCCCTGAACCTGGCGCTGTTCGTGGTCATCACGGAAGACCAGGTCTACGCCGGTCCGATCCACGAGCAGCAGGACAGCCAGTACGTCGACTGGCAGTCGGAACTGACGGCCGTGGGCGGTTTCACGCCCGTCGTCGTGGGCCACAGCAGCAGCCACGCGCGCAGCGCGCCCGACGCGTCGGCGCAGCCGAGCGGAGCCGCCATCGCTCCGGAGGACACCATCGGCGTCGTGACCGTGCACGACGGCGCGCCGATCGAACCGGGCGAGATCATCGCCCCGGACGTCGCGGCCCAGGACGGACGCGACCACAACTACTTCCAGGACCCGGAAGCCTTCCTGGCCCTGGGCGGGCGGCGCGGCAAGCAGTTGCAGGTGCTGACCGACGGCACGTTCTTCCTGAACCGCTGGTTCGCGACGGTCGAGGTGCACGCCAAGACGCTCATCCCCATCGGCTACGTGGGCGTCGTGGTGTCGTACTACGGCTCGCGCGGCGCCGACGTGACCGGCGAGGCGTTCCGCTACGGCGAGCAGGTCGATGCCGGCCGACGCGGCGTGTGGAAGCGCGCCCTGGCGCCCGGCAAGTACCCGCTCAACCCGTACGCGATGAAGGTCGAGCTGGTCCCCACGGTCAACTTCGTGCTGCGCTGGATCACCGGTCAGGCGGAATCACACCAGTACGACAAGGACCTGACCAGCATCGACCTGATCACCGCCGACGGCTATGAGCCGGTGCTGCCGCTCTCGCTGGTGCTGCACATCGACTACGAGAAGGCGCCCAGCGTGATCCAGCGCTTCGGCGACGTGCGCCGGCTGATCAGCCAGACGCTCGATCCCATCCTCTCGGCCTACTTCCGCGACGTGGCCCAGTCGTCGCACATGCTCGACCTGCTGACGCAGCGCGAGGACATCCAGCGCCGCGCCACGCAGGAGCTGGGCCGGCGCTTCTCGGAGTACGACATCAACTGCATCGCGGTGCTGATCGGGCGTCCCGAGTCGAAGGTGCTGCAGGGCGGCGTCGACCCGATCGAGAAGCTCTTCGACCAACTGCGCCAGCGGCGCCTGGCCGAGGAACAGAAGGAGACCTACGCCAAGCAGGAGCAGGCCGCGCTGCGGCTCAAGACGCTCAACGACGCGCAGGCCACGGCCGCCAAGCAGACCGAACTGACCCAGACGCGCATCGACGTGGAAGTGGCCGGCAACCGCGGCGAGGCGCAGTTGGCCGAAGCGCGGCGACTGGCCGAGCGCGACGTGGTGCGCGCCGGCGCCGAGTCGCGCACGCGCGAGCTGCTGGCGGCCGCCGACGGACGCGCCAAGGAACTCCTGGGCGAAGGCGAAGGCCGCTCGCGCGAGGCCGTCGGCCGCGGCGAAGCCGCGCGCATCGCGCAGACGGGTCTGGCCGAAGCGGCGGTCTTCCTGCAGAAGGTCCGGGCCTACGGCGACTCGCGCCTGTTCGCCCTGAACCTGGTCTCGGAGCAGTTCGCCAAGAGCGCGCAACCGCTGGTGCCCGAGCGCCTGTTCGTGCTGGGCGCGAGCGGCGCCGACAGCGGCGCACCGGCCGGGGGCGCGAACGCGGCGGCGCCCGTGAACGCGAACGTCTTCAGCCAACTCGCGGCCCTGCTGCTGGCCGAACGCGCCGGCTTCGCGGCCGAGGACGGCGCTCGCGGGGTAGCCGAACTCGAGAAGCTGGCCGCCGAGCTGGTCGAACGCTACAAGCCGTCCACGGGCGACAAGCCGGCCTCGCAGGCCTGATGCGCATGCCGCGGGTCACACAGCGATTCAGAAGCAGGGCTCGGGCGACCGGGCGGGAGGCAGAGATGGCCGAATCGAGACTCTGGGCGGTGTTGGGCGTGACCATGTGCGTGTCGGGCTTTGCCCTGATCCCGGTGCTGAGCGAGCGCGCGGCGGCGGTCGAACCGGCCACCCCAGCCGCCACGGACACGCGCCAGGCCAGGGCCGCCGCGGAGACCTGGCTGCGCGGCGTCGACTCAGGAGCGTACGAGGCGAGTTGGGACCAGGCGGCCGAGCTGTTCCAACGCGCGGTGGAGCGCGACGTCTGGGCGCAGAAGCTCGCGGCCGTGCGCGCGCCGCTCGGCGCGCTCGAGACGCGCCGCATGACCTCGGCGCAGGCCCACTCGTCGCTGCCGGGCGTGCCCGACGGGCGCTACGTGGTGATGGAGTTCGCCGCGACCTACGAGCACAAGCGGCGAGCGGTCGAAACCGTGACCACCTTCCTGGAGCCGGACCAGGCCTGGCGCGTGGCGGGCTACTTCATCCGCTGACCGGCACGCGGTCGGGCAGGACGAAGCGCGCGCGCGCTTCGTCCGACGCCAGGCGCCCGGGCGTGTAGTAGTCGTGAAGCGCCGACGGCGCGCGCCGGAACAGCTCCGGGTTGCGCTCCGCGAAGGCCGCGAAAGTTTCCTCGGGCCGGCTGCGCTCGGCGATCAGCGCGAAGAAGGACCAGGTGATCGTGGCGTGGAACAGGCCGTGCGCGCCGCGCGCCGCGGCGAAAGCGCGCAGATCGCGGCAGAACTCGGCCAGGGCCTCGTCGAACGGCCTGGCGCGCAGGTAGAGCCAGGCCACGCGCACGTGATCGCGATGCGAGAAGGCAGACAGGCTCGCGTCGCGGAAGCCGGCCAGCAAGGCGTCGTCGTCGAGAGTCATCGCTCGCTCCGTTCGCGCAGACGATGGGCGTCGCGCGCGTCGAGATCCAGTTCGAAGACCAGCTTCAGCTCCCGGATCTTGCGCAGGGTCTTCTCCGAGAAGGGCGCCTGGCCCTCGAAGGCGTGCAGCACGATGCCTTCGAGCAGGTCGCCCAGGGAGAGATCGTGGTAATCGGCCAGGGCCTTCAGCACCTTGAGCAGGCGCGTCTCCAGGCGCACGCCGGTCTGCACGCGGGTGACCTCGAGCCGGCGTCCGGGAGCCTGGGCGCGCGGCGGGCGAGGCGAAGCGGGTCGGGGGCGGGTGGTGGCCATCCCGACCAGTATACCATGGTACCAACGTACCGTCATCGAGCGTGCCAGCCGCGCGCTGGCGGCGCCAGGCGCTGTAGACTCGCGGCAGCCCGTATGAGCGCCAGTCCCCCACCGTTGCGCGTCTACCTGGGATATGCCCCGGGCTGCGGCAAGACCACGCGCCTGCTGCAGGACGCGCACGCGCTCGCGGCGCGCGGGGTGGACGTGGTCGTGGGTTGGGTCGAACCGCGCGGCCGGCCCGAGGTGGCGGCGCTGTGCGCCGGCCTCGAACGCGTGCCCCCCCGTCGTGTCGTGGCGCACGGTCTGAGCCTCGACGAGTTCGACTGCGAGGCGCTGCTGGCGCGCCGCCCCGCGGTGGCGCTGGTCGACGACCTGGCGCACGCCAACGCGCCCGGCGTGGGCCATCTGCGTCGCCACCAGGACGTGGCAGCGCTGCTCGACGCGGGCATCCGCGTGCTGAGCGCCTGCGACGTGCAGCGGCTCGAGAGTCTGAAGGACGTCGTGGCGCGCGTGGTGGGCGTCGACGAGCGGGTGGGCGTCCCGAGCCCGCTGCTCGAACGCGCGGAGGTCGTGGCGCTCGACCTGTCCGTCTCCGACCTGGCGTCGCGCGCCGGCGCGCCGGCGTCCGGCCCGACCGAGGCGCTCGTCGCCCTGCGCGAGCTGATGCTGCGCGAGGCCGCGTCGCGCGCGCGCCCGCGTGCGGGGCCGCCGGTCCAGCGCGCGTCGCCGGCCATGCCCGGGCGCGTCATGGTGGCGCTCTCGTCGCTCTCGCCGCGCGCCGGGACGTTGCTGCGTCACGGCGCGCGCTTCGCCGGACGGCTCGACACGTCGTGGTTCGTGGTCTACGTCGAGACGCCCGGCGAAGCGCCCGAGCGCATCGACGGCGAGGCCGAGCGCGCGTTGCTCGCCAACGTCGCGCTGGCGCGCGAGCTGGGCGCGGAGGTGGTCTGGCGCAAGGCCCGCGACCCGTTGTCCGCTCTGCTCGACTTCGGACGCTCGCACGGCGTGCGCCATCTGCTGATCGGCCGCTCACGGCGACGCACCTGGCGCACGCTGCTGAAGCGCCCGCCGGGCGCCTCGCTGGCGTCCGTCCTGCGCGGGCCCTTTCACGAGCGGCTGTTGCGTCAGGCGCGCGACTTCGACGTCTACGTCGTGGCCGACGAGAGCGAGGGCGCGTGAGCCTGCGACGTTGGCTGCTGCTGTCGCAGGCGCCCCTGGCCCTGGCGCTCGCGGTCATCGTCGCGCGCGCCGTCGCCCTGGGCGCGCCCACCTGGGAACTGGGCGTGGCGGCTCTGGCCTTGGCCTTGGGCGTGGGCGCCGTCTGGCGGGTCGCCGAGCGCGTGCGCCGCCCCATCGACGTCATCGCCCAGGCGGCGCGACGCATCGCCGCCGGCGACGTCGACGCGCGCGTACGGCTGCCCGCGCCGGGCGCGCTCGACGGACTGGCCGACGACCTGAACGCCGTCGCCGCGCGCCTCGGCGAGCAGCGCGAGACGCCGCCCACGTCCGCGTCGCGTCGCGCGCTCCACGAGCACGAGGAGCTAGCGGCGCTCGTGGCGCATGAGCTGAAGACGCCCCTCACCTCGCTGCGGCTGGCCCTGCACATGCTGGCGGAGAACGTGGCCGGCCCGTTGCTCGCCAAGCAGGCCGAGCTGGTCGCCTCGGCCCGCGAGGACTGCGAGCGCCTGCAAGCGCTGGTCGACGAGCTGCTCGCCGCGGCGCGCCTGACCACGGCCGGCGATGCGCTGGTGCGCGAGCGTGTGGCGCCCCAGGCGTTGGCCGAAAGCGTGCTGCTCGCGCATCGCTCCGCGGCCGCGTCGCGCGGCGTCACGCTTCACGCCGAGGTGCTGCCGAACGTACCTGCCCTGGAGGTCGATCACGACCGCCTGCACGTGGCGCTCGCCAACCTGGTGGCCAACGCCGTGCGTCACACGCCGGCCGGCGGGCGCGTCGTGCTCGCCTGCCGTGCCAGCGCGAACGGCGTACGCTTCGACGTGCGCGACACCGGCCCAGGCATCCCGGCCGCCTACCAGGCGCGCGTCTTCGAGCGCTTCTTCCGCGTGCCGGGCGGCGGTTCGCGCGGCTCGGGCCTGGGTCTCTGGATCGTGCGCGAGGTCGCCCGCGCCCACGGCGGCGAGGTGGGCGTCGAGAGCCGGCCGGGCGAGGGCTGCCGTTTCTTCTTGAGCCTGCCCGCCGCGGCCGCCGCCAGCGAGGAGGCTCCCTCATGACGAGCGTCGGGCTGCCCTACGTCCCGCTGCGCGAAACGCTCTACACGCCGGCCGACCTGTTCGCCGGGTTCGACCCGCACGAGCCGACCTCGTTCGCCCGGACCGCCGACTTCGCGATCTATCGCGCCTTCGTGCAGCCCGCGGCCGGCTCCTCGCCGAGTCGCATGATGCAAGCCCTGCACGACCACGGCATCGCCCAGGCGGTCGACGCTCTGGTGGCTGGCCGGCGCGTGGCGGCCATCATGGGCGGCCATCGCCTGCCGCGCGACGGCGCGGCCTACCGCGACGTCGTGCGTCTGGCGCGTCGTCTGGCACGCGCCGACCTGCTCGTCTGCACCGGCGGCGGCCCAGGGGCCATGGAAGCGGGTCATCTCGGCGTCGCTCTGGCCCAGCACGACGACGCGCGCCTCGACAGCGCCCTCGAGACGCTGCGCGCGGCGCCCGCCACGGTACCCGAGCTGCGGGGCATCGTCAGCGCCGACGGTCGCATCGACGAGCAGCTCGTGCAGCGCGCGCACGCCTGGTTCAGGCCGGCCTACGAGTTGGCCGCGCAGCTCGGCAGCGCCCTCGTCAGCCTGGCGGTACCGACCTGGCACTATGGCCACGAACCCAGCACGCCGCTCGCGACCCGCATCGCCAAGTACTTCCAGAACAGCATCCGCGAGGACGGCTTGCTCGCGATCGCGCACCAGGGCATCGTCTTCGCGCCCGGGCGGGCCGGCACGCTGCAGGAGATCTTCCAGGACGGGGCCCAGAACTATTACCGCTCCTTCGGCACGTTCAGCCCGATGGTGCTCCTGGGCGTGGACTACTGGACCCGCCGCCATCCGGTCGTCGCGCTGCTGGAGAGCCTGTTCGAGCGCGCCGACTTCGAGGCACGCGTGCTGGTCACCGACGACGTGGAGGCCGCCGCGGCCTTCATCGAACGCTTCGAACCCTGATCAAGCGCCGTACTTCTTGCGCTTGCGCCACAGCGTCGAGGCGTCGATGCCCAGCACGCGCGCGGCATCATCGAGGGATGGGGCGCGGGCCAGCACGCGCAGCACGTGCTCGCGCTCCAGCTCGTCGAGCGTGCAGTCGCCCCCCGCGCGCGCCTCGCGGCGCGTGCCCGCGGCCGCCAGGCGGTCCGGAAAGGCCTCGGGCTCCAGCACCGCGGCGGGCCACAGCATGACCGCGCGTTCGACGGCATTGCGCAGCTCGCGCACGTTGCCTGGCCACGAGTAGGCCTGCAGCAGGGCTTCGGTCTCGGGGGTGAGGGTCGGCGCGGGCCGTCGCAGCGAGCGCGCGAAGAAGGCCACGAAACGGCGCGCCAGCGGCAACACGTCGTCGGGCCGTTCGCGCAGCGGCGGCAGGGCGACCTCCACCACGTTCAGGCGATAGAAGAGGTCCTCGCGGAAGCGGCCCTCGCGCAGCGCGCTCTCCAGGTCGCGGTGCGTGGCCGCGATGACGCGCACGTCGGCCCGGCGCGTGCGCGTCTCGCCCAGCCGCTCGAATTCGCGGTCCTGCAGGAACCGCAGCAGCTTGGCCTGCAAACTGGGCGGGATCTCGCCCACCTCGTCGAGGAACAGCGTGCCGCCCTCGGCGGCCTCGACGCGGCCCGGTTGATCGCGCACGGCGCCCGTGAAGGCGCCGCGCGCATGGCCGAACAGCTCGCTCGCCAGCAGCTCCTCGGACAGCGTGGGGCAGTTGACGACCACGAACGGCCGCGCCGCTCGCGCGCTGCAGGCGTGTACGTGGCGCGCCAGCACGCCCTTGCCGGTGCCGCTCTCGCCGCGCAACAGCACGGCCACGTCCGAGGCCGCCGCGCGCGTGCCGAGCTCGACGGCGCGCCGCATGGCCGGCGCGCGGCTGTCCAGGTCGACGTCCGGTTGCGCGTCCGACAGGCGCCCCTGCAGGTCGTCCACGCGTCCGAGCAGGGCGCGGCGTTCGCGCTCCTTCTCCACCAGATGGCGGATCTGCGCGGGGGTGAAGGGCTTGGGCAGGTAGTCGCGCGCGCCGCGCCGCATGGCTTCCACCGCCGTGTCGACGGTGGCGTAGGCCGTGACGATCACGATCGAGAGCGCGGGCCGCTCGCGCAACAGGCGCGGCACGAGGTCGAGGCCGCTGTGCGCGCCCAGGCGCAGGTCCACGAAGGCCAGGTCGAACGACTGCGCGGTGGCCGCGACGAGCGCGGGCTCGCCGTCAGCCAGGGCCGTGACCCGACACCCCAGGCTCTCCAGGCACAGGGCCAGCGTCGAGCGGATGTTCTTCTCGTCGTCGACCACCAGCACGGAGAGCGCGGCGTCGCCCGCCGCAGAGACGTCGCTCTTCACTCGACCACGAACGACTGCAGCTCCACCGGGACGGGCGGCGGAATGATGCCCAGGCGCAGGATCCAGTCGCCGGACACGCCCGCGTCCTCCGCGAAGCTCCAGGCGCCGCCGGCGCTGCGCACGTAGTTGCGGCCGGCGTTGATCCCGTCGGTGTCGACCCCGAAGCCGATGGGCGCCACGAACTTGAAGTTCACGAGCACGACGCGGATCGAGCCGGAGCTGACGGGCGGCGGCTGGATCGGCTCGCTCGTGAACGTGATGTCGTTGAAGTTGCTGCGGCCGTTGATCAGGTAGGGCTGCGAGCTCTGCCAGAGCAGCGCGCCAGGCTGGGCCGTGCCGCCGTTGTCGGCGTAGAGGTCCACGAAATAGGCGTCGAAGCCGCCACCACAGCCGAGCACGCGCACGCGCTCGATGGTGTAGGGGTATTGGGAGGGGTCGGCCGTGAACTTGGCCGCCAGGCTGGCGTTGGCGCCCACCGAGAGATTGCAGTTGAACGAGCCGCCGCTGAACCCATCGTTCTGCAGATAGACGACTTGTGCCGCCAGCGGACCTGCCGCACCTGCCCAGGTCCAGGCGACCACCAGCCATGACGCCGCACGCGCGAACCGCATGGGAGCCTCCAGTGGGCACGAGTATAGGCTTGCGTGCGCCCGGTGCCGTGTCACGCACGCTTGACGGGCGTGTCGCGGCGGGCGTAGATTCGCGCGCAACGTGTACCGACAAGTGAACGAGACGGCACGCCCAGCCGTGAGCCGCGTCCGGCCGACCGCGCGCCTGGCCGCTGAGGCCGCCCCGACAAGCCTAGGGACGAAGGAGAAACCATGAGACTGCGCGTCGCGCCGGGACTGGTCCTGTCATTGCTGGCGTTGTGCCTGCCGGCCGTGGCGCAGACCTTCCGCGGCGGCATCCAAGGACTCGTCACCGACTCGACCGGCGCGGCCGTCCCGGGCGCGACGGTCACCGCCACCGGCAGCGCCACGGGCCTGGCGCGCGAGGCCGTGACCGACGCGGCCGGCAACTACGCGTTCAACGAGCTGCCGCTGGGCGACTACGACGTGAAGGCCGCGCTTCACGGCTTCCGTCCCCAGATCGTGAAGGGCGTGCGCGTCGACGCTTCGACCGCGCGGCGCGTCAACCTGGTGCTCGAAGCGGGCGGCGTCAGCGAATCGTTGGAGGTCAAGGCCGAGGCCGCCCTGGTCGACACCACGGGCAACACGCAGGGCGGCACGCTGCAGGGCGAACAGGTCGCCGAGCTGCCGGTCAACGGGCGCGACTTCACGAAGCTCCTGGCGCTCGTGCCGGGTTCGACCGCCGACCCGTCGAGCATCAACGACTCGCCCGGCTCCTTCGGCCTGTTCAGCTCCAACGGCAACCGCGGGCGCTCGAACAACTACCTGCTCGACGGCACCGACATGAACGACGGCTACCGCAACCTGCCCGCCATCAACCAGGGCGGCGTGTTCGGCACGCCGTCGACCATCCTGCCGGTCGACGCCGTCGAGGAGTTCCCGATCCTGTCGGGTGTCGAGGCCGAGTACGGACGCAACGCCGGGGCCATCGTCAACATCGTCACGCGCTCGGGCGGCAACACGCTGCGCGGCTCGGCCTTCGAGTACTTCCGCGACGACGCGCTCGGCTCGCGCAATCACTTCAACCCCGAACCCAACCCCAAGAACGAGTTCCGCAACCATCAGTTCGGCGCCTCGCTGGGCGGCCCGCTCGTGAAGGACCGCACGTTCTTCTTCCTGGCCTACGAGGGCCAGCGCGAGAACGGCGGCCTGCCCGGCCTGGCGCGCGTGCCGACCCAGGCCGAGCTGAACGCGGCCATCGCCGCCAACGGCGGACGCGTCAACCCGGTCATCGCCGGCATCCTGGCGCGCAACCCCTGGCCCGCACCCAACCGCGCGGCCGACGACGCCGGCAACAACCTCTCGGCCACGACCAATTTCGAAAACCGTGTCGACAGCCTGATCGCCAAGATCGACCATCACTTCGCCGGCAGCGACGTCTTCACGCTGCGCTACTTCCTGGGCGACAGCGACCAGAGCTTCCCGCTCGCGCTGGTGGGCGGCGGCGGCCTGCCGGGCTACAACACGGTCACGCCGACCAACGTGCAACTGCTCTCGGCCTCGCTGACGCACGTCTTCTCGCCCAAGCTGCTCATGGAGTTGCGCGGCGGCTTCAACCGCTTCGACGAAGACTTCTTTCCGGAGGACCGCAGCTTCGACCCGGGCTCCATCGGACTGCTGACGACCAGCGACCCGACCAACTTCGGCCTGCCGACGATCGCCGTGTCGGGCTACGGCGTGGTGGGCTCGAACACGTCGCTGCCGCGCGGGCGCGTGGACAAGAACTGGCAGCTCTTCGGCAACCTGAGCTACAACGAAGGCGCGCACCGCTTCAAGGCCGGCTACGAGTTCCGGCGCACGACGGTCGACGGCTTCTTCAACGCGGGCTACCGCGGCCGGCTGGCCTTCGACAGCCTGGAAGACTTCATCGCCGGGCGGCCCAGCGGCGGGCGCCAGGCGCGCGGCGATTCGCGCCGCTTCACCTTCCAGAACAACCACAGTCTCTACCTGCAGGACAACTGGCAGGCCGGGCGCCGGCTGACCGTGAACCTGGGCCTGCGCTGGGACTACTACGGCGTCATCGGCGAGCGCGACGGGCGCTTCAGCCGCTTCGTCGACGGCGCCGTGCAGCGCGTCGAGCAGCTCTACGACAAGGACTTCGACAACTTCGGCCCACGCGCCTCGCTCGTCTGGGATCTCAAGGGCGACGGGCGCACGGTGTTGCGCGCGGGTTGGGGCCTCTACTACGACGCCTTCTCGCAGGACTTCTTCGTCGGCCAACTGCCCTTCAACACGTTCAACCCGGGCGCGGCCTACAACGACGTCGAGTTCAGCTTCTCGCCGGTCGCGCAGCTCGCGCCGGGCGCGCCGGTGTTCGAGGACTTCTCGTCGTCGGACGTCTTCACGGTCGACCCGCGGCTGCGCACGCCGCGCGTGCAGAACTTCAACGTCAACGTGCAGCGGCGGCTGGGCGCGCACGCCGCCGCGCAGCTCGGCTACGTCGGCTCGCGTGGCAGCCAGCTCTTCCGCTACCGCGACGTCAACCAGCTCGACCCGGCCACGGGCGCGGCGCCCTACCCCGACTTCGTCTACGTCAACCAGTTCGAATCGACGGCCACGTCGAACTACAACGCGCTGCAGGCCAGCCTGAAGCTCTCGGGCTTCCATGGGCTCGACGCGACCCTCAACTACACCTGGGGCCATTCGATCGATACTGCCAGCGACGGCCAGGACTACGTGCCGAACGCCTCGCAACCCGACGACAGCACGCACCCCGAGCGCGAGCGGGCCGACTCCAACTTCGACCAGCGCCAGCGCCTGACCTGGTATTTCAGCTACAAGCTGCCGGGCTCGAAGGGCGTGCTGGCGGGCTTCAGCCTGCACGGCGTGGTGACGCTGGCGAGCGGCATGCCGGTCAACGTCAACTACCTGTTCGAGGACGACTACAACGGCAGCGGCGAGTTCTTCGGCCGTCCGGACGTGGTCGGCGATCCGTTCCAGGGCACGGGCGGCCAGGAGCGCTTCCTCAACCTGAACGCCTTCGCCGCGCCCTGCACGCCCAACGGCGAGGGCGGCTGCGCGGGCGGACAACATTTCGGCGACCTGGGCCGCAACGCCTTCGTCGGCCCGGGCTACCAGAACGTCGATCTGTCGTTGGTCAAGGACACGCGGCTCTCCGAGCGCGTCACGCTGCAACTGCGCGTCGACGTGTTCAACGTCTTCAACCACGTCAACTTCGCCAACCCGCTGCTGCCCAACTTCGGGGTCGACTTCCTGCAGAACGGCATCGATCCGGCGAGCAATCGCGGCGTCGGGTTCCTGCCGCTGACCGCCACGCCCGACGTCGCCGGAGGCAATCCCTTCCTGGGCGGGGGCGGCCCGCGCGCCGTGCAGCTCGCCGCCCGCCTGTCGTTCTGAGACAGCGCTGTCCTTCCGCGCGTCGAGGCCCTGCCTGGTGCTCGACGCGCGGCGTCAGGCGTGACGCTTCAGGATGATCAGCGTGCGGTCGTCGGTGGCCTTGGCGCCCGGGGCGTGCGCTTCGAGGGCCGCCAGGACGGCATCCTGCAATGACGGGGCGTCGCGCGCGACGTGGCGCGTGACGACGGCCGTCAGGCCCTCCTCGCCGAACTCCTCGTCGTCGGCGTTCCAGGTCTCGGTCACGCCGTCGGAGTAGACCACGAGCGCGTCGCCGGGACGCAGCTCGACCTGCCCTTCGGCGTACGTCACGGGGTCGAGCAAGCCCAGCACGATGCCGCCCTCGCCCAACGACTCCACGCCGCCGCCCGCGCGCGCCAGGAGCGGCGGGTTGTGGCCCGCGTTGACGTAGCACAGCCGGCCGCTGTGGGGATCGAGGCGCGCCATGAAGAAGGTGATGTACTTGCCGTCGGGGATGTTCTGATAGACCGTGCGGTTGATGCGCGCCATGGCGTCGCGCGCGTCGCCGTCGGCCCAGTGGCCGCGCACCGCGGCGCGCAGCACGGTCATGAGCAGCGCGGCGCCCGTGCCCTTGCCCGAGACGTCGCCCAGCGCCAACAGCAGCCGGCCGTCCTCGAGGGCGAAGTCGAAGTAGTCTCCGCCGATCGTGCGGCAGGGGCGGTTGATGCCCGCGAGACCGTAGCCCGGCACGCTCGGCGCGGCGTGCGGCAGGAGCCCGTTCTGGATCTCGGCCGCCACCTTCAGGTCGCGTTCCATGGCGCGCTTCTCGAGCGACTCCTCGAGCAGGCGCACGTTCTCGATCTTGGCCGCGGCGATGTTGGCGAGCGCCGTCAGCAACTGGATGTCCTCGTCGCCGAAGGGGTGCGAGCGCTGCAGCGTGTCGAGATAGACGAGACCGATGACCTCCTCGTGGGCGCCAGCCGACGAGTCCGCGGCCGCGCGGTACATGAGCGGCGCGCACAACGCCGAGCGGATGCCGGTGGCCAGGATGCTGTCCTGGGTCTTGAAAGCCGCGTCGTCGAGCAGGTTGGGCAAGAGCAGGGCCACGCGCTCGCTGACCACGCGCCGGGCGATCGAACCCGGGATGCGGCCAATGGTCTCGCCGCGCCGGCTGCGCGAGGCCTTGACGACCGGCCGCGCCGGGCTGCCCTCGAGCAGCAGGATCACCCCGCGTTCCACGGGCAGGGCGTCGAACAGCAGGTCGAGCACCGTCTCGAACAGCTCGTGCAGCGGGCGATGCTCGATGAGCGCGCTGGCCGAACGCGTCAGGATGCCCAGCATGCGGTTGCGGCGCACCAGCGAGGCGGCGTCCTCGGCCGGGGCCGGCGCGCGCAGCGCCACGTCGGACAGGTCGGAGGCCGCGAAGACGCGCGTGCCGGCCGGCTCGAACTCGTCGCCCTCGTCGTCGCCCTCGTGCTCCAGGAAGGTGAGCACGTGCTCGCCCAGCGTGATCACGTCGCCGTGGCGCAGCGCGCGCTCGGCGTCGACCCGCGCGCCGTTCAGCAGCGTGCCGTTCTTGCTGCCCAGGTCGACCAGGCTGCAGGCGCCGCGCTCGACGCGGATCTCGGCGTGATGCCGCGAGAGCCACTGGTCGGGCAGGAACACGTCGCTCTCGCGCGAGCGGCCGATGGTCACGCGCGGCTTGTCGAGCGCGAAGCGGCTGCGCGTGCCGTCGGCGGCCAGGATGGCGAGTTCAGGCATGGCGCTGGAGCGGGCGGTCAGCGGCCGGCGTCGCCGCGGCGTCGGGCCAGCGCGAAGTAGCCCTTGCGCACGCGCACCACGGCGTCGGGGCGCGCGACACGCACCTCGAGCATGCGGAACGAGCCGTCGGCCGCGCGCTTGGGCGAGTAGGCCAGCGCATAGTGGTTGTGCAGTTCGGCGGAGATGTTGGCGAAGGCCTTGACGATCTCGCCCATGCGGTCGGGGAAGTAGTAGTCGCCGCCCGTCTCCTGGGCGATCTTCTTCAGGAAACCGCGCGGCGCGCCGCCGCTGCGCCCGCCGCCCTGGATGCCGATGGCGTACACGCTGGCCTCGATGGCGCGGGCGTAGTCGACCACGTCACGCTCCTGGAGCGTGCTGGTCGTGTCGTCGCCGTCGGAGAAGACGATCACCGCCTTGCGCCCGGGTTGGTCCTTGACCCGGCCCAGGCCGTAGTGGATCGCATCGTAGAGGCTCGTGCCGCCCCACGGCTGCAGCCCGTCCACGAACTCCTCGAGCCGCTCCAGGTCGCCGCTGAAATCGCTGCTGCCCTTGACCGTCTCGTTGAAACTCACCACCAACGCCTGGTCGACGTCTTCGAGCTTGCGCACGAAGCTGATGGCGGCCTCCTGCAGGAAGCCCATGTTCGGCTGCATGCTGCCGCTCGTGTCGAGCACCAGCACGATGGAGAGCGGGATGCGCGCCTCGCCCCCGGTGCGGCCTGGAAGTAGGTCACGTCCTGGCGCACGCCGTCCTCGAAGACCTGCACGTCCTGCACGCCCAAGCCGGAGATGAAACGTCCCGCCTTGTCGTGCACGACGGCGGTGATCGACACCAGCTCGACCTCTGCGCCGATCACGAGCGGCGCGCGCGGGGTCGGCGGCGCGGGCGACTGGGCCGCGCCGACGGCGCTCCAGGCCAGGCAGCCCAGCAGGCCGGCCGCGCCGGCGCGCTTCACGCCGTCACCGCGCGCGGGCGCGCCGCGCGCCGCGCGATGAGAAGCAGCGTCAGCGCCAGGAGCGCGCACACCACGAGCGGCGCCAGCACGGCCACGATGAAGAGCGCCACGGCCGCCACGTCCTCGACGACGCTCACGACGGGGTTGGCCAGGCCGGCCGTGAAGGCCGTCGAAGCCAGGCGCAGCCCGCTCTTGGCCAGGTGCGGCACGAGCGCCGAAGGCGTGCCCACCACGAGCCCCAGCACCCACGCCACCAGCGGATCGGAGACCGTGCCGATGACGCTGGCCGCCAGCAGCGCGCCCGCGGCCGGCCGCAACACGGTCGAGAGCGTGTCGAGCGCATGATCGAGGGCCGGGAATTTGTCGCCCGCCATCTCGATCAGCGTGGCGACCGCGAACAGCGCCAGCGCCCGATTGCTGGTCAGGAAGCCGAACGTCGGACCGAGCTGCAGGAGGCCGGCGCGCGCCAGACTTCCCGCGAGGAGCAACGGCAGCCACGCACGCAAGCCGGCGCAGGCGCTCAGCGCCACAGCGAGCGCCAGCACCGACACGGCATCGAGCCAGTGAGCGTCCATAGTTTTCGAGACTAGGGCTCGCGCCGGGGGCTGTCAAGGCGGCCGGCCGGAGCGCTGCGTCGCCAGGCGAAGAAGTCGACCACGAGGGCCCGGCATTCGTCGGCCAACACGCCAGCCGTGACCGCGAAGCGGTGGTTGAGCGGTAGGCTGGCCGGGTCGAGCAGCGAGATCAGCGCGCCGGTCTTGGGCTCCGGCGCGCCGAACACGACGCGCGCCACGCGCGCCTGGATCAGCGCCCCGACGCACATGAGGCAGGGCTCGAGCGTCACGTAGAGCGTGGCGTCGGGGAGGCGGTAGTTGCCCAGCAGGCGCGCGCCCTCGCGGAGCGCCACGATCTCCGCGTGCGCGCTCGGGTCGCAGGCCCTGATGGGCTGGTTGAAGCCGTGCGCCAAGGGCTCGCCGGCGCGCGCCAGCAGCGCGCCCACCGGCACCTCGCCCAGATGGCGCGCCAGACGCGCCGACTCGAGCGCCAGGCACATGAGCTCCACGTCGCGCGCGTCGGCCGGCGCCTGCAGGCTCGCGGGCGGCGCCGCCACGTCCGTCCCACGAGGTCGCCCGCGCGCGCGCGCGCGCCGCTCAGTCGCCACGGCACACCAACGCGCGTCGCGGCTCGGCGCGATCCAGCAGCGCGCGCGCCTGCAGGGACGTGGGCGGCCGTTCCCACGTCACGCGCAAGGCCGCGAAGGCGCCCTCGTCGTCGACGCGCAGCTCGACCTGAGCCGGCTCGGAGGCCCGCGCGGCGCGCGCCGCGGCGAGTGCGGGGCGGCCGCGCCCGGCCACTCGCTCGACGCGTGGCGTCGTGGCTCCGCTTGCGCCGTCGACACGCAGCAGCAGGCGCGCCTCGAACGGCGCGTAGTTGTCGAGCCGCGCCAGCAGCACGCCGGCCCGTGCGAGAGCGCTCACGTCCTGCCAGGCGCCGTGGCCCAGGCCGACGCACTCGGGCAGGGCGCGCAGGCGGAAGAGCGCGAAGGCGCGCCGGCCGAAGTCCCCGGGCAGCGCGACGGGCTCGAAGCGGAAGCCCAACGGCATCAGCTCGGCCTGGGCGCGCGCGAAGCCGAACACGGGCAGGCCGCGCCCGGCGTACACCGCCACCGATTCGGGATCGCGCGTCACGAGGCGTACGCCGCGCGCCGCGTGGCCTTCGCCGTGCAGTTCGTAGAGCACCATCTGGTCGACAGTGTAGGTCTCGGCGAGGACCACGGCTTGGGCCGGCAGCGCGTCGAACACGGCGCGGAAGTAGCGCGTCTCGAAATCGCGCCCGGAGTGGTCATTGCGCTTCCAGTGCAACAGGAGCTGCGCCGCCGGCAGCGCCAACGCGACCACGGCGGCCAGCGCCGGGGCGGCACGCGCCAGCGGCGCGAGCGCTGCGTGCAGGCCCACCCCTGCGCAGATCCAGGCCACGACGAAGACGGGGATCAGGAAGACGGCCGCGTCGTCGACTTTGTAGTTCCACGCGAAGCCGAACAGTCCGGCCCCCGCCAGTCCCAGAAGCAGCGCTTCGCGCGGGCTGCGGCGCGCGAGCAGCGCCAGACCCGCGAGCGCCAGGAGCGCCGCGACAGGACCGAGCTCCTCGCCCAAGAGACGCAACAGCAGCGGCAGGCGCTCGCGCAGCAAGGTCGGCGCGTCGTAGGCCAACAGCCGACCCGCGAACTGCGCGCCGCGCATGACGTCCCACAACTCGCCCAGGTCGTTCGCCCGCGAGCCCAGATACGCCGCGCCCTGGCGCGTGCGCACGAGGATCAGCAGGTACTGCGACAGGCCCAGGGCCACGAGCGCCGCGCCGCCCGCCAGCACGCCCGGACGCAGCGCCACGCGCCGATCGACGAGCAACGCGTAGAGCACGAGCGCGGGCGCGACGAACACGATCGTCAGGTGGTGCCCCAGCGCCAGCGCGCACAGGCCGATTGCCAGGAGCAGCGCGCGCGCGCGCTGCGCTGGCGGACACGCGCCGAAGCGCAGGACGGCCGCCAGCACCGCGAGCTGCAACGCGGCGGCCAAGGCATAGACCTCGGCCAGCAGGGCCTGCGACCAGAACACCGGGCCGAACGCGCCCGCCAGGGCCACCGCGCAGGCCGGCAGACGCGCGACCTGGAGCAGGCGCTGCGCCACGAACAGCAGGGCCACGGCCAGCGCCGCGCAGAGCGCGGACAAGAAGTTGATGCGCAGGGCCAGCGTGCCGACCGGCAGCCGCGAGGCGAGGTGCGAGAGCACGAGGTACAGCGGGTAGCCGGGATTGTGCGGCGTGCCCAGGATCGCGCCGACGTACTGGAATTTGGGCGTGTCGCCGTCGCCGACGAGCCCGGGATAGAGCGTGCGCACGTAGACCGCGCCGGCTGCCAGGCCGCACAGGCAGGCAAGCAGAACGTCGATCCGGCGTGGGCGCGCGCTCACAGCGCAGTGACTCTAGCGCGCTTTCATTCGCCAGCGCGTCGGCCGTGGCGCAGACTGCCGCGCCTGCGCAGGGCGCCCTCACGCCGCGCCCCCCGACCGAGCCGCGGCGTGGCACGCGACGCCAGGCCGAGTGGCGGGAGCCCTCGCCGGGCGCCCTTCGGCGCGAGCGCGTGCTCGCGAGGAGGCGGCGTGCGTCGCGACCGTGGCCTCACGGCCGTGCCCGGCGCACGTGCTATCGTCGAGCGCCGACATGAGCCCGCCTCTGCATGCGTCACTCGGCGCGCGCGTCCTGGCTGCGGCGCTCGCTCTGGCCGTGCCCATCCTGCTGTGGCCCGGCTGGGTCGGCCCGCGGGCCGGCCGCCTGTGCGCGCTGGCCCTGGCCCTGCTGTGGGCTTGGTGCGAGGCGCGCAGCGAGCGCACGCTGGGTCCACGGCAGCCGACGAAGACGCGCGTGCGGCTCGTTGCGCTGGCCGTCGTCGTAGCGGCTCTGGCGGGCGGACGTCTGGCGCTGCGCAGCGACTTCCTCGGCGACGATTTCGGCTACGTGCGCCTGTTCCACGACAAGCCCTGGAGCACGTTCTGGCGCCTGGGAGACGTGTCCGAGGGCATCTGGGGCCAGCCGCTCGACGAGCTGCGGCCGGTCTTCGCCCTCTCCTTCAAACTGGGCTTGGCGCTGCACGGCCCCACGGCGCGCGGCTTCCTGGGCGACAACCTGGCGTTGCACGCGCTGTGTGCGCTGCTCGTGTTCGCGCTCGTGCGCAGCCTGGTCCCGGGGCGCATCCGGCCCGCGCTGCTGGCGGGCCTGCTGTTCGCACTGCTGCCGGTGCACGCCGAGCCGCTGGCCTGGATCACCGGCAAGGTCGACGCGCTGCCCACGGCCTTCTATCTGGGCACGCTGCTGCTGTTCGTGCGCTGGCGTCGCGGCGCCGGCGCCGGCGCGTATCTGGGCGCGCTGGCTCTCTACGCCGTCGGCGTGTTCTCCAAGGAGATCCTCGTCACGCTGCCGGCAGTGCTGCTCGCCTACGATCTGCTCCTCGGCTCGCCCCCGGCGCACGTCGCGCGCGCGCGGCGCTACCTGGCGCTCGTGACCGTGCACGTCCCGTTCGCCGCCGTGGCGCTCGCGTTCCTGCTCCTGCGCCGGCTGGTGTTCGAGAGCTTCGCGCGCGAGGGACGTCTGGGGGCGGCGCTGCTGCGCAGCTTCGTCGAACAGCAGCCGGAGAAGGCGCGCGCTCTGCTCCTGCCCTTCGATGCCTGGCTCGCGCAGGCCGGCCCGCGCACGCTCGGACTCGCGCCCGAAGGCGTCGCTGCACTGCTGGCCGTGCTCGTGGTCGGCACGCTCGTGGGCTGCGGCCTGGCCCTGGCGCGCGGTCGTCGGGCCCTGGCTCCGGCCGTGGCGCTGTGCGGCTTCTTCGGCGCGGCCTTCTACGCGCTCACCATCCTGCCGTTGGTCGTGACCTACGCCTCGCCGCGGCATCTCTATCTGCCGTCGAGCGGCGTGACGATCGCGCTGGCCTGCGCGCTGTTCCCGCCGACGCGCGAAGGCGGCGTGCGCAGCGGGCCGCTGCGCCTGGGCAGCGCCGGCCTGCTGCTGGGCTTCTACGCGTTCCTGTTGCAGCCGGCACTGCGCGAGTGGGCCGCGGCCGGCGAGACCTCGCGCCAGGCGCGGGCGCAACTGTCGGAGGCGCTGGGCCGCGTCGCGCCCGGCCGCTTCGTGCTGGCGCTCGGCCTGCCGGCCACCCTGCCGCGGACGGTGTTGTGGAAGTTCGCGCTGCCCTTCGCCCTGCAGCCGCCGTTCGTGGCCCGCGACGTGTACACGCCGGTGCGTCTGCTCGAGCCGCCCAGCCTGCACTCGCAACCGCGCGCCGGATGGTGGGCCGCCAAGCTCGGGACGTTGCGCGCGTTGCTCGAGGGGCCCGACGACGAGCGCGTCGAGGTGCTGGTGCTGCGCTGGAACGCGCGCCCCGGAGGACTGCGCGCGCAGACCACGCATCCGACGCGCGGGCACTTGCGCGCGCGCGCCGAAGCGCTGCTCGGCGGGCCGCTTCACGCCTATGACGCGCGCGCCTCGGGCCATGCCCAAGGGCTCGTGGCCGCGCTTGCGGACGAGGCCCTACGCGCCCCGGCCCGAAGCGACCCAGCGTGGTAGTGTCCTGTCCCGGAAGTTACTCTGCACCGAGGCGCCCGGATCGCAAGGCGCGAGGCGCGGCGCATATCGGGAATATGCAACCGACGAGCAACGCAGCGCCAAGCCGGGGCCGAGCACGTGACCCTCGAGCGAAGCGGCGGGGACGATGATCGGCGATGACCATGCGCCGGGGAAGCGCCTGCACGGAAGCCCAGACTTCATCAATGGTGTGACGCTCTGGCACTACACGGCCGATTCGACGAACGGTTCGCAGCACTTTGGCGCCCTCGAGTTCCAGTTCAACCTCCTGGAAGACGGTTCGGTGTGTGTAGAAGCGTCAAGTACGGCGACAGCGCAGTGACCTCGCCGGCGCGCGCCGCGCGTAGCGGTCGTTCGAGATGTAGAGCGCGGCGCGGCGCACCGTGTCGGGATTGCGCCGCGTGATGATGCCCACTTCGCCCACGCGCACGTGTCCGAGCAGTCGTCCGCGCACAAGCGCGCACGGCGACGCCGCCAGGTTCAGCTCGACTCATCCGTGTTCGTCTCCCGGTGGGGCTCAAGGGCACGATCGTCCCGTCGACCAGCTCGCAGGGGCCTGGATTCCCCAGGCGTTCGAGCTGTTCGAGCGTCACGCGCTGGATCGGAGGAGGCGCGGCTCCCCGAACCCCAGGCTTCTGTCGCTCATTCGCTTCTGCTGGGCGTAATCATGCGCAGGCCGGCGAACGTCGCGCGGAGAACCGGTCGTGGCGGGTGAGAAAGGCGTCGGCTTGACGCAGCGCGTGGGCGCCGGAGCAGAAAATCGGCCACGACACGCGTGCGCGGTTGCTTTGGACCGACACGTCGGATGCCACGCCACAGCTCACCGGCGAGCTCGGCCGCAGCGGGTTCGAGCGGATCGAAGCGGATGCCGAGCTTGCGCATGGCCCCGTCGAAGGCGGCGTTGTCGGGGAAGTGGGCGCGCACCTCGGCCCACACCACGCGCGCGCATCGAGCCGTGCCCAGGGGCTCGTGGCCGCGCTTGCGGACGAGGCCCTGCGCGCCCCGGCCCGAAGCGACCCCGCGCGGTAGCTCGGGCCGAGTTCTCGTGCAGTGCGCCATTGCGTGGCTTCGGCGCGGGGAGTAGCATGCGCCAATCGATCGCTTCAGCGTGCCCGACGTACTCGTAAGGAGTTTCCCTCCGTGAGCGCAACGACATTCGAGAGTTGGTTCCAGGCCGCCCACCCCCAGATCCCCACGGTCAGCGCCGCAGCCGTGTTGAAGCTGCAGGCCGAGGGCGCCACGGTGCCCTTCATGGCGCGCTACCGCAAGGAGCAGACCGGCAACCTCGACGAGGTGGCGCTGCAGAACGTGCTCGACGCGCGCGAGCGCTGGGACATGATCGTCGCGCGCCAGAAGTTCGTGGTCGAGGAGATCGAGCGCCAGAAGAAACTGACCCCGGAGCTGCGCGACAAGATCCTCGCGACGTTCGATCCGGACGCGCTCGAAGATCTGTACCTGCCCTACAAGCAGAAGCGCAAGACCAAGGCCACGCTGGCCCGCGAAGCCGGCCTGCAAGGGCTGGCCGATTGGATCTGGGACTGTGCGCACGGTCAGCAGCAGCCCCTCGAAGGGCAGACGCTCGAGCTGTGGGCCTACACGTTCCGCAACGAGGAGAAGGGCTTCGCCGACCTGGAAGCCGTGCTCCAGGGCGCGCAGGACATCCTCACGGAACGCCTGTCGGAGGTCGCGGAACTGCGCCAGCAGGTGCGCGACGCGCTCTTCACGAAGGGCGTGCTGAACACGTCCAAGGGCGAAAAGGCCAAGCCCCACAGCAAGTACGAGAAATATTTCGACCATCACGAGGACGTCAAAGGACTGCTCAAGCCCGAGAACTCGCATCGCTATCTCGCCATGCGTCGTGGCTGGACCGAACACGAGTTGAGCCTGAGCGTGGGCGGCGCGGCCGACGACCCGGCCTTCGAAGACCGCCTGCAAGCCCTGTTCGAAGCCGAGGCAGTGAGCGTGCCCGCCTCCCCCGGCGACGCGCTGCTGCGGCGCGCGGCGCGACTGGCGCTCAAGGCCTACGTGCTGCCGAGCATCGAGAACGAAGTCCATCGCGCGCTCAAGCAGGTGGCCGACGACGTGGCCATCCAGGTCTTCGCCGAGAACCTGCGCGGCCTGTTGCTGGCGTCGCCGTTCGGCTCGAAGGCCGTGCTGGGCGTCGACCCCGGCCTGCGCACCGGCTGCAAGCTGGCTGTCGTCGACGACGCCGGCCGCTTCCTGGCCACCGAAGTGCTGCACCTGCACACCGAGGACGGTCGCGCCCGGGCGCACGGGCTGCTGGACGCCGTGATGAAGCGCGTGCCGCTGCGCGCCATCGCGGTGGGCAACGGCACGGCTGGACGCGAGACCGAGACGTTCCTGCGCGCCGCCGTGCGCACGTTGGGTCACGACGTCCCGGTCGTGATGGTCAGCGAAGCCGGCGCCAGCGTCTACAGCGCCTCGCCCGCCGCCCGCGAGGAGTTTCCGGACCTCGACGTGACCGTGCGCGGCGCCATCTCGATCGCGCGCCGTCTTCAAGACCCGCTGGCCGAGCTGGTCAAGACCGAGCCC
>WBZQ01000278.1_pt1 | contig 31662 bp, 24 predicted proteins | sample 5204251 | NCBI WGS metagenome assembly WBZQ01 (sample SAMN12412402, study PRJNA552823) | activated sludge metagenome | isolation source: activated sludge from nitrification reactor of wastewater treatment plant... | place: USA: Virginia | collected 2017-09 | reverse complement strand
TACAACGAGGTCACGTTTGGACTTCCCCGCCTACTTCTTGCTATTCGATCCGGCGAGGAACAATGCCCCACGGACCGTGCCCTATTTCTGCCGCTTGCCCTGTCCCTTCTTTCGCCGTTGCTCTTCACGCTCACGCTTGCGGGAGATCTTTAGCCCAATCCATCCCACAATAGCAACAGCCGCGATCCCCAGCCCGTACAACAACCACTGCGGAGGACCAAGATCGCGCTCGCACCCACTTCCAAAATCGACCCGAAGCTTACGCTCGGTCTCCAGATCATTCGGATCGAACTGGATTTTATAATTCTTTTGCTCCCCGCCTGCCTCTACCAGGAGCGGGTCGCCGACATTGTCATTATGCAAATGCAGGGTAACTTTATAGTACCCGTCACCATCAGTCTCCACGGTCTGACCAACCGTGATCCTGGTGTCTTTGACCAGCACCTCAACCTTTGTGCCGGGGCGACCATCTTTTCCGCAGACAAACCCTTCGACGGTAAAGCGATGGTCGGCTGCATGGCTCGCATACAACACCGACGGTACGAGCAACGCTCCGATCAGGCCCCAAACAGCAACGGCATGCCAGGCGGCTTTCCTGCTAATTCCACTCCGCCCACACATCCATTTGCTCCGCGCCGTACTCGTTTCCAGCCTCACCCACATCCCGCCAAACACCATGCTACGAGAGGCCTCATCGACACGGAGTCGACCCAAATTTGAGGCCGATTCTTCTAGCATAGCCCCCCCTCTTTGTCAACAAATGGATGGAGTCAAACGGATGGAGAAACGCAGAGAGGAGCGGTCAGAAATGAAGAGACGGAAGGGATGGAATCATCGCAGTAGCGTGCATGACGCCAGCACGGTGCGTGATGAAAACAGGCTCCGCACGTACGTAGCACATGCCGCTATAAATGCCCCCGCGCCTTGGCATCGGCGGCCGCACGATCCACTTCTCGGCGTCGCTCGGAATCCTTTTTGCTGATCCAGGCCTCCCAGGACTTTCCCGTCGCGGTGTCTTCGCCTGTGAAGGCGATCGTCGCCACCTCCGAGTAGGGAATCGTCATGGTCCCGCTACTGGTGGCGGGAAATAGCTCAATCGTGGGTTGTTCTCCGGTCGCGGTCCGGTTGAAGAGGTAGCCGGTGACCTGGCCGCCGGCTTTCAGTTCAACCGTGATATCCCCCCGATAGTCGAACGCGAGCTCTACAGCTTCCCGCAACTCCTCCAGGGTGGCAGGCCGAAACACCCGCCCCTCAAGGCTGCCGGTCTCCGGCGCATGATACTTGGCGTCAGTCATAGTCTTCTCTTATGGCAAAAGGATAATCGGTGAAGCGTTCGGCCGGCTCGGCGACCGAACCGCTTCACCATTGCAGCAACCATCACGGTCGAAGGGCCGGCTATCGCGCATTCGGCATCAGCGTAATCTTCACGGTCTTCGTGAAGCCGGATAACGACCCGAAAGTGTCTTCCACCGCTGAGGCTTCATATCCGCAGTGCACCATGCAGTCCGCGCATTTTTCATTGCGGCCGGTGCCATAGGCATCCCAATCGGTCTTCTCCATGAGCTCCCGGAAGCTCGAGGCATACCCTTCTTGCAACAGATAGCAGGGTCGTTGCCATCCAAACACGTTGTAGGTGGGGTTCCCCCATGGCGTGCATTGATATTCACGCTTGCCCATGAGGAACTCCAGGAACAGGGGAGACTGATTGAACTGCCATCCGCGCTTCCGGTTGCCGAGGATCTTCGAAAACAGTTCCGTAGTCCGGCTGCGCTTCAAGAAATGCTGTTGATCCGGAGCCTTCTGATAGCTGTACCCGGGCGAGATCATCATACCTTCAACGCCGAGGCCCATCATTTCATCAAAGAACTTCCGGACGCGCTCGGGATTGGCATCGTCGAACAGCGTCGTGTTGGTCGTGACCCGGTGCCCCCGCTTGAGGGCCGCCTTGATAGCCTTCACCGCGACGTCGTACACCCCGTCGCGACAGACCGCCAGGTCGTGCTCATCCCGCAGCCCATCCATGTGCACACTGAAGGTCAAAAACTTTGACGCCGGATACTCGTCAAGTTTTCGCTCCATCAGAATCGCATTCGTGCAGAGATACACGTACTTCTTGCGCTCCACCAGCCCGCGCACAATCTCCGGCATCTCGGGATGAATCAGCGGCTCGCCGCCCGGAATACTGATGATGGGAGCGTCGCACTCATCGGCCGCGGCCCAGCATTGCGCCGGGGTCAACCGTTTATCCAGCACATGATCCGGATATTGAATCTTCCCGCACCCCGCACAGGCGAGATTGCAGCGAAACAGGGGCTCGAGCATGAGCACGAGCGGGTACCGTTTGACCCCCTTCAGCTTCTGGGTCAACACGTACTTGGTCACTGTATACATCTGGGAGACTGGAACAGCCATCCCGTTCTCCTATTCTGGTAAATGTGAATGTGAGTAACGACTGAGACTTCCGGCCTTCTAGCAGAGAAATCGAGCGGATTCTACCATTGCGATTGAAAAATCGTCAATTTCGGGTTGGCGAGGAGATCTGCCGGACTCGATCACGGTAATCGAGGAAAAACGCGAGGAACATGCCGATCACGAGGGCCAGCACCCCAGCCACCGCCACGTTGAGCAAGATACGCGGACGGCTCCGTTTATCCGCCGGTACGGCCGGATCCAAGACCTGCACCGTCGGCGTATCCCGAGCCTCGGCAATCTTTGCCTGTTCATGCTGCGACGTCAGCAAGGTGAACAGGGTTTCTTGCACCTTCACCTGCCGGAACAGTCTCCCAAATTGCAGGGCCAAATCAGGCACGGCTACCATGGCCGGGTGAAGGCGATCGCTCGATAGGACGCCCTTGGCATCTTTCCCAGACCCCATGATCGCCAACTGCTTCTTGAGCTCATCCACATTCGAGCGAATTCTGGCAAGATCGGGATTGTCCGGCGACAGATAGCCGCCCATCACTTGCAGCTGAACTTCTTGCGCAGTGATCTGCCCCTGAATCATCGCCGCGGCTTCGATCATCACCTTGGCCTGCGCCTCGACCGCGACCGTCTTGTTTTTGGCCTGAAAGTCCCGCAGCGCCTCCTCGGCCTTGCCCATGCTTTCCATCGTCTCGTTCAATCGCCGCTCAAGAAAGATCCGATTTTGCCCGGCCTTGCTGACTGTGACCGTGCGATTCAGGCGATCCAGGTTTGCCACATAAAAATTCGCGATATCCGCCGCAACCTGAGGATCTTCATCCTCCACCGCGACCTTGATCACCTTCTCCTTCGTCACGGTGATCCGAAGATGGTCTTCCAGTTCTTTTCTGGTATCGACCATCGTTTTTTCACGATATCGGTTCATCAGACCGAATTTTTCGATGACCTCATCGGCCATGAGTCGGGATTTCAAAATCGAAACGAAGACATCGGTTGGTGTGGTGGGAAGCCCCGGTAGCCCAAGACCAAGATTCTGCGCCATACCGGCCGCCCCAGGCGATGTCAGCAGTGCCGCCAACGCCCCGCCTTCCTTGGACTCCAACTGTGGCAACACAGACGACGTGGATTCGTAGATTTTCGGGAGAAGGAGACTGACCGTCAGAGCCAGAGCCGTGCCTATGAGAAAGACACCTGCCACCACCCTCCGCCTGGCAACAAGGACATCCCAGTAGTCAAATAGTGTCGCGGAACTGTCGACAGGAGATCTCTCGACGGGAGGGCGCGGAGGATCCAGAAGGGCGTGGGGACTATCCGAAGGCCAATCCATAGACAATCCAATTGACTACCGGCCGACCACGGCAATACCCGCCGCCGTCAAGGCAAGACTGCCGATAATGCTCGCCACGGTCTGCCATAGTGCTAATTGAGGCGGACGTGCCTCGATTTTCTGCGGAACCACGATGGTATCCCCCGGACGCATTTCCTTGGCGGAGAGATAGGAGGAATCTGTGGTCCCATTCGCCCGCATGACGTACATCTCACGCTTGTTGGCATCTTCGGTGACGCCCCCGGCCTGGCGCAAATAGTCGCTCAGATCCAAGCCTGGCCGATAAACCACAGAGGTGGGATTCTTGACGGAACCAATGATCCCGACCGTTTGTGGGGGCGTCGGAATCGTAATTCGGTCTCGCGACTCTAAAATGATATCGTCCTCGGTGCCTTCCAGACGTTCAATCGAATCCAAACTCACAATGACACGACCCAACTCGATCCGTGATGCGGTCGCCTCCAGTTGTTGGAGACGCAAGGCCAGGACCTGCTGTTCCGCCATAGCCCCGCTTGCGCCCGCCATGACGCTCAACCCGGCAGTGCCGGCAGCTATTCCGGCCGATTGCGCCGTTAACCGCTGGCGTTCCGCGGCAATAAAGCGGTCCAATTCGGCTTGCTGCTTTACCTTCACCGACTCTCGCACAAGCACGATGCCATTCGGGAACGCATTGGGAGTGAACCCACCCGATCGTTTCAACACAGAGCTGAGGCGCTCGCCGATCTCAATGGTAAAGTATCCGGCTCGTCGGACCTCGCCCTCCACCAGGACTAACGACGGCGGGCGTTGCTGACTCGCGATGACGACCTGGTCTAATCGACTCAGCACCACATTGTCAGACTCTCGCCCTTCAAACACCGCCTTGGGGCTAAAAGAAATCACCTTCGTCAGATAGGTCACTGGATCAGTCCGGACAATTTCAGCGCGGTCGGCATAGGCATCGACCGTGAGTTGTTCGGGAGTGAGGATATCCTTCACGTGCATTCCAGCACGAAATTCATAGGGCCCGGGGCTTTTTACCGCCCCGACAAGGCTCACCACATTGACCACCTGCGTGGGTAGCGTGGCAATCCGGATATAATCTCCGTCCAGCAGGATGGGATCTCCGCCTTCCACACCTAAACGGTTTTTCTCCTGCCCCTGTGAGGCGAGGGCCCGCACAAGATCCACATCGATCATATTCCGTTCCTGCAACGCAGGATCCTGGCGGAACAGGTGACAGCGTTGGCGATCTGATAAAGGCGTGAGCCCCCCGGCCAACGTCAACAGTTCCGTCAACCGAGTTCCAGGTTTGAGTTCATAAATCGCCGGCCGCTTCACCGACCCGCTAACGGCAACGACCGGCCCAAGCGGCGGAACCAGCACGACATCGCCGGCCTGAAGCCGGTTGTCCTGCCGCCGGTCGCCCTGCAGCAAAAACTCATAGAGGTCTAACTGCCCGACCGTTTTCCCCTCTCGCATGATGCGGACTTGCCGCAAAGAGCCCGAGCGGGATGGTCCGCAGGCCGCATATATCGCGTTGGATGCGGTGGCCAACGCGCTCAGCTCATAGGCTCCTGGTCGTGCCACTTCACCGACCACATACACTTTCATGGTCCGGATGCGGGCCATCGACACGTGCAACTCAAACCGCTTCAACAGCGTACTCAGGCGAGCATGAATCGTACGCTCCGCCTGCGAAAACGTTTGTCCGCCGACCGGAATGGCACCGACTTGTGGAATCACCACCATTCCGTCTCGTTCCACAGGCGCGATATAACTGCGATTGAAGTTTTGATCCGGCACGTTCCAGATGTGGACCGCCAGCGAATCCTGGGGACCGATCACATAGTCCGGCCCAACCGGGACATCCTGAAGCGACGTGAACCCACCCGCATGGGCGTCGAAGAAATCATAGCCGAACTGTTTTAAGCGGCTTTTGACTCCCTGCAGCACCGAAAATTGTGCGAAGGCCTCTTCCACTGAAAAGTCCTGATGTCGCAGCAGTTCGGCAGTGAATGGCTTTTGCTCAACCTGAAGCTTCTGTTGGTTGAGCTGATTCTGGGCTTGCCCCTGCATGCCGCCCACAGCCCCCTGCATTGCCGATTGCAGCCCCTGGAGTTGGGAGACGCCCTTCTTTTCCCGCTCGACCTGACTCTGTAATTCCAACCCACGCTTTTCTTTTTCTGCCTGCACTCGTTCCAGTTGCCGATCACGCTCCTCTTCTTCCTGTCGCATGCGTTGTTCGACCGACGCCGGAAGTAAACTATTCGCAGCCATCGGCCAGTAGTCGTTGAGGTTCGGCACCGTGTTTTCGGGCGACAAGTCGGGAGCCGTCGGCATCGGGCAGGGAGCATGCTGCGGCACAATGGGCTGGATCGCCGTCGGGTTCGTCACGATGGCCTGTCCCGGAGGGGTCGGCAACCCATAGTTCCCAAACGGAAGAAAGGGCGACATTTGACTACTGATCGAAGGGCTGCTGGATGAACCGGGGGGAGAAGTAGGCAACGCAGGATTGGTCAGCGTCTGCGCGAGCAATGAAGGCGGCACAACCATGCCCCCGACCAGCAACCAGATCACCACACGCATCCATCGGCCCGGTACTGACCGTCGGGGAACGACAGACACACGCCATTGTGTTGAACGATGCATAAATCCCGATCGGTCTCGCCTGTGGATAACGACTGTAGGTTCTAATCCAAAATCACCGGCTCAGTCAAACGAGCCCAGGGCCGCAACTGCTAGAATTGGACCGCCACGGATGTCCAGACGAGGTGGTTCTTCGCCGTCACGCCGGAGGCAAACGTTTCAACAAACGGCGTGATATCCGTCACCTGGCCGGGATTGGTCAAACGCTGGAAGGTGTATCCGCCCATAAACTGGACATTTCTGGAATACCACCAGGTCAGATCCACGGCGGCTTCGCGTTTTTTTTCATGAACCGGCTGCCCCCGATCCCGCTCCTGAATATTGAAATTCGCACCGAGTTGCACGGTCTCGGTCAGGTATCGGGTCGTACGGACAAAGAAATCGGTGGCATCAGTTCCCATACTGTGACCAAGCGGAAGTCCGCGGTAACGCATCCCACTCGTATAGGTCCCGTTGTTGTACCAAACCCCTCCCAACTCAGGATGCCGTTGCCGCCCGTAGTCCGTGTCTGCGTATTCAATGCGCAGGTCCAACGTATCACCCTGAAACACCTGTGGAATGTAGATGCCGCCTAAAAAAGCTGCACGGCTCGGAATGGGCAGTTGCGACCACTTGTCCTCCGTCCCGATCTCTCCATACACCTGGAGCCCGGCAGGAAAGGGAATCAGGTATGGGACCGACGGAAGTCTAAGCCGAAAATCGGCCATCCCCTGTTCGTTCACATCCTTGTCAGCCCCCTGATTCGCCGGATGGATGTAGGAATCGACGACCGTTTCCGGAAACGATTGATCGCGCCCGCGCCCGCCGAACTGCGTCAGCCGCGTCAGACCGAACTCCAACCAGGAGGTCGGCAGGTAGCTGATGCGCAAACCGAAGACCCGGGCGCGTGAAAAGTCGCGATTGCGTTCCAGTTGAGCCAAAAATGCATTCACCTTCCAATCGCCCAGGCCGCTCAGGAACCCCGGCAATTGGAACGGACGCTCCGTTCCCAATTTGATCATGTCCATCGGAAAAGCGTGATCGGTCAGCAACAGAGACCCGTGATATCCAGGCCCCCACCACTGCGTCCCCCGTCCGGCTTCCAGCGCGATGTTGGCATAACTCAGCTTGAGGCTGAACTCACGCATGTAGAAATTGTCGCTATTGTTGGTGGCCCCAAGACCCAACAAATGACGATTGCTGATAAATTTCGGTTGGACCATTACGGCGGCCCATTCGTTCAATTCCGCCCAGGCCCTCACATCCGTCTGATTCTGAACGCCATTGGCGAAATACTCCCCACCTCGATTCTCTCGAAACCGGATCGTTTGGCCGCCACCGATGGACGACGCATCGACCTCCGAGGTGACACGGGCGCCGAATCGCAGAGAGCCGGTCTTGTCTTCCGGACGAGCGCGGATGGTCCCGAGGCGAATGAGTTCCGGGCGAAACTCCCCGAGCAATCGTTCCAGAAGCGGCTCAGCAACCACCTCACGTCCATCCAGTTCAACCTGGTCGGCGCGAACCCGCTCAATGGCCCTGGCCACATACTGCGCCGCCTGCAGACGAGTGAAGGGCTTGGCACCAATCAACGCATGGTCGATCACGCCGAGTCCGATTAAGCGCTCGATCGCGTCATAAGCCCAGTGGTGGAGAGGAAGATTGCTCGAGGCCAGGGCAACGCCGCTCAGGACAAGCCAGAAAGCCATGCCGAGACTGAACACGAATGAAAGGCGACAGATTTTCACAAGGCAGGCCGAGCGGAAACACAAAGAGGGATGGGGTGAATGAGCGATAAGTCTGGAATTACCGGCATTAAACGGTGACGAGGCATCATTCCCGCCTGTGCGGAACGGTCGGCGCGAGGCCAGCGACCGTTTCGATACCGGCAGGTGTCGGTGAGGGCTCCTGAGACAGAAGAGCATCGGTATCGCCCGCCCCCTCCTGAATCAGCGACAGGCCAGCCGGGCAGTAGGCGGGAAGAACGGCACAGAGGAGGGCCTGGACCTTCGACACGTTCCCCTCTGCCGCCGACTCCTCCAGTTTTGCGACGAATCCAGCTAGCTGAGCGAGATCGCGTGCCGGATCGGGCCGGACGCACAGGACCTTTGCCACCAAGGTCGGCTCCACCGTTTCGTGAGGGGCGACCAGTTCCTCCGTCAATTTCTCGCCCGGTCTGCAACCGAGATAGGTCAAGGCGATATCTTGGTCGGGAACCAATCCGGACAGTCGAATCAGATTGCGCGCCATCTCGAGCACGCTGATCTGCTCGCCCATCTCCAGCACAAACAGCTCTCCCCCCCTGGCCAACCGTGCGGCCTGGAGTACCAGATGCACGGCCTCGGTCATCAGCATGAAATAGCGGCGCATGTTCGGATCCGTAATCGTGACGGGCCCGCCCGCTCTGATTTGCTCCAGGAAGAGCGGCACCACACTGCCATTGCTGCCCAACACATTGCCGAATCGCACTGTGGCAAACACCGTCCGGGACGTGCGAGAGAGTCGCTGCACAAGCAATTCCGCGACCCCCTTGCTCGCCCCCATTACACTGACCGGATTCACCGCTTTATCGGTCGAGATCAGGATGAACCGGTCGACCTCATGACGATGAGCCGCCTCCGCGACGATTCTTGTTCCGCCGACATTATTCAGCACGGCCTCACAGGGGTTGCCCTCCATCAGCGGCACATGTTTATGCGCGGCGGCATGAAACACCAGCGTCGGGCGGTATTCCGCAAACAGCCGGTTCATCTGGCCGACTTCAGTCACGTCGCCGATCACAGAAGAAACACACGTCTTCCCGGCCGCCGCCAATTCATTCGCAATGGCAAATAATCCATTTTCGTAGCGATCGAGCAACACCAACGATGCCGGGTTCAGTCCGGCCACCTGCCGGCATAACTCTGCGCCGATCGATCCTCCGGCCCCGGTGACCAACACCCGCTCCCCCTGCACCAGCGCACGTAGCGGCTCGGGATCCAGATCGACAGGCGCCCGGTCAAGCAGGTCCTCGATAGACAGGTTGCGAATCTGACTGACCTCTACCCGACACTGCAGCAGATCCCGCAAATTCGGCAGGGTTTGAATGGGAAGGTGGAACGGCTCCAGCGCCTTCACCATCGCCCGGATCGTGGCGGGCTTGGCACTGGGCATGGCAATGAGGACCGCCTCGGGACTCTGCTCAGCGATGATGCGGGGCAGGTGAGCCCTGTCCCCTAAGACCGTTACTCCATGAATGCGATGCCCGTTTTTTGCCGGATTATCGTCGACAAAGCCAATTGGACGATAGCCGTAGGAAGGATTATTCCGCATTTCCCGGACAATCATCGCGCCGGCATCGCCGGCGCCAACGACCAGTACTCGTTTCTGGCCGGAACCCATCCAGTCCGTTTCCCGAATGAATCGGGGCAACAGCCGCAAACCGGTCAACAGGCACAGGAGCAGGAGGGCGTCGATCATGATCACGGAAGACGGATAGGCCCGCGCGCCCAGCCCAAATCGCACCGCCCCTACGAACAGCAGCGTGCTTGCGACAATACTCAAGGCCAGATCGCGGACGTCCCACAGACTGGTGTAGCGCCAGAGACCGTCGTACAACCGAAACGGATAGAAGGTCAGCGCCCTGATGGCCAGAAGGACCGGGAGCAGGGTGATGAACAAGTTCCACTCAGCGACAGGAATGGTCTGATCGAAACGGAGCAGAAACGCGAGCCAATTGGAGAGGGCTGCCAGCCCCAGGTGGGCGAGAAACAGCAGCAGACGTCGTTGGCCACCGATGACGGATGTGGTGAAGAAACGAGCCATACCTATTCCAGTTGACCACCCTCGCCGACGGGGCTGGCTTTGAGACCCAGGGTGGAAGGATACCTCGTCTTGAATAGACGAATCCACCCCTGGAGCCCGCTCCAGGTAGGACCTAGGCAGAAGAGACGGCACGGAAACCAGCCAGTGACTTGTGAAGGAATCGAGTCAGGTCAGACGGGTCGGCCGACAGCAAACAGGATCTTGTAGCCGGGAACCGGCTGATCCTGAGGAATGCCCACGGGCTGAACGTAGGTCGCTAGCCCATCATCCACGGCCGTGGGAAACGGAACGAGCCCACCAAGGAAGAACCGCTTCAGCAAGCGCTTCCCTGCCATGCTGGCTGGAATGAGGTGCAATGCGACCGCCACACGTTTGATCCATGACACACAGGAGGCCCGAAGCGATGCCCCGACGACGGGGAAGGCAGCATACATCTCAGTCTGAAACCCGGCTTCCCGCATCACGCTCACTAGCGCACGGGTTGAGTAATACTGCCGGCCATAGGGACTGGGGTTGAAGTCCGGCCACTCCGGGTTTACCGTACAAAGCAGGAGGAGCCCCTGCGGAGACAACACTCGACGGCATTCCTGCAAGAATTGTCCTGGGTCTCGAAGGAAATAGAGCGCTTCGCAACAAACGATGAGGTCCCTGGACGCCGGAAGAAGCGGCAACTCCTCAGCCTCCAATCTCAGCAAAGAAATGCTCTCCTGCACCCTGTCACGTGCATGCTGAAGTAAACTGTGGGTGAGATCCCCCCCGATCACATCCTCCGCATGCCTGGCCAGGTACCCCAGCCCAACGCCTGGCCCGCAGGCAATCTCCAGAACCCGCCGGCCTCGACAAAAATCAGAGGCGAAACGATAGCGTGTATAGACCATGGACACCGCCTCAGGCGTCACCCAGTCGCCCGCTTTTTCTGTCACAGCGCTGTAGTCGGAGAGGGTCACGGTTGCATTGAGAAAAACGCCCGGAGCGCGGCAATGATGAGCTCGACCTGCGCCTCTGTGGTTTCAGCGCTCATCGGCAGAGACACCACTTCCCGACAGATCGAGCGAGTTTCTGGGGCGTCTGGAACCGCCAGGCCCAACCCTTGGTGTTCCCACATGGGTTTCTGCCAATGGACGAGTGTCTCAATCCCCTGCTCCTTCAGATACGCGCGCAGTTGATCACGGACCGTGGTGCGGATGACATAGTTCTGGAAGATGTCCTTGTGCCGCGCTTCGTCGAATTGAGGAATTCGCAGCTGTGTGATTCCGGACAGCCCCCGGTGATAGGCAGCGGCGATCCCCCGCCGGTGAGCAATCCAGTCCGGCAGATGACGCAGCTTCACGTCCAGCACAGCAGCCTGCACGTTATCTAACAAGGCAGTCTGTCCATGGTAGTGATATTCGCCGGTAGCGCGATCTTCGCCGTTATAACGGAGGAGAGTCGCCATGCGGGCAAGCGCCGCATCGTTCGTGGTGATGGCCCCCCCGTCTCCGAACCCGCCGAGCACTTTGAATGGATAGAAACTGAAACAGCCTGCGCGGCCCTGACTTCCAGCACACTTGCCGTCGAACGTCGCCCCGAGCGCCTGGGCCGCATCTTCGATCACAGCCAGTCCATGTTTGTCGGCCAACGCCAGAATACGATCCATCTCACAGACTCGTCCATTCAGGTGCACAGGGAGCAGCACTTTCGTCTTCGGGGTGATGGCCCGCTGAATCAGATCGACATCCATGTTGAAGTCAGGCCCGACATCGATCAGCACCGGGTGCGCCCCGCAATGCACGATGGCGGAGACCGTCGCCACGAACGTATGGGCCACGGTGATAACTTCATCGCCTGACCCAACACCCGCGCCGAGCAGGGCGAACAGTAGCGCGTGATAGCCGCTGTTGACGCCAACGGCATACTTCACCCCGACGAATTCGGCCAGGTGCTGCTCAAAATCCTTGAGCTGGTGCCGATTGACGAGATCCCCGTTAGCCAGGCAATCGATGATCGCCCGATCGATCTCAGGCTTGAGTTTCGCGTAATGGCTGCGCGGGTCGATGAATGGGACGTGATAGGCCATACCTACGATCGAGTACTCGCCACAAGAACTTTCTCCACGGCGGACACAATATTCTCCGCGCCGATGTAGTACGCCTGCTCGAGCACAGCTGAGGTCGGCGCGGGCACATCCGGCAAACAGACTCGGCCGATCGGCGACTTCAAGGCGTGAAAGATCTCTCCCGCCACCGACGCGGCAATTTCAGCCGCAAAACCGCCGCTCATCCAGGCGGCATCCGCAATAACCAATCGGCCGGTCTTTCCAATCGACGAATACACCAGATTGCGATCCCAGGGCTTGATCGAACGCACATCGATCAACTCCACATCGATGCCCCGTTGAGTCAGCACCTCGACCGCCTTCGTTGCCTCACTTGCCATATAGGAGGTGGCGAGCAGCGTCACATCCCTCCCGCTCCGACGCAGCGCCGCAGATCCAATCGGTACCTCATAGAGGCTTTCCGGCACGTCTCCCTGCAGGTCATACAGCCATCGATCGTCGATGTAGAGCACAGGGTTTCCGTCTCGTACAGCAGCAATCAGCAACCCCTTCGCATCATAGGGAGTCGCGGGCATGACGACTTTCAGCCCCGGCACATGTGCAAACAACGCTTGCAGGGCCTGAGAATGTTGTGCCCCCTGCTCACCCCCTCGATTGATCACCGCTCGAATCACCACGGGCACAGACGCTCGGCCGGCAAAGAGATACGACCAATTGGCTGCCTGGTTTATGATGGGATCCGCTGCCAGCAACATGAAATCCATGCGAGGATGAAACACAATGGGGCGCATGCCTGTGATGGCGGCGCCGATCGCCGCACCGGTGGTGGCATTCTCCGACACCGGAGAATCAATCACGCGATGTGTACCGAACTCCTTGTCGAGATCCTGCAGGCTGGTTCCCGCATACCACGGATTCCGGACACCTTGGCCGATGAGAAACACGCGCGGATCTGTGGCAAGGAGTTGTGCGTGGGCCTCACGGATCGCTTGGGCATACGTCAGTGTGCGCATGCGTCTAGCACCCCCTCCGTGCGGCATACACATGCTGGAGCAATTCGCTCTCATCCGGGGCCGGCGATTGGAGTGCGAACGTCACGGCCGCCTCAATCTCTTCCCTCGCCTTTGCAGTCACGCCATCCAACACATCGAAGGGCACTCCGCCGGCACCGAGCAACGCCCGGCACTGCGCAATGGGATCACGGCGCTGCCACTCATCCAATTCACGCCGACGATCGGCCCCGACTCCGAGATCGGCCGCAGGGCCCACATGCCCCCGCCATCGGTAGGTCCGACACTCCAGGAGCGTGGGGCCTTCGCCGGATCTGGCACGTTGCACGGCCTGATGTGCGGCCCGATAGACAGCCGTCACATCGTTCCCATCCAACGCCATACCAGCCAGCCCGTGAAGCGCCGCGCTCTCGGCGATATTGTCCTTCACCCGCCGTTCCTTCAGCGTCAAATGCGTGGAGTACAAGTTGTTTTCACACACAAATACCACGGGGAGGCGATACAGCGCCGCCAGATTGAGGGATTCGTGAAAGTGCCCTTCGTCTGTTGCTCCATCCCCGAAAAAGGCCACGGCGACCTGAGCAGTCCCTCGGAGCTTACCTGAGAGGGCAGCGCCCACCGCCAAAGGAATCGTGGCAGCCACCAGGGGAACCGTCCCGAAGATTCCCTGCGCCGGAGCCACAAGGTGCATCGAGCCTCCACGTCCACGAGCGCAACCAGTTGCTTTCCCGAAAATCTCCGCCATCATGGCGTTGAGATCTCCGCCCTTCGCCAGGTAATGCCCGTGCGAGCGATGCCCACCCCAGAGGCTATCGTCCTCGTTCAATGCCGCGCAGACGCCGACGGGAATCGCTTCCTGTCCAATCGAGAGATGACAAGGTGTTCGGACCTCCCGACTCGCGACGAGCTCCCCGATACGTTCTTCGGCCAGACGGATCCGTTGCATACCGTACAGGAACGACATCATCTGTTCGTCCAACAACGAGGGGGCGCCACTATTATTCTGACGATTCACGACCCCAGCTCCAGTGCCCGTGCCTCGCAAAATTTCACACGGAACAGAACCGCCCCCATGGTCTGATACAGGATACCGAGGTCGGTCCAGAAGCCGGCTCGCCGCACGTAGGCGAGTTGAAGTTGAAGTTTTTTGGGCCTGATGAGTTCGCAATAGGCCTGATCGGGGTCGGCACTCCCCTCAAGGACCGCGCCTTCATCGATGTTCCACAAACTAGCCCAATCGGTCAGACCTGGTCGAACGGTGAGAATCGCCCGTTCTTCCTCTGTATAGAGATCCACAAAGCGTTGCACTTCCGGTCGCGGACCGACCAGACTCATTTCCCCACACAGCACATTCCAGAGTTGCGGGAGTTCATCTAACTTATAGCGTCTAAGCACAGCCCCAATGCGGGTGACGCGCGGATCGTCGTTGGCAGTGGAGCTCCCCCCAAGCCGCTCCGCGTCCGGGCGCATGGTTCGGAACTTTAGAATACGGAATGGCTTGCCAGAAAGGCCCACACGCCACCCCCGAAAGAACGGAGATCCACCGTCGCCCAATACCACCATCCCCGCGATAACCACGAGCCCTGGACACAGAAAAAGCAACATCGCAGCAGCAATGAACAGATCAAATGCTCGTTTCATAGATACCACTGCGCCCCTCTCACAGTCGGCCTACAATCGACTTTCACCCAAGCACGGCGCGAAATCAGCCGCATGCGTACCGCCCTAATTCCGCAGTATCGCTGGTGAGACGGTACGGCTTCAAGAGCATTTCTTTACGAGGACGATGGGCCTTTGATGGGCTGCTCCAGCACAAATACGGCCATCCAAGACTGCCATTTGAGCCAGGGCAGGCGAAGGAGGGCCGTATCGACGGCCTGAAGCAGATTCAGAACAGGGACGAACAGAGACAGATTCCGGAAAGGGACCGCGCCCAACGTGGCGAGATGAAAAAAGCGTTCAACACGAACCGCTCCAAAATACCGGGAGGCAGAGAAAATTTCTTCTTTCCCCAAAATATGCTCAGTCTCCCAGGCAGACCGAAGATGGGGCGTGAGCTTACGATACCAATGAATCAAGAGGTTGTGACGCAAAGCCTCCGTCACAATGATCAGCCCATTCGGTTTGAGGATACGCGCAAGTTCCCGATAGGCACGGTCAAGGTCTAAATGGTGCAACACTCCACTGATTACGATCAGATCGAAAAAGCTGTCGGCAAACCCCGTTGCCTCGGCATCCATGACCTGGAACGTCACCTTCCCCGACAATGCTCGTTGATCGGCTTCTCGACGAGCATTCTCGATAGACACCGGGGAGATATCGATCCCGTGAGCGACTGCGCCACGGTTCGCCAACCAGAGCGCTTGCTGCCCGTTCCCGCAACAATAGTCGAGAACGATTTTCCCTGCGCAACGCTGCGCAAGCCAGGCCTGAACGTGGTCCTCGTTAAGGCGGCTGATCGAATAGAACTTCTTGTTGGAGTTACAGTGAGGATCGTGCTTTCCACTGCCACGAAGGTGGTCGTGCAGATCCCGCTCAAGCTCCTTCCTATGAGGCTGAGGTTGCACGGCGTGCCTCCGGTATCATGACCCTGTGCCAAAACTCCGGGGTCACCAGGAGTTTCGCCGCCCCCCACAATGAGCCCAGCCCATACCCAAAATGCAGCAAGGCAAAGATGCACGGCATCAGAAAGGCATATCGCGGATCTTTTGCCTTCCATGCGACATGGAGTGAAACCCCAATGTTAACGGTTGAATAGGCCGTAAGAATGGCCACGAGGAGCCACTCAAACGCGCTATTCCACATCAGCAAAGGCACGGTGGTTACCAGGCTGCCAACAAAACACAATGGAACAAGATGCCGCACACTCACCGGGAAGACCGTACTGTAGGCAAAGGGCAGTACCGCCCACACACCATTGATCCAGTTATGGCACCAGAATGATCTGAGATCTGATCGAGCAAAATAATAGCTGACTATATCCGGCACGAGAATGGTACGGCCACCGGCTTTTCTCAAGCGGAGGCTAAATTCCATATCCTGGCCACGAGTCAGCCGTTCATTGAATACGCTGGCCTGATTCAGACGGTGATTAAATTCTATATCCTCCCCTCGCACAAGCGTTTCGTTAAAGCCACCGAGCTCCTGAAAGACCTGGCGCCGCACGCAGAAAAATGGCACGGTGTCGACAATCATCGGCTCCCTTGCCCATCCCAGACGGAAATGTGAGTTCCCAACCCCAAAAGGATTCGAGAGAGCCTTTACAATACTGCGGCCCACGAGACTTTCCTTCCGGGGAAGGGTTCTAATTATGCCCCCAACATTGTCCGCCTGGTATTTACCCAATGCCTCCACACATTGAGAGATGTATCCCCTTTCGTACTCAGCATGCGCATCCATTCGCATGACAATAGCCCCACGAGCCGCTTTGATTCCAATGTTCAATGCGGCGGGCGTCACGCATTTCGGGTTATCTAAAACTGAAATAATGGCATATTCACGGGCATAACGATCAAGCAACTCCCGCGTTCCATCCTCACTGGAACCATCTATGACGAGCACCTCCAATTGCTCCTTTGGAAAATCATTCGCCAGAACGGAATCGAGACACCCGCTCATGAAGATTCGCTCATTCCGGCATGGAATAACGATTGAGACGAGGGGGACACTGTGGGCAATTGATGCAGGGATTGCCCCCTGAGAGCGTGCATTACTAGTCATACAGCGCCACCCTACGCTCCTCTGGGGAGTTGTCCCAAAATGACCCCGGCACCCGATTCATACGTTGATCCCTCGCAAGCAGCGAACGAAGATGCCTTGCTAAAACCTCACCGGCCACCCGATGGCCAGTCTCACTCCAATGTGCTCCGTCTGCATGGAACACATCCTCGCCCCGACGCGCCGCTTCATCTACCGCCAACGCAACCTCCTCGACGAACAGAATGCCGTGTTCATGCGAAATCTCCTTCAGCGCCGTATTATAGGGCTCTACCGCCTTACAGGTGAAGGCCACGATCGGACGTGCACCTGCTCGAGCACGAACACGGCCCATGATCTCACTCGTTGTACTGGCAGCCCGTTTAAATCCAGGATGCTGATCCGCCTGCTGCTCAATCTCCGACTCGACACTGTCCAGAAAGTACTTGCCGTAGAGCCTATCTATCCGGCTCAACAAAAAAACCACGAATCGGGAGTACCGATATGCCAACTTTCGAACCGCTCCCCAGGCTGACCCAGGCATTGCATGAACTATTTTTCCATCCACCCAATACGGCCTTTGACGAAAGTCTGTGTGCAGCCTCGTACGGCCTTCCAGCGCTGGATCATTATTTACGAAGTCATTAAAGCAGTATTGCCATATCACCAAATCCGGCTTGATCTCATCAACAAACCGATCGAAAACCATATATTCCTGTAGCGTACCGAAGTTTTCCACACCGTAGGCGAACATCTCAATATCGAGATTCTTCGCCACCAGTGCGTAATATGTTTTCCTGTCGGATACCTCACGAGCGTGGGTGAATGAATCGCCAACAACAAAGACCTTGGTCTTCGAACTGGTCGGCCGACCATACATTCGGAAACCCTTCTCGTCTTGTGTCAAATCCAGTGTGTACGGGACTCCCTGGCTTGTCTTTTCCATACGAACAACGTGGTAACCCTCTGTAGCTTTCCACCCCAAATTCTCATCGAGTGTGGAATTGCCAAAATGCCCGACAAGAAATCGATGCCACTGAGCAACAGATACGCCTTCTACCGTGAAATAATAGATTCGGATAGATGTCTCTCCAAGAACGAAAAAGGCCACTATCGCTAGCAGAGGGAGCAGGCTCAGGATCGTGACTTTTGTTATCTCATGAACCCTGAATGTCATAAGTAACCCGGAAGTCGAACACGACGCGAGAGTTCTCCTCCCACGAAGGTACAAGCGCTACACATCACAGTCTGCCATCACATGGATCCCATCGATGCCAATACGGAACGGAGTACAGCGCCTCCACGGATTTCCCGCATGCACTCCTGTCCATACGGGCATCTGCCATACAGCGGTGTTTCATAGCAGGGCATACAATCAGGAGGTGTTTCGGACCGAATAACCTGATGCCCTTCACCCCAAGGCCTAGTATGTACGATATCTGTAGGCCCGGCGATTGTCACAACGGGAGTCCCTACGGCAGCCGCAACATGTCCGATTCCCGTATCGCCCGCCAAGAACACACGAGTTCTTGCTATCATGGCCGCTGTCACACGCAAGCTCAGGCCTGCCAGCAGCACTACTCGGTCGAGTCCCCATTCATAGTTTCGTAGAAGGTCGATCTCGTCCGGGCCGAAATAGATTACTACTTTTCGGTTGCTTGCTCCGGCTAAATACTGCGCCACCACGTTCCGGCATAACTCGACGGGCAACGCTTTGTCCGGACATTCACTAGCTCCTCCGCCAGGATGAATGCCCAGCACATCGTAACCTTCAAGCTGGGAGTTGGCCCAGGCAGATGCGGCCTCAGTTCGGGCACTTTCATCCAGATGAAAATACACAGCCCCCGCCGACTCAGTGGGCCATAATGGTTCAAGAATGGAGAGATTCTCCATGACTTTATGATGGCTCACATCAACCGCTCGCCAGTGGGTATATCCCCACCCCCGAGCCCCCGCTCCATCCCCCATCACAATCTTGACCCCGGAGAACGTGCGGAGGCAAAGCGCGATTCTTGGCGAGAGTCGACTCGCAACTACTGCAGCGTCAAACCTATCTTTTCGCAGGCGCAAAAAAAATCGGAGAATCGAGATGGGCGAACTATCCCGGAAGGACATCATGCGAATATCATCGCATAGTGATGAATTCTGAATTACCTCCGCTGCGGCCGCCGAGCCGGCAACGACAGTAAGATGTGCTTGAGGAAGATGTGCGCGCAGATGGCGCAGCATTGGTGTCGTCATCACCATGTCCCCGATTCCCCACGTCTGGAAGACCACAAGTCTATCCACATCACACCTTCCAACCGTTGGAACCCGTGACTCTCAGCACACTCACATGAGGGAATCGTGGCAGGATAAATCTAATCGGGATACCCCAGGAGCCAACCAATTACCTCTGTTGCTAAGCGAAACCGAGGCGGCTATGGTCAAGAGCCGCCGCTCTCAACTCACGCAACCAACCGAGGACAAAACCTGCGAGAATTGAAAAGCTCGGCAAGAAACTGCCACTTGCCCAAAAGTCAGACAAAGCCAAGGCCAATAGAAGAATAGCGGCAGCGATGGGAGCAACTTCGGAAGAGGAGCGCCCAACCTTCAGCGCCCGAACAGAAAGCATGATAACTATGCTGAACCAAACTGCATAGGCAGATAATCCCGCCAGTCCTGTTTCTGACGCAACACCTAAGACCAAATTATGCACCCCCGGCAATTCCTCAACATCAGTGTATTGGTAGGGAGACTCAATCCCAAAAAGCTGAGGCAGACTAGCCTGCTGTCGAGCGAACCCGCCTGAACCAATGCCTGTGATCGGGTACTCAAGAAACGCAGCAAGAGCCCTATCCCACAGATAATACCGTTCCAGAACCGATCCTTCCCCATGAAACGCCATCAGAATTCTTTCTTCGATAACCTGTCCCACACGCGGCAGGGAAAGATAGGCCACTGCGCAGAGACCCGCCACTAGCGTGGCCAACCCGCCGCCGACGAGAAGCATCTGGTAGCGCTTGGACCTTTGGCTGTAGGCCAAATATCCATAGGCCAGGGCCAGTGAAAGGGCAGCGAGGATCATTCCTGTGCGTGTGAGACTCGCCAGCACTCCTCCGATGATTACAACCAACCCCAATCCTGCGGGAAAAACGAAATTGACACGCTTCGCAGCAACGAGCAAACACAGCGTCGCAATAAATGCTTCCACCACATAGGCGCCTTCGCTAACCAGAATGCCCCGTTGCTCTCCGCTCGACGACAAGGTGATTAACATCCCGCCGAGAGCCTCTGTCAGTGCAGCAATGGTAGCGCCCACGACAAAAGCCGTCCTGCTCGAACGCACGCTAAAGAGGCCTGCAGAACCGATGATAAGGACAGCGATTCCGGAATACCGCAGGAGACTTAGGAATTGGTCGGGGGTGGATTCTTGCGCGAGAACAATCGAAATGGCCCTACTACACAAGACAAGGAATAAGGCTAAAATAATGCGACGCTCTGCCGGCTTCACCACGAAGCCCTTTGCCACAATCACCACCACGTTCACAAATATTGCGACAGCCTCAAATAGAGACAGCCCGTAACCTGAAGCGACGGGCAGGTAAAGCCACTCAAACCAGCCGTCTTTGCTTGGATTCACAAAAAGAAGTGAGATCCCCAACCACATGCTCAGGATGAGAAAGGGATCCAACTGCATGGATACTTGCGGACCAGAAGCGGCAGATTGACCTGATGGATCCGTCATTCTCAAACTCTTGCGCACACCATGCTCCCTACCGTGCAGCGGTCACCATCACAATTGACCGGATCGGCTGCACCAATACCTGAACCAACAGTGCATACGCGCAGGCAAAGAGGACGGTGCCAGCACACACAACACCCAAGCCAACACCTGGGAGCATGAACAGGAAACCTCCCGCTAGCGACGCGCAGGCAGTGCATTTTACGAAGAATGATGCGAGGTCTAGCCCGATGGACGATTCCAACCTTCGCCCCAGATACAACACCTGTAGCGCACTATCCGCAGCTAAGGCCAGTGACAGGCTCAGCGCGACGCCGCCCAGTCCGAACAGGGGCGTTAAGACGACTAACAGCGGAACCAGCACACACACACTTCCCGTCGTAGCCAGCAAGGGAGACCGGGCATCTCCCACCGCATAGAGCGCGCGTGTGCCGATCGGTTCCCAAGCCGCAAAGGTCAGTCCGATGGCCATGCAGGCAAAGGCTGTCACCGTCAGTTGGAGCGCCGTATCATCGAACAACCCTCGCTGGTACAGCACCCTCAACACCGGTTCACGATACGCAACAGCCACTATCGATAGCGGCACAAAGATCACCACGACGAGTTTGCCCAACCCCACCACAAACCGATGCAGCGCCTCCCGTTGGCCGCTTGCAAACAAGTCAGCAAAGGTCGGAAAAACCCCGCGTGCCACGCTCAGCGTAATAAGGGTGACCACTGCGGTCAGCAATATTTTGGCATAACTGAACGCCGCAATACTGCCTTCGGCCAATCCCCCGGCAAAGTAGTTAGCGAGCATACCTGGAAACTGTGAACAGAGGTAATATGCTGCGATGGGCAAAGAGGTCAGCAGCGGGGCGCCCACTTCCCCCGGTCGAACCATCCCCCCGCCCCATTCGCGCTTTACGCTAAGTAGGGCAAGAGCCAGCAGCAAGCCGCAGGCCGCAATGCCTACCAAGTTTCCAATCACCAAGGCGCGCACCTCCCAGCGAGCAACGAGGCCCACAAACACCACCAGCGCGGTGAGGTTAAACACCAGCTCACTCGCCGCCGGCACCCGAAAGTGACTGAGGGCATGAAAGGCCGCCGACAACACATACACCATGTTCAACAACAACACGTACAGCGCTAACCAACCCATCAGATCGGCGGTCAAGCGGGCCGTACCGTCCGGCAATGATGGAGCTGCTACCCCTACCAACACTTCCGGCACAGTCCACACAGGAATCAACAACAATAGGGACCACACGAACGTTGAAAAACACGTGGTGGCTAGAAATCGAGTGCCCGCCTTACGTCCACGCTCTGCCACCTCTTGATGATATCCAGGAACTATACTCGTCGAGAAGGCATACCCAACGCCGCCAATCAAGAAGAGAGGAATCGCATAGGCAACCGCATACGCATCCACCTGCCCACTCGCACCTAGGTAACTCGCCAACAACAGTTCACGGAAAAACCCCAGCGCTTTACTCGCCCCGGTAACCCCCAACAACATCACCGAAGCCGATGTCCAACTTTGTACCGATAACGTTTTCCCGACTTCTTTTTCCATTCTGTTCTCAGTTGGCTGGAGCATCACCTCGCGCCCTGCACCCTATCCCCTTCCAGCCCGGTGGGGTATCAATAACAGGGTCATTGACGCGGCACCGTCCCGATTCTTATGATCCCCCCCCACACGTGACACTCCACCCCACCCATCGCCGTTCTTGTCGTCTCTCACGGGCATGCCTATTCCTCACGCTGACTCTACTGGCCTTCCCCGGACTGCTCCTCGCTGAAGAAAACGACCACCCCGCCCCTTCTCATCTGGTCGACATGCGGTTCTCCACCACCACCTACGTCCTCAATCTGGAGAAACAGGGGCTGGAAGACAATACCTTCACGAACGGTCTTGGGCGAGATACCACTCTCATTGGCAACTTGGTGAATGCCTCGATCTACAGACGCCTGCTTCCCGGACTTGAGGCTGAGCTGGGCGTGTTCGTCAACATGCCGTTCGGGCACGATACCGAAATCTCACAAGTCCGTCCCATCCTACGGTTGACCTATCAGCCCAGCGAGGCGCTGACGGGCATCATCGGAACGCTGCGTGTACCCCATCAGGATTTCCACAATGCCGTCTTCTATCGGGGCAATCGCTTCCTGCGCCCAATTGAGCAGGGGGCTCAAATGCTAGTGGATTCCAGACACTATCGGCAAGACCTCTTCATCAACTGGGAACAGGCGTTCCGTGGCTCCGCCACGAATCGCTATGATGTCGGTTATGCTGGGCAATTTCTGGCCGGTCCGTTCCGCTTCAACGCCCAGGCCCATTGGGTCCACAATGGGCAGGCGCTCTGGAAGCTGGATCGATCGTTCGATACGGCCGACAATCTCACCACCGCCCTAGGCCCAGAACTGGTCGTGGAACCCTCCACATATTTCCAGGCCCTGACCTGGTGGCGCCAAGCCGGCATTCGCGCCACCTATTTGACGTCGTTGAACGACTCGCTCGCCGGTGGCCCTGCCGTTCGGGGGCGCGGCTATGAACTGATCGTCTGGATGGACTTCTCGGGATGGAGGCCGTCGGTCTCCTTTTGGAGGGGACGTCACTTCTTGAGTCAGCAGGGCGACCCTGAATACGCCGCCAGCAATTTCCCCGAATTCGGCCTCTCAAAGATCGTCCCGCTCGGCGAGTCGGCCTCCATCGAGTTTGGCGTCCAAGCACGCCGCATCCGGGCCTTCTTCACCGAAGACGGGGTGAATTATCAGAACCGGGATACCTTTAAGTGGGTCAATCAACAATATCTGGTCTTCAACTGGAACTGGGATACGGCTGACGGGCGCCTCATGAGAGACCTGTTCCCCACTCAGAACACTGGGGCGTCCGAACAGCCAGAAACTACCGAGCCGCGATTCACAGCTAAGGTCGATGCGCTGACCTACGTCTACAACATTAACTATTCCGGCCTCGGACAGATCGGCGGACGGCCCGTAGCCAATGCCACTTTCGCCGGACAGTACCTGGCACCGGTACTTCGCTATGCCCCTTCGCCGAGACTACACTTTGATATCGGCGTGTTTGCAGGGTTGCCTGTCGGGGACACTCAACGCTTCCACACCGTGCAGCCGGTCCTATCGGCAGAATATGAATTCTGGCCGCAGGTATCGGTGATTGCTGGCACCATCAAGCGCAACCACCCTTTTGTGGATGCGCTGTTTAACGATGCTACGTTGTTTGCACGCCCCCTCGAGCAGGGCTTCCAATTGCTGGTGAACCGAGAACATTATCAGCAGGATCTCTTCATCAATTGGAAGCAGCTTGAAACGTTCCAAAAGGCGGAACGTTTCGACGTGGGCTATGCGGGGCGAGCAGGCGCGGGATTCCTTTCCTTCAATGGTCAGGTCTATTGGGCTCACAGCGGGGGGACGCAATACTCTGAATCCCGCACGTTCTTCGGCGTAGGCCTTCCACGCGACAGACCCGCCTCGAATAATTTCCTGACGGCCTTCGGCCCGCAATTGACCTTCCAGCCAGGCCGATACTGGTCTGCCTTGCCTTGGTTCAAGGAGATCGATGTGATGGCGTTGTACCTCACGAGCCAGAACGAACCGACTCAAGGCGGCGCACCGATCGTGCGGGGGCGCGGGTATCAGCTAACCGCCGGGGTGAACCTCGACGGGTGGCGGCCCTATGTGACCGTTTGGCGCGGTGAGCATTTTGTGAACGAACAGGGCGATCCTGCCTACTACGCCGGCAATTTCACGGAATTCGGACTCTTGAAAGATTTCCTGCTCCCCGCCGGCTTCTCGTTGCGCATCGGCGGATTTGGACGTACCATCGACAACCGTGTCACGCACACGGAATATGCACTGCTGAACTGGTCCTGGGATCATTCGCCGTGGCGAGGATTCTGTCTGCGTCCGACCCTGCTGCATCGAAGCGAATCATCCTGCGGCCAATTCTGAGATGCACTTCTCTCTTGCCACCTCGCGGCAAGCCCGTTAGAGTAGCATCCTAAGTGCCATTTCAAGGATTTGTCCTGGCAAGAGGAGGGGTAATGCGCCGTTGGGTCATCAGTCTACTATTCCTAAGCCTGCTCGGGGCTCCTATCGTTGCCCAGGCTGAAACCTATATCGCAGCAGGAATGGGCATGAACACCCCCACCTTCGACACCACGGATGCGGGTAAAGTATCACTCCAGAAGGACCTTTTCTACGGCGGTAAAATCGGCCATTATTTCAACGACCGCGGCTATAACTGGTTCGGCCTTGAGGTTGACGCCTACCGCTCCACACCAGGCGTCAAACAGCAAACGCTCCCCACCTCCAGCAATCCGCGTTTGTCCGGAAGGATTCCCGGGGCCGACCTCCAGGTCCATTCGCTGGCATTTAATGCGTTGGTTCGGGTCACTGGCTATCAATACAAAGTAGAGCCCTATGCCGGTTTGGGTATCGGCCTCAACGTGGGCAATATTTCCAATGGAAATTTCCGGCCGGAAGCGTCTTTTGCTCCAAGCTTTAACGTACTGGCAGGTATCCGCTATTACATGACCGACTCCATTGCACCCTTCATCGAATACAAATACAACTTCGCCCAGTTTAAATTTAGCCGCGACAACATCACCGCCGACTATCGAGCCAATCTGTTTATGTTTGGGATCGCCTATCACTTCGGGCGATAGCACAACGCATCTAGACCGTCCTCGATTCAGCTCAGGGCGCAATCTTTCTCATCGCTGACCATTCCCTCAGAACGTGCGCCGCCTACCTCCTACGAGCCAGGCTCCGGGCTTGCGCTCGATGCTCGGAACGCCTGGCAGGACTTCAGATAATCGAGAATGTTCGGCTTCGAGACATGCAATGCCTGAAACGCATGCCGAATCAAGGTGTGCGCACCCTCGACCTCAGGGAGAATGACTTCCGTTGCGCCTACGCTCTTCAAATCCCCCGCCTCCCTGAAGTCATGCGCTCTGGCAAGGAGAGGGATTTTTTCATTCAGCGCCCGGAATCGGCGAACGGTCAGCGACGCCTCATGAATCACTGGCAGGGCCACGATCACCAGCGCCGCATGTTGCGCGCCAGCCGCCTTCAACAGTTCTGTTTGCGAAGCATCTCCGTATACGCAGGAAATTCCCCGCCTGCGGAGCTGCCGGACCAGGTCCGGGTCGCGCTCAATCACGGTGTATGGGAGCTGAAAATGATCGAGGGCGAGTCCAACCGTGCTACCCATTCGACCAAACCCGCACAACACCACATGTCCGGCTTGGTCGTCAGAAACCCCGCCTTGAGTAGGCAAGGACGCTCGTCCCATCTTAAAGTGCAATGCGGCAATCCATCCCGGCGCATACCGGACGAGGGGCGCGTTGAGGAGAATACTCAGCAGCGAGGCGGCCAGGGTGGCATTGTAGACATCCTCGCTCACATGGCCCGCCGTTTTGGCGACCTGAACCAGCACGAAAGAAAACTCGCCGATCTGCGTGAGCCCGGCCCCTACGAGCAGGGCTGTGCCCCAGGCATAACGAAACAGCCTCACGACCAACGTCCAAATGACGAATTTCCCCACGATAATCAATCCGAGCATGAGACCGAGCAGCGGAAGATTGGCCCACACCACGCGCGGATCAATGAGGACACCGATCGTCACAAAGAACAGGGCCACGAATGCGTCGCGGAGCGACAGAAGCCGGGCTAAGGTTTCGTGCCCATACTCCGATCCACTAATAATCAATCCTGCCAGAAATGCCCCCAATGCCAGGGACAAGCCCGCCAACTGTGTAACAGCGGCCGTTCCAATTCCTAAGGAGAGTGCGACCAGCAAAAAGAGCTCGGCATTTTGTGTCTTCGCAATGCGAGTCAACAAGGGCGGAATGGCTTTGGACGCGAGATAGGCGAAGGGAACCAGAATCAGAACGGCAAGCCACAGGGCCTTTCCGATCGTGGCAAAGCGCCCGGGTTCCAGTGCACCCAGCGCCGGAACCAGGACGGTGAGGACGACCACCGCCAAATCCTCCACGAGGGTGATTCCGAGCATCACCCGGCCATGTTTGGCCCGCAGGTCTCCACTATCTAGCAGCAAGCGCGCCAAAACCATCGTGCTGGCCACGGACACCACCGACCCGATCACCATGCTTTGAATCCAACTCCATCCCACGACATGGCCCAGACCGACGGCCAGGAGAATGGAGAGGACAATACCGAGTGGCCCTCCCAGCAAAGCGACCCACCGCACTCGTAACAGGTCATTCAGGGAAAACTCGATCCCGATGCAGAACATCAAGAGGATCACGCCGATCTCGGCGAATAATTCGAAACTATGCACATCCGAAATGGAGGGGCCCGGGGTAAAGGGGCCGATTAAAATGCCACCGAAGACATAGCCAAGAATTAATGGCTGACGAAGCAGGTAGGCGGAGGACCCGCCTATGACCGCAGCGATGAAAACATATGCGAGATCTCGGAAGAAAATGGGATCTGGGGCCATGAGTCCTCTCAGATAGCAGGTCGTCCTTCAGGCTGCAGCCTACCATGAACCAACGCCGATTCACGCGGCTGCTCAAAGGTGAAGAGCATATTTGAGAAGGAAATTCGCGTCAGATATTCGGCAGGTATCAGCGATGCGCGGCCTAACGGTGTGAAGATACACCCCGTCTATTCGGCAATCATGCAGGGGCAGACCGCGCGCACAAAAAACAACCCACTGGAAACGAGTATCTCGTCGTCCGGAACCATTGAAGGGTTTCAGGGTGAGATCAGCCTAGGAAGGGAAATCACTGTAGGATTTTTGTAGGAGGAGAAAAATGACTCTGCTTGAATGGCCGCAGAGACGTATGAAGTGCGGGTTGGAGGCGCCGGGCGGGTTCGAACCGCCGCATCGCAGTTTTGCAGACTGCTCCCTTAGCCACTTGGGTACGGCGCCACGGAACGGATTATAGAAGGGGGAGCTTCAGGAACTCAACCGCGAAGAGCCATGAAACGCAGGAATATTCTCAAGAAATATCGCAGCGGGTACACGACGGCAAATTACGGCTTGGTTGGAAGCACGGGAATATCACGAACGATCGTCGAATGTTCATCCGGCGCATGGCCGATCAGTTCCCAGCCTGGCTCCGCATGCCCATCGACAGCAGCCGGCGCCTCGTGAGACACCCCGGCGGCTTCGGCTTCTTTTTCCTTCGCCAGTAACTCAACTTCATGGATCAAGGTGTCCATGAGTTCTTCGAGCGGCACCTTCCGCATCAGCTTGCCCTTTTTGAAGAGAATGCCTTTCCCTTCGCCGCCGGCGATGCCGATATCCGCTTCTTTGCCCTCGCCGATGCCGTTCACGACACAACCGAGCACAGATACGTTCAATGGCGTCTTGATATGGCCCAGTTTCTTTTCCAGCTCGTTCGCCATACGCACCACATCGATTTCAACCCGGCCGCAGGTCGGACAGGCGATCACGTTGATGCCGCGATGCCGCAGCTCCAGCGATTTGAGGATCTCGAAGCCGACTTTCACCTCTTCCACCGGATCAGCAGCTAGCGACACGCGCAACGTGTCACCAATGCCCTGCGACAGGAGCCAGCCGAGGCCGATGGCGGACTTCACGGCACCGGTCATGGCAGTCCCCGCTTCCGTGATACCGATGTGCAAGGGATAGTTCGACTGGGTGGAAAACAAATAGTAGGCATCGATGGCGTGATGCACATCGGAGGCTTTGAGCGACACCTTCATGTTGGTGAAGCCCTCGTCTTCCAAGGCATGGACCGCGTTGAGGGCTGATTCCGACAAGGCTTCCGGCGAGGGCCAGCCATACTTGTCCAGCAAGGGACGTTCGAGCGAGCCGCCGTTCACACCTACGCGCAGGGGAATCCCCCGCTCATTGACGGCCTTGATCACTTCCTGCACTTTCCACCAGGCGCCGATGTTCCCGGGATTGATGCGGACACAATCGACGACCTCGGCGGCCTTGAGGGCCAGCCGATGATCAAAGTGAATGTCGGCGATCAGCGGAACCGTCATCGCGGCTTTGATCTGGGGAAGCGCGGCTGCCGCCTCGTCATCAGGGACAGCAACACGGATGATTTCACACCCGGCCTCTTCCAGCTGACGGATCTGAGCCACCGTGGCCTTCACATCGCGTGTATCCGTGGAACACATCGATTGGACTGAAATCGGCGCATCCCCGCCAATCTTGACCGATCCCGCCTGAATCTGCCGTGTCTTTTTCCTGGTGATATGCATCAGCTGCTCAGCTTCTCTATTGTAGTGTCGTCTACCGGCCCGACTTCAGCTAGCTGCCCTGCTCATCGCCGTGCGGCAAACTTCCCACGAGCGACGCCAATCGTGCGGCATCGTCCGTCGCCACACTGGCGCCGAACAACGCTTTCACGCTGTTATAGATCCCGTCGGCCGTCAGACCATATCGTTCGCGCAGTAGATCCTGAGGTCCCTGCTCGATATACCAGTCGGGAAGGCCGATCAGCTTGGTGCGCAAATGGGTGAGCCCTTCTTCTGACAGGGCCTCTAGAACCGCGGACCCGAATCCGCCCATCTTGCATCCTTCTTCCACTGTCACCAGACAACGGACTTTCTTGGCGGTATTGATGATCAGTTCCGTGTCGAGCGGCTTCACGAACCGGGCGTTCACGACGGCGGCAGAGATACCCTCTTGCGCCAATCGCTCCGCGGCCTTCAGGGCCGGCCACACCGTGACTCCGATCCCCACAATGGCCACATCAGTCCCTTCCCGCAACAGCTCGCCCTTCCCGATCGGCAAGGCCGTAGGCTCCGGATCCATCGACACCCCGAGGCTCACGCCACGAGCGTATCGCACGGACGCGGGACCATCGTAACTGACGCAGGTCTTCATCATGTGCTGCAGTTCGTTTTCGTCCTTGGGTGCGGCAACGACCATATTCGGCACATGGCGCAAGAACGCGAAGTCAAACGCGCCGTGGTGCGTGGTTCCATCTTCCGCGACGAGGCCGCCCCGGTCGATACAGAACGTCACCGGCAAGTTTTGGGTCGCCACATCGTGTACCACCTGGTCGTAGGCCCGCTGCAAGAAAGTGGAATAGAGGGCGACAACCGGCTTCATCCCCTGCGCCGCCATACCAGCCGCAAAGGTCACGGCATGTTGCTCGGCAATACCGACATCATAGATACGATCCGGAAACACTTTTTCAAACGCATTGAGGCCCGTGCCTTCGCACATGGCGGCGGTGATGGCCACAACCCGTTTGTCTTGGTGAGCCACCTTGATCAAGGCATCCACGGCCATGCTCGTGTAACTCGGCCGCACGGCTTTTTTCGCCGGCACGCCGGTTTCGCGCACGAAGGGAGGGCAGGCATGGAACCAGACGGGGTTATCCATCGCCGCCTGATAGCCCAAGCCCTTCTTCGTGATGACGTGCAGCAGGACCGGCCCCTTCATTTTCAGCACGTTCTCCAATGTCGGAAGAAGGTGCTCGAAGTTATGTCCGTCGATCGGCCCGGCGTACTGAAAGCCCAATTCTTCGAACAATAAACCAGGAAGAATGGCGCCCTTGGCTAATTCCTCGGCCCGGCGAGCGATTTTCTGCACTTCCAGCCCGATGTGGGGAATCTTCCGCAAGAGCTGGCCGGTTTCTTCCCGCATCCGCGCGTAGAACTCACCGGTGAAGGTCCGGTTCAGGTAGGCGGAAATGGCACCCACGTTGCGCGAGATAGACATCTGGTTGTCATTCAGGACGACGATGAAATCCTTGTTCGTCCCGCCCGCGTGGTGTAATCCCTCCAGGGTCATGCCCGCCGTCATCGCGCCGTCGCCGACAACGCAGACCACCTTATGTTTCTCGCCCCGCTGCTCGCGTGCCTCCACCATGCCAAATGCGGCGGAAACCCCGGTGCCGGCATGCCCGGCGTTAAAGGTGTCATAGACGCTTTCTTCACGCTTACAGAAACCGCTCAATCCGCCGTATTGCCGCAAGGTGTGGAACTGTTCCCGCCGGCCGGTGAGGAGCTTATGGGTATAGGCTTGGTTGCTGGTATCCCAGACAATCTTATCTTTCGGTGTATCCAGGAGATATTGCAATGCGACGGTCAATTCCACGACGCCCAAGTTGGAGGCCAGATGCCCCCCGACATTCGAAACCACCGCAAGGATCTGCTCACGAATCTCCTGGCATAGTTCCGGAAACTGTTCAGGGGACAGGCGCTTCAAATCAGCGGGACTGTGGATATTTTTTAGCAGAGACATTGCACAATCTCCTTGTCAAAGCATGACTGGACGCAGGTATTCATATAGGTGGAAAACAATCGTCTTGAGAAGGTCGTGGCGAAGCAGCGAAAGAAGTTTCGTACAAATCGACTCATCCTCACATATGGCAAAGCCCATGTCAAGATTTCGCTCCCTCCGCCGGGGGCGGCCAATCGAATTTCATGACCGAAACCGGTAGGTGAAGACGGTCGACAGCGTGAAATCCGCCGCGCTCCCGGTAATAAAATCCAAATTCTCCACTCCGTACAGTTGCCAGAGCAGACCCGGCAGCACCCGGTAGCTCACCCCGAGCACCGACTCGGTCACCCCCTTATCCAAGACGCGCGTTCCTGTGCCGTGAAACGGTGGGGAATAGTAGTCGAACTGCGCGGTGATGGAAAAATTCTCGGTCCAGAGATATTCCACTGCGACCAATCCGCTTATGACCGGCTGGAGTTCGAGTCCCGCGATTTTCCCGGTGGGAAAGACCCCGTTCACATTGGCGTATAGAATCCATCCAGAAGCGAAGGTCTTATCCAAGGCGAGGCCGATGCCAGCATCCGGATGGCCGCTGCCGAACACTTCGTTCGTATCTCCGGTCGGAGCCTTCACCCCTACCCGCACCGACAGGGCTGGAAGGCTGCCAGTCTCCTTGAGCAACTGATACTTCCCATAAAACGAAATATCGCCCAACCCCGTCGCGCCCTTCGAGCCCTGAAACATCGTGCGGCCACCGTTCGAAACATTGAAGGCGTAGTCGGTCTCCCGCAGGGCCTTGCGAGGCGGCGAAATCCCGGTCGTCCCACGCTCGACTCCGAGGATCGGCTCTTC
>WBZQ01000484.1_pt1 | contig 31686 bp, 25 predicted proteins | sample 5204251 | NCBI WGS metagenome assembly WBZQ01 (sample SAMN12412402, study PRJNA552823) | activated sludge metagenome | isolation source: activated sludge from nitrification reactor of wastewater treatment plant... | place: USA: Virginia | collected 2017-09 | reverse complement strand
CATCCGGCCCAGCCTGGGGTCGACGGGTAGCCGGGCCAGCCGCCGGCCCAGCTCGGTGATCGTCCCGGCGTCGTCGAAGGCGCCGAGTTCGACCAGCAGGGCCACGCCATCTCGGATGGCGCGCGGGTCTGGGGGGTCGAGGAAACCGAAATCGGCGATGTTTCCCAGCCCCAAGGCGGCCATCTGCAGGGTGACGGCAGCCAGGTTGGTGCGCAGGATCTCCGGGTCGGTGTAGCGCGGGCGGGCGTCGAAATCGTCTTGCGCGTAGAGCCTGATGCACACGCCGGGGGCGGTGCGGCCGGCGCGGCCGGCGCGCTGCGCAGCGGAGGCCTGCGAGATCGGTTCGATCGGTAGCCGCTGCACCTTGGTGCGGCGGCTGTAGCGCGAGATCCGGGCGGTGCCGGGGTCGACGACGTAGCGGATGCCCGGCACGGTGAGCGAGGTCTCGGCGACGTTGGTCGCCAGCACCACCCGGCGGTTGGTGTGTGGCGCGAAGACCCGCTGCTGTTCGGCGGTGGGCAACCGCGCATACAGCGGCAGCACCTCGACGCCGAAGACCCGGTCGGCCAGTGCGGCGTTCAATGCCTCTGCAGTGTCACGGATTTCGCGTTCCCCGGACAGGAACACCAGGACATCACCGGCCACCTCTGACTCGAGTTCGACGACGGCGTCGATGATCGCCTCGGTCTGGTCGCGCAGCACGGTGCGCACGATCTCGCCGTCCGGATCATCAACATCGTCTTCGGCACCCGCTGCGGCAGAGGGGATTTCGACTTCCATTGGGCGGTAACGGATCTCCACCGGGTAGCCGCGTCCGGAGACCTCGATGATCGGGGCCGGCGTCCCGGCGGCGTCGGCGAAGTGCGCGGCGAATCGGGCCGGTTCGATGGTCGCGGAGGTGACGATCACCTTCAGGTCGGGCCGGCGCGGGAGGAGGTCACGCAGGTAGCCGAGCAGGAAGTCGATGTTGAGGCTGCGTTCGTGGGCCTCGTCGAGAATGAGTGTGTCGTAGCGCAGCAGCCGGGGGTCGCGCTGGATCTCGGCGAGCAGGATGCCGTCGGTCATCAGCTTGATCAGGGTGGCGTCGCTCGCCTGGTCGGTGAATCGGACGGTGTAGCCGACAGCCTCGCCGAGCGGGGTGTCGAGTTCGTCGGCGATGCGTTGCGCGACGGTGCGGGCCGCCAGACGCCGCGGCTGGGTGTGGCCGATGGTGCCGCGGATCCCCCGACCTGCCTCCAGGCAGATCTTCGGCAACTGGGTGGTCTTGCCGGATCCGGTCTCGCCGGCGACCACCACCACCTGGTGGGCGGTGATCGCGGCGGCGATCTCGTCGCGGAATTCGCTGACCGGCAGCTCGGGGTAGCGGATGGTCGGCATCGCGGCCAACCGGGTGGCGATGCGGGCCTCGGCGGTGACGAACGCCTCGGTGAGGCGTTCCAGCTGTTGCGGGCTGGGGTCGCGCAGGCCGCGCAGCCGTCTCCCGAGCCGGGCGGCATCCGCCAGCGTCAGCGTGTCCAGACGATCCCGCAAGACGCGGGTCTCCCGGCGCGACGATTCGGACACCGTCACCAGGGTAGTGGGCGGTACCGGCGGGTCAGCTCACGGTGCGGGGTGCATCGGCGACCGCCACGACGTCCAGAGTGGGTTGCTCGGGGAGCTCATCGGCGTGGAACCAGCGGAACGACATGAGCCCCTCGGCGTGGTCCTTGGTGGATAGGGCGTTGGGGTGCTCGAGCTGTCCGCGGGCGATGACGATGGTGACGCTGCCGTCGCTGTTGGGCACGGCGGTCCCGATATTGATTCCGCCGCGGCCGTATTCCACGTCCAGCGCGGCCATGTACTGGTTCCACAGGGTGAAGTTCCAGAACCGCGACCGCGGGTGCCGGACGGTGATCACCGCGGCCTGGCCGGGTTCGAGGTTGAACCCGCCTAGGCAGTAGCACGCGTCGGCCATCGAGTAGCCGTGGGTGGCGTCGCCGGCGCGATACGGCGGCGCCAGGAAGTTCTGGCCGGCCAGGATCAGCGGGGTCAGCGCGTAGACGTCCCGGGCGAAGCGCAGCGCCGCCCGCAGCGATCGGGCCACGCCCGCGTCGGTGTGGTCGGGGGCGACGTCGAGCCCGGCGTGGTCGACGACCTCGATGTGCCAGTCCACCCGGGCCTCGCCGGCCGGGTACCGGTGGTAGTCGCGGGTGAGCACGCCGTGGGCGTCGGGGCTCAGCTCGATGAACGGGCCCTGGTACCCGTCGGGCCGGCGGGGGCCGAGCAGGCAGGAGAACCGGCCGTCGTCGCCGAGCGGCATGTCGGTGTCGTACAGCAGGCCGACGGTCCTATTGGGCCAGGCGCCGGGCTCCGGCTCGTTGTAGACGGTGACCGAGTACATGGCGCTGTCGCCCGGGGTGCCGCTGACCCGGTAGGTGCGACGGGGATCGACGACGGCGTAGCTGTAGTAGCAGTCGGTGTTGTCCCCGCCCCAGCGCCGGTCGGGCCGCGTCGGGGTGAGGGTGTCGATAAATCGCGGCGCCACCGGGTCGGCGAACAGATTCATGTCCAGCGCGACGCCGAGGATGGTCGCGAGGTTGCGGTAGCCCTCGGCGACCGCGGCATGCCCGCGCACCGCCTGGGGCCCGGCGAGGAAGTTCTGGTCGAGGTCGGCGAATGCGGACAGCAGCTCCCGCCAGGCCTGTGCACTCTCGGTGTCGGGCATGGCGCCATGATAGTGGCCCGGCGTTACAGATCATCAATACTTGTAAAGTTTCAGGCCCGGGCGTAGCGTCCGACCGGTGAGTTCATCCGCGGCTCCCGCCGCCCGCGTACACATCGATGATCTGGCCCGGCCGCGGTTTTCCCCCGAGGCCCAGGCGATCATCGACGGGATGGCCGCCATGGCCGACTACTGCCCACTCACCGCCGACGGGCTGCACGAGGCCGCGACCGCGCAGACCGGCCTCACCGACTTCGGCGAACAGGACTACCGCGAGCGAATGTCGGTGCTGCTGACCGCATTCGAGGAACTCCCGCACTTCACCGCATTCGGCCGGACCTATGCGTTCTCGTTGATGCTGACCTTCCTCAAGGGCCGGCTGCGGGTCATCGACCACCTCAAACGGCATCCGGAGATCTTCGACATCGACACCGCCGCACCGATGATCATCGCCGGCCTGCCGCGCACCGGAACCACCCACCTGCACAGCATGCTGGCCGCCGATCCCGCCCTGCGGGCGCTGCCGTACTGGGAAGCCCAGGAGCCGCTGCCGCCACCGGGTGAGGAGGGCACCATCGAGCCACGCCGGGAGCGCACCGGTGAGGCGCTGAACATCTCCAACACGCTGATGCCGTACTTCCAGCTCATGCACGAGATGACCATCGACCACATCCACGAGGACATCGGTCTGATGGTGCAAGACTTTGCCAGCGGCTTCTTCACCACGCTGACGCACCTGCCGCGCTGGTCGGACTATCTGCGCGACCACGATCAGACACCGGGCTACCAGTTCCTGCGGATGATGCTGGCGGTGCTGGCCCACCAGGACGGCGGAGTCCCGCGGCGCTGGGTGCTGAAAAGCCCGCAGCACCTTGAACAGTTCGTGCCGATCATGAACGTCTTCCCGGACGCGACGATGATCATCACCCACCGCGATCCGGTCGACGTGGCGGTGTCGATGGCGACAATGATGACGTACACGATGCGGATGAGCGTGGACGTGGTCGACGTGCAGACCGTCGCGTCGTACTGGATCGGCCGGATCGACGAGATGCTGTCGGCCTGCCTGCGCGATCATGACAAGCTGCCCGCGGAGCGCACCATCGATGTCCGGTTCGACGAGTTCATGGCCGACGATCTGGCGATGGTGCAGCGGGTGTGGGACGTCGCCGGCTACTGTCCCGACGCCCGGTCCCGACAAGCCGTGGCCGACTATCTGGCCGGGCATACCCGCGGGCGGCTGGGCAGCGTGGACTACCGGCCGGCCGATCTGGGCCTGGACCGCGACGAGCTGCGCGCCCGGTTCGCGCCGTACGTCGAGCGTTTCGTGAACGTCTGAGCCAATATCCATGCCTGATAAGGAGTTACGACGATGAGCCTGGTGTTCGGGCGCGGGCCGCTGGGCCCGGATCGGGCGGGCTGGTTCTCCGAGCCGGTGCCCGACGGGCTGGTCTACATCGAACCGCATCCCCGGCGGATCCAGGCGATCAAGGCCGATGCGACGGTGATCGACACCGAGGCCGCGCTGATGGCGCACGAGGCCGGCCGGCCGCTGAGCTATCTGTTTCCCGCCGACATCGTCGGCGACCTGCCAAGCGAGCCGGAACCATTGGCCCCCGGCTACGTCCGGGTGCCGTGGGACGGCGTCGACACCTGGCTGGAGGAGGGCCGCGCGCTGGTGCACTACCCGCCCAACCCCTATCACCGGGTGGACTGCCGGCCCACCGACCGGGGCCTGCGGGTCAGCGTCGCGGGCCAGACGCTGGTCGACACCACCGACACGGTGATCCTGTTCGAGACCGCACTGGATCCGCGGCTGTACGTGGCCCCCGAGCATGTGCGCACCGATCTGCTGCGCCGCTCGGACACCACCTCGTACTGCAATTACAAGGGCTACGCGACCTACTGGTCGGCGGTGATCGGCGACGCGCTAGTGCCCGACGTCGCGTGGAGCTACCACGACGTGCTGCCGGAGAGTCAGCCGATCGCCGGGTTCTTCAGTTTCGACGCCGACCGCGCCGAGGTGCTGGCCGAATTGCCCCGTAGTGCAGGGACTTCCGGCGACTGCGGCTGCACGGTCTAGGAACGGCCGGTGTAGCTCGGGCGCGGCAGACCCAGCGCGTGCTGGGCGATCATATTGCGGAACACCTCCAGGGTTCCGCCGTAGATGCCCATCGGCCCGGCCAGCCGGAATACGTATTCGCTGCGGCCGTCGTCGGCGGCGCCGGGCGTCCCGGTCGGCAGCACCGAGCTGGCGCCCAGCAGTTCCATCAGATCCGGCGCGACCTCCCGCAGTGCCGTGGCGTTGGCCACCCGGCCGTACATGTCCGGGGTGCTCAGTGCGGCCTCGGTGCGCGCGGTGTCCCGGCCGAGCCGGTAGGCGATCGAGTCGTCGTCGACGTCGGCGACCGCGGCGGTGGCGTCGAGCGCCTCGGCCAGCAGCGTGGCGTGTTCGGACATCACCGCGATCTTCTGTAATCCGGCCGAATCGGCCTCCACCACACCGTGTTCGGCGTCCAGGGCGTGGCGCATGACGGTCCAGCCGTCGTTGACGCCGCCGATCCGGTAGGAATCGGGAACGCGGACGTCGCTGTAGTAGACGATGTTGGTGCGGTCGCCGTCGACGGTGCGGATCGGCTGGATCTCCACGCCGTCGGTGTCCAGCGGCACGAGGAACATGGTGAGGCTGCGGTGTTTCGGTGCCGACGGGTCGGTGTTGGTCAACAGGAAGACGTACCGGGCGTTCTGCGCGTTCGAGGTGAACATCTTGGCGCCGTTGATAACCCACTCGTCGCCGTCGCGCACCGCCCGGGTCTTGCAGGTAGCCACGTCGGACCCGCCTTCGGGTTCGGTGTAGCCCAGGCAGATTCGGATCTCGCCGGTGAGCACGCCGGGCAGCACCTGCTCGCGCAGATCGGGGTCGGCGAAGGCCTCCACCGTGCGGGCAGCCATGAACGTGGTGCCCGAGTGGAACCACGGGGCACGCGACCGGCCCAGCTCCAGTTGCCAGATCCGGCGGCGCACCGGGGTGAAGCCCCCGTCGTCCTCGCTGCGGTAGTCGGCGGCGAGGTAGCCCGCGACCCCCAGCGCCAGGTGCACCGCCTCGTCGAAGTTCTCCCCGGTGACGCGGTCGCGTTCGATCACCTCGTCGGTGACGATCTCGGCGAGGAAGGCCCTCAGGTCACGCTGGAAGGCGGCGTCGTCGTCCGAGAGTTCCACCGGGGAAAAATCCATGACGCACTCCGTTCGCGACACCCTGCCACACCATGACATCTTCGCACATAAATGTAATGCACGCCGCCGTCGCACGTTGGTTTGTGTCCCAAGAATCCACCCGTCGTGACACCCGAGCCAACGCTGGGCGCCGGTGTCAGTGCGACAGCTGCCAGTCCGCGGCGGCCCGGCGCTGGTCCCAGAACTCGGCGAATCGGCCGCCCCCGGCGAGCAGCTCGTCGATACCGCCGTCCTCGACGATCCGGCCGTCCTCGATGAACAGCACCCGGTCGGCGCCGGCGATGCTGGCCAGCCGGTGGGCAACGATCACCCGGGTGCGCGAGCGTGCGTCGTCGGTCAGGGCCGCGACGATCGCCGCCTCGTTCTCGGTGTCCAGGGCGCTGGTCGCCTCGTCCACCAGCAACACCGGTGCCGGTTTGAGCAGTGCCCGGGCGATGCCCACCCGCTGTCGCTCGCCACCGGACAGCGCCGATCCGCCCTCCCCGACCGGTGACCGGTCGCCGTCGGGCAACCGGGCGAGCAGCTCATCGACTCGGGCCAGGCCGAACGCCTCCCGCAGTGCGGCGTCGTCGGCGCGCGGATGGCCGACGAGGACGTTGTCGGCGATGGTGCCGTCGAACAGATACGAGTGCTGGAACACCATGGACACCGCCTCGCGCCGCGCCTCCGGATCCATCTGGGCCAGGTCGACGCCGTCGAACCGAACCGCACCGCGGTCGGGTTGGTAGAGCCCCGCGATGAGCGACAAGACGGTGCTCTTGCCCGATCCGGACGGCCCGACGATGGCGGTCGTGGTGCCCGGCTCCAGTGCGAAGCTGATGTCGTCGAGTACCCGGTCGTCGTCGGAGTAGCCGAAGCCGACGGAGTCGAATTCGATTCGGGGCGCACCCGTGCCGGCGGGTCCGCGGTCCCCGGCGGACAGCGTCGGCGCGTCCAGCACCGTCTGGATGCGGCGCAGCGTCGCGCGGGTGGTGTCGATGCCGGGGGCCAGCTCGCTCAGCGCGGTGAAGGGTTCGAGGTAACGCACCAGCACGACAATCAGGGCGACGGCTTCCGGTGCGCCGAGCTGGCCGCGCACGGTCAGCGCGGCGGCGGCCCCGGCGAACAGGATCAGCGCAAGCTGGCTGGCGATGCTGAACAGGATCTGCCCGGGGATCTGCATGGCCAGCAGCCGCATCGTCGCGCCGTGCTGGGCATCCAGCGCGGCACCGGCCATGCTGCGGGCGGGCGCCACCCGGCGGGCGGCACGCAACGCGGCCTGGGTGCGGGCGAATTCGATGATCCGCTCGGTCAATTCGGTGTTGCTCTCGTCGGCCAGGGCATCGGCGCTGCGGCTGAGCCGGATCGAGGCCCACATGGCGGCGAACAGCACCGCCACACCGGCCAGCGCCGCCAGGCCCAGCGGAACCGAGACGGTGACCGCCAGGGCCAGCGCGATCACCGCCGGCAGGGCCATCGCCCCGAGCAGCGGGGTCAACAGGTAGACGATCATACCGACCAGCTCCGGCCCGGTCGCCGCGATCGCCGACCGGGTGGTGGCGGTGTTCTCGGCGGTGAACCAGCGCAGCTGCACCTGTGGCAGCCGCTGGGCGAGGTCGCGCTGGCTGGAGTCCAGGACGCCGAAGCCGAGCGTGAAGCCCAGGCGCGACACCACGGCGTCGATGATCCAGCCGCCGACGGTGGCGACGGTCAGCCACCCCAGCCAGGGCACCGCCCGGTGGGGATCGTCGCCGAACAGCGCCGCGACGAACGGCACCAGCAGCACCGCCGATGCGGCGCGCAGCAACACCGGCAGCATCGTCAGTGTCAGATAGCCGTGCACCCGGCCGCGGCTGCCGGGCGGCATCAGGGCCAGCAGGGTGCGGATCATCGGTGACTCCCCTCGGTGACGGCGGCTTCGGCGCCCGCGCCGGCCATCGAGCGGCCGGAGTCCCACAGTGCCCGGTAGCGGCCCCCCGCGGCGAAAAGTTCGTTGTGCGTTCCGGTTTCGACGATCGATCCGGAGTCCAGCACGACGATCTGGTCGGCTCCGGTGATGGTGTGCAGGCGGTGGGCGATCACCAGGACGGTGCGGTCGCGGGTCAGCCGGTCCAGTGCCTGTTGCACCTGGTACTCCGATTCCGGGTCGGCGAACGAGGTGGCTTCGTCGAGGATCAGGATCGGTGTATCGGCCAGGATCGCCCGGGCGATGGTCAGCCGCTGCCGCTCGCCGCCGGACAGCGCGGCGTCCGGGCCCAGGACGGTGTCGTAGCCGTCGGGCAGGGCCATGATGCGGTCGTGGATCTGGGCGGCGCGGGCGGCCTCGCGGATCTTCTCGGCCCCGGCGCCCGGATCGGCGAGCGCGATGTTCTCGGCGACGGTGCCATGGATCAACTGGGTATCCTGCAACACGAATCCGACCCGCGCGTACAGATCGTCGGCGGGGAACTCGCGAATATCGGTGCCGCCGACGGTGATTGCGCCGCGCTGGACATCGTGGAAGCGGGCCAGCAGAGCGGCCAGCGTCGATTTCCCCGAGCCGGACGGGCCGACCAGCGCGGTGACGGTACCGGGCTGCAGGGTCAGGTTGACATCGCAGACCACCGGAACGTCGGGTCGGTAGCCGAAGGTGACGTCACGGTATTCCACGGTTCCCGCCCGGGTACCCATCGCGTCCCGTGCCGGCGCCGCCGGGGTGTGGGTCGGGGCGGCAAGCTCCGACGCATCGAGAGTGCCCTGGATTCGGCGGGCGGCCTGCATTCCGGTGCTGATACCGGACAGGCCGTAGCCGATGCCCAGCAGCCGCGCACCGAAGGTGGTGCCCAGCAACAGGAATGGCAGCAGATCCACCGGGTTCATCCGGTGCGTGACAATCAGCGCGGTGCCCAGCGCCGCGATCAGCCAGAGGAACGTCGACGGCCTGGTGACCAGGTCCATCCACGTCTTCTTCCCGACGAACGGGCGCTGCCAGTCCACCAGGAACGCCAGGTACTCGTCGAGACGGCGGCGAAAGCCCGAGGCGGCGGCACCGCCGAAGATCCGAACCACCGGTTGCCCGGCCAGGTAACCCCCGGCCTCGGTGCCCATCTTCTCGGCCCAGCGCTGGGACTGCGGGATCTTGGGGCCGGACTGGATCGACATGGTGACCATCAGGACGATGTACACCAGCACCGGCGCCAGCAGCGGCAGGGCGATGCGCCAGTCGACCACGAACAGGTAGACCAGCACGGCCACCGGTGCCACCGCGGCGTTGACGGCGTCCGGGATGGCGTGGGTGATCAGGTAGTGCAGCGCCAGCGGATCGTCGGATACCAGCTGCTTGACGCCGGCCGATCCGCGTGCGGCGAACCAGCCCAGCGGCATCCGGGACAGCTTGTCCAGCAACCGGACCCGCAGACTGCGCGCAAATCGGGCGTCGACGACGTGCAGCCACAGGGTCAGCGCTGCTCCCAGCAGAGTGCCGGTGCCCAACAGCCCGACGGCCACCAGGCCCAGGGTGCGCAGCCGATCCGGTTCGGCACCGGACAGCAGCAGCCGGGACAGTTCGACCAACAGGACGAAGGGTGCCAGCTGGACGAGGGTGATGACGGCCTGCAGCACGCCGGACAGAATCAGTTGGGTGCGCAGCGGCGACAGGAGCCGGCCGGCACCCTGCTCCTTCCAGTTGCCGCGGGCCACGGCCTCGGCTTGGGCGACATCCGGTGCCGGCTCGACCGCTGATTCCGGCCGCACCGAATCGACGGCCGGTTCAACCGCCGCCGGCTCGTCCCCGCGGCGTTTGCCCATCTCCCGGCCCAACGTCCAATAGGCCTGCGCGTGGATCTCGGTCTTCGGGAAACCGAAGTCGTTGCGCAACCGGGGGCGCAGGGCCTTGAGCGATCCGGCCTCGCAGCCGACCCAGGCGTACCAGTTCGACCAGTCGCGGGCCTCGACGGCGGCGGCCAGCGAGCCGGTGTCGTGGCGCTGCACCCGGTGCAGCCGCAGCCGCGGGTGCTCCCGGATGGGGATCAGTTCGTCGTCGGCGTCATGGGTTTCCAGGTAGCACTCGACGGGGATCGACGGCGGGATGACCTCCAGGATGCTGTTGATCGCGGGCAGTGAGGCGGAGTCGCCGATCAGCAGGTACCCGGCGGGCGGTTCGTCGGCGACGTGGAACCCGACCGAACCCATCACCATCACGGCCAGGGTGTCGCCGGAGGCGGCCGTGCGCGCCCAGGCGGTAGCTGGGCCGGACGGTTCGTGCAGCACGACGTCGACGGCGAAGGTGCCCGCTGTCTCGTCGGCCTCGGAGAGGGTGTAGGCGCGCTGGAACTCGGTGGAGCCGCCGTCGGGGTCGGGGAACCAGAACCGCAACCAGGCGGTGGGTTCGACGGCGAGGTCCTCGAAGACCGTCGGGGCGGTGAACCTGACCCGCACCACGCGCGGAGCCAGCATCACCGTGTCGGTGACGGTGACCTGATGGTCCCGCGCCCCGAATCCGCGCAGAAGCGCACCCTGTAAACCGCGGGCCATGTCGGTCCTTCCCGTCGTAGTGCCGTCGCAACGCCACGACCCACCCATCCTAAGGTTAGCCTTACTTTCATTCGGAGTGGGGTTCAGGCCCTGCTACCGGACTCCTCGTCCTTGGCACGCTCAGGTTTCGTCGTCTTGGGCGTGGGTCCGAATCGTCCCCCTGCCCGGGCTGCACCCTCTACGGTCGAGGCCATGAATGCGCCCGTGATCCGCAGCGCCCTCGTCGCCACCTTCGGAGCGCACCGGTGACCGCCCGGGTGCTCAGCGTCGGCGAGGCGGTGTTCGACATCGTGATCGGCCCGGACTCCACCTCTGAACACATCGGCGGCAGCATGCTCAACGTGGCGGTCGGGCTGGCAACGCTCGGCCAGTCCGTCAGCCTCTGCTCGTGGTGGGCCCACGACCCGCACGGCGAGGTACTCGCCCAATACGCGCGCCAGGCCGGTGTCGAGATCACCCCCGGCACCGACACCGCCACCAGCACCCCGGTGGCGCACGCGCGGCTCGACGCCGACGGTGTGGCCAGCTACGAATTCGACCTCACCTGGGCGGTCCCCCAGCCGCCGGAGCCGTCCCGGTTCGGGCACCTACACACCGGCAGCTTCGCCGTGACGCTGGAGCCAGGAGGTACGACCGTACTGGAGCTGGCCCGACGGATGCGCCATCACGGCACCGTGTCCTATGACGCAAACATCCGGCCGGCGCTGATGAAGACACCCGCGATGGTGCGTGATCGGGTCGAAGCCATGGTGCAGGCAGCCGATCTGGCCAAGGCCAGCGAAGAGGATCTGGACTGGCTGTACCCCGGCTCCACGATCTCCGAGGTCATGCACACCTGGGCGAAGACCGGTCCGGCGCTGGTGGTGATCACCCGGGGACCCCAGGGTGTCAGCGCCCTGTTGGCCGGCCACCCGGAGATCGTTCACCTCCCCCAGCGCCCGGTCGCCGTCGTCGACACCGTGGGCGCCGGGGACTCTTTCATGGCCGGACTGCTATCGGGGTTGTTGGACAGCGAACTGCTCGGTTCGGTGTCCGCGCGCAGCCGGTTGCGCGGAGCCGATTGGTCACAGGTGCGCCCCGCGCTGCAGCGGGGACTGCTGACCAGCGCTCTGACCGTCGGCCATTCCGGGTCCTACGCCCCCTCGTTGGACGAGGTCGCGGCCACCGCGCGATGACGCGCTCAGGCCTGGATCCGGGTTAGCGCCTCGCGGATCCGATCCGGGATGGGCACGGCCCGACGGCTGTCCCGGTCGACGAAGACGTGCACGAAATATCCTTCGGCCGAGGGTGATTCGCTCTCCCGGCCGAAGATGGCAATGCCGTAGGTGACCGAGCGGGCCGAAAGCCGGTCCACCCGCAGTGCCGCGCGGACCTCGTCCGGGTAGGCCAGGGGCGCCCGGTAGTTGCATTTGGATTCGACCACCAGGCCGATCACCGGTGAGGTGGCGATGTCCAGTTCGCCCTCGGTGATCAGGTAGTGGTTGGCGACGGTGTCGAAGTAACTGTAGTAGGTGACGTTGTTGACGTGCCCGTAGACGTCGTTGTCCATCCAGCGGGTGGTGATGGGCAGTACGTACCGGTAGTCGTCGATGATCACCGTGTTGTCGGTCTTTGCGTTGTCGTCGGTCATGGCGCTCACCAGTATCGCAGGGCGGTGCCGAACAGGTCGGCGAGTTGTTCGCGGGTGATGTCGACCGGCGCGTTGCTCAGCAGTCGCTGCTGCGGCCAGGTGCCCGCCACCAGTGCGGCGCAATCGGTTTCGCCGTAGCCGACGCCGGCCAGACCGTTGGGCAGTCCGACATCGCGGATGATCCGGATCAGCTCGCCGGCCAGTACCTCGCCGGCATCGCCGGGGGTGGCCGAGCGGGTGTCGGCGCCCAGCAACGCGGCGGCCTCCAGGTGACGCTGCGGTGCGGTGGGCGCCAGCGTCCGGAACACCGCCGGTGCGTTGAGCACGACGGCCATGCCGTGCGGCACCAACGGCTCGGCGCTGAGGTAGCCGGCGGGCGTGAAGTCTCTGACCAGCCCGGCCACCGCATACGACATGGCGTGCGGAACGTGCACCCCGGCGTTGCCGAACGCGATGCCGGCCAGGGTGGCGGCCCACATGGCCTGTTCCCGTGCCTCGCGGTCGGAGTCGTCGTCGACGGCGCGCTGCAGGTACATCCCGAGCAGCCGCAGCGCCTCCCGGGCCCCCAAGTCGCTCCATGGGTTGGCCCCCTGGCTCATCGGCCTCAGCTGCGGTGAACCGGTGACCGGTCGTCGGAAATACGGTCGCGCAGTGAAGGATTCCAGGGCGTGCGACAGCACGTCCAGACCGCTGCAGGCGACGACGGCACCGGGCAGCGTGTCGGTGGCGTCCGGGTCGATCAGCGCCTCGGACGGCCGCAGCGCCGGTGCGGCGATTCCGGTCTTGGCACCCATGGACAGCAGGTCGAAGATCGCGATGCCGGTGACCTCGCTGCCGGTGCCCGAGGTGGTGGGGCAGGCGATGTGCGGGGCCAGCGGTCCGGGTACCGGCGCGCCCGCGCCGACCGGTGCGTTCACGTAGTGCAGCAGGTCTGCCGGGTGGCTGGCGTAGAGATTGGCGGCCTTGGCGGTGTCGATCACCGACCCACCGCCCACCGAGACGTACCCGTCGGCGCGCGCATCGAGGGCGAATGCCACGGCAGCGGCGAAGGATTCATCGGTGGGTTCGACGCGTACCGCGGCGTAGACGAGGACATCGAGGCCGGCGGCGCGCAGTGAGTCGGTGGCCGCGGCGAAGATCGGCAGCCCGGCGATCACCGGATCGGTGAACACCGCCACCCGCGACATGCCCAGCGAGCGGGCGCGCTCGCCGAGTTCGGCGATGCAGCCGCGCCCGAAGGTGATCCGGGAGGCATCGACGGTGAACGCGCCGTCGCCGGCCAAATCCCCGTGCTCGCAACAACTCACCGTGTCTCCATCCCGCTGCCGGTCAGCCGATCACACCCGCGTCGTGCAGTCGGGCGAGCTCTGCCGCGTCCAGGCCCAGCACCTCGCCCAGCACCCGATCGGTGCTGTCACCCAGCCCTTCGGCGACCGCCGTCGGGCCGTAATCCCCGCGTGCTCGCAATGGGTTTCGCGCCGAGATCACCTGCCCGATGCCCGGCTGGTCGACCTCGACGACCACCGCCGAGGAGCGTCCGGCCGCCAGGTCGGCGACGACGTCGCTCACCCGGCGGTAGCGGCTCCACAGCACGCCGGCGGCGTCCAGGCCGTCGGCGACCTCGGCGCCGGTGCGTGCGGCGAACCAGGGCCGCATCAGCGCCGCGAGCACCTCACGGTGCTCGTAGCGCTGCGCCTCGTCGGTGAAATCGGCGCCCAGTACGGTCGCCACCGACACGGCGGCGTCGGTGATCCCGGTGGCGGCGCACAGTGCCTGCCATTGGCGGCCGGTCAGCGCGACCACCATCACCCGGGCACCGTCACCGGCAACGAAGTCGACGCCGAAGGTCCCGTACATGTAGTTGCCGTGGCGCGGCCGGTCACCCTGCTCCCGGGCCTCGGTCAGCCAGCCCATGTTGGCGACCCCGGCCAGCGCGACGTCGGCCAGCGCCAGCGCGAGATCGGATCCCTCGCCGGTGCGGTCGCGGTGGCGCAGCGCGGCCAGCAACCCGGTGGTGGCCGTCATCCCGGCGATCAGGTCCCAGGCCGGCAGCACGTGGTTGACCGGGGTGTCGGTGTCGGCGGGTCCGGTGAGCGCGGTGATACCGACCTCGGTGTTGACCGTGTAGTCGACGGCCGGGCCGCCGTCGGCTCGTCCGCCGATGTGCATCCGGATGACATCGCCCCGCCGCTTGGCCAATTCGCCGTACCCCAGCCAGGGCCGGCCCACCTGGTTGTCGACGACGATCCCGGCGTCGGGCCCCGGGGCGGTCGCCAGCGCCAGCACCAGTTCCCGGCCCTGCGGGCTGCGCACGTCGATCTGTACCGACCGCTTGCCTCGGTTGAGCGCGGACCAGTACAGGCTGGCGCCGGTGCGCGCCGACACCGGCCACCGGTGGTAGTCCGGCGCGCCGCCGGTCGGATCGATGCGGATGACCTCGGCACCGAGTTGCGCCAGGGTCATGCCGGCCGAGGGGCCGGCAACGAAGCTGGCGAATTCGATGATGCGCAGGCCGCGCAGCGGTTGCGTGGTCATCGCGACGCACCGCCGCGATCGGGTCGGGCGCCGTACCGCCGGAGGTTACAACTCATCGGATCACCGTAACGTTTCAGATCTTGTTGCGGGCGATCAGCTGCGCGGCAATGACATTGCGCTGGATCTCGTTGGTGCCCTCGCCGACGATCATCAACGGGGCGTCGCGGAAGTAGCGTTCGACGTCGTACTCCTTGGAGTAGCCGTAGCCCCCGTGCACCCGGATGGCGTCCAGCGCGATCTGCATGGCGGCTTCCGAGGCGAACAGCTTGGCCATCCCGGCCTCCATGTCCGCCCGCTCGCCGGCGTCGAGCTTCTCGGCGGCGTTCAGCGTCAGCAGCCGCGCCGCCTGTTGTTTGGTGGCCATATCGGCCAGCAGGTTTCCCACCGACTGGTGTCGCCAGATGGGTTTGCCGAACGATTCGCGCTGCTGGGCGTAGCGGACGGCGTCGTCGAGGGCGGCCTGGCCGACGCCCAGCGCGCGGGCGGCGACCTGGATGCGGCCGACCTCCAGTCCCCGCATCATCTGCCCCCACCCGGCGTTGCGCACCCCACCGAGGATGTCGGCGTCGGCGACCCGGTAACCGTCGAAGACGACCTCGCAGGCCTCGACCCCGCGGTAGCCCAGCTTGGGCAGCTTCTTCGACACGATCAGACCGTCGCCGGGTTCGGCCAGGACCACGCTCATCCCCCGGTGCGCCGGGCGCGCCCCGCGGTCGGTGATGCACAGCAAGCCGAACAGCTGCGCGTGCGCGGCGTTGGAGATCCAGGTCTTCGATCCATCGATGACCCAGTGGTCGCCGTCGCGCACCGCGCCGGTGCGCATGGCCTGCAGGTCCGATCCACCGCCGGGTTCGGTGAGCGCCATGGTCGCCCGGATGGAGCCGTCGGCCATACCCGGCAGGTAGCGGCGCTGCTGTTCGGCGGTGCCGAAGGTGCGGAGCAGGTAGCTGATCACCGAATGCCCGCCGATCGCCCCGGCCAGGCTCATCCACCCGCGGGCCAGTTGCTCGGTGACCAGGGCCAAGCATGCGGTGGAGACGTCGACACCACCGAACTCGGCCGGTACCAACAGCCCGAAGAAGCCGAGGGCCTTCATCTCCTCGATGAACTCCTCGGGGTAGATGTCGTCGGCCTCGAAGTCGCGGACCCCGGGCCGGACCCGCCGGTCGACGAAGTCGGCGACCAGCTCCACCATCTGCTGTTCGTCGCCGGTGAGGTTCATGCTCTTTTCTCCTGACCTCGACTCCCGCGGGGGCTCATACCCACCCATCTTCGCCCTGCCCGCCGGCCGTGGTTACATGCAGGGGCAGGCTAGCGAGGGAGACACACGATGAGTTCGGGGCTGTTGGCAGACAGGACGGCGGTCATCACCGGCGCGGCGCAGGGTATCGGGTTCGCCATCGCCGCACGGTTCATCGACGAGGGCGCCCGGGTGGTGATCGGCGACATCAACGCCGAGGCCGCCGTGGCGGCAGCCCGTGAGCTCGGCGGTGACGCGGTGGCCGTCGGGGCCGGTTGCGATGTCACCTCGGCCGCCGATGTCGAGGCGCTGCTGGCGGTGGCGGCCGAGCGCTTCACCCCGGTGGACGTGATGGTCAACAACGCCGGCATCACCCGGGACGCCACCATGCGCACCATGACCGAGGAGATGTTCGACCAGGTCCTCGCGGTGCACCTGAAGGGCACCTGGAACGGCACCCGGTTGGCCGGGGCGATCATGCGCGCCAACGGCGGCGGCACCATCGTCAACATGTCGTCGCTGTCGGGCAAGATCGGCCTGGCCGGGCAGACGAACTATTCGGCGGCCAAGGCCGGCATCGTCGGGTTGACCAAGGCCGCCGCCAAGGAACTCGCCCATCTGGGCGTGCGGGTCAACGCCATCCAGCCGGGTCTGATCCGTACCGCGATGACCGAGGCCATGCCGGCCAAGGTGTGGGAGCAGAAGATGGCCGAGATCCCGATGGGACGCGCCGGTGAGATCGACGAGGTCGCCAAGGTTGCCCTGTTCCTGGCTTCGGACCTGTCGTCGTACATGACCGGCACGGTGCTGGAGGTGACCGGCGGCCGGTTCATGTGATGTCCTCCGCGACGGCGGTACCGGTGATCGCGCTGACGGGATTTCTCGGCGCGGGTAAGACCACCCTACTCAACCGTGTGCTGCGCCGCCCGGACGCCCGAATCGGGTTGGTGATCAACGACTTCGGCGCCATCAACGTCGACGCCGGGCTGGTCACCGGGCAGATCGACGAGCCCGCGTCGATCACCGGCGGCTGCATCTGCTGCCTGCCCGACGACGGCGGCCTGGACGAGGCGCTGGCGCGGTTGGCCGATCCCAAGCTGCGGCTCGACGTCATCATCGTGGAGGCCAGCGGTGTCGCCGAGCCGGCCGCACTGGCCCGGATCATTCGGTTCTCCGGCGTCGACAATGTGCGCCCCGGCGGAGTCGTCGACGTCATCGACGCGGTCAACCACTTCGACACCGTGGACCGCGACGGGCTGCCGCCGGCCCGCTACGCGGCGGCGTCACTGGTCGTCGTCAACAAGCTCGACGCGGTGCCCGACGACCAGCGGTCCGAACTGCTGGACCGGATCACCGAACGGGTGCACGAGCTGAATCCCGGCGTGCCGGTGATCGGCACATCCGGCGGCCGGATCGACCCCGCGTTGCTCTACGACATCGCCGACGACGCCCCCGGCGGCCAACTCTCCCTGCGGGATCTGCTGGTCGAATCCGATGACCACGGGCACGATCACTCCGGGCACGGCCACCACGTGCACGCCGACGCGGTCACCGTCGCCGGCACCGGTTGCGTCGACGCGAATGCGGTGTTCGACCTGCTGGAAAATCCGCCGCCCAGCGTCTACCGGATGAAGGGCACCATCGCCGTGCAGTACCCGAACACGGTGCGCCGCTATCTGGTGAACCTGGTCGGTTCGGCCGTGCACATCGCACCCGCACCGGCCGGTTCGACGCAGACTCAGCTGGTGGCCATCGGCGCGGAGCTCGATACCGACGCGGTGGCCGCAGCTCTGCGCACCGCACTGGCGCCCGTCGACGGACCCGCGTCATCCACCGCGGTCAAACGGCTGCAACGCTATAAGCGGCTGAGCATCTGACTGATCAACCATCCGCCCATCGCGCGGCAGTGATCAGAACCACCCCAGGCGGGCCAAGGTGACCGGGTTCTCGTAGGGTGGACCGCATGGATGTATCGCCGGCGAAGGCCACGGGCGAAGCCGTCGCGCCGGTCGCGCCCATGAGCGACGTTCTGCTTCGCGCCAGCATTTTCCAGGGCGTCGATCCCGATGCCGTCGCCGCGCTGTACGAACAACTGCAGCCGGTGTCCTTCCCGCGCGGCCATCGGGTGTTCCGCGAAGGCGAGCCGGGCGACCGGCTGTTCATCATCACCTCCGGAACGGTGAAGATCGGCCGCACCTCCCCCGACGGCCGGGAGAGTCTCCTTGCGCTGCTCGGGCCGTCGGACATCTTCGGCGAGCTGGCGATCTTCGATCCGGGCCCGCGCACCTCGACGGTGACCGCGCTGACCGAGGTGGCGGCGGTCAGCATGGACCGCGAGGCCCTGCACAGTTGGATCACCGGCCGCCCGCAAATCGCCGAACAGCTGCTGCGGGTACTGGCCCGACGGCTGCGCCGCACCAACAACGCACTGTGCGACCTGATTTTCACCGATGTGCCCGGCCGGGTCGCCAAGCAACTGCTGGATCTGGCCAATCGCTTCGGCAGCCCCGACGACGGGGCCGTGCGCATCGACCTGGTGCTGACCCAACATGAGATCGCGCAGCTGGTCGGCTCGTCGCGGGAGACCATCAACAAGGCGCTGTCGGATTTCGCCCAGCGGGGCTGGATCCGGCAGCAGGGCCGGACCACCTGGATCACCGATCCGGCGAAGCTGGCCCGCCGCGCCCGCATGTAGCGCTACCCGCGACTGCCCGGGCCCTGCTCTGGCCGGTCTACGGCAGCGTCGTCTTCATCAGCATGACGTTGTAGGCCGACCACAGCGACAGGTTGTAGTACAGCTCCTTGCCCGTCGACCACGGGTGCAGGTACGGCGCGTACGCGCCGCCCGGGGTGTCCCCCGCGGACACCACGCGCGTCGGCGGGCTCCACGGGCCCTGGGGCGCTGGCGCGGTGCGCAGTTCGACGTCGCCGGCCTCATTGCCGTACATCATCAGGAACTGCTTGAGATAGGTGTTGTACTGGGCTGACATCTCGCCCACCGAGCCGTCGACGATGGGTGCTGCGGCACCGGGGTTGCCCGGTACCCAGTTACCGCCGTCCCAGTACTGATAGTGGCGCAGGTCGGGCACCTGGCCCTGGGGCACCCGGGACACGTACGCCGGCCCGCTGCGGCCGGCCGGTGTGCCGAACGAGTAGACGAAGCCGTCGCCACCCTTGACGAAGGCGCCCTGCTGGAACTTCTCGTTGCCCGGCGTGTACTGGGTATTGGCAACGTTATTGGGCTCGGGTGTGCGGACCGAGCCGGGGTAGACACCCCAGTTCTGGCCGTTGTCCGGGGACACCGCGATGGCCGAGAAGTTGGTGGTCCAGTGGCCCGGGCTGTCCCAGCTGCGGATCGACATGAAGTTCATGTACTGCACGTTGCCGACCGAGATACCGGCCGTCGGGATGATGCCCTTCTCCGTCGGTGCCCACTTGATGCTGTTGACCACCTGCTTGGAGTACCCGGTGGCGACCTCCGGCGTTCCGGCGTACCGGTTGGTCATCGACCCCGGCGCCACGTTGATGCCGCGGGACAGGCTGCGGTCCTGGGTCCGCATCAGCACGTTGTAGCGCCACTGTTGACCGCGCACACCGCAGTAGCCGTAGGTGTCACCGAATGCCATCAGCACCTGGTTGTTGGCGGGATCGCCGTTGTCCCACATGATTCCGAGGTCGGTGCCCGACACCCCGAACTTGTTGAGGGTGTTGGCGGCGCTGTCGACGCCGGTGACCCAGCCGATGATCGAGGTGCCCGGCCCGGCTCCCATCTCCGGGTGCGGAACCTCCTGGGTGGGCACGGTCGGTTCGACGGCGCGCTGCTGCGGCACGGTCTGCGGAGCGGGGTGGGGTGCGGGGGTGACGGCCGCGCGCTGGCGCGCCTTGGTCGGGTTGAACGCGTCGATGAGATCCCGGGACAGCTTGCCGAGCTTGGGCAGCGGCGCATTGTTGTTCGCGTTGGCCGGCCGGTGTCCCGACGGCGCCTCTCCGGCGTTTCCACCCAGCACCGACGGCGACGCCTGCGGCGGCATCGCACCGGCGGCTGCGCCCGAGCAGGGATCCGCCGCTGCCTGCGGCACGACTCCGATCAGCGAGTTGATTCCCAGCACGGCGACGGTGGTCGCGGCCAGGGCAATCCGGGTGCGCGGCGGCATCTCTCACCTTTCCGGGGAGTTCGGACGTCGCGCAGCACTGCGGGGTATCGACGTCGGTAGTGTCACCGGACGGGCAACACTTCCTGTGACACTAGTGACGAATGAGTCCCATGTGGCACACGATGCGTAAAGGCGATGGACCCGTGACCATGTCGCAACCAGGAATCACAACAATGTAAGACCCCCTTGTGCCTTCGCCCCTTCGTGCATGCGGCCACCGCGCATGCGTAGCCTCACGTCCATGTCTCTGCGAATGCGTACCGTCGCCGTCATCGCCGGTCTGGTGCTGAGTTGCTGGCCGGGCTCCCCGGTGGCGCCGGGTGCGCGCGCCGACACCGGGGTCGCCGGAAAGACCGTCGTCCTCGATCCCGGCCACGCCGGCGGTAACGACGGCAACCTGAGCCGGCAGGTCTCCAACGGCCGCGGCGGCACCAAGGACTGCCAGACCACCGGCACCAGCACCGACGACGGGTACCCGGAGCATTCGTTCAACTGGGATGTCGTGCAACGCATCGACGCCGAACTGCGTGCCCTCGGCGTGCACACCGTGCTGACCCGTTCCGACGACACCAGCTCCGGGCCATGCGTCGACGCCCGCGCCGCCACCGCCAATGCCGCGCACCCCGACGCCATCGTCAGCATCCACGCCGACGGCGCGCCCGCCGGTGGCCACGGCTTCCACGTCAACTATTCCGCGCCGCCGCTCAATGACGCCCAGTCCGGGCCCGCCGTGCAGCTGGCCACCACCATGCGCGACGCGCTGGCCGGCGCCGGCCTGGCCGAATCCACCTATCTGGGCAGCAACGGTCTCTACGGCCGCTCGGATCTGGCCGGGCTGAATCTCGCGGACTACCCGGCGGTGCTGGTCGAGCTCGGCAATATGCGCAATCCCGGCGATGCCGCCGCGATAACCTCCCCCGAGGGGCGGGCCCGCTACGCCGAGGCTGTCACGTCCGGGATCGTGGCCTACCTGCAGCGCGGCGCCACCGGCTGAGACCGGCGGCGCCGCATCCGCTCAGCGCTTGAGCGGGCTGTAGAACACCAGCCCATTGCCTTTGTTGTCGTACACCACGGCGCGGCGCTCGTGGGCGTCGTCGTACGGGCCCTTCACAATCGCACCGCCGCTGGCCTCGATGGCCTTGGCCGCACCGTCGACGTCGGCGGTCTTGATGCCCACGACGACCCGTCCGGGAATCGGATGGTCGACGTCGGTGGCCAGCGCCAGGGTCACCGGCCCGCCGTCGAGCGCCGCGAAGTGCGCGCCGTCGCGGAACTTCAATCCCATGCCGAGGGTCTCGCTGTAGAACTTGATCGACTCGTCCAGGTCGTCGGTGGACAGAATGATCATCTTCACTTCGTGGTCACTCACCGGATCTCCTATTCCTCTGCCGTGCCTTCATGTTTCACCTTATGACGCGGCCACCGGCGTCGAGCCGGGATCGGCCGATCCCCTGCGGCGAGCGGACCTCGGCCCTCGGTAGCAGGGCCAAGGACCATAGACTTGCCGTCATGACCTCCACCTTCGGCACCGCGCTGCCCTCCGGTCAGGATCTCGACGACGCCATCGCCGAAGGCCGGCGCGCCTACCAGCTGGACCGCGCGCACGTCTTCCACTCCTGGTCGGCACAGGCGCAGATCAACCCGATGACCATTCTGGCCGCGGAGGGTTCCTACGTCTGGGACGGCGACGGCAACAGGCTGCTCGACTTTTCCAGCCAGCTGGTCAACACCAACATCGGTCATCAGCACCCGAAGGTGGTCGCCGCGATCGCCGAGCAGGCGGCCAAGCTGTGCACGGTGGCACCGCAGCACGTCAACCCCGCCCGCTCCGAGTGCGCCCGACTGGTCGCCGAGCGCACCCCGGGCGACCTGAACCACGTGTTCTTCACCAACGCCGGCGCCGATGCCGTCGAGCACGCCGTGCGGATGGCCCGGCTGCACACCGGTCGCTACAAGGTGTTGGCCCGCTACCGCGGCTATCACGGCGGTACCGACACCGCGGTCAACCTGACCGGTGACCCGCGCCGGTTCGCGAGCGACCGGGGCGCCGCCGGCGTCGTGCATTTCAACGGCCCGTTCCTCTACCGGTCGTCGTTCTACGCGCAGACTCCCGAGCAGGAATCGCAGCGGGCCCTGGAGTACCTGGACCGGCTGGTGCAGATGGAGGGCCCGGACACCATCGCCGCCATCATCCTGGAGTCGGTGCCGGGTACCGCGGGCATCATGGTGCCGCCGCCGGGCTATATGGCCGGGGTACGGGAGATCTGCGACCGCAACGGCATCATGTTCATCGCCGACGAGGTGATGGCCGGCTTCGGCCGCACCGGCAAGTGGTTCGCGATCGACAACTTCAACGTCGTCCCCGACCTGATCACCTTCGCCAAGGGCATCAACTCCGGCTATGTGCCGCTGGGCGGCGTGGCCATCAGTGATGCCATCTACAAGACCTTCGCCGATCGCCCCTACCCGGGCGGGCTGACCTACTCCGGCCATCCGCTGGCTACGGCGGCCGCGGTGGCCACCATCAACGCGATGGAGGACGAGGGCATGGTCACCAACGCCGCCCGGATCGGCGAGCGGGTGCTGGGTCCCGGCCTGGCCGAGCTGGCCACCCGCCACCCGTCGGTCGGCGAGGTCCGCGGTCTCGGTGTGTTCTGGGCGATCGAGCTGGTCACCAACCGGGAGACCCGGGAACCGTTGGCGCCCTACGGCGGTACCAGTCCGGCGATGAACGCCGTGGTCGCCGCCTGCAAAGCCGGCGGCATGCTGCCGTTTGCCAACTACAACCGGATTCACGCCGTGCCGCCGTGCAACGTCTCCGACGCCGAGGTCGCCGAGGGCCTGCGCATCCTCGACGACGCGCTGACCGTCGCCGACGGTTACACGGTCTGACGACCCAGGGGTTTTCACCGGGACGCGGCGCTCCGCGCCGATCGAGCGCGATCGCGGTATGTAAGTGGTCGCTCAAAAGGCCCCGCGGACTCGAGCGGACCACTTGGAGACGCGCGAGCCCGTCTTGCATCGTGCCCACCTGCGGTTATGCCGTCCTGCGCAACCGGGCGGTGTATCCAAGTGGTCGCTCGCGCTCAACGACGGGGTCGAGCGACCACTTATTTCCGGTGGGCACCCCGCCGACGCGGTCTTCCCGCCACGTCCATCCCGATTTCTCGCCCTGGCCGTTCTACCCGCACCCCTGTCCGCCCTTGCCCGTTACCCCCGTGGGGTATATGTTTGTTCATATACCCCACGGGGGTATGAAGGAGGGCGGCCGATGACCGTGGTAGAGGCCGTCGAACTCGATATCGGCGGCATGACGTGTGCGTCGTGCGCCAATCGGATCGAGCGGCGGCTCAACAAGCTCGAGGGCGTGGCGGCGTCGGTCAACTACGCCACCGAGAAGGCGTCCGCCCGGGTGCCCGCCGGTTATGACCCCGCCCTGCTGATCGCCGAGATCGAGAAGACCGGCTACACCGCCGCGCTGTCGCCCGAGACCGACGGCACCGACCCGGACAACGCCGACCCGGAACTGGCGTCCCTGCGCACCCGGCTCATCGTGTCGGCGGCGCTGGCGATTCCGGTGATCGCGACCGCGATGATCCCGGCGTGGCAGTTCATCTATTGGCAGTGGGCTTCGCTGACACTGGCCGCGCCGGTCATCCTCTGGGGCGCTTGGCCGTTCCACCGCGCAGCCTGGATCAACCTGCGCCACGGCGCGGCCACGATGGACACCCTCATCTCGCTGGGCACCCTCAGCGCGTTCCTGTGGTCGCTGTACGCGTTGTTCTTCGGCACCGCCGGCGTTCCGGGGATGACCCATCCGTTCACCCTGACCCTGACGCCCTCCGACGGAGCGGCGAACATCTACTTCGAGGTCGGCGCCGGGGTCACCGTGTTCGTCCTGGCCGGCCGCTACTTCGAGAAGCGGTCCAAGCGCCAGGCGGGAGCGGCGCTGCGCGCTCTGCTGGAACTCGGCGCCAAGGACGTGGCGGTATTGCGGGACGGCACCGAGCACCGCATCGCGATCGCAGACCTGGCCGTCGGCGACGAGTTCGTCGTCCGGCCCGGGGAGAAGATCGCCACCGACGGCCGGGTGGTGTCGGGCACCTCGGCCGTCGACGCGTCCATGCTGACCGGGGAATCCCTGCCGGTCGAGGTCGGCCCCGGGGACCCGGTGGCCGGGGCCACCGTGAACGCCGGCGGTCGGCTGGTGGTGCGCGCCGCCCGGGTCGGATCGGATACCCAACTGGCCCAGATGGCCCGGATGGTCGCCGACGCGCAGACCGGCAAGGCGCCGGTGCAACGGCTGGCCGACCGGATCTCCGGGGTGTTCGTCCCGATCGTCATCGCGGTGGCCGTGATCACTCTCGGCGCCTGGCTGGGCGCGGGGTTCCCGGTCACCGCCGCCTGCACCGCCGCCGTCGCGGTGCTGGTGATCGCCTGCCCGTGCGCGCTGGGTCTGGCCACCCCGACGGCGCTGCTGGTCGGCACCGGCCGCGGCGCCCAGCTGGGCATCCTGATCAAGGGGCCCGAGGTCCTGGAGTCGACGCGCAGGGTCGACACCATCGTGCTGGACAAGACCGGCACCGTGACCACCGGCAAGATGACGCTGGTCGGTGTGGTCACCGAACCCGGGACCGATCGCGACGAAGTGCTGCGGCTGGCCGGGGCACTGGAGAACGCCTCCGAGCACCCGATCGCCGCGGCCATCGCCACCGCCGCCCAACAGACCGGAGCGCTCCCACAGCCGGAGAATTTCGCCAATGTAGCGGGCCTGGGCGTCGAGGGAACCGTGGACGGCCACGCCGTCGTCGTCGGGCGGGAAGCCCTGTTGGCCGACCGGTCGCAGCGGCTGAGCCCGGAGCTGGCCGCGGCCAAAGCCGGAGCCGAGGCCAACGGCCGGACCGTCGTCGCGGTCGGTTGGGACGGCGCACCCCGAGGGGTCCTGCTGATCGCCGATGCGATCAAGCCGACCAGCGCCGAAGCGATCGCCGGGCTACGCCGCCTCGGTCTCACCCCGATCCTGCTGACCGGCGACAACTCCGCCGCCGCCCGGCGGGTGGCCGAGGAAGTCGGTATCGACGAGGTGGTCGCCGAGGTGCTGCCCGCGGGCAAGGTCGACGCGGTGGCCCGGCTGCAGGCCGAGGGCAAGGTGGTGGCAATGGTCGGCGACGGCGTCAACGACGCCCCCGCACTCGTCACCGCGGACCTGGGACTGGCCATGGGTACCGGCACCGACGTAGCGATTGAGGCCGCTGACATCACCCTGGTGCGCGGCGACCTGACCGGCGTCCTCGACGCGATCCGGCTGTCGCGACGGACGCTGAGCACCATCAAGGGAAACCTGTTCTGGGCGTTCGCCTACAACACCGCCGCCATCCCGGTCGCCGCCCTCGGCATGCTCAACCCGATGCTGGCCGGCGCGGCGATGGCACTGTCCAGCGCCTTCGTCGTCGGGAACAGCCTGCGGCTGCGGGGCTTCGCGGCCACCCGGACCCGGCCACTCGGCTGAGTCGTACAGCCCTGTCGTCACAAGTTGAAAACGACACAGTCACAAAGCGATTCGGCCCCTCGCGGAGACGGCCGTCACAGTTGATCCTGAATACAGAGTCATCGCGCGCCCGCGCGTTGCCCGGTTGCGCAAACCCGACGCCCCCTTCGCGGCGGCCGAGCGCGTCCGACGAGAAGAGGTTGCCGTGTCCAAGCCCGCCCACATCAGCGTCCCCGCCGCACTGGGTATCGGGCTGTGCGCGGCAACGCTCACCCTGGGCGCACAGGCCTCCGCGGACCCGCTGAGCACCGGCGGGTACCACTGCGTCGAGGCCGTCGGAGCCGACGGAGCCCCGTGTGCGGTGACCGCAGCGGCCATCGCCCCCGCCCCGGTGGCCGCGCCGGTGGCCCCCGCGCCCGTCGCGGCACCGGTCGTCCCGGTGGTTCCCGCCGCGGCGCCCGTCGTCCCGCCCGTGGTTCCCGCCGCGGCCCCGGTCGTTCCCGCCGCGGCCCCGGTCGTTCCCGCCGCCGCCCCGGTGGTGCCGGTCGCCGCACCCGCCGCGGTGCCGGCGGCCGCTCCGGCCGCCCCGGTCGGGGGCGTCGCGACCGGCAAGGGCGCTCCGACCATGGCTCCCGCCAATGACGGCCCGGCCTCGGGCGTGCCCACCTCGGCGGGGCCCGGCGAATCGCTGCGCTGACCGGATTCGCTACTCCTGCACGATAACCGGGTCACCAACGCTGACGGTGTTGTAGTACCACTCGGCCTCGGTCGGTGCGAGGCTGATGCAGCCGTGGCTGACGTTGTCCAGGCCCATCGACGCCACGGCCCACGGCGCGGAATGCACGTACAGTCCCCGCCGGCTGATCCGAACGGCGTAGTCGACCTTCATCCGGTACCCGTCGTCTTCGGTGACCGGGATGCCGACGCTGCTGGAATCCATGGTGACCGAACGGTCTTTGGCCAGTACCGGGTAGGTGCCAACGGGCGTCGCGTACTCCGGTCGCCCGAGGGTCGCCAATAGGGTGCCCTCCTCGCCGGCGTGCACCTGATGATGCGGCGCGGGCAGACCGGCCGAGGAACCGTCGACGGTCACGATGAAGGTGTGCTGGGAGATGCTGGCGATACCCACCACGGCCGGGCCGGTCTGAAATTCCGTTTTTCGGCCCGCCACAAAGAGTTTCACGGTGGCGTGCGCCGGCCAGAAGTGATCGGGTTGCCACGATAGGGTGCGGTCGTCGAGCCATTCGGTGCGGCCGGTTGTGGCCGGCGAGGATTCGATGTGCAGCGCCGCCTCGGTGGCGGCCCGGTCCCGGACCGGCGCGCCGAACCCGATGACGACGGGATGGGCGATGCCGACCGGCGTGAGCCCGCTGGGCTCGATCGAGGTGATCCCGGAGTCCAGTGGCAGGCGCACGGCCGCGATGTCGACGCTGGTCGCGCCGCCGGTGAACGTGGCGACGACGACGCCGACTGCCAGCACAGACCGAAAATTCGTCCGCATCGACCCGCTCTCTCAACTACCGGCCCCACCCGCAACGGTGCCATCGTAGGAGTTCGCGGAGGCAAAGAGACCTTGCGCGCGTTCGTGTTTCGGTTAAGGATCCGTCACGGTTCGGACACCGCACAGATACCGTCGCGGCGCCGGGCGAGAGCGCGTGCGATCAGGAGCTCTGCTGCCCCGCGTTGCGGGCCAGGTCGATGGCGTACTGGTTGACGAAGACGCCGGCGCCGGGTTCCCCACGGCCGCAGGACCCGTCGGACTCACCGACGCGCTTGATCCACAGGTAGGCGTCGGCGTGCTCACCGGCGGTATCGGTGGTCGGGGCGCCGCCGAGCGCGCGACCTGCGGATTGCACCAGTTCATCGGCGAATCGTCGACCGGCCCGGAGCCGTTGCGGGAGGTGTCGATCACGTAGTGCGAACCGCCGGTCAGCCCGGACACCGCCTCGCCGTAGCCGATCGACTCATCGGTGGTGTAGTAGTTCGTGGTGTTGAGGCTGAAGCCCCGGGCGTGCTCGATGCCCGAGGCGTTGAGACCGGCCGCGACATCTCCGGCGCTCAGCCAGCGCGGGTGTCCGGCGTCGATGTAGACCACCGCACCCGGATTCTGACTCAGCGTCTGGGCGGCGTAGCGGATCAGGTCGAAGCGTTCCTGCCGCTGGTCGGCGGAGAGGCAGCCGGCCATGGCGATCGCGTCGGGCTCCACGATGAACGTCGCGGGCGCGCCGCCCAGTCCGGCGGAGATGCCGTCGATCCAGGTACGGTAGTCGGCTCCGGAGGAGAACCCGCCCGCGGCGTAGCTGCCGCAGTCGCGGTGCGGGATGCCGTAGACGGCCAGCACCGGCATGGCGCCGGCAGCCTGGGCCGCACCGGTGTAGCGCGACACCACGCCGGTGACCGCTCCCGGGCCCCACGCCTGGTCCAGCCAGAAGGCCTGCGGGGTGTTGGCGACCCGGTTCAGTTCGGCGCTGTCCGGGTTGGCCCGAGCGGCCGCCATCGCCTTGGACGACGGGTCGACGTAGAACGGCATCCCGGCCAGCGGGTTGCCGTCGCTGACCAGGCGGATGGCCGAGGGTTCCGGCGACATCGGACTCGCGGTGAGGGCGAGTGCGGCGACGGTCAGCACGGGGGCGATCCAGCGGGTCAGCAGGCCGGCAACAGAGGAGATCACCTGCCCGAAACTATCGCCACGGGCCGCGCATCGGCAAACCGGGGCCGCCGCATCGGCTAACCGGGCGGCCCCACCAAACCGGGCGGCTCAGCCCAGCACGGCGGTGCCGTCGGGCGCGACGGTTACCGGCGCCCCGGCGATGTCCTCGCCGGTGGCGGCCAGCGCCTGCGAGGCGTCGTTGACGACGGCCAGTACCCGGGTACCGGCCGGGGTGCGGGCGGCGACGAAGACCTTCTCGGGGTTGCCGTCGCGGTCGAACGGGACGGTCCAGGTCTCCACGGTTGCCGTCCCGGACCAGCCGTCCTCGGCGACGACGGTCGGTTCGGCGTCCACCGCCGGCTGTACGTCCGCCCAGCGGAAGGCACCGCTGGGCGGTTCGGTGCTGTACACGCCGAAGCTGTGTTTGGTCAGGTAACCGCCGTTGGCGGTGATCAGACCGACCTGCCCGGGGGCGGCGGTCAGCCGCTCGGCCATGGTGGCGATGGAGTGCGACACGTAGTTGTTCCACGGGCCGCCGGCAAACGTCAGCCCGCCAGTCACCGTCAGTGGCCGATGCGGGTCGTGGAGGGCCAGTCCGAGTTCGGCGGCGGCGATCTGTACCGCGGACGGGAAGCAGGAGTAGACGTCGACCAGGCCGATGTCGTCCATACCGCACCCGGCCAGCTCCAGCACCCGGCGCCCGGCAATCCGGATGGCCGGTGAACCCGCGAAGCTCGCCCGCTCGCCGATCGGGTAAGTGTCGTGCGCGTCGGTGCCGGCGTGCGGGAAGACCCAACGTTCTCGCGGGATGCCCAGTGCGGTTGCCTTCTCGGCGGAGGTCAGCAGCAGCGCCGCGCCCTGGTCGACCATGTTGTTGGAGTTCATCAGCTTGGTGTACGGCCAGCTGACCATCCGGTTGTCCGGGCCCGGCTGCCAGATCTGCTCGGCCGGCACCGCCTCCGGGCTCCAGGCGTGCGGGTTGTCCACCGCGACCGCGCTGAAGCGCGACCAGAGCTCACCGATGCGACGGCGATGCTCCTCGGACGCCTCGCCGGCTTCGATGCGCAACGCCTGCTCGAACATCGGGTAGATGTGCGACGGGGCCACCAGTCCGATGCGGACGTCGGCCGGCCCGGCCAGCGGGATTTCCGGATCGCTGGGTGCCATCGGCACCGAGGGGTCCTGCTCCGTCGCGACCAGTCGCTCGCCGCGGGCCTTCAGCCGGTTCCGGGTGCGCCAGGTCTCCCCACCGGCGATCAGCACCGCGTCGTTGCGGCCGCTCTGGATGTCCAGGCAGGCCTGGTTGACCAGGGACTGCGGGACGTTGCCGCCGATCGGCGTGTACCGGGTCGACGCATCGGGCGCGCCGATTCGCCGGGCCAGCAACAGTCCGGGATCGCGGTAGTTCACCGACAGCAGGTTCACGATGCGCACGGCGTCGACGGCCGCCAGCGCCGCGGGCGAGGCGGCGGCCCGGGCGGCGGCCTCCATCAGCTCGACCGGTTCCCCGTCGGGGTTCTCGTCGCGCTGATTGACCTGCCCGTAGCCGACGAGCACCGGGGTGCGGGGATCAAGGGCCACTGCCGGATGCTCCGTCCTGCGGGGATGTCGGACGCGGGGGACGGTGATGAAGCCCTTCACCCGCGGGGTTCGACCCTACCGACGGGCGTCGAAGGCGGTGATGAGGTCGTAGACGTCGCGGCCGTCGAACTCCGCGAGGTCATGCTCGACGAAGCCGACGTTGGTCAGCAGCGGGATGTACTGGGTGACCGGCGCGAGGTGGCCGGCGGCAGGTCGCCCAGCGTCTCCAGCAGCCCGACCTGGTGACCAACGCTGAGCAGCATGGTCAACGCGGCGGCGTCCATGGTTGCGGCGATCCGGTCGGCGAACTCCTCGGCGGTTTCACCAGGGGTGTCGGAGGTTCTGCTGCCGGTCATGAACCCACCCTACAAGCGCTCCGGCGGGCGAACCGGTGAGCGTAAAGTGCCGGGAATGGCTCGCCGTTCGTCGCCCAACACCGCGGAGAGCAACGCGCGTGAACGGCTGCTGGAGGCCACCGCGCGGGTGATGCGCGACGAGGGCTACGCGGCGGCCACGTCGCGGCGGGTGGCCGCGGAGGCCGGGGTGAAACAGGCGCTGGTCTACTACTACTTCCCCACCATGGACGATCTGTTCGTCGAGGTGCTGCGCAGCGGCGCCGACGCCGCGCTGGCCCGGATCCGGACGCTGCTGACCGCCGACGATCCGTTGCACGCGCTCTGGTCGATCAACAGCGATCCGCGGCTGACGATCCTGAACACCGAGTTCATGGCGCTGGCCAACCACCGCAAGGTGATTCGCGCGGAGTTGCGGGCCTACGCCGAGCGGGTGCGGGAGATCGAGACCGCAGCGGTCACCCTGGTGCTGCGGGCCAACGGGGTCGACCTCGACCGCTATCCGCCGGTGGCCGTCTCGATGTTGATCGCGCAGACCGCGCGGAGCCTGAGCAATGAGGCCGCGGTCGGCGTCACCGCGGGCCACGCCGAGTTGCGCGCGCTGGTCGAGCAGCAGCTGAGCCTGCTGCGGCCACCCGCACCGGCGGTCACCGAGTAACCGACCAGCCCAGTCTTTGCTCGCCGCGATACCTCCGACAGTGCAAGGTGATCGAGTCAGGGCAGATTACTGCGGCGGTACAGGCCCACCAGAAAGTCCGACAACTCCGACGGGGTCACCTCCAAGACGCCTTCGGCCCAAGCGACGAGCAACTCCGAAGCCGCACCGGACAATGCGAAGGCTTTCATCTGATCCTCCGCCGGTGCCTCCAACAACAGCCGGTCTTCCGGCGACGGCCACTGCAGGACGTGTCCGGTGGCCCGGTTCAGAATGTGGCCGTGCCGGCTGGCGGGTCGTCCGCCCTTGCCCAGTGCCTCGACGAAGAAGATCCGGATCATCCGCGGATCTGCGGTCAGCGTGTTGACGGTGGTCCGCAGCACGATAGCTACCCGGGCAAGGGTGTCCCCCGATGTCTCCGGGTCCGCCGCTTTCACCTTGCTCTCCAGTACTTCCGCGGCGTCTTCGAAGACCGCATCAAACAAGTCCCCCAGGTCACTGAAGCTCTCGTAGAAGTAGCGTTCGGTCAGGCCGGCCTCAACGACGATGTCCTTGACCCGGACCTGCACGGAGCCCCCGGAGCCGAACAGGACCATACCGGCCTCGATGAGCTTCCCGCGCCGCTCCGCCACTCGCTCCTCGCCGGTCACTCCCCCGTATACGCGGGTCGCTGTGGAAGCCCCATCCCGCACCACCCTCAGTCCAACAGTTCTGCGAGGTCTGTGCCGATCTGCTCGGGAGTGGCCGTCGACTCGTACCGGCGGATCACCGAGCCGTCTCGGCCGACCAGGAACTTGGTGAAGTTCCACTTCACCTCGTCGCTGCCGATGGCCTCCGGGCGCATGGCCTTGATGTGGTCATACATCGGGCCCTGCTCCGGACCGAAGTCGCCGGGGGCCTCTTTGCGCAGATAGACATATAGAGGGTCCGCGTCGGGACCGTTGACGTCGATCTTGCCGTAGACGGGGAAAGTG
>WBZQ01000483.1_pt1 | contig 31709 bp, 25 predicted proteins | sample 5204251 | NCBI WGS metagenome assembly WBZQ01 (sample SAMN12412402, study PRJNA552823) | activated sludge metagenome | isolation source: activated sludge from nitrification reactor of wastewater treatment plant... | place: USA: Virginia | collected 2017-09 | reverse complement strand
ATCGAGGTGTCGAGGGCCTGGTTCTCGGTGGCCATCGAACCGGCGATCCTGTCGAGTCCGGACAGCGCGGTGGTGATCGCCGTGCGACGCCGGTCGATGGTGGTCGTGAGCGTGGTGAGCTGGGTGAGCAGCGTCCGCATGCGGTCGGTGCGGCCGCCGAGGATCTCGTTGGCGCCGTTCACGATATCGCCCACCTGGGCCAGCCCACCGCCGTTGACGATCACCGACAACGCCGACAGCGTCTGCTCGGTGGTCGGATACTGCGTCGACCGGTCGAGCCCGATCACGTCGCCGTCGGCGAGCCGGGCCGGGTCCGCGCCGTCCTTCGGGGCCGACAGCGAGATATGCTGGGAACCCAGCAGACTCGTCTGCCCGATGGCCGCGGTGGCGTTCTTGGGCAGGTCCACCCCGCCGTTGACGCGGACCTTGACCCGGGCGTGCCAGTCCCGCAACGTGATCGACGTGATCCGGCCGACCTCGACATCGCCGACGAGGACCGGCGAGTTGACCGAGATCGTGGTGACGTCGGGCATCTCGATGACCACGCTGAACGCGCCGTCGCCGCGGCCCGCGCCGCCGGGCATCTGCACCGACTCGATGCCCTGCCAGCCGCAGGAGGCCACCGACAGCACGGCCACGACCAGCGCGGCGAGACAGGCGATCCGGCGTCTCATCGGGATCCCTCCCCGAGCAGCAGCGACCGGAGACTCTTGGGGACCGTGGTGCGTCTGGCCGGCGCCCCGGTGATTCCGGGGACCGAATCGAGCACGCCGGGCACGCTTTCCACCAATTGGCCCGGATCGGAGAAGCTCGACCGCGACGGGCTGGTGAGGATATTCGGGTAGGTGGTGGTGAGCGTCCGCAGATAGGTGCCGAGATGCTGCACGCACAGGTCGGCGGCGCGGCGGCTGTTCGGCTGTCCCACCGACGCCAGACCACCGCACACGGCGTGGATCGGGTTCTCGAAGTTCGGGGCGGCGAACACCCCGGTCATCACACCGAGGGCCGGCTTGTAGATGTTGTAGAAGTTCACCACCTGTGTCGGTGCCTGATGCATGATGCCCTCGATATTGGTGCGCTGATCGGCCAGCACCTGCGACAACGTGGTGAGCGAGGCGACACTGCCCGACAGCTTGTCCCGGTTGCGCTCCACGAAACCGGTGACATCGGTGAGCACCGAGTCGACGGCGGTCACCGCCTCGCCCAGGGTCTTGCGGTTGTCGCCCAGCACCGAGGTCACCGTCGCGAGGTTGCGGTGCAGCTGCGCGACCTGGTCGTTGCTGCCGCGCATCGCGGTGACGAACACCTGCAGGTTGCGGACCACCGCGAACAGGTCGGCGCGGCCGTCGGAGATGGTGGACATGGCGTTCGACAGCAGGCCGATGGTGTCGTTGACGTTCTGCGCGTTCGGGGCGAACGCATCCGCGCCGGTGGAGACGAGGGTGGCAGCCGATCCCGGATCGTCGCCGTGCGGGCCGACGGCCTTGGTGACGTCGGACAGCGCGTTCTTGATGTCGTCCCATTCCATCGGAACGGTGGTGCGGCCCAGCGGTATCGACGCCGTGTGGGAGAGTGTGGCGCCGGTGGTATAGGCGGGGGTGAGGGCGACGGTGCGGCCGGCCACCAGGCTCTGCGCCACCACCGCAGCGCCCACATTGTCCGGCAGCGTCACGTTCCCTTTGACGCGCAGGGTGAGCACCACGTCGAGGGCACGTGGTTCGACCTTGTCGACGGTGCCCACCGGAACACCGAGAACGGTCACCTCGTCGCCCGCGTAGATGCCGGTGGACGAGGTGAAGTGCGCGGTGATCCGGTAGTCCTTCGGACCGCGGGAACCGCCACACCACAGGCCCATAGCCACCGCGACCACCACGAGGACCGACGTGAGCGCGAGGATGGTGCCGCGTGTGCCGGAGAAAAGGCTCATCGTCCGCCTCGACCGTCTGTTGTGGTTCTGTCGGCGTCGGAGACCAGGGCGTCGACAAGTGGCTGGAAGTAGATCACCGGAACCAGATTGGCGGTGAATGCGGTGAAGAACGGTCCGGTGGCCACCGACTCGCCGAGCGACATCGAGAAGTTCCGCAGTCCCGGAATGGCCTGGGAGATGGCGGTTTTCTGCTGCTCCAGAACGTTCAGGACCGACTGCAGCCTGGTGAGGGCGGGAGTGATCTCCGCGTTGTTCTCGGTGATGGTCGCGGAGATCTGCTTCGCCAGGAAACGCACCCCGATGATCAGCCGGGTGAGTTCGTCACGCCGGCTTCCCAGTTCCCGCAACAGAAAAGCACTGTCGAGGACGAGCTGATTGATCTGCTTGCCGCGGTCGGCGAGGATCGTCGTCACGCTGCGGCTGCGCTTGAGGAGGGTGCGCAGTTGTTCGTCGCGGCTGCCGATCGTCTTCGACAGGTCCCCGACGCCGCGCAGGGCGGGGCCGAGTTCGGGTGCGGCGTGGTCGAGGACGTCGTTGACGGCCCGCAGTGCCCCGTCGATCTTGGTCGCATCCGCCTTGCCCAGCGTCCGGCCGGCGTCGTCGAGCGCGTCCGTCAGCGAATAGGGTGCGGTGGTGCGGTCCAGCGGAATCGGCTCCCGGCCAAGACTTCCCGCACCACGAGGTTCGAGCCGCAGGCCCCTTTTGCCGAGCACCGAGGTGGTGACGATCGCGGCGCGGGTGCCCGAGCCCAGGTTGACCGGCGAGTCGACCGTGAACGACACCCGGACCTTGTCGCCGGCCAACGCGATATCGCTGACCTTGCCCACGTCGACACCGGAGATCTGCACCTTGTCACCGGGGCGCAGGCTGCCGATCTCGGCGAAGTACGCCTCGTGGGAGTCGGCGCCACCGAAGGTGGGGATGCGGTCGTAGAACAGTCCCACCAGGACCAGCACCACGGTGATCCCGATACCGATCGCCGCGACCCGGCGTCTGGGCATCTCTCTGAATGTGGGGAGCTCGGTTCCCTTGCGCGAGATCATGGCGCGCACCTCCCGACGGTCTGATCGAGCAGCGGGATGTCGATGTTCTCGCCGTTCGGATCGCTCAGGCGCAGGGTGGCCCCGCAGGCGTACAACTGGAACACCGACCCGTACGCGCCCATCCGGGCCAGCCGCTTGTAGGCCCCCGGCAGCGAGGAGATCACCCTGCCGAGCTCGCCCTTGTCCGCGTCGAGATTGCCGGCGAGCCGGTTGAGCTCGGTCACCGACGCGTGCAGGTCCGGGCGGATCTGCGAGAGCAGGCCGGATGTCGACAGCGTGGCCTGCTGCAGCCGGGTGAGCACCGCACCGACCGGGTCGGGGCGGGAGGCGAACTCGTGGACGAGTTGTTCGAGATCGACGACGGCCGTCGACACCTTCGTGCGGTTGGCATCGACGGTGCCGAGCACGGTGTTGAAGTTGTCGACCACGTCACCGATCACCGAATCCTGATCGGCCAGAGTCGACGTGAGCGAGCTCAGGTGCTGCAACAGCTCTCCCGTGATCTCACCCTGCCCCTGCAGGACGGCGATGAGCGATGAGGTGAGATCGTCGATGTCGTCGGCGTCGATCGACTGGAACAGCGGTTTGAAGCCGCCGACGAGGGAATCGATATCGAGGGCGGGGGAGGTGCGCGTCCGCGGAATCATCGCGCCGGCCGCCAGCCGTCGCGCCGGGCCGGTGGTTCCCGGGGAGATCTCCAGATAGCGGTCGCCGGTGAGGTTTTCGTACTTGATGGCCACCTCGGTGCGGGTGTCGAGGGGCCGCGCCGTAGCGACGCTGAACGAGACCTTGACCGAGGCGTCCGATCGCAGGGTCACCGCCGTCACCTTGCCGACGGGGACTCCGGCCGCACGCACATTCTGGCCCTCGGCCAGGCCGGAGGCGTCGGCGAACAGCGCCGAATAGCCGGTGGTCTTGGTGTTGCGGAAATCGCCGAACACCACGATGAGCGCCGCGAGGATCAGCAGCATCGTCACCGTGTACACGCCGACCTTGACGGGGACGGCCATGCTGCGGCGTTCGTGGCCCCTGCTCATCGTGCGCCCTTCGGCCGGCCCAGCAGCATGGTCAACAGATCCTCCGTGTGCCACTGCGATGTCTTCGGTTCACCGGCGAACGGGTTGACGCCCGTATCGGTGACCAGGTATTTGGCCTTGGTGCCCACGGGAATCCGGGGCAGACCCATACAGTGCGGGCCGCCCTTGGCGTTCACCTTGGGCAGGTTCTCCGGGTAGCCGTACAGCGGAACCCCCTGCAGGAATGACACACTCAGCCGGATACCGGGCGATGCGCCGCCCAGTGACGGCAGGCCCTTCTGCAGCAGGATGTCCATACCCTCGATGAGGCAGGTGAGTGCGGGACTGTAGGTCTGGAACAGTGCCGTGGTGGGACGCAGCAGATCGAGTGCGCGGGAAGCTGATTCGGCGTTGGTATTGATGAAGGCGGTGCCGGTGGTCGCCAGGCCGGTGACATTGGTGAGCATGAGGTCGAAGTTCCGTTGCTCGTCGGTCAGGGTCTTGGCGGTGGTCGACAGGTTGGTCAGCGCGGACATGATCTTCGGGGTGGCCGGCGCGTACGCCCCGGCGGCCCTGGAGGTCTGGTCGATGTCCTCGCGCACGGCGGGCAGGTTGCGGTGCAGGCGGTTGACCAGGTCGGCGTAGATGTCGACAGACTCGCCGAGCTTGCGACCGCGGTCGCCGCCGATCGCGGTGGACAGCACCGACAGGGTCTCGTTGAGCTTCTCCGGCTGGATCTGGCCCAGCACCGAGGTCAGGTTCTGGAACACGGTGTTGATCTCGACGGTCACGCTGTCGGCGTTGATGGTGGCGCCGGGCCGCAGCCGGGAGCCGTCGGTGGCGGGCGGGTCGACGAAGGAGACGTACTTGGCGCCGAACACCGTGGTGGACACGACCGATACCCGGGCGTCGCCGGGGATCGACCGCAGCCGGGACTCGTCGATCGCCAGCGTCAGCCGGACCTGCCCGGCCTCCGGGGTGACGCGGGTGACCCGGCCGATCTCCAGGCCGCGGAACTTGACCTTCGCGCCGGTGTCCAGCAGCAGCCCGGTACGGGTGCTCATCACCGACACGGGTTCGGTGGCGGTGAAGGTGCCGCGAAAGGACAGCAGCGCGACGGTGATCACCGCGACCAGGATCAGGATCAGCGCGGCGGCATAGGCTTTGGGGTGGGTGGTGGTCATGTGCCCTACCCGGAGAGATGGAAGTTGCCGGTGGGGCCGTACACGGCCAGGGAGATCAGCAGCGTCACACACACGACGACGATCAGCGAGGTCCGCACGGCACGTCCCACCGCCTTGCCGACACCTGCCGGACCACCGGAGGCGGTGTAGCCGTAGTAGGTGTGCACCAGCATGACCGCGGCGCCCATCAGGATCGCCTGCAGGAACGACCACAGCAGATCGCCGGGCTGCAGGAACGTGCGGAAATAGTGGTCGTAGAGGCCGCCGGACTGGTGGAACACCGTGACCGTGACGAACCGGCACGAGTAGAACGAGGCGATCACCGCCGCCGAATACAGCGGGATGATCACGACGGTGCCGGCGATCAGCCGCGTGCTGATCAGATAGGGCAGGGGCCGGATGCCCATCGAGTCGAGGGCGTCGATCTCCTCGGCGATCCGCATCGCGCCGAGCTGCGCGGTGGAGCCGGCGCCGATGGTCGCGGACAACCCGATCCCCGCCACCACCGGGGCGGCCACGCGCACATTGATGAAGGCCGCGAGAAAGCCGGTCAGCGACTCGATCCCGATGTCGCCGAGCGAACTGTAGCCCTGGATGGCGATGGTGCCGCCGGTGAACAGCGTCAGCGACGCCACGATCACCACGGTGCCACCGATCACCGCGAGAGCACCTGTGCCCATACCGATCTCGGCGATCAGTCGGAGCACGTCCTTGCGGTAGTGGCGCAGCGCGGTGGGGACGTGGCGGACGGTGTCGACGAAGAAGTGCATCTGCTCGCCGAGCTGATCCATCGCGGACGACGCGGCGCTCAGTTGGCGGCGGCCCCGGATCAGGCGGTCGTATCCGATCAGTGCCATGACTCAGCCACCCGTCACCTTCACGCCGACGGCTGTCACCAGCACGTTCACCACGAACAGGCCGATGAACGCGTACACCACGGTCTCGTTGACCGCCTCGCCCACACCCTGCGGCCCGCCGCGCGCGGTGATCCCGCGGTAGCAGCCCACCAGCCCGGCGAACAGCCCGAACAGACCCGCCTTGACCACTGCGATCACCAGTTCGGCCAGGCCCGTCAGCAGCGTGAGATTGCCGGTGAACGCGCCCGGGTTGACGCCCTGGAAGAGCACCGAGAACACGAAACCGCCCACGATGCCGATGGTGCACACCAGGCCGTTGAGCAGCACCGCCACGAACGCGGACGCCCAGACCCGTGGCACCACAAGCCGTTTCACCGGGTCGACACCCATCACCTCCAGGGCGGCGATCTCGTCGTGGATGGTGCGTGACCCCAGATCGGCGCAGATCGCGGTGGCTCCGGCGCCGGCCACGATCAGCACCGTGACCATCGGCCCGATCTGCGTGATCGTGCCGAACGCGGCGCTCGCACCGCTCAGGTCCGCGGCGCCGATCTCCCGCAGCAGGATGTTGAGGATGAAGGTGACCAGCACCGTGAACGGGATGGCCACCAGCACCGTCGGGAACGTCGACACCCGGGCGATGAACCACACCTGATCGACGAACTCGCGCACCTGCACGGGCCGCGAGAACGTGTAGCGGAAGGTGTCCAGCGACATCGCGTAGAAGTGGCCGGCGCCGTCGAGTCCGGCGGCCAGACGTTTGCGGCCGGTGGTCACCGTGCGTCGCAACTGCGACCGGACAGCGCCGCGGGGTGGTGCGTCAAGCACTCCGGCCATCGCTGCCTCCTTGCCGATCGGCGGAAATCTGAACATACAGTTATGCGTGTGGGTGTGTGTTCAAGTGAACATACAACCATGCGTGCGTCTGTATGTTCAAGTTGCGATTTTTTCCTCCGGCAGGTCTCCTTACAGGGAGGATCGTGAACGGGGCAGATCGCGTGAAACGGGTCAAAGCGGCAGGAGAGGGCGGCGGTGCGCAGGACGGGATGGGGCGGCGAACTACCGGCCGACGACGACGAGGCGCGCGTCCGGATCATCGAGGCGTGTCGCAATGCCATCGCCGACAGCGAGCATCCGCAGCTGTCGCTGAGCGAGGTCGCCCGCAGGCTGTCGGTCACCCGGCAGACCGTGTACCGCTACTTCCCGAGTACCCAGGCGCTGCTGACCGCGGTTGCCATCGATGCCGGCCGTCGCATGTACGACATGCTGCTGAGCGTCCGCGAACTCGATGACCCGGCCGGCGTCGTCGTCGAACTCGCGGCGATCGGCGCCGAGATCATTCGCGACGACAAGGTGGTGGGTTTCCTGGTCGGCGAGGGCACCGCCACTGGCGTGTTCACCGGATCGATCACCGACGAACTCTCGGTGGCGTTCGCCGTGGACCTGCTCGAGAGCTGCGGAGTCGACTGGCGCGCACTGGGTCTGGGCATCGAGGATGTCGCCGAACTCGCCGAGTGGGCGCTGCACATCATCGATGCGATCGGGCGTTCCCGCGGAAAGCGCAGGGACCAACTGGAGTTGCGCGATTACCTGAATCGGTGGATGCGGCCCGGCGTCGAGAAGGTCATCACGACCGCCACTGGCTGACAGCGGTCGCCGGTCACTCGGTCTCGTCGTCGGAGTGCTTGCGCCTGCGGCTCTTTCGGGGTTTGGCCGGCTCCACATTGAACGCCTTGAGGCGCCGGTAGCCGCGGACGCTCAGCGGCGGGATAGAGCGGATGCGGAACGCGTCTGTGTTGTCGGCCTTGAGATCTGCTTCCTTCAGATCTGCGGCCAGGATCTCGTCGACGAGGACCGTGCCGGGATAGGCCGAACCGCACAGGCGGGAGGCGATGTTGACCGGCTCGCCGAACACATCGCCGAGGCGGGACAGGACATGGCCGCGCGCCAGCCCGACGCGGATCGCGGGCAGGATGTCGTCGTCGGCGAGGGCCTGCAGAGAGGTGCCGATGACCGCCGCCTCCGGCGCCGACGGCACCGTGAACATCACCGCGTCGCCGAGGGTTTTGATGACCTGGCCACCGTGGGCGGCCACCACCTCGTGCACGTTCTCCTCGAAACCTTCGAGCAGGTCTTCGAGCTCGTAGAGGGCGATGCGCCGGGACAGGCTGGTGTAGCCGACGATGTCGACGAAACCGACGACGGTGTCGACCTCCACATCGGTGGACTGCTCGATGTCCTGGCGCAGATTCAGGTCGAGGTGGCGGCGCCAGATAAGGGTCTGCAGGTGGGACAGGGCCTCGATGGCGTCGGTGAGCGGCAGGTTGAACCGGGGATTGGCGGCGAGTTCGGCGATCTGCTCGGCTTGCCAGTCGGCCAGCCGGGTGGTCATCTGCCCGATCGCGCGGGCGGCGGCGATCTGCGACCGCATCGACAGGCACGAATCGCGCCCGACGAACAGCCGGAAGGCCTCCATGTCGGCCTCGGAGAAGATCTTCTCGGGGGTGTCGTACTTGGCGAAACCGAAGGCGTTCCAGATCTTGCCGGCGTCCTCGGGCAGCACTCCCAGAACGGCGACCAGCTCGTCGCGGGTGTACTTCGGCGCCGGGTTGTACAGCGGCGGCGGGACGAGCAGGCGCTGGGTGTCGACGTCCTCGATGGGTTCGGTCTCCTTGCGCCGGAGCCTGTCGGCGGCGCGCCGGGCGGCCAGACGCGAGTCGGGAACGGCACGCTCAGAAGACACCCACAACACCTTTCTCGGCCACCGGCGGCGCCCCGTTCAGACGCCCAGGACGCCTTTCATCAGGTACGCCATCTCGGCGGTGAACTCGTCGCGCCCGGTACCCCGGCGCATGCCGACGGCGTCGTTCACGATGGACAGCGCCGAGTGTACGGCCACCGCGGCCTCCTCGGAAGACAGCTCGGGGTGTACCTGGCGGAGCAGGTCGATCCATCGCCGCACGTAGCGGCGCTGAGTGTCGAGATGTTCGGCGGTGTCGGTCTGCGCGGCCAGGATGCGGGCGCTGCGGAAACCCACGATCAGGTCGGGTCTGGTGGTGATGGCCGCTACGTACGAATCGACCAGCAGCCGCAGCAGCGGCAGCGGTTTGTCGGTGCGGGCGTACGCGGCGATCACCCCGGCCTCCAGGGTGGTGGCGCTGCGCCGCGCGATCGACACCAGGATGGACAGCTTGGAAGGGAAGTGGTTGTACACGCTCGGGCCGGAGATGCCGACGGCCGCGCCGATGTCGTCGATGCCGACGGCCGTGTAACCGCGGTCGGCGAACAGTTCGCTCGCGGCGTCGAGGATCTCGTCGCGGCGGTTGCGGTCGCCCGAGGGTGGCAGCGCGGGGGCGGTGAACGGCGGCGCGGTATCGGTGTCGAGGGTGAGGGTGCGTGAGATCAGTTCGTGCAGTGCGGCTTTCGCGCGGGTGTTGCTGAGTTTGGTGTGGTGCACGGTGAGGCTGCCGGCCACGCTGAGCACCGCCCACGCCAGCCGCACCGCGGGCCGGTCGCCGAGTTCGGGCCGGTTGGCGCGGATCACCGCGCCCCAGCGTTCGATGATCTCGCGGGTGCGCAGCAGGATCTCGGTGTTCTGTTCCTCGGTGAGGAACGCGCTGTTGGCGCGCCACATCGACACCGTCTGCGGGTAGCTGACGCCGAGCTCGGCGAGTTCGGCGGCCAGGTCGTCGAGGGAGCAGTCCGGCCGGGCCAGCATGCGGTCGGTGCAGGCCTGCAGTTTGTCGCCGCCGGCGAGGACGGCGGCCACCAGCAGGGCCTGCTTGTCGGCGAAATGCCGGTACACCGACGGGGCCGTGACCCCCGCGGCACGGGCGATGTCGGCGACGGACACGTGGGCGTACCCGTGCTCGGCGAACATCGTGCCCGCCAGCGTCGCCAACTGCCGTTTGCGGTCTGCGGGCCGGGTGCGCCGCGGCGTGGTCTGCTCGGTCATGGTGAATCGACCATAGCGCACGAGATCGGGTCTCAAAAGATGTTGACCACCGGGTATAGCCAAATAAGTTATTCAGCGTTAGTCTGGGGAGCGTTATCACCCACTGTTCGTGTGAAAGGAACCAGAACGTGGCCGATCAAGCATTCATCTACGAGGCGATCCGTACGCCCCGTGGCAAACAGCGCGGAGGATCGCTGCACAGCGTCAAGCCTGTCGACCTCGCGTCCGGCCTGATCAACGAGGTCCTGGCCCGCCACGGTGGTCTGGACCCGGCCGAGATCAACGATGTGGTGCTCGGTGTGGTCTCGCCGGTCGGCGAGCAGGGTGCGGTCATCTCGCGCACCGCCGCGATCCTGTCCGGGCTGCCCGAGACGGTGCCCGGCACCCAGATCAACCGCTTCTGCGCCTCCGGCCTGGAAGCCACCAACCTCGCCGCGGCCAAGGTCGCCTCCGGCTTCGACGACCTGGTGCTCGCCGGTGGTGTCGAGTCGATGTCGCGCGTGCCGATGGGCAGCGACGGCGGTGCGCTGTTCACCGACCCCACCACCGCGTACGACCACTACATCGTGCCGCAGGGCATCGGCGCCGACCTGATCGCCACCATCGAGGGCTTCTCCCGCGAGGACGTCGACGCCTACGCCGCCGAATCCCAGGTTCGTGCCGAAAAGGCATGGAACAGCGGCTATTTCACCAAGTCCGTGGTCCCGGTCCGCGACATGAACGGCGTCGTGCTGCTCGACAACGACGAGCACCGCCGTCCCAGCAGCACCGTCGAGAGCCTCGGCAAGCTGCGTCCGGCGTTCGCCGCGATGGCCGCGATGGCCGGCTTCGAGGACGTGGCGCTGCAGAAGTACCCGAGCGTCGAGAAGATCAACTACGTGCACACCGGCGGCAACAGCTCCGGCATCGTCGACGGCGCCGGCCTGGTGCTGCTCGGCAGCGAAGAGGCCGGCAAGCGTAACGGTCTCACCCCGCGCGGCCGCATCGTCACCTTCGCCGAGGTCGGCTCCGAGCCCACCATCATGCTCACCGGCCCCACCCCGGCCACCGAACTGGCGCTGAAGAAGGCGGGCCTGACCGTCGACGACATCGACGTCTTCGAACTCAACGAGGCGTTCGCGTCGGTCGTCATGAAGTGGATGAAGGATCTGAAGATCCCGCACGAGAAGGTCAACGTCAACGGCGGCGCCATCGCCATGGGCCACCCGCTCGGCGCGACCGGTGCGATGATCTTCGGCACCTGCCTCGACGAGCTCGAGCGCACCGGCGGCCGCTACGGCCTGGTCACCCTCTGCATCGGCGGCGGCATGGGCGTTGCCACCATCATCGAGCGTCTCTGACCCGCGGACTTCGAAAAGGAATCTTGAAAGACAATGAGTGACAACATGATCCGTTGGGAAAAGGGTGAAGACGGCATCGTCGTGCTCACCATGGACGATCCCAACCAGGGCGCCAACACGATGAACGCCCTCTACACCACCTCGATGGCGGCCACGGTCGACCGCCTCGAAGCCGAACAGGACGACATCACCGGTGTGGTGATCACCTCGGCCAAGAAGACCTTCTTCGCCGGCGGCGACCTCAAGGACATGACCGCCGAGCACACCGAGACCAAGCAGGAGATCGCCGCCCGGATCACCGCCACCACCAACGGCATGAAGGCGGTGCTGCGCCGCCTGGAGAACTTCGGAAAGCCCGTCGTCTCCGCCATCAACGGTGCCGCCCTCGGCGGTGGCCTGGAGATCGCGCTGCACACCCACCACCGCATCGCGGCCGACGTGCGCGGCAACCAGATCGGCCTGCCCGAGGTCACCCTCGGCCTGCTGCCCGGCGGCGGCGGCGTCGTGCGCGTCGTGCGCATGCTCGGCATCCAGAACGGGCTGATGAGCGTCCTGTTGCAAGGCACCCGCTTCAAGCCCGCCAAGGCCAAGGAGATCGGCCTGATCGACGAGGTCGTCGCAGGCGTCGACGAGCTGATCCCCGCCGCCAAGGCATGGATCGCGGCCAACCCCGACGCGCAGCAGCCGTGGAACGTCAAGGGATTCAAGATCCCCGGCGGCGAGCCCACCAACCCCAAGTTCGCGGCCAACCTGCCCGCCATCCCGGCGCTGCTGCGCAAGCAGATCAAGGGCGCCAACATGCCGGCCCCGCGCGCCATCATGGCCGCCGCCATCGAGGGCGCCTACGTCGACGTCGCCACCGCCGACGAGATCGAGACCCGCTACTTCGTGTCGCTGGTGACCGGTCAGGTCGCGCAGAACATGATCAAGGCGTTCTTCTTCGACCTGCAGCACATCAACGGCGGCGGCTCGCGGCCGCAGGGCTACGACAAGTACACCGCCAAAAAGGTCGGCGTCATCGGCGCCGGCATGATGGGTGCGGCCATCGCGTACGTGTCGGCGCAGTCCGGCATCGAGGTCGTCCTCAAGGACACCACCCTGGAGAACGCCGAGCGTGGCAAGGGCTACTCGGTGAAGCTGGTCGAGAAGGCCGTTGCCAAGGGCAAGCTGACCCAGGAGAAGGCCGACGCGCTGCTGGCCCGCATCACCCCGACCGAGAAGGCCGAGGACTTCAAGGGTGTCGATCTGGTGATCGAGGCCGCGTTCGAGTCGGTCGAGGTCAAGAACAAGGTGTTCGCCGAGATCGAGGACATCGTCGAACCCGACGCCATCCTGGGCTCCAACACCTCCACCCTGCCCATCACGCTTCTCGCGGGCGGTGTGAAGCGTCAGGAAGACTTCATCGGAATCCACTTCTTCTCGCCGGTCGACAAGATGCCGCTGGTGGAGATCATCAAGGGTGAGAAGACCTCGGATGCGGTGCTGGCCAAGGTCATCGACTACACGCTGCAGATCCGCAAGACCCCGATCGTGGTCAACGACAGCCGTGGCTTCTTCACCAGCCGCGTCATCGGCACCTTCATCAACGAGGCCCTCGCGGCCGTCGGTGAGGGCATTGAGCCGGCGTTCATCGAGCAGGCCGGTTCGCAGGCGGGCTACCCCGCGCCGCCGCTGCAGCTCTCGGATGAGCTGACGCTCACCCTGATGCAGAAGATCCGCAAGGAGACCGTCGCCGCGGCCGAGGCCGCCGGTATCGAGGTACCGCCCCACGCCTCGTACGACGTCGTCGACTGGATGGTCGAGAACGGCCGCGCCTCCCGCAAGGACGGCGCCGGCTTCTACAACTACGAGGACGGCAAGCGCGGCCTGCTGTGGCAGGGTGTGCGCGACCACTTCAAGTCGGGCAGCAACACCATCCCGCTCGAAGACCTCAAGGAGCGCATGCTCTTCGCCGAGGCCCTCGAGACCGTCAAGTGCTTCGACGAGGGTGTGCTCAACTCGGTGGCCGACGCCAACATCGGCTCGATCTTCGGTATCGGCTTCCCGGCCTGGACCGGTGGCGTGATCCAGTACATCAACGGCTACGAAGGCGGCCTGCAGGGCTTCGTCGACCGCGCCCGCGACCTGGCGTCCAAGTACGGCGCCCACTTCGAGCCCCCGGCCTCGCTCGTCGAGAAGGCCGCCAAGGGTGAGAAGTACTGACCTGATCTGACCCCAGCGCCCCCGCCCGGTACATCTGTCCGGTCGGGGGCGTTGTCGTTGCCGCGGGAATCAGCGGAAGAGAATACCGCCGTCGATGAGGCCGGCCTGGCCGGTCATGTAGTCCGAATCCGGGCCGGCCAGGTACGAGACGAAACCGGCCACGTCGTCGGGGGTTTCGGCGCGGCCCAGGGCGATGCCGGAGACGAACTTGTCATAGGTCTCACCCTCGGCGGCACCGGTGAGGGCGGCGAAACGCTTGTCGATCTCCACCCACATGTCGGTGCCCACGACGCCCGGGCAGTAGGCGTTGACGGTGATCTGCCTGTCGGCCAGTTCCCTTGCGGCGGCCTGCGTGAGGGCGCGCACCGCGAACTTGCTGGCGCTGTACACGCCCAGCATCGGGAAGCCGTCGTGACCGGCGATCGACGAGGCGTTGATGATCTTGCCGCCGTGACCGAGTTCGATCAGCTTGGCCGCCGCGGCCTGAATGCCCCACAGGGTGCCGTTGACGTTGATCGCCCATAGCTTGTTCACCTGCTCGGGTGTCGAATCGGCGACCGACTCCACGAGCGCGATGCCCGCGTTGTTGACCATGATGTCGAACCCGCCGAGCGCCGACGCCGCATGGTCGACGGCCGCGAACACCTGATCCCGATCACTCACATCGGCGGCGAAAGTCGTTGCCTTGACGCCCAGTTCGACCACCTCCTGCGATACCCCCGCCACCGCGTCGAGGCTGAGGTCGACCAGGCACAGGTCGGCGCCGTCGCGGGCGAGCCGCAACGCGATGCCCCGGCCGATGCCGCGCCCCGCCCCCGTCACCAATGCCACCTTGCCCTCGATCGGCCGTCCTGTTGTGCTCATGTCGTCGCCACGCTCCTTCACGTCGTCCATCCGCTCTCTGACGCCCCGGACGCTAGGCCCCTACCCGCCGGTACAACAGGGTTGCCACCCGTTGCAACGGTGTTCCCGCGTCGCAAACTTCGTCCCGCTTATCGGATATCGCGAAAACCTATAAGCGGGACGAAGTTGTGGTCGCGGGAGTCGGTTAGATCAGGCCGAACTTCGTGAGCCAGGGGTGGAGGAGGGCGGGGAGGGTACCGGATTCCAGTGTCGGCCAGGTCCAGCGGATGACCATCGGGCCTCGGGCGCGAATCTCGTCCTCGCGGACCTTCTCTGGGACGACGGCATCGGTGGCGTTCTCTCCGATGCGAAGAAGCCTCCCGTACTTGACCTTTCCGTCGAACTCGCCGACCAGCTTCTCGTCCCAGTCGAAGTCGGTGGCGTATGTTCCTGAGCGGCAAACGAATCGGTGCTGCAGCCGCGGTATCGGCAACCCGGCCTCGATCATCTGTGCCCGGCTCCACGACTCGCCGACGCTCTCGGATGCCCCGTCGGCCATCGACAGTGCGCGAGCCGCGCGACGACCGCCGACACGTCGACGTCGCGTGAGGATCTCGGCCATCAACGCGGCGTCACCACCACGCCGGATCGTCTGGTCGAAGGCGGTGAGGGCCTGGGCGAATGTTCCGGCACACGCGACGTCGACGGCGGTCCGCTCAGGGGAGGTCACGGCGATACCGTCGACGGTGGTGATCTCGTCGTCGTCGATCGGTGCCGCGTGCAGGTGCCGATGCCTACGGATTCCGCCGCCCGACGACTGCCCGGTGACGACATGAACCTGCTGGATACTCGGCTTCAGCAGCGGCGCCGCGTGCATCGCCGCAGCGGAGTCGTGACTGATAGGCAGAATCGGACCGTCCGTGCGGGTGGACGTCGCGATCGCGATCGCGGTCAGCCGGTGCAGTCGTTGCGCACCCTCGCGTCCGGTGAAGTCGTCGCTGGGACGCACATACACGCCGGGGTACAGCCTTAACAGATGATCGTCTCGGATCGCCGAGGCGATCTCCCGATCACAGATCCCGACGAGGTGCGCCGCTTCGCGCCGGACAAGCCCAAACGAGTCAGTGGGATACATGTTCACGCGAATCAGACGCAGCAGCCCCCCGTTTGGTTCCATCGAGTTTTCCCGCGTCGCAAACTTCGTCCCGCTTATCGGATATCGCGAAAACCGATAAGCGGGACGAAGTTGTGGTCGCGGGAGGGTCAGCGGGCGAGGAAGGCGGCTACCGTGGCCTCGAAGGCTTGTTTGGCTTCGATCATCACCCAGTGGCCGCACTTGGGGAAGACGTGGAGCTCGGCGTCGGGGATCAGGCGCATCGGGGCCAGGGCCATGTCCGGTGGGCTGACGCGGTCGTCGCGGCCCCAGGTGAGCAGGGTGGGGCACGAAATCTTGTGCATCAGAGCCCAATACGGGGGGATGTCGGCCTGGGCGAGGAATTGTTGCTGCATCTCGAACGAGGCCGAACCGTACATCGCACGGGCGGTCTTGAGGGCGTCGGGGTTGAGGGCGACCTCCCAACGTTCCTCGATGAGTTCGTCGGTGACCAGGCTGCGGTCGTAGACCATCGCGTTGAGCCAGCGGACGAGCTTGTCGCGGTCGGGGGCGTCGGCGAACTCCTGGAGCAGGCGCAGGCCCTCACTGGGGCTGGGGGAGAACAGGTTTGGCCCGACGCCGCCGATCGTGACCAGTTTGGCGACACGCTCGGGCTTCTTGATGGCCAGGTTGACGCCGACGACCCCGCCCATCGAGTTGCCGATCATCGGCGCCGACTCGATGCCCAGGGCGTCCATGAACCGGGTGACCGAACTGCCCGCGGTGAGCACCGGCATGCCCTCCCACGGGTCGGAGACGCCGAAGCCGGGGAACTCCAGGACCAGGCAGCGATGGGTCTGCGCGAAGAAGCCGAGGTTGCCGCGGTAGTTGCGCCAGCCGGTCACGCCCGGGCCGGAACCGTGCAGCAGGAGCAACGGCGGGGCGTCGGGATCGCCGGCCTCGTGGTAGCGGAGCACACCCTTGTCGGTGGTCAGTTCGCGTTTGGTTCCCTCGTATGTCACATCCACGAGGAACAGACTAGAACGTGTTCTAGTTCTTTGTCACCGGGGTGGCGGGTGATCAGTGGGTGTGGGTGTGCCGATGCTCGACGCCGAGGATGTCGTGCAGGATGCGGTGCACGATCGCGTCGTGGACGACGCGGTAGCGGACCGTGCGGCCCTCCTTGTCGGCCGACACCCAGCCCTGGTCGCGCAGGGCGCGCAGTGACTGGGACGCCGCGTTCTCCGTGATCTGCGCGGCCGCCGCCAACTGGGTGACGGTCTGGTCGGGTTCGGCGTGCATCTCCACCAGCAGGCGCAGCCGGGTGGTGTCGCTGAGCAGAGAGAACCTCGACGACCATTCGTCGATGTCGGAGTCGGGTATGCGGGCGCCTGGTTGGTCGGACATCACGCTCCTGTCTCGCCTGGGGTATGGGTACGCATTATGCCCTGCGGGGTGTGGGAGGTGGTGGGGTCCTGATTGTCGGCCACGTCCACGGGTCGTGGAATCACGCTGCGCGCAAATCTTGAGATTCGATTCAAGTTTGTTGCCCGTGGGGCTGGTACTGGCGTCGCACAGCGGGCAGGATGTGACCTGACGCATTAGCGTCCGCTGATCAGTGACGACAGATGGGAGCTCCCGGTGAAGGTAAATGGTGCGATTCTGCGGGAAATCGGCAAGCCATGGCAGATCGAGGAGTTCGAGCTCGGGGATCCCGTCGAGGACGAGGTGCAGGTCAAGCTCGTCAGCTCCGGTCTCTGTCACTCCGACCACCACCTGCGCACCGGCGACAGCCCCGTCCCGCTGCCCGTCATCGGCGGCCACGAGGGTGCGGGCGTCGTCACCAAAGTCGGCCCCGGCGTCACCCGGCTCAAGGAAGGCGACCACGTCGTCACCGCCTTCATCCCCGCCTGCGGTGTGTGTGAACCGTGCTCGCGCGGCCTGCAGAACATCTGCGACGAAGGCGCCCGCCTCATGACCGGCCTGGCCATCTCCGACAACACCAACCGGCTGCGGACCCACGACGGCCTGCCGCTCACCCAGATGTGCCTGCTGGGCACCTTCGCCGAACACATCACCGTCAACCAGGCCTCCCTCGTCAAGATCGAGGACGACATCCCGCTCAAGGAGGCCGCACTCCTGGGCTGCGGTGTCGCCACCGGCTGGGGCTCGGCATCGGAGATCGGCGGCACCAAGGCCGGCGACACCGTCGTGGTCGTCGGCATCGGCGGCGTCGGCATCAATTCCGTGCAGGGCGCCGTCGCGTCGGGTGCACGGTTCGTCGTCGCCGTCGACCCGGTGCCGTTCAAGCGCGAGATGGCCGAGAAGATGGGCGCCACCCACACCTTCGCCTCGATGGAGGAGGCGCTGCCGGCGGTGGGTGAGTTCACCTGGGGCAAGATGGCCAACACCACCATCATCACCGTCGGCGTCATCGAGGGGGAGATGATCGCCCCGGCGCTCGCGCTCACCGCCAAGGGCGGGCAGGTCGTCGTCACCGGCATGGGGCCGGCCTCCGACATCGACGTCAAGCTCAGCCTGTTCGAGCTGACCCTGCTGCAGAAGCGGGTCCAGGGTGCCATCTTCGGCGGTGCCGGACCGCGCACCCAGATCCCCAACCTGCTCAACGAATACCGGGCCGGCAAGCTCAACCTCACCGACCTCGTCACCACCCGCTACACGCTCGACCAGGTCAATGAGGCCTACGACGACATGCTCAACGGCAAGAACATCCGAGGCATGATCGAGTTCTAGTGCTGGGCAACCTTCTTTGATCCCTGACGCTCGCTGCTTCGTCGCTTCGGCCTTAGGGATCAAGAGGGTGGCTGTTTCGGCCATCCCTGCCGCGCGTGTTCCCAGAAGTAGCGGAGGAGGTCTTCGCCGACGTGCGCGGTGGTGGTGTCGATGACGCCGTTGGCGCCGTGGATCTCGCTGTGCAGCCGTTCCATTCGCTCGTCGAGTTCGGTGGCGGTGCGGGCGGCGTCGGTGAGTTCGTCGATGAGTTCCTGCGGCACATCGCCGTCGTACTTGTAGAAGATCTTGTGTTCGAGGGTGGCCCAGAAGTCCATGGCGACGGTGCGGATCTGTAGTTCGACCGTCACATCGACCGGACCGGTGGACAGGAAGATCGGGATGCTCACGATGGCGTGAAGGCTCTTGTAGCCGTTGGGTTTCGGGTTGGTGATGTAGTCCTTGATCTCCAGCACCCGCACGTCGTCCTGGGAGGTCAGGGTATCCAGGATCCGGTAGGTGTCGGCGATGAAGCTGCACGTGATGCGGATGCCCGCGATATCGGTGAGTTCGCTCCGGATCGTCTCCAGGTCGGGTGTGATGCCCTTGCGGATCGCCTTGCGCAGCATGCTTTCCGGGGCCTTGACCCGGGAGGTGACGTGCTCGATCGGATTGTAGTGGTGCAGATGCGCGAACTCCTGCCGCAGGATGGTCACCTTGGTGAGCATCTCGTCGACCGCGAACTGATGCTCCATCTGGAAACGGGTGATGTCGGCCCGGAACCGGGACATGAACGCCAGCCGCTCGCGATCGACGAGATCCCCGGTCTCCGCCGGCCCGGCGATACCTGAACTCACAAGCTGCCTCTCACCACGACAAGCGGTCTGCCGTCACCAGATCCGGACCCGATCGGCCTCGGCCAGGTACAGCTCGTCGTCCGCGGTGACGCCGAACGCGTCGTAGAAGGCGTCGACATTGCGCACCACGCCGTTGCAGCGGAACTCCGGCGGCGAATGCGGGTCGATGGACAGTCGCCGGATCGCCTCGGCGTCACGGGTTTTGGTGCGCCAGATCTGCGCCCACGAGAAGAACACCCGCTGCACACCGGTCAGTCCGTCGATCACCGGCGGCGTGGTGCCCTCGGTCGCGACGTCGTAGGCGACCAGCGCGATGGACAGCCCGCCGAGGTCGCCGATGTTCTCGCCGATGGTGAACTCGCCGTTGACCGTGAACTCGGGGTCGAGTCCGGTGGGGGTGAACTCGCTGTACTGGTCGATGAGTTTCTTTGTGCGCTTACCGAATTCGGTGCGGTCCTCGTCGCTCCACCAGTCCACCAGGTTGCCGTCGCCGTCGTACTTGGCGCCCTGATCGTCGAAGCCGTGCCCGATCTCATGACCGATGACCGCGCCGATACCGCCGTAGTTGGCGGCGTCGTCGGCGTCGGGGTCGAAGAACGGGGGCTGCAGGATCGCGGCGGGGAAGACGATCTCGTTCATGCCCGGGTTGTAGTAGGCGTTCACCGTTTGCGGGGTCATGAACCACTCGTCGTGATCGACGGGTGCGCCGATCTTGGCGAACTCACGGTCCTGCTCGAACGACATCGCCCGCGCGTAATTGCCCACCAGATCACCACGGTCGACGACCAGCGCCGAATAGTCGCGCCCGCGCGCCGGGTAGCCGATCTTGGGGGTGAACTTGCCGAGCTTGGTGAGCGCCTTCTCCCGGGTGGCCGGCGTCATCCACTCCAGGTCGGAGATGTTGCGGCGGTAGGCCTCCACCAGGTTGGCGATCAGCTCGTCCATCCGCGCCTTGGCCTCGGGCGGGAAATGCTTGTCGACGTAAAGCTTGCCGACGGCGAATCCGGCTGCCTCTTCGACGAATTCGACGCCCCGCTTCCAGCGATCGCGGATCGTTTCGGCGCCGGTGAGGGTGCGGCCGTAGAAGTCGAACTGGGCGTCGACGAACGGGGTGGACAGGAACCGCGACGCGGTGCGCAGCAGCCGCCACGCCAGCCACGTCGTCCACTCCTGCAGCGGGCGGGAGGCCAGCAGACCGGCCGCACCGGACACGAACGACGGCTGACCCACGACGATCTCGGAGAAGGTGGCGTCCCCGCTGGTGCCCAGGCCGCCGAGCCAGGCGCCGACATCGTAACCGGCTGCGGCGCCGGTGAACTCGTCCAGAGTCATGAGGTTGTAGGTGAGGTCGGCGTCGCGGCGGCGCACAACGTCCCAGTGGGCGGCGGCGATGGCCGTCTCCAGGTCGAGGATGGTGGCGGCGCGACCGGCGGGGTCGTCGAAGCCGGCGAGTTCCAGCACCTGCTCGACATGCTTGACGTACGCGGTCCGGGTCTCGGCGTGCTTGTCGTCGCGGTAGTACGACTCGTCGGGCAGGCCGAGACCGGACTGGGTGACGTGCACCAGGTAGCGGTCGGACTGCTTGGCGTCGGTGTCGACGTAGAACCCGAACAGTCCGGGCACGCCGTGCCGCTGCAGCCGGCCGAGCCGGGCGGTGAGTTCGGCGGTGGTCCCGATGGCGGCGATCGCCTCCAGTTCACCGGCGATGGGTCCGATACCGAGGGCGTCGATGTGGTCGGTGTCCATGAAGGACGCGTACAGGTCACCGATCTTCTGCGCGTCGCTGCCGCTCGGCGGATCGGATTCGGCGCAGCCGGTGATGATGTCGCGCACGTTCTCCTCGGCGCGGTCCCGGAGATAGTGGAAGGCGCCGTCGACCGAGCGATCCTCGGGGATCACGTGGGAGGCGAGCCACTTGCCGTTGACGTGGGTGAACAGGTCGTCGCCCACCTTGACTGAATCGTCCACCCAGGAGAGGTCGAGGCCGGAGGACAGGTCGGAGTCGGGATGCGAGGTCGTCACCCGATCCATCCTGTCATCGGTCCGGCGACCTGTCACTCGAGTACGCAGTCAGCGAACTACTCGCCCGGCCCGTCATTCACCCAGCCTGCGGTTCATCGCCCACACCAGGATCTCGGCGTCGGTGACCGCGGTGACCGGTTCGCCGCCGACGTCGCCGGCGCGGACCGCGTCGCCGGTGCCGAGTGTCCGGCCGGCCACCCGGACGCTGCCGGTGGTGACGAACAGGTGGGTGAACCGGGAGTGCGGCAGGGCCGCGGCGGTGCCGGCGGCGAGGCGGGCGGCGGACAGCGTCGCCGACCGGTTGGCGATCCGGATCGCCGAATCGTGCGCCGGATCGCCGGAGGCGACGGTCACCAGGCCGCCGCGGCCGAGTTCGGCGCCCACATCCCGCTGGTCGTACGACGGGGCGAGGCCGGACTCGTCGGGGGCGATCCACATGGCCACGAAGCGGACGGGCGCCACCTGCCCCTCGGCGGTGTCGTTGCGCTCGCTGTGCAGGATCCCGGTGCCCGCGCTCATCCGCTGGGCCAGACCAGGGTGGATGACGCCGGAGTGGCCCTCGGAATCCTGATGGACGAGGGCGCCCTCGGTGACCCAGGTGACGATCTCGGTCTCGCGGTGCGGGTGGGTGTCGAAACCCTGGCCGGGCGACACACGCTCCTCGTTGTTCACCAGCAGGGTGCCGAAATGGGTGTTGCCTGGGTCATAATGGTCGCCGAACGAGAAGCTGTGCCGGGACGTGACCCAATCTGTCTCCGTGGTCGCCCTGGCATCGCTCGTGATGACCGTGAATGCATCGGCGGGGAGTGACCGGGACGGGGTGGACATAGGGTCAAGTATGTAACGTGGCAGGTCAAAGTACCGAAATTGCCAGGGTGGGCTATGGCCGGATCGGGTGTGATCCGCTCCATGTCAACGTTGGTTGGTAGGGTCGCAGCCCTGAGATAGGATTGTGACGGTTCTGAATCCCGAATGGTAGCTGGCACACTCGCGGTGTGCTTGTTGCAAGAGTGAAAATTGTGACTATGAGGATCTGGGCAAAACGCGTGCCGGTGGCCGCAGCGTGCATCGCTGTGGCCTGCGGTGGTGTCGCGGTCGCCTGCTCCGGTCCCGAGCTCGACACGACGGCCGCGGGCGTCGCCGAACTCTACGCATCGGCGATCGAACGTCAGGACCCCGCCAAGGCCGCCACCTATACCACCGCACCCGGGCAGGCCGGTGAGGTGCTCGCCGCCTCGCTCGCCTCCATGAATGCCGACGACATCGACGTGCAGGTGGACAAGCCCGTCGAGTTCAGCGACGGCACCGCGTCGTTCTCCCTCAAGACCACCTGGAAGTGGCAGGACAAGCGTGTCTTCACGGCGGTGACCACCGGCAACGCGCGGCACCTGTCCAGCGGCTGGCGGGTCACCTGGGATCCGGGCCTCATCTACTCCGGCCTGACCAACGGCGGCGCCCTGCGCCTGATCCGCACCGACGCCACGCCCTCGCCCAAGGTGCGCAGCCGCAGCGGCAAGACCTTCATGCTCGAGCAGCGGGTCAACGACATCGTCCTCGACCCCACAAAGGCCCGTGACGTACGCGCGGCGGCGAAGTCGCTGGCCACGATCCTGGAACCGATCGCACCGCTGATCACCGCCAAGGTGATCGAGGGCAAGGTCGCCGACGCACCCGGCAAACCGATCATCGCGGTCACCCTGCGCGACTCCGACATGGGCGCGCTGGCCGGCGATCCAGACCGGATCGCGGGGGTGTCGACCCGCAAGTACGGCAAGCTCGTGATGGCTGACCGCCGGTTGTCGTCGCCGCTGGAGGTGGGCCTGACCAACTACTGGCAGGCCATCCGCGATGCCACCGCCGGCTGGGAAGTGCAGATGATCGCCCCCGGCGCAAAGCCGCGTGAACTCGGCGGCGAGCAGGGCCCGCCCGGACCCGACGTCAACACGACCGTCGACCAGAACGTGCAGCTGTCCCTCGGCGACGCCGTCGTCGACGTGGGGCAGCCCGCGACGATGCTGGTCCTGGACGCGACCACCGGCGGAGTGCTGGGGTTCGCGCAGAACTCGTACGCCGCCAACCGCGGGATCAACGTCGACGCCGTCTACCCGGTGGGTAAGACCCTCGACCCGGTGTGGGAGGCCGTCGACGCCGCCTCAGGATCGGACGGGCAGTCACGCGGCCGGCTCCTCGACCGCAGCGGCCTCGGCGTGAAGTTCACCGTGCCCGGCGCCAGCGCGCTCGTCGGCGCCCGGCCCACCGTGACCACCATCGACTACAAGTCCGACACCACCGCGGTGTCGATCATGAACATGGGCGCCTTCGGTGTGGCGCTGGCCCGCAGCCGCCAGGGTGCGCCGCCCGTCGCCCCGTACGTGATCAAGGGGGTGCCCACCAAGGTCTCCGGCGCCGAGCTCGGCGAGGTCGGCAGCACCATCACCGAACCGGTGTTCAAGGCGATGACCAAGACCGTCGCCACAGGCGACGCCAGCGACCTCACCAACGCCCCGGGACTCAAGGCGCTGGTGGGCACCAACGGTCCCCAGGGGCCGGGCTGGTTCCTCGGTCTGCAGGACGGCAAGGTCGTGGTGATCTACACCGAGGGTGAGAAGTCCGGGACCGCGGCCCTGCAGGTGGCCCAGAAGTACTTCCGGATCAAATAGCGCTCGTCTGCCGGCCCGCTCCCGCACGCCGGCGGACGACAGCCGCGGCGATCGCACGCCAGCCGAACAGGAACACCGCCGTCGCGATGCTCGCGACGATCACGAAGCTCAGCGCCACGCCCTGATGGACCAGAGCGCGCAGCAGCATACCGATGGCCACGGTGCACACCCAGATCATGATCGCCGGACGGAAACGTTCCGGACGGAACATCCGGCCGAACTCCCCGCCCGACTCGACGTTGGCGTACAGATAGGTGAACGTCCACCCGACCGCGGTGCCCACGGCGAACGGCCACAGGGTGTCGAGGATGCCCGTCGGGGTCAGGCCGTGGTCGTGGTCGGCGCGGCCGATGATCACGAACACCGTGATCGCGACCAGGTCCAGCAGTGCGGTCAGCCACACCGGGACGGTGATCGGCAGGGCCTCGCGCACCGGGCTGTCGATGTGGGACGGCCCAGAATCAGTAGTGCTCATGGCCTAGACGGTAGCGGCACTCAGCGCCGGTCGTCGTCTCTGGTGGTCTCCTCGCCGGCCGTGGGTCCGGTGGGCCGATCGGCCGAGGCGTCGTGCGGCGGTGCGGAGCCCGGCTTCGGGTCATCTCCCCTTGTGGTGTCAGGCGCTGTGGTGTCAGGTGCCGGGGTGTCCGGCGGTGGCTGGGCCGGTTCGTCGGCCTCGAGTTCGTCGCCGATATCGCCTTCGGACCGGATCGCGGACCGGAACATGAAGTAGATGATCACCCAGCCGACGACCGCCACGAACACATAGCTGATCAACCGGTACACCAGCACCGCGGTGATGGCCTTCTCGACGGGCATGCCGGCGCTGGTCAGCGCGGGCACCAGCATGGCGTCGACGACTCCGATACCGCCCGGCAGCAGCGGGATGGCGGTGCCGACCGCCTTCGACGCCGCATACGCCACCATCAGGCCCGAATAGCTCGGGTACGAGTCGACCGCCCAGCACGCGAACATCAGGCAGGCGACGTCGGTGACCCAGTTGAAGAAGCTCCACCCGAACGCGACCGTCGTGTCGCGGCGGTTCAGCTGCACGGCGCGCAGCTGCTCCAGCGTCTCGAGCAGTTTCTCGACGCCGTGGTCGAGGGGTTTGTTCCGGAACTGATTGATCCATTCCAGGACCTTGATGCCGGTCGACTGCAGATACTCGGGGTGCGTGGCGAAGTACTGCAGCAGCGTGGCCACCGCGATGAACCCGAGCACCGAGAACAACACCGAGAACGGGCTGGTCTTGGCGCCGGCGATCATCGCGCCGCCGAAACCGAGGACGGCCAGGCCCACACCGGCCAGCAGTCCCGACATCACCACCTGCCACGAGGCGACCACCGGAGTGGCGCCCCATTTGCGGGTCTGCCGGTAGGTGAAGGCCGGTGCGAGCACCTGCCCGCCGGGCATCGTCTGGCTCACCGAGTTGGCGGCCAGCACCACCGACAGGGACTTGAACTGGGAGACCTTGACGCCCGCCGACCGGAACAGGGTCCGCTGGACCTGTGCGAAACTGTCCATGGACAGCATCGCGGCGACGATACAGGCGAGTACCCACGCCCAGTTGAGTTGGCCGATGCTCGCCCACGCGTCCTTCAGTTTCGGCCAGATGAGTACCGCTTCGACGATGAGGGTCACCGCGATGAGTACCAGCAGCACCCGCTTGACCCACCGCCAGCGATGCTGAGGCGAAGGGTTGATCGGGGTAGTACCGTCCGAGGACATGGTGCATACCCTAGCGATCCCCGGGTCATGCGATTGTGAATGAGGGGTTGCGCGAGTCTCAATTCGACGGAACGGCGGGGGTACGCCGTGGCCGGCGGACTCGGGTGTTTCCCAGGCCGGTGGAGGTTTTCCCGGGCATCGTCGACGCCGATCCGGTGGGTCCGCTGTGGCGCGGCGCGCAGCTGTTCCGGGTGGTCAGCTACTGCTACGCGCTGGGATTTCACATCGCCGTCAACAGCGATCTGCTGCATCCCGGCATCGCGTGGGCGCTGTTCGGGGTGCTGACCGCGACGACAGTGGTCTGCGGTGTCGGCTATTACCGCGGGTTCGCCCGCACCAGATACTGGGTCGCGGGCGAGATCACCGTCGTCGTCGCCCTCATGCTCTCGACGATGTGGGTGGCCGACGACGAGTGGGCGCTGGGCAACCAGACCTGGCCGACGACGCTGTGGGCCACCAACTCCATGATCTCGGCGGCGCTGCTGTGGGGTCCGTGGTCGGGAATAGAGACGGGCCTGGTGATCGGCGCGTCGAGCACCATCGTGAAAGGAACGTTCGACCCCAACCTGGGCCGTAACGCGACCATCATCGTGATCGTCGCCGCGGGTCTGGCCGTGGGGATCGCGGGGGTCACCGCCCGCAGGCTGCACGAGACGCTGAGCGCGGCCGAACGTCGCGCCGCCGCCGCGGAGGAGCGGGAACGGCTGGCCCGGCACGTGCACGACGGGGTGTTGCAGACGCTGGCGTACATCGCCAAGCACGGCCGGGAGATCGGCGGCCCGAGCACCCGGCTGGCGGAGATGGCAGGCGAACAGGAGCGCGCGCTGCGCATGATGATCGCCGACATCGGCGACGCCGACACGGACCTGCCGGCGGTGGCCGACGACACGGCGGAGGGGCCCGGCGCCGTCGACCTGACCGCGGTGCTACGAGGCCTGGCCGCCGACGACGTATCGGTGAGCGCCCCGGGCACACCGGTGCCGGTCAGCGAGGTGGTGGCCGGCGAACTGCTGGCCGCGCTGGCCAACGCGATCGACAACACGCGTGCCCACGCCGGACCGGGAGCGCGGTCGTACGTGCTGCTCGAGGACATCGACGACGAGGTGGTGGTCAGCGTCCGCGACGACGGCGTGGGGATCGGGCCCGGACGTCTCGACCAGGCCCGGCGCGACGGCCGGATGGGGGTGTCCAAGTCGATCGTCGGCAGGATCGAGGCGCTCGGCGGGAGCGTGCGAATGGAGTCCGCTCCCGGGGCGGGCACAGAATGGGAATGGACGGTGGGCCGTGGCGTCACCTGAGCCGGGGAGAGATCGAACGTGAGGGGTAGGGGATGACTGTGGAAGAGCCGAGACTGCGCGTGATGGTGGTCGACGATCATCCGATGTGGCGCGACGGGGTGGCCAGGGACCTGACCGATGAGGGATTCGACGTGGTCGCGACCGCCGACGCGGTGGCCAGCAGCGCCCGGCGCGCCAAGGCCGTGCTGCCCGACGTGGTGCTGATGGACATGCAGCTGCCCGACGGCACCGGCGTGGAGGCGACGGCCGCGGTCCTCGCCGCATCACCGGCGACGCGGGTCCTCGTGCTGTCGGCGTCCGACGAACGCGAAGATGTGCTCGACGCCGTGAAAGCCGGTGCGAGTGGCTATCTGGTGAAGTCGGCGTCGAAAGCCGAACTGGTGGAGGCGGTTCGGGCCACGGGAGCCGGGCAGGCGGTGTTCACGCCGGGGCTGGCCGGTCTGGTGCTCGGCGAGTACCGGCGGATGTCGCGTGAACCGGAGTCCCCGGCCAGGCCCGCGCTCACCGAACGCGAGACGGAGGTGCTGCGGCACGTGGCAAAAGGGTTGAGCGCCAAGCAGATCGCCACCCGGCTCGGCGTCAGTCACCGGACGGTCGAGAACCACGTGCAGGCGTCGCTACGTAAACTGCAACTCGGCAACCGCGTCGAACTCACCCGGTACGCCATCGAGCACGGCCTCGACTGAGGCGCGCTCCGGGCTGGTTCATCCCCCGGGGCGTCTATCGTTCCGTCTGGCTGCGGCGCAGCAGGTCCTGGACGCTGATCTGACTGTCGTCGTCTCTGCTCGCATGCCGGTCGCCGCCCCTGTCGGCCGCTTCCCGGTTGCCCGCTTCCCTGGTACCGGTGTCCCTGGTGCCCGCCTCATGGCCGCCGCGGCGTGCGGGAGCCGGCTGGGCGGCTTCGTGGTCGCGGTTCTCCGGTGACAGGCCACGGTTGAGCAGCGGATCGCCGTCGGGTCTCGCCGACGCCGACAAGCGCGGCCTGCGCGCCGGTTCCGGCTGCAGTTCTGCGGCCAGCGGACCTCCGCCACCGGGCTCACCCAGGTCGGGTCGCCGGTTCAGGACCGACTGGTCGGGGCGCCGGCCGCGTCGTGGTGCCGGGTCGGTGGGAGAGGTGTGGCTGCCGGGCGGGGTGGGCGCAGGTGGCTGCTGACCCGGTGCGGGCCGCTGCCCCGTCGTCCAGGGACCGGTCATCCGGGGACCCGGGCCGGGCCCGCCGGTCGCCCGGGGTTCCCGGGCCCGTGGATCGGGGATCGGGGGCACCTGGACCGGGGGTTCCGGGGTCCGGGGTTCTGGGAGCCGGGGTTCGCGGGAACGCTGCTCCGGGGTGCGGTGCTCGGCCGGGCGAGGTTCGGGAGCGGGTCGCTCCGAGGTCCGGTGGTCGGGTGCCGGCTGCTCGGGGCGTCCGCCGGTGATCCGCTGTGGGATGTCGACCGAGGCGGGACCGCCCGGGTGTTCGGCGGCCTGGACCGGTTCGGTGGGCGGCTGCGCCGGGAACGAACCCGAGCGGATGCCGCTCGAACCAAGTGTCCAGGTACCGGTGTCGGGGGTGTGCGCACGCTCGCGGCCCGCGCGGGTCAGGCGTGGGGTGCGGAACGATTTCCAGCCGCCGCCACCGCCGATCGGCTGCGGGGTGGGTGCGAAGCGGACCGTGGACACCGCGGGCTCGGCCGCCGCCCGCACCGACTCCTCGTTTGCCGAAGCGTCCGGGGCCTCGACCTCGCGGCCGCGGGCCTTGGCCGCGCTCACCTTGGCCGCGGCAACCTTTGCCGGGCGCACCTTCGTACTGGCGGGTGCCTCCTGCTGGGCGGGCGCCTCGTCGGGTACGGACGTCACGGCCGGTGTCTCCTCGGGGGCCGGTCGGGCCGCGGGCGGCGCGTGCTGCGGACGCGGGCCGGGACGCGGGCCGGGACCGGTAGTGCCGGGGGCGCCGGCACCGGGAACAGGGGCACCGGGGAACGGGGCGCCAGGACGTGGGGCGGGGGCGTCGGGACGCGGCGTCGGCGGGCCGGGCATCGGATGGCTCGAACGCCGCACCTGCGATGCCATGGGCCGCACACCGGCCGCACGGGCCGCGCGCAGCACCGATGTGGGAGCCTCGGCGACCACGCTGCCGGCGCTGCGCACCACGCGGGTGCCGGGCGCGCCGTCGCGCAACTGGTCGGGTTCGTCGGCGAGGACCGTCTCACCGAGCCCGATCTTGCGCTGCACGGTCTGCATCCATCGCGGAGCCCACCAGCAGTCGTCGCCGAGCAGTTTCATCGTCGCCGGCACCAGCAGCATGCGGATCACCGTCGCGTCGAGGATGAGCGCAGCGATCATGCCGAACGCGATGTACTTCATCATCACGATCTCGGACAGGCCGAACGCGCCGGTCACCACCACGAGGATGGCCGCGGCAGCGGTGATGATGCGGCCGGTGTGCGCAGTGCCCACGCGCACCGATTCGGTGGTGCTGGCACCCTTCTGCCTGGCCTCGACCATGCGGGAGAGCAGGAATATCTCGTAGTCGGTGGACAGGCCGAAGATGATCGAGATGATCAGGACCAGCACCGCCGCGAACATCGGTCCGGGAGTGAAGTTGGCGATATCGGCGCCGTGGCCGTCGACGAAGATCCAGGTCAGGATGCCGAGGGTGGCGCCGAGACCGAGCGCGGTCATCAGCGCCGCCTTGATGGGCAGGATCAGCGACCCGAACGCCAGGAACATCAGCAGGCCGGTGATCAGCACCAGCATCACCGTCATCAGCGGCAGCCTGCTCATCAGGGCGTCCATCGAGTCCTGGGTGAGCGCGGGTGTGCCCGCCACCCACATCCGCAGGCCCTGGGTGTCGATGGCGCGCAGATCCTTGATCGCCTGGGCCGCGGTGGTGCGGTCGACCAGGCCCGCCGACATCTCGATGATGGCCGGGCCGTTGTCGCCGTACTGGCCGGTCTTCTCGCCCTCGGCGTTGAACTGTTTGGTGAAGCCGGGGACCTTGTTCGCCTGATCGGCGATGGCCTGGAGCTTCGTGGTGACCTCGCCGTCGTTGGTGTCGTAGGCGATGACGAGTTTGACCTCTTCGGTCCGCTGCGCGGGGAAGGCCTTGTCGAAGCTTTCCTGCGCCTGCCGTGAGGAATTGCCGGGCGGTAGATAGGCCTCGCTGATACCGCCGAACTTGATGCCGGAGAACGGCACGATCAGCACCAGCAGGAGTAGCACCACCGGGATCGCGGTGGCGATCGGGTGCCGCATCACCCAGCCGGCGAGCTGTCCCCAGAAGCCTTCCTCGATCTCGGCCTTGGTCTTGGTGCGGCGCAGGAACGGCAGGCCGAGGGCGTCGACGCGCGGCCCGAGGATGGCCAGCAGCGCGGGCAGCACGGTGATCGACAGCAGCGCGGCCAGCGCCACCGACGCGATCGCGCCGTACGCCACCGACTTGAGGAAGCCCTGCGGCATGATCAGCAGACAGGCCAGCGCGGCGACGATGATCGTCGCCGAGAACACCACGGTCTGACCGGCGGTCATCACGGTTCTTCGGACCGCGGCCTGCGTCGAGTAACCCTCGGCGAGTTCCTCACGGAACCGGCTGACGATGAACAGGCCGTAGTCGATCGCGATGCCCAGACCGATCAGCGTCACCACCGACTGGGCGAAGATGTTCAGCTCGGTGGTCAGGGCCAGGATCTTCATGATGCCCAGCGAGCCGGCGATGGTCAGGCCGCCGATGAACACCGGCAGCACGGCGGCCACCACGCCGCCGAACACGAAGAACAGCATGAGCGCGACCAGCGGCAGGGCGATGATCTCGGCGCGGTGGATGTCCTCGTCCATACCGCGGGCCATCGCACCGGCGATCGGCTGCAGGCCGGCCGTCTCGAACTTGGTGCCCGGCAGATCGAACCGTTGGGCGATCCCGGTGAACTGGTGCTCGACCTTCTTGTAGTTCTCCAGGATGTCGGTGTCGTTGTCGCCCTTGATGCCGATGGAGACGAACGCCTGCGACCGGTCCGCGGAGAAGAGCTGCTCCTCCTTCATGTCCTGGGCGGCCTGCGCGGCGGGCGTGTTGCCGACGGGCTGGAACGGATCGAAGATCCCCGGATCCTCACGCCCGACGACGTCGGGATTCTCGTCGACGAGAGCGTTGATGAAGTTCTCGACCTTCGCCCCGAACGCCTTGTCGTCGACCTTGGTCCCCTCGGGCGGGGTGACCAGCAGGATGACGTCGGATTTGTGGTCGCGGCCGAACGCGGTGTCGGCGATCTGCGAGCCCTTGACCGACTCGGACGTCGGGTCGAACCAGCCGCTCTGGCTGAGGTGTTTACCCAGGTCGAGGCCGAACAGCCCCAGGCCACTCATCATCACGACGAGTACGGCGATCACCGCATACCGAAGCCGGAAGACCATGGTGCCGATGGCTCCGAACACGCCCGGCTCCTTCCACGTGACGATCGTGTCTCAAAACATTGAGCGTACGTCTATCGGCACGATTGTTTCAGCACCGCCTGAGTTACCGCTGAGTCGTGGCGGCCCGGGAACTAACGCAGCAGGGCACGCAACGGCCGGAACGGGGTGAGCCAGGCACCCTCGTCGGGCAGCGAATCGAGGCCGATCCGGGGCAATGGTTCCCTGAATACGCCGTCGATATCCTCCAGATCGACGAATTCCAGCCCCTCGGACGACAGCGCCCAGCTCGCGTGTTCGCGGAAGCCGATGACGGTGACCGGGATCCCTGCGGCGGCCACGTCGAGAAGTGGCTCACGGAACGCCTGCCCGTCGGCTGAGGCGACGACGACACCGGCCAGGCCGGTGGTGCCGCGCCGCAGCTCGATGTGGGCGAGCATGTCCGAGTCGACGTCGCTGTCCTCGGTGAGCTTGGGTTTGGCGAACACCGCGAAACCGACGTTGCGCAGGGCGTCGACCCAGGGGCGGACCACGTCGGCGCTGCCGGGTGCGATGTTGGTGAACACCGTCGCCT
>WBZQ01000245.1_pt2 | contig 31721 bp, 24 predicted proteins | sample 5204251 | NCBI WGS metagenome assembly WBZQ01 (sample SAMN12412402, study PRJNA552823) | activated sludge metagenome | isolation source: activated sludge from nitrification reactor of wastewater treatment plant... | place: USA: Virginia | collected 2017-09 | reverse complement strand
GCGGTTTGTTTCCGCAACCGACGAGATCACGTACACCACGAAGGCGAAAATCTGCGGGAAGGGCATGGCAATGACGAACCAGTTCCAGAATCCGCCGGCCTGCGCTTCGGTGATCTTCACCAGGCTGAGGGAGCCGGACAGCAGAATGACTCCGACGATCGCTAGACCGACATTCAATTCGTAGCTGATGACCTGGGCGGCTGAGCGAAGTCCCCCGAGGAGGGAGTATTTGCTGTTCGAAGACCACCCGCCGAGGATGATGCCGTAGGCGCCGATCGAGGCAAAGGCCAGGATGTATAGAATGCCGATGTTGATATCGCTGATCACGAACGGCTTGACCTGCATACCGAACAGTTCGACGGTCATGGTCGGGCCGAAGGGAATCACCGCAAAGCCAATCATGGCCGGGACCAGCGCCAGAATGGGCGCTAGCGTGAAAAGGAACTTGTTCGCGCCGGCCGGGATGATGTCTTCCTTGAAGAAGAGTTTCAAACCGTCGGCAATGGGTTGAAGGACGCCATAGGGACCGACTTCCATCGGGCCCATGCGATCCTGCATCCAGCCGAGGACTTTTCGCTCTGCGAGCGTGAGCACCATCACGGTCAGCATCACCACTCCCATTACCGCGGCGATTTGTGCGAGGGACACCGCCAGTCGTAATCCGATTTCCATGACAACAATACTCCTCGTCTCGTCCTACGAGACCTTCGCCAGAGATACGTGCGCGAGCTTAAAATAGGGGATTTGAGTCCGGGGATCAATCGTCCATTCTGCGAGTTGTTTCGCCTCGCCGTCGAAATGCTCCGGAAACCACAGCAGGCCCGCCGGCACCCGTTCGCGCAGTTTCACCGTGGTGGTGATGGTCCCGCGTGTATTGGACACCGTCACGGCGGCGCCGTCCGTCAGCCCCAACCTGGTGGCATCCGATGGATTGAGAGACAGTACCCCATCTTTTTGCAATTCCAGGAGGCCCTTTGAACGCGTCGACAATTTCCCTGAGTGAAACAGGGTTTGTGTGAACAGCAGCGTGAACGGGGCCGCGGTCGGGGTCGTGGTCTGGCGAACCGCGTATCGGGCCGCGAGATCGATGGCGGACCCTTCAGCAAGGTAACGCGTCAATGTGGACTGGTCGACCTTCGGGGGCGTCGGCGTTGGTCCCAGCAGGCCATAGCCGGGGATGACGCTCCGGATTTCTTTGAGGATTTCCCGCGCATCGCCATATTCAAGCGGCACGCCCAACAAGATCGACATGGCGGACAGCATTTCCCAATCCGGGCGGCTGTCCCCGATCGGATTGATCGCCTGTCGAACGGCCTGGACATGCCCTTCAGAATTGGTGAAGGTGCCGTCCTTCTCCATGTAGGAGCAAGCGGGAAGTACCACATGCGCCATCGCCGCGGTTTCGGTGAGAAAGAGCTCCTGACAGACCAACAGTTCCAGCTTGGCCAGCGCGTCCTTGGCGTGGGCCGCGGCGGGCAACGTGCCGACGGGATTCTCGCCGACGACAAACAAGGCTTTGAGCGATCCCTTGTTGGCCGCGGCCAGCATCTCCATGAGCGAAGCACCGGGGGTGCGTGGCACTTCTTCCCGCCAGACAGCGGTGATGCGGTCGCGTGCCGATTGATCATTGACCGGCATGGGCCCGGGAATGAATTCGGCGACTGCGCCCATTTCCACCGCGCCCTGATCGTTATTTTCTTCCGCCAACGGCCCGAGCCCACAGCCGGGCTGGTCGAGTTTGCCGAGCAGAATCAAGAGGTCGAGCAGATTCGTGGTTGTGGCCTCCGCGCCCGGATGACGCAGGACCCCGTTGCCGACCAGCACGACCAGACGCTTGGCCTTCGCCAGGAGCTGGGCGGTCTCGGCCCACCGGTCGCGAGTCTGGCCGGTGGCGGCTTCCAAGACGTCCCAGGAGGTGCCGTTCAGGGCCGTGGTGACACGTTGAACGAAGGCCGGCGACTGTTGGGCCAGAGTGGCGTCCACCAGATTGCCGTCCACGACGGCCTTGAGCAGCCCGAGGACGGTGTTGCCGAATTGCTCGGGATGGGTCGTGAAATGTTGCGTGGCCAGATTGCTGATATTGCTCAGCGTATCCACGGCCGGGCACAGGGTTTCTATGGTCACGAGCGACGCCTGCCGTTTCTTCACGGCTTCTTTCACCTTGAGTCCGGTAATCGGGCTGGTCTCGGTGATGTTGGTGCCGACTAACAGCAAGGCGTTGGCGGCGACGATGTCTTCGAAGGCGATGGCCCAACGATGGGTGCCCTGGACGCGCCGCAAGGCCTGGATGCCGTTCAGATGACCGTAGCGCGCGCTGCTGTCGACCTGATTGGTGCCGATCACCTGGCGCATGAATTTCTGGAAGACGTAGAGGTCCTCGTTCGTGCAACGAGAGGAGATCAGTCCGCCGAATGCGTCCGCACCGTGCGCCAACTTCAATCGAAGTGCCTGGGCTGCGACAAACTCCAGCGCCTCTTCCCACGTGGTCTCCACCAGTGCGCCATCTCGTCGAATCAGCGGATGCGTCAGTCGTTCCGCGTGGCTGCTGGCATGGAAGCCGAAAAAGCCTCGCGCACAGAGATCGCCGTTGTTCCGACCGGCCCCGTGTGCGGAATTCACCTCAATGAGTTCGTTGCCTTTGGTTTGCACCGTGATGCGGCAGCCGTCGCCGCAGAACGTACAAATCGTGTCGGCGCGTTTCAGCATCCAGGGGCGGTACTCATACATCGACAAGCGGCTGGTGATGGCGCCGACGGGGCAGATTTGAATGCAGCCACCGCAGAATTCGCAGTCGAGTTCATGGGGACCGAAGTGCTTGATCTCCGTCATCGTGCCGCGACCCACCGGGGCCAGCGCCTTCACGTCCATGATCTCGTCGCAATAGCGCACGCAGCGCAGACATTGGACGCAGCGATTCATCTGGGTCTCAATGAGCGGGCTGAAGTATTCTTTCTGGAAGATGCGCTTGGTTTCGGTAAACCGGCTGGTGGTCGGGGTGTATTGATGCGAGAAGTCCTGGAGGTCGCACTTTCCGCCTTGATCACAGACCGGGCAATCGAGCGGATGGTTCGCCAGGATGAATTCCAGCACAGACTTGTGCGCGGCATCGACGGTGGTGGTGGCGGTGCGGACGGCCATGCCCTCTGCAACGGGCGTGCTGCACGCCGTCTGCAGCTTCGGCATCTTTTCGACTTCCACCAGACACATCCGGCAATTCGCATCCGGCTTCAGTTTCGGGTGATAACAGAAATGCGGGATCATCACGCCCACACGCCGTGCGGCCTCGATCACGAGGGTGCCCTTGGGGACCGCGACTGTGGTGCCGTCAATGGTGAGGCGGACTGTTTCTGGCTTTTGATCAGGCATTGTCTGAACAGCTCTTAATGCGCAATTCTCACTGGTGAATGTTCAATCGAACATTGAGAAGGGATCGTGGAACATTCCTTCGGACTCTTATGCGTCACGAGAGACATCAATGTTTCGTTCCTACTGGTTCCGGCCGGATCAAGTTGGCCGCTTCGGCAGCCTGAATCATGTCGACATATTCCTGGCGCCAATGTTTGAGTGTGCTCAGGATGGGGGACACCTCGGCGTCACCAAACGCGCACACCGTCCGCCCGGCGATGTTTTTGCACAGGTCGGTCAGCGTTTCAAGATCCGCCATGCGGCCTCGTTTATTGACGATCCGGCGCATGATCTGGACGAGCCAGGAGCTGCCTTCCCGGCAGGGGCTACACTTGCCGCAGGACTCATGATAGAAAAATTCCATCAGCCGCAATGCGGCCCAGACCATGTCCGTGCCCTCTTCCATGACGGTGACGCCGCCGGAGCCCAGCATGGAGCCGGCCAAGGCCACCGATTCGAAATCCAGTTTCACGTCCAGGTGTTCCGGGGTTAGGAACGGAGCGGAGGCCCCTCCGGGAATGAACGCCTTGAGGGGTTTGTCTCCCCGCATGCCACCGGCGTGCTCATAGATCAACTCGCGAAAGGTGATGCCCATCGGGACTTCGTAGTTGCCCGGTTGTTTCACGTGTCCGCTCACACAAAAGACCCGGGTGCCCGTGCTCTTGGGTGGGGAGCCGATCGAGGCAAACCATTCTGGACCACGATTCACGATGTGCGGCAGATTGGCGAGGGTTTCGACGTTGTTCACCACGGTCGGCTTGTTATACAGGCCGTGTGTGGCCGGGAAGGGCGGCTTGACTCGTGGGAGGCCGCGTTTCCCCTCGAGGGATTCTAAGAGGGCCGTTTCTTCTCCGCAGATATAGGCGCCCGCTCCGCGATGGACCCAGATATCGACTGACGTGCTTGAGCCGAAGATGTTCTTCCCGACATAGCCGGCGGCGCGCGCATCCTTGATGGCGGCCTCGAGAATCTTGGCGCCCAACACGAATTCCCCGCGGATATAAATGTAGGAACTGGCTGCGCCGATCGCGTAGCACGCGATCAACATGCCTTCCAGCAATTGATGCGGGTCGCGCTCGATGAGCTGGCGGTCTTTGAACGTGCCCGGCTCGCTTTCGTCGGCATTGCAGCACAGGTAGCGGGGGCCCTGGTAGTCCTTCGGCAGAAATCCCCACTTCACGCCGGTGGGAAAGCCGGCGCCGCCACGTCCGCGCAGTCCAGACTTCATGACGATACCGGTCACGTCGGCCGGGCTGAGTTGTCCCAGCACTTTCCGCACGGCCTGGTACCCGCCGGCGCGTTCATATTCAGCCAGCGACCCGCCGTAGCCGGGCTGGAGCATATTTTTCAAGAGAATGGGCTCGTACTTGGGCATGCACCCCTCTTAACGTTTGCCTTTAGCGCCCGCGACTTCCGGCCACATGAACGGCCCGGTTTTCAGAGACGACGTACCGGTCTGCCGCAGGTCTGCAAGAATGCGATCCAGCTTCTCCTCGGTCAGGCGCTCGTAGTAGTCGTCATTCACTTGCATCATAGGACCAGTCCCGCACGCGGCCAGGCATTCCACGATGCTGAGTGTAAAGAGCTTGTCCGCCGTCGTTTCGCCCGGCTTGATGCCGAGCTTTGTGCCGATCCACCCGATGACGGTATCCGACCCCACAAGGGCGCACATCAGCGATTTGCAGACCTGCAGGTGGAACTTCCCCACCGGCTTGAGGTTCAGCATCGTATAAAACGTGGCCGTCTCATACACCTGCGGCGGGGTCAGCTTCAAGATGCCGGCGATTTCCTGCATCGCCGCTTCCGTGACATATCCGTCTTCTCGCTGCGCCAGGTACAACAAGGGCAGCAGTGCCGAGCGCTTCACCGGATAGCGGCTCAGAATATCGTCGATCTCCGCCTGATGTTTTTCCTTCAGCATTTCTCAGACTCCACCTTTTCAACTCTGGTGAGGCGTGAACCGGGTGCGTCCCACTGCGCGCGTCCAACGAGGGTCTTCTCAGACCGCGCGCTGCGCGAGCACAGGAAGCATCCGGCTTATCGACTCACCTATCACATTCTCCCATCACGATATCGTAGGTGCCGAAGATCGTGATGATGTCTGAAATCAGATACCCGCGCGCCATATGGTCGAATGCGCCCATGTGAATGAAGGAGGGGGCGCGAATCTTGAGCCGATAGGGGCGAGGGCTGCCATCACTGACGAGGAAAAAGCCGAGTTCGCCCTTGGGGGCTTCGGTGCCGCAGTAGGTTTCGCCTTTGGGCGGCTTGAATCCCTGCGTGAAGATGATGAAGTGGTGAATCAGGCTTTCCATGTCACGCATGACCTTGGCCTTCGGCGGGGGGATCACGTGCGGCACATCCGCCATGATCGGCCCCTCCGGCATCTGGTCGAGACATTGCGCGATGATGCGTGCGCTCTGCCGCATCTCTTCCATGCGCACCCAGTAGCGATCGTAGGTATCGCCGCGTTTGCCAACGGGGACTTCCCATTCCACCTTGTCATAGACGCCATAGGGCTCGTATTTACGGATGTCGTAGTCGACGCCTGAGCCACGAAGCGTCGGGCCGGTGAGGCCAAAGTTGATGGCGTCTTCCGCCGAAATCACCGCGATATCTTTCGTTCGCCCAACCCAGATCCGGTTGGACATGAGCAGCTGGTTGTATTCGTTGACCTTCTCGGGGAAGGTGTGCAGAAAGGCTTTCAGCTTGGTCACCAGATCGGGCGCAAAGTCGCTGTCGACGCCGCCGATGCGATAATAGTTCAGCGTCAGGCGCGCGCCGCATAGCTTTTCGAACATGTCGAGCAGGATTTCGCGCTCGCGGAACGTCCAGAAAAAGACGGTCATCGCCCCGATATCGAGGGCCTGGGTGCCGAGCCAGAACAGATGGCCGATGATGCGCTGCATTTCAGCGACGATCGTGCGGACATACTCCGCCCGTTCCGGCACCGTGATGTCGAGCAGCTTTTCAACCGCGCGGACGTACGCATAATTGTTGGTCATCGCGCAGACGTAGTCGAGCCGGTCGGTATGGGGAATGACCTGCATGTAGTGAAGGCCTTCCGCCAACTTCTCGACGCCGCGATGGAGATAGCCGAGGTCGGGGGTCGCTTTGACGATCCGCTCGCCGTCCAGTTCCAGCACCACGCGGAGCACGCCGTGGGTGCTCGGATGTTGCGGGCCCATATTTAGGAGCAGTTCTTCGCGTCGTCTCGTCCCGCCCTGCGATTCGGTTGCCCGATAGACCTGCTTTTCTTCTTCGGGAATTTCACCCTCGGTTTGTTCCTCAGGCGCTTCGTCCAATCGGGGGATGAACGGAAACGAGCTCCGCCAGCCGCGCCCTTCGGCCGGGAAATCTTTTCGCAGCGGGTGCCCCTCTTCATAATCTTCCGGCAGCAGAATGCGACGGAGGTCCGGATGCCCGACGAAGGTGATTCCCATCAGGTCGTACACTTCGCGTTCCATGAACTCGGCGCCCTTCCAAATGCCGGTGACGGACGCGATCTCCGGTGACTCTTCCGTGATCCGGGCTTTGAGTCTGATCCGACGTCGGTGCGGAATCGAGAGCAGCTGGTAGATCACCTCGAACCGTTCCGTGTCGTTGGGGTAGTCGACGGAACAGATATCGGTAATGTGATCGAACGCGGCCTCCGGCGTATCGTGCAGCCAGCGCGCCACCTCCACAATTCGAGCGGCCGCCACACGGGCGGTCACCTCGTTGCGCGCGGCATCCACCTCTACGCCGCGAATGGCGTCAGGAAAGGCAGTCATGAGTCGTTCAAGCAGTGGTTGCATCGTGACGAAAAACCGATGTGTGTGATCCGGTGAGGCAGGTGGAAGACGGGAATCTTCAACGCCGCGAGGTCACCAACTCACGTCCGGGTTACCGCACAAAAATCTTTTCGCGCTGAATCTTTTCCTGCAATTTCAACAGCCCGTCCAGCAGCGCTTCGGGACGGGGCGGGCAGCCGGCGATATAGACGTCCACCGGGACGATCTGGTCGACTCCCTGCACGACGGCATAGCTGTTGTAATGGTTGCCGGAGGTCGCACAGGATCCCATTGAGATGACATAACGCGGCTCGGCCATCTGGTCGTAAATGCGGCGGATGACGGGCGCCATCTTGCGCGAGACGGTGCCGGCCACGATCATCAAGTCGGACTGGCGGGGCGAGGCCCGGAACACCCCGGCACCGAAGCGATCGATGTCATACCGTGACGAGACGCTGGCGATCATTTCGATGGCGCAACAGGCCAGACCAAAGGTCATCGGCCACAACGAGGATTTACGCGCCCACCCGACGAAGGCATCGAGATTCGTCGTCAGTACATTGGCATCGAGCTGTCGTTCCAGAAAACTCATAAACCTCTCACTTTCCCATTCTCTCTCAGCGAGAAGGAGGACGGGCGGCCTGGTCGCCTCCGGCTGTGCGCGTCGAACGAGGGCCTTCCGAGGCCGCGCGGAACGCGAGCGGGGGAAGTGGCGAGGTCGGTCACCATGGATTCCCTGCTCAGTCCCATTCGAGCGCCCCTTTTTTCCACGCGTACCAGAACCCGACGATCAAGATGGCGATGAATACGACCATTTCGGCGAGCCCGACCAGGCCCAGCTTCTTGAACGCGACCGCCCAGGGGAACATGAACACAATTTCGATATCGAAGATCACAAACAACATCGCGATGATGTAGTACCGGATCGGGAACTGCACCTTGGCGTCCGAGAACAGCGGGCTGCCGCTCTCGTAGGGTGCGAGCTTGGCGCGATAGGGGCGGCTGGGCCTGACGATGCGTCCCAACAGAATCTGCACCGCGCCGAACGCGAACGCGATCACGATAAAAATCAGAATCGGGATGTAATTGAGCGGTGCCGCTTCGCTACCCATGGCAGACCTGTGAATCGTGAAGCGTCGTTCGTGAAACGTCGGCTGACGTCGGACAATTGACGGATGACGCCCGGTTCGTATTCAAAATCGATCCAAAGAACGGCTTGAACTTCAATCCGTCCAGCTCCGGTTTGGCCATGCCCTTATGTTGCACCAGGACCTTAAATGTACGGCCCATCCCCTCGGGCCGCAGCAGGTGAATGGCCGCGTAAAACTCCGGCGACTCCGGCTCGAGCGATTCCAGGAACTGCTCGGCGCCAAGACCGATCAGGAAACTCATTTGATTCGTGAATCCAGTCACGTCCAGTCCGGCCCGCTGTCCCGCTCTCGCGAGGGCGGTAAAGTCCACATGGGCCGTCATGTCCTGCTCGCCGACCCGGTCGTAGGCATCTTCCGACGTGGTCTGGCTGTAGTAGCAGAGGAACGTGCCGTTCTTGCGCTCCGGTCCGTAGAGGTCCTCGGCGGTGTGGCCGTAGTCGATCGTCAATACCGCCCCGCGGCGCATGACCTGTGCGACCTGTTGCATCCACTGGACTGCGCCGAGATTGATTTCCGTCCGGTACCCATCGGGCAGACTGATGGCGCCTTCGCGTAAATAGGCGGCCAGGTCTTCGGACAGCGGGCGACACACCTCTGTGAAGCGGTCGTCGGACACATCCACGTACAATTCTTGCGGCTGACCATTGATCACCGCGAGGCGATGGACCGGAAATGCGTCGACCAGTTCATTGGAGAAGAAGAGGCCGGTGACACTCTCCGGCGGCAAATCCTCCAGCCGATCCAGCCATGTGACGCGACCCGTTTGGTCAACCCAGGGTCCGACCGCCTGCTGTTGCAGGGCGCGCATCGACGCGCTGCGTTCGATGAGGATGTAGCGGAGGCGTTCTCCAAAGTTCGCGGGCGCGTTCCGGCAGGCGGCGAGAAAATCGCGCGCCAGCAGTCCCTTCCCAGCCCCCATCTCCACCACCGTAAATGGATCCGGATGGCCGAGGTAGGCATCGAGCTGCTGGGCCTGTTTGGCCAGGGCCTGCCCCAGAATGGGATGCACATCGGAACTCGTATAGAAATCACCCGACCACCCGATTCGTTCCTGCGTCGGGTGATCAACGGGTCGCACGTAATAACCGTACTGCGGATGATAGAGGGCAAGCTCCATGAAACGCGCGAACGAAATCGGACCCGTCGCAGCGATTTCAGCTTTGATCGTCGCCAGGAGTTGAGGATGCCCAGTGCTCAAAGTGACACCACCCTTGTCGGTAGTCGACCCCTGTTTTGCGCGCCATCGCAGAAAACAGTTCTTCTACCGGATTCTCTAGGGAAAAGAGTGGGTTAGATTAGCCGCTGGCTCTGCGGCAAGTCAAGGCGAAAAGACCCGATAGGCGCGGCGGCGAGCGCAATCTGGGCGAACTCATCGCCCAACGACCTTCGCCGCAGGGTGCGGGTTGCCATGCTATTCGGCGAGCCCTTCAGTCGAGGTCGAAGTCTTCCGCGCAGTGACGAGGGCAATGGCCAATGGAGGTGGCAAGACGAGGTGGCTGCACAGGGAGGGCTACATCATTCTCTTGAAGATCGTCAGAAGCCGTTGGCAATAGGTGGGATCGGCCGAAAACTCGGCGCCGGTCAGTGGCCTATTCAAGAACTCGTTATACCCGGGCAGCGATCGTACCTCGGGAGAGTTGAGATCACGAAACCCCATAGACCAATTGGGAAATTGTCGCGCCGATATGGTTGTCTGCAAGAGCGTGAGGACTCCGGTATGGCGCTCATCCTGGTGGATTTTTGCATAGAGGTTCAACACCACTTGTTCCTCGCCCTCAAGTGCCTGCATGAAATTTCCATCTTTGTAGAGCAAAAGTCCCGTGATGCCTAACCGGCTGTTGTTGGCATGGCAGAAGGCGAGGAGGTCGGTGAGTTGAGATGGAGAAAACAGTCTCGTAGCGGAACTGGCGTACACGAGGCAAAACATCAGGCCCTCCCCTGCGGCGGTGATGGTGTGGCAGTCGGTCGTCACAAAGAACCCCGCAGCCTGTACCGAGGAGGCCTGCGGAGCTCACAACTACTCTGTGGCCATTCTGGCGTTCAATCAAGGCAATTTAACTTTTCCATCCTGCCGACCGTGACTAGGTGGGAGTCGCTATCCGCTGGTCCGTCTGTTCTTCGGTCTGTGTCCTCCGAAATGAAGGGGCATGGAGTGGAGCGTGTCTGATGAGGCCAATCGGCTGGTGTTCGAGGGATGGTGTGCCCGGTTGTCCCCGCCCTGGCGCTGGTGAGCCAATCCACGATGCGTTGAATCTTGAGAATGGCGTCTGCCCCAGTCCGAGAGGCCGGGCGAGGGAACGGGACGATTCACGTCGGTTCGTGTGCTGACGAACGAGCATGGCTTAGCCGTCGCGTAGGATGTGGAGCACAATGCGTAACGAGCTAGCTTGAGGGGCGGGGGAAGACGGGCGAAGGGTCAGTCTTGAGCGTCGGATGCAAACAGAAGGTGGCGATCTGTTGGCGTGGTTGAGGGCCGGGCGGTCGTAACAAAGCCTTCCGCTGAAGACTCCAGCGCCCTTTATCCAGCGCAAGGGGCTCGCCCAATCCATTTCACTGGTGAGGCGAGATGGCCTGCGTCGCTACGCCCCGTGGCACTTCTTAAATTTTTTCCCGCTTCCGCAGGGGCAGGGATCGTTGCGGCCGGCCTTGTCCGCTTGGCTGTGTACGGTTTGGGTGACCGGTTCATCGCTGCGGTTGAGCACCATGTTTGGCGGCGGTGTCGGCTCGGGAGCCGGCGGTGGCGGTTGCTCGCCGCGGACGGCCTGTACGCGGAACATGCGCTCCAGCACATCGGACTTGATGCGCTCCATCATGGAGGAGAACATATCGAAGCCTTCGCGCTTATACTCGATCAATGGATCTTTTTGCCCATACCCGCGCAGGCCGATACCGTCCCGGAGATGGTCCATGCCAAGCAGGTGATCTTTCCAATGGTGGTCGATCACTTGAAGGAGCAGCATTTTTTCCAGGTACCGCATGAGTTCAGGACTGAGTTCCTGCTCTTTGTGATCGTAGGCCCGCCGCACCTGGGTTTGAATCTCCTCGATCATCGCATCCCGGCCGACATCCTTGAAGTGATCGGCGACGCTGCCCTTGCCCTGGGTGATGTCGAGGGCGAACTGACCCTGCAGAGCTTCCCCGAGACCGTTGTAGTCCCACTCTTCCTGGTATTGATCGGTCGGGCAATAGGTGTCGACAAAGCCGTTGACGAGATCCTTCATCATGTCGTGAATGTCTTGCTGGATGTGTTCGCCGGCCAGCACGGCGTGGCGGTGCTGGTAGATCACTTCCCGCTGCTTATTCATGACATCGTCGTATTCGAGGAGCTGCTTGCGGACTTCGAAGTTGTGCGCCTCAACCTTCTTTTGTGCGTTGGCAATGGCGCGGGTGACCATGCCATGTTCGATGGGCACGCCTTCTTCCATGCCCAGCTTCAGCATCATCTGCGACACGCGCTCAGAGGCGAAGATGCGCATCAAATCGTCTTCGAGGGACAGGTAGAAGCGCGAGGAGCCGGGGTCGCCCTGACGTCCGGCGCGGCCGCGGAGCTGGTTGTCGATGCGGCGGCTTTCGTGGCGTTCCGTGCCGAGGATATGCAGGCCGCCTAATGCCACGACTTCCTGTTTGTCTTTTTCGCACTCGGTTTTGATCTGATCCAGGACCTGCTGCTTCCGTTCCTCCGTGAGCGTCTCGTCTTGGTAGAGCACGCGCTTGAAGAGGAAATCGGCGTTGCCGCCCAGAAGAATGTCGGTGCCGCGGCCGGCCATGTTGGTGGCGATGGTCACGGCGCCCTTGCGCCCGGCCTGCGCGATGATTTCCGCTTCCTTCTCATGGAACTTGGCGTTCAGCACGTTGTGCTTGATGCCGTTGCGTCCCAGATATCCGGCGAGCCGCTCGGACTTTTCGATGGAGATCGTACCGACGAGGACCGGTTGCCCCCGCTCGTGGCATTCCTTGATCTCTTCGACGATGGCCGTGAATTTTTCTTTTTCCGTACGGAAGACGACGTCGGCGTAGTCTTTGCGGATCATGGCCCGGTTGGTCGGGACGACGTTCACGTCCAGGTTGTAAATCTTGGCGAACTCGCCAGCCTCAGTGTCAGCCGTTCCGGTCATGCCTGCCAGCTTCTTGTACATGCGGAAATAGTTCTGGAAGGTGACCGAGGCCAAGGTCTGGTTCTCGTTGGCAATTTTGACGCCTTCTTTGGCTTCGACGGCCTGATGCAGACCATCGCTCCACCGGCGTCCCGGCATCAAACGGCCGGTGAATTCGTCGACAATGATGACTTCGCCGTCTTTGACGACGTAATCCACGTCGCGTTTATAGAGCGCATAGGCCTGCAGCGCTTTCACGACATGGTGCACTAAGTCCATGTGCTGCAAGTCATACAGGTTGTCTACGCCCAGCAGTTTTTCGACGCGGACGTTGCCCTCTTCCGTGAGCGTGGCGGTCTTGGTCTTTTCCTCGATCGTGTAGTCATGCTCCGGCTTGAGCTGCGGGATGATCGAATTGATGCGGTAATACAAGTCGGTGGTCTGATCCGTCGGGCCGGAAATGATCAAGGGTGTGCGCGCTTCGTCGATCAGGATGCTGTCGACTTCGTCCACGATGGCAAAGTGGAGGGGGCGCTGGACGCACTGGCTCAAATCGCTCACGATCAGATTGTCGCGCAGGTAATCGAAGCCGTACTCGTTGTTCGTTCCATAGGTGATGTCCGCGCGATAGGCTTCGTGCCTGGTGCAGGGCCTCAAATGCTGAAGCCGCTTGTCCTCGGCTTCGTATGTCGGGTCGTACCAGAAGGAGGCATCGTGCTGAATGATCCCGACGGAGAGGCCGAGCGCATGATAGAGCTGGGCCATCCAGGCCGCGTCCCGTTTGGCCAGGTAATCGTTGACGGTGACGAGATGGGCGCCTTTGCCTTCCAGAGCATTGAGATAGAGCGGGAGGGTGGCAACCAGAGTTTTCCCCTCACCGGTTTTCATTTCGGCGATCCGGCCCTTGTTCAGAATCATGCCGCCGATGAGCTGTACGTCGAAATGCCGCATGTTGAGGCGGCGACGAGACATTTCACGGCACACCGCGAAGGCTTCGGGCAGAATGTCGTCGAGGGTTTCCCCGTCTTCGAGACGCTTCTTGAATTCCTGGGTTTTATCGGCCAGCGCCTGGTCCGATAACGGCGTGAGGCTCGATTCGAGTCCGTTGATCCGTTCGACGATCGGGCGCAACGTCTTGATCTCACGGTCGTTTTTACTGCCGAAGATGATGTTTAGGACTTGGGTCAGCATGCAGGCGTACCTTTGTTCTCGCGAGCCGGCTTACGGGCGAGGCTCTCCTCCCTGGCGCATGGGCTCGGCGGCGGAGTATACAGGAATCAAAAAGGGAATCCTACCGAAACAGCGACCAAGGTCTCAACCCTCATCCGCAAATGAGAGGGGAACTCTGCACGGTGACGTCGTTGCTTTCGGATGCACTGCTCTCTATAGTGAGGCCCATTACTTCGTCGACTCTCTCGCCGAAGTCACCCACGGATTCCATTGCGGATCGTGATGCGGCAAGGGCCCAGCTGTTCGCGTCATCTCCTCACGAGCGTCCTGCTCGGTTGTCTGTTCGCGTGCGTCCCCACTCCTCCAGAAGCATGGTCCGCGTCAGCTCCTTCGCCCGATGCAGCCCGCCGGAGTTATGAGCGGGGCGTGGCGCTGTTTCGCGAAGGCAATGCAGACGGCGCCATTGATGCGCTCAAAAAAGCCTTGGCGCAAAACCCCCGGCTCGCGGAGGCCTACCATGTTCTGGGACTGGTCTATTTCCAGAGCAAGCGCAATCCCGACGACGCGATCCAGGCCTACAAGCAGTCCCTCAAATATGGTCCGCCCTCGGCGGAAATTTTGAACGATCTCGCCGACGTGTATCTCGCGCAAGGGCGAGGGGATGAAGCGGAGCAGGTGTTGCGCCAGGTGCTGGATATTGTGCCGGGTAACGAAGAGGCGCATTTGGACTTGGCCCGACTCTATGAAGAACGGCACGACCGCCCGAACGCGGTGAAGATGTATCAGGCCCTCCTCCGCGTGCGGCCTGATCACGCCGAAGCCCTGTATCATCTGGCAAGTCTCTATGAGAGTCAGGGCGATCTCCGGCTGGCACGTGAGCAGTTGTCCCGCCTGACGCAGGCCAATCCCCGGTATGCGGACGCCTGGTATCTACTCGGGCGTCTGGCCGAACGGGGCAACGACTTGAATGCCGCGGCTGCGGCGTTGAAAGAAGCCATCGCGGTCAAGGCCGATCTGGTCGACGCCCATTATAATCTGGCGTTCGTCTATCGAAGCCAAGGGCTCCTCGCGGAGGCCGAGCGGGAGTTTTTGGAGGTGGTCCGGTATCGCCCGGAATATGCCGAAGCTCACTTGAACCTCGGGATGGTCTACACCAGTCTGAATCGGTTGGAAGAAGCCGAGCGGGAGTATGAGCGGGCCGTGACCCTGAAGCCGAACTCAGCCGAAGCCCACTACAACCTCGGGGTGTTTTACGAACTGCATCGCAAAGATATGGGGCGAGCCTTGGCGCAATATCGCCGGTATCGAGACCTTGGCGGGCGAGATGAACGGGTCGAACGCATCATTGGGTCCGGAGGGCCCTAACCGCGAAATCCTGCGTTGACGCTCCCGCGATGAGTTTGTTAGCATGCCGCCCAGGTTTTGGTCTTTGTCATATGCGAAGTTCCCGTTTCAAAGGCATTGTGTGGATTGTCGCTCTCGCCGTCCTTGCGTTATTGGCGGTGACGACGGGCAATGCCGTCGCGCACGAACTCCAGCATGCGGCGCATCACGATGCCGGCATGCATGGGTCAGGCATCTGTGCCTGGATGTGCGCCACCGCCGGCGTCCACGTCGCGACTCCCGTTCATGCGGCCCATCTGTTTGCCTTCTCCCGCGACCTTGCGGTCCATTCTGACAGCCTGCTGTCTTCCCAACCCCGTTCGCTCAGTCATTCGCGCGCACCGCCCGTCATCGCCTAACCGACGTTCCTATTGTCCCAACGCTGATTCCGCAGCGGATTGTTGTGGAGTCGAAGTCAGCAGTCAGGCGAGGTGTCTCGCATGCTGTGGGTGCAATCCTTCTTGAAATTATCGAGAGGCGAGGGGAGCGATGCGTCGGGCATGGTTCTTCCTAATCACGGACTCGGCCTATCAGCCGTGAACGTCACAGTCGACACGAGGCGAGGCCATTTCCTGTTTCAGAGCGTGAAGGAGTAATGGAGATGCAGGTCAATCAATGGATGGTTCGGATGGCGGTCTGCGGGCTCGCGGGGATGGCGTTGATGGTGTCGACGTCCATCGCCTCGGCCGCCGACGCGAAGGCCGACAAGACGTTTACCCTGGCGGTGACCGATACCCAGGGGGTCGAGACCGAATTGAAGAACGGAATTTTCTATTGGGAAGAAAAAATGAGCGAGACCTCGTTCGTCCCGCATGAATTGCGGCATTTGCCGTCCAAGCGCGGCACGGCGACGGTCAACATCAAGTTTGACCAGATCAAGCAGATCGACCTGAAGCCCGGAGCGGACAAGAGTGCTCCGGCCATGACCGTGACGTTGGCTAACGGCAAGAACGGAGAGTTCACGCCGGCCGTCAGCGGCAGCTTCAAAGGCGAATCCGATTTCGGGCAAGTGGAAGTCCCAATCGGTTCTGTATCCAAGGTCGTCTTTAAGTAGAGACGGGGCGCATTCTGTCGAAGGGGGCCATTCCCATGGAGAACGTATTCGTGGCGCAGTCGGGGGAGTCCAAGCAGGCCGTGACCGGCTGGGGGGCCTCGCTGTTCCTGCATGCCTGTCTGGCCCTCGTGGCCTTTGGCCTCCTGCCGAAGATGGCCGTCATAGTGGAGAAGGAGCCGTTTAAGTGGGATGTTGCCCTCGTCGAACCCCCACGTGAGGTTGCGCGTCTGGAGGAGCCGGCTCCGACTCCGGTTCCACACGTCCAGCCCCCTCCTACTCCGACTCCGGTGAAGCCTCGACCGCAACCGGTTCGCGCCGTGGAGCCACCTCCTCCCCAGCCGGTGGAACGGCCGGTGGAAACCAGGGTGATTCCGCAGGCGGTTCAACGAGACACGCAGCCGGTTGTCGAAACGGTCCGCCCGCAGGAACAGATCCAGCCGAAGCAGGAGGTCGTCCAAGTACAGGCGAAGCCTGTTGAGCCGCAGGAGATTCATAAAACGGAGCCGGTGGTGCAGGCCACGGCGCCGGCTGAAGTGCAGCGGGAAGTGGCCTCGGTGGTGGAACAGCCGGTCATGGAGGCCGCTCCCGCCACGGCCCAGACCTATCAGGCGCAGTCGGTGGTCAGTGCACCGGCGGTTGTGGAAACGGTGCCTGAACCTGTGATGACCGCCAGTGCACCGGTGGTGCACAGTGCTCCCGTCGTTGAAGCGGTCGAGGCGCCTCCGGCCCCTACGCATTCCGCGCCTGCTGCCGAGCCGGTGGCCGCGGTTGCCAGTGAGCCCCCCTCTGCGCCCCCGGCTCCGGTCGAGGCGGTCGTGGTGCCAACGACGCCGCTGGCGGCCGTGTCTGAGCCTGATCCGGCGACCTTGCGGGAACATCAGGTGGTCGCGCAGGCCGCGGTTGCCAGGCCTGCCGCCAAGGCTGATTACGGGTGGTTAGCCGAATCGCTGCATCGCCGTATCATCGAGTTGAGACATTACCCCAGCACGGCGCGTCTCAACGGCTGGGAGGGCAAAGTGGTCCTCAAGGTCTCCATCCGAAACGACGGCCAACTCAAAGATGTCGAAGTGGTGAAAAGTTCAGGGCACGAAGCCTTGGACCAAGCAGCAATGGAAGCGGTGCGGCGAGCCTGCCCGTTGCACATGAAACATGAACTGACGGCGCCAATGGTGGTCCTGCATCTGCCGGTCAGTTACAGCCTGAACCGGTAAGGCGGGTTCGGAAAACTGACCAAGATGAGGCAAGTACGGGGTGGTCGGAGATCAATGAACATGGCGCAAGGCCTGATGAGACAACTGATGGTGACGGCGCTGTTCCTCTCGACATTGGTGGGCTCGGCATTGGCCATGGGCTCACGGCCTCCGGCCGCCGGCATGCCTGCCGTCGGGTTTACGTTGACGGATCTCCAGGGCAAGGCGCATAGCCTTGAGCAATATCGAGGGAAAATCGTCCTGGTCAATTTCTGGGCGACGTGGTGCAAGCCCTGCACCTCTGAGATGCCGGCGATGCAGACGGTGTATGACCAGCTACGCGACAAAGACTTTGTGGTGCTGGCCGTGAATGAGCTGGAGGATGAGGCCAAGGTGCGCGAGCACATTCAACAATACAAACATACCTTCCCGGTGCTGCTCGACCGCGAGAATCAGGTGGCCAACCAGTATGGGGTGTTCGGCTTGCCGGTGAGCGTGTTCATCGACCAGCAGGGCGTGGTGCAGGAGTACATTAAGGGCGGGTTGCTGACGGAAGGCAAAATCCAAGAGATCGTCAGCCGGATTCAGCATGCCGCGCCGATCAAGGCGGCCTCGCTGCGATAAACATGATGCTGACACGATTGCGACAGACCGCGATGCCGCTCCTGCTGGCCTGCCTGTTCCTGGCCTTGCAGGGGGTCGTGTACCCACACATGCTGGAACACGGATCGCAACATGCCCATCACGATTCCGGTGTGCACGGGACCGTGGTCTGTTCCTGGATGTGTGCGGCCGGACAAGATCTCGGACCTGCGCCGGAGTTGGTCCCCGCGTCCATCTCCGTCATCGCCATGGCCGATGACACCCTATTCGATTCCATATCGATCGAACCCCGCGCCCTGTGGACATCACGGGGCCCTCCCGATTTTCATCGATCCTGAACCCTGTCCCTGGTTCATCGACTTCATGAAACAAGTGTGGTGTCTCCGCCGGAGGTGTCTTCCGGCATCAGGCGCCGCCCGTACCATCATTGGTGAGTGGAGAAAGGATTGCGCGTGATGTGGGCTCCCGGTAGAAGTCTGTTGGCATCTGTGTTCGGCATGGTCACGGTGGCGGTTGGCAGTCTAGCCTCCTTGCCCTCATCCCACGCGTCTTGCGGCGCAGTCTCGTGTTTTGTCGTGATCGGGTCTCAGCAACAGGTCCCGCAAACCGGGATGCTGACCGTCAACGGAATCTACAACTTTACGCCGATGCGGGTTTTAGGCGGCACGTCCGGGATCATTCCCGGCGTGGATCAAGCCAACCGCCAGATGATCCTCGATCACCATCAAGAGACGCGCACGATCACGCAGCAGGCCACCTTGGATGTGAATTACGGGATCAGCGAGCGATTTGGCCTGCAGATCACGGTCCCGTATCTCTGGCGGACGCATCAACATATCGACGGGATCGGCGAAGACGGTCTCAATGGTGAAGGGGCGGCGACGAAGTTTTCGACGAACGGGATCGGCGATATTCGCGTGGGGCTGAAGTACAACGTGCTGCCCACTCTGCGAAGCATGGTCGTGTTTGGGTTCGGCGTGTATCTGCCGACCGGCGCGACGGGCGCCCATGACAATGCGGGAACCCGCATGGAGTCGCCAGCTCAGCTGGGACGCGGACAGGTCGGGATCAATCCGACGATCTATCAGTCCTACGAACTCATCCCGCACCGGGTGAACCAATTTTTTTCAGCCAGCTACCGGCACACGCTTCGGAACAATGACGGCTATCAGTTCGGCGACGAATATATGCTGAATGCCGGATTGAATGTGGTGACCACTCCCTGGCTTGTGCTGACCGGACAGGTCAATTACCGGTATCTCGTGCACGACAACTTTAGCTCCTCTCTCCTCCGATCAGCGACACCGGCGGATGCACCGGACTTTCCTGGCGAGCCCGTCCTGGTCGATCCCAACATCCGCAGCCGTGCCGTTCCAACGACCGGTTCCACCTACCATGCATTTTCACCGGGTTTTCAGATCGATCTGGGTCAGTTGGTACAGTCCAGTGTGACCAACATGACGTCCGTGTATTTTTATGCGCAGATTCCATTTGCACGGGATGCGAACAACAGTTTGGCGCAAGGAACCAGCTTTGTCTTCGGGTTGACGAAGTCGTTCCAGATGATTTCTGCGGGGAGCTAGGGGGCAAGACTATGCATCGAAGCCATCGGCTGAATTCAATAGGAGTTCGGGCTTTCGCGACCGCCATCTTGCTGTGCGGGATGACGAGCGAGCAGGGATGGGCGGACCCGCAGGCGGATATCCAGCTCGGCGCTAAGGTCATCACCGAACACAAGGTGAAAAGCCTGGTGGGGCCGTCGGTGCAGATCGACAATGCCGGGGCCCTGTCGCTGGCCTGGATGGAGGAAGACAAGGACGTGCGGTCGGTGATGTATGCGCGCAGTAGCGAGCCGGGCGGGCCGATGGGTGCGCCGGTACGCATTAACCGTCCGGAAGACGTGCCCTATTGGAGGCAGGAAGCGCCGGCTCTTGTGGTGCAGGGCGACGACGTGTTTGTCACGTGGGGGCTGGCCCATCCGAAAGCCACCCCGCAACAACCGTTTGCGACAGAGTTGCGCCTTAGCCGTTCCACGGATGGAGGCAGGAGCTTCCAGCCGTCGATCGTGGTCAATGACGACCCGGGGGTCATCCAGCACACGTTCGACGCCCTTCATCGCGATGCGGAGGGACGGTTGCATCTGTCTTGGATCGATGGGCGCGAAGGCAAAAAAGATCCCGGCACCTACGTCGCGCGGTCGTTGGATCAAGGGCAGACTGTGACGAGCAATCGCAAAGTAGACGAAGGTACCTGTGTCTGTTGCCGCACCGCCGTCACCAGCGGTCCGGACGGGACCGTCTACGTGGCCTGGCGGAAAATTTTCGAGGGGAATGTGCGAGAGACCGTGGTGGCGCGATCGATCGATCACGGCGAGACGTTTGAGGCGTCGGTGATCGTCGGTCATGACAAATGGGTGTTTCCGGCCTGTCCGCACCGGCCGGCGTCCATGGGCGTGGACCGGCAAGGACGGTTGTACGTTGTCTGGTACACGGAAGGAACTGACGAGATTCCCGCGGTCTACCTCGCGTATTCCGATGATCGAGGCCTGACCTTTTCACCGAAGCGGCAGTTGAATGTGTCCAAGAACACATTCCCTGACCATCCGCAGATTGCCGTCGATCCGGAAGGACGGGTCGTGGTGATCTGGGAGGAGCAGGGACCGGTGAAGCGGGACGTGGTCATGAGTGCCTCGACCGATCGAGGGGCCACGTTCACGACCCCGTACAAGTTGAATGAACGAAAAAGTCAGACGCCGGTGGTTGCGGTCAATCGGCAGGGTGTTTTTGCCATGGCCTGGATGGAGCATGGCATGCCCGGCCATAAAATTGTGACGCAGACAGTACGGCTCTCATCCACCACCGTCGCGGCCGAACCGGCGCGATAAATCGGTGTGAGTGGTGACGATGCGACGTGACACGATGTGCGGCCTGCTGTTGTCCCTGGCCTTCTGGCTTGCGGTAGGTTCTGCGTCGGCGGAGGATCCCCTGGCGGCATTGAAAATTGGGCGAGTCGAGACCGGTACCCAGGCAGCGCCCTTTGCGCTGAATGCCTTGGATGGATCGCGGGTTCAGCTGGCTGACTTGAAGGGAAAAGTCGTTGTGATCAATTTCTGGGCCACCTGGTGCGGCCCCTGTAAAGACGAGATGCCGGCGCTCGGGCGCCTGCGTCAGCAGCTGGATCCGAACCGGTTTGTCCTGTTGACGGTGACGACTGATTTGCAGCGAGAAGGTATCAGGCAATTCCTCGCCTCTCTTCGGGTGCAGGTGCCGGTGCTCTTTGACGAGGATCATGACGTGTCCCAGAGTTATCTCGTGCGTGCGCTTCCGACGACGGTGTTCATCGACCAACAGGGAATGTTGATCGGGCGCGCAGTCGGTCCGCGTGACTGGGATGCGCCCAATGCCGTGCGTGCCGTGCAGAGTTTGATGCCATGATGCAGAGACCGACACCGTTTTCCGGCTGTGCAGCAGCGTTGGCAGGACTCTACCTGGTCCTGGCGCTGTTTTCTGTTGCCTGTGTCGTTGACCATGCTGAAGCACAACCGGCCGCCCATCACCATGGCGGAACCGTTTCGCATTCCGGTTTTTGTGCGTGGGCCTGTCAGGCCAATCCGACCTCGGATGCCGGACCTGCGGCCCTGCTGCTTCAACCCGTTCTTATGGCCGCGCTCTGTGTGGATCGCGACCATGGCGTCATCGAGAGCGGCGCTGCGTACCACGCTGCCTCTCGCGCGCCGCCTTCGTACTCGTAATCTCCTCATACATCGCTAGATCGGCTAGCTTTTCTTCTCGTCCGCGCAGACAGAGGCGGGAAGGGTTTCACTGTACTGTCGTGTGCACCGTTGTGCCGGAAGGATTCGTATGTGGGCCCGTCTTCACTCATTTGGATGTCATGTGATCGTATGTTGTGCAGTAGGAGCAGTGATGGCCATGTCCCCGGCTGTCTCCGTGGGGCAGGAGTCCGGGGTCGACAAAAGTGTGCGGGAACGCGATCTGCGCGACCAGCTCCAGAACATTCTCCGTGAATTGGAAGAGTTGCAGCAGCAACCGGCTGCCCCAGGCGCCAGCGCTCCGACTCCATCCCCTGTTGCCAAGGAATTGCCGGAGACGAAGGCATCGGAGCCGATTCCCCAGTACGAGCTGTCCGATGTGAGCATCGTGAGCGACCGGGTGCAGCGCCGACCCGAGGGGTTGTCCCTGTCATCCACCGAACAGTCGGAGACCGAGTCTCAACCCACCAGGACGATGAAGGAATCAATGGAGTCCCTGCCGGGTGTGGTGTTGCGACAGGCGAATGGCCCGCGCGACTTCAGCATGATGATTCGCGGCCAGGGCGCCAAAACCACGTTCGCCGTCCGTGATATCAAAATGTACGAAGACGGGTTTATCCAAACCCAATCCGACGGGTTGTCGCGGTTGGATATTCACGACCCCTGGTTCATGCGCAGCGTGGAAGTCACGCGAGGCGCGTCGTCGTCGCTGTACGACAACTATGCGCTCGGAGGCATGGTGCATTTCCGGACGCGTCGCGGCAGCGACATCAACGGCGTGGAGACGTTCCTGAGTGGAGGCTCGTTCGGGTACCACAAGGAAGGCATTGCGGTGGGGCAACAGTTCGAGAATCTTGATGCCTCCCTGTTCATCAGCAACGTCGGGGAAGACGGGTTCATCAGGAACAGCAACTACACCACACAAACCATCAACCTCAATCTGCGCTTCAAAATCGACGACAAGCAGAACTTCTACTTCAAAGCGATTACGAATTGGCTGGATGCGCGTGTGCCGACCCGGTTGACCCAAGCACAGTTCAATGCCGACCATCGGCAGGCGGGCGGGACGAACGTCGTCTGTAACGCCACTACCTGTAGTGACGCAGAACGACTCGCGCAGCGGCGATTGGACCGTCGGACCATCATCGGCGGTATCTACGAGCGTCAGATCAATGCCAATACGGTGCTGACGCTCGAGGCCGATTACGACGTGAAGGACATCAATCAGACCTTCTCTCAGATTAGCGACAATGTGAATCCGAACTACAAGCACTATGCCGATTTGCGGCACGACGGGCGGCTTTTTGACATGCCGTTGCGGAGTTATGTCGGGTTCTTTCTGAGCAATATGGAGCAGGAGGCGCAGACCTTCCAGAATCTTGCCGACGGTTTCGGCACGCGCGGGGCGCTCCTCCAAAATTCGCGGGGAACGATCCGCAATGTCGGAGGGCGAATCCGAGAGGAACTGGAGTTTATTCCGAAGATGACCCTTGCCGCCGGATTGGGATTCGAGCAATCGCAGCTGAGCGTGCAGTCGATCGGGTATACGGGCGGAGCGGTGAGTAGCCGGGCCGGGGCCGACCGCAGCTACACGAACTGGGCGCCGGAAATGTCGGTCACGTGGAAACCGACGGACGCGCAGCGGCATTGGGTTCGGGCATCGACCGGATACGGAATACCAGGATTCGGCAATCTGCTTCGCGATCCGGTGACCGGACAACCGGGCACCAACTTTGATCTGAAGCCGCAAAAGAATCTCAACTTTGAAATCGGCACGGAATCCAAGCTGACGAAGACCTTGACGGTCCAACTCGTCGGCTTCTGGACCTTCTTTAAAGACGAGATCATCACGCAGGCGGTGTCGGGAACGAATACGGCCTCGGTGAATGCCGACTCGTCGCAATATCGAGGCATCGAGGCGTTCTATGATTGGCGCCCGATGGAAGGCTTGCGCCTGTCCGGTGCCTACACCCATGTCGATGCCAAATACGTCAATTTCGCCGATCGCCTGAACACCGCCGCCGGATTCCTGGTGCGCGACGGCAACAAAGTTCCCAATGTGCCGACCGACGTCTTGAATACCAAGGTGGCCTATGACCATGCGGCGACCGGGTGGGGAGCCTGGGTCGAGGGGAGCTACTACAACAGCTACTTCCTGAACAACAGCAACACGTTCGGGATCCCGTCATACATGATTGCCAACGTCAATGTGCACAAGAACTTCGATCTCAAGAATAGCTGGTTCCGGTTCGCCAAGTTCTATGTGGAAGTGGACAACATTGCCGACAAAAAGTACGCCGCCTCTGGGCAGGTGATCGGTGGAGAAACCGCCGGGGCTGCCGCCGGGCAACAGGCGTTCTTTGCCGGCTATGGTCGCGCAATTTACGGCGGCGTGACGTTTGGGTTGTTTTAACCACGTGAGGCGGGCGGCCCCGGATCCGGACGCCGCCCGCACAGCCTTACACCAGGAGGGTGCCATGCATAAGCAACTGTTGCGTGTCGGAGAAGCAGCGGATGTGTTGGCCGTGAGCCGGTGGACGATTTATCGCTGGGTGGAAGATGGTCGATTGGAAGGCACCAAGATCGGCCGAGGCAGCCTGCGCGTCTTTCGCGCATCGCTGGATCGGCTGGTGCAAAGCAACAAGACGCACGAAATGAATCTCAGCCTATGACGCCTGGCAGAACGGGGCCGCGAAGGACCGTCGGAGGATTCGCGGCCCTCAGCCAGCGCGGACTCAGCATGATGTGCTGCGTGCTCGCCTCGGTGCTGCTTGCTCTCGTGTCCGGGTGCGCGGGCGGAACAGCGACTCCCGCTGCGCCGTCGGCTAAGCCGTATGCCTTCGTCAATGGCCAGTGGTTCGACGGCGAAGGGTTTCGGCCTGATACCTGGTACTCGGTTCAGGGACGCCTCACACGACAGGCTCCGCCAGCACCGGTTCAGACAGTGGATCTTGCTGGACTCTACATCGTTCCGCCGTTTGGAGAAGCGCACAACCACAACGTTGAAGGACCGTGGAATGTGCAGGCGGTGGCGCAGCGCTACCTGCAGGACGGCGTGTTTTATGTGAAGAATCCGAACGACGTGCGCGACTTCGCCCTGCAGATCCGGCACGCCGTCAACGTGCCGGCGAGCATCGACGCGACGTTTGCGCATGCCGGGCTCACGGGACGTGGCGGACATCCCGTGGCGTTGTATGAGGACGTATTGCGAATCGGGCGGTATGAACCGGTGGTGGGGCCGATCGAACGCGGGTGGTTCGAAAACCGGTCGTACGTGGTGGTTGAGACGGAGGCCGAGGTGGAGGCCAAGTGGCCGGTGATCCTGAGCGGTCGTCCGGATTTTCTCAAAGTCTACTTGGTGCATTCCGAGGACGATGGGGCAGGGACAGCGCTTCAGGCCGGGCATCACAGGCTGGGGCTGCATCCTGCATTGGTGCCGGGCATTGTGGCCCGGGCGCATGCGGCCGGGCTTCAGGTGACGGCACACGTGGAAACGGCGGCAGATTTTCGTCACGCGGTACGCGCCGGGGTCGATGAGTTGGCGCATGTGCCGGGTTGGTTGATTCAGGGGTCGGAGGATGCGGAGCACGCGCGATTAACGGAGGAGGACGCGCGCTTGGCTGCGGATCACAACGTTCGAGTGGTCACCACAACGGTGGCGGGACAGTCCATGCCGTCCATCGGCGGGCATCACCCGCATGGTTCTCATGCGGGACATGGCCCCGGGCCGGAGATGAAGCACAATGCGTCGCCCGCCGATCCCGCTTCTCATGTGCTGCGGGACAACCTTGAGTTGCTGCAGCGGGCAGGGGTACCACTCGTGATCGGCAGTGACCATGCAGAGACGTCGCTCGCCGAGGTGTTGCATCTCCGTACGTTGCACCTGTTCGACAATCGCGCGTTGCTCAAGATGTGGTGTGAGGCGACGCCGGCCGCCATTTTTCCCGAACGACGTATCGGAAAGTTTGCCGAAGGCTATGAGGCGAGTTTTCTCGCTCTGGCAGGGAATCCCCTGGAGGATTTCGAGCAGGTGCGGGCGATTCGCAAACGGGTCAAGCAGGGCGTGTCGCTCGACGGCGCCTTGATACAGGACGCTGCTTGGTCTGCAGCGGGTCAACAGGGTCAGTAGTACGCGGTGCGCTCAACCGGCATCGCGTCATTATTCATGGTCATACGTGGTCTGGGCAGATCGGAAGCGAGGGAATGAAGTGCAGTGATCGTGTCGGCATCGTGGGCATTGGACTCTTGGCAGTGGTTCTATCGGGCACTATGCAGCCGCGTGCCGTGTTCGCGGCTCAAGAGGCGCAGGAACAGGACGCGCCGGTGATCGCGGTCGACCCGGTGGAAGTGAACGGGAAACGCATCGAGAACGTCGAAGATGTCAAAAAGGAATTCGCGCGTCGACCCGGCAGCAACATTCTCATTGAGGAGAAACAGATTACGGAGTCCCGTGCGTTAAATCTACAGGACGTTCTGCAATTCGCGCCGGGTGTACGGTTTCAATCGCGGTTCGGGGCCGACGAAGGGCAGTTTCAAATTCGCGGCACATCGTTGCGCAATAATTTCCACCATCGCGGGATCAATATTCTGATCAACGGGATTTTCTTCGGCGACGCCGACGGATTTTCTGACTTTGAGTCGATTGATCTGCTGGCCTACGAGCGGATCGAAGTCTACAAGGGCGCGAATGCCCTGCGGTATGGCGCCAATAGCATCGGCGGCGCCATCAACTTCGTGCCGCGTACCGGCTACAGCGCCTCGACCTTGCAGATGCGTATGCTGGGCGGCAGTTTCGGCATGGTGAGTGGCCAGGTGTCCAGCGGCAAGGTGCTGCAGCCGTTTCAGGTGGGCAGCATGAGTGCCACGATGGACTATTACATCAGCGTGTCCGGCAATCGTCAGGACGGGTTCCAGGATAATAGCCAGCAGGCCCGTGAACGCATTAACGCCAACATCGGCCTTCAACTCGGCAACCATCAGGAAATCCGCGCCTACTTTCTCCAGGCCAATGTCGCGGAGCGGATTCCCGGTTCACTCACCAACCAGCAGCTGTTTTCCAATCGGCAGCAAACCGGAGGGCAGAGCCCTGCCGGGGCGCCGCCCTTCTTCGCCTGCGTGTCGAGCAACCAGGCGTGTAACTGGGGCCGGTACTACACGCTGCAGCGGATCGGCATCGCGTACCATAATGAGTTCGCACCGAATCAGTTTTTCGAGATCATTCCGTACTTCTCGAATCAATTCGTCGACCATCCGATCTTCCAAACGATTCGACAAGAGAACAACAACGTCGGCGGTGAGTTCCGATACGTGAACTCCAATCCACTGTTTGGAAGGAATAACTCCTTCGTCGCCGGGTTCCAGCCGCGCTATGGGAATCAGCGTCAGCAGCGGTTCGTCAACATCAACGGCAACATCGGGGCTATGACGCAGAACTACACGGCGAAGACCACGTACTTCGGCGCCTATGCCGAAGATGCGTTCGATGCCACGAAGGATTTCACGATCGTGATCGGCGGCCGGTGGGACTACACGGGACGCGAGGCCACAGTCGACAATTTTGGGCCGGCAGGCAATCCGTTCAACCCCAATACCCCCTCCACGCCCAGCGGCACGCAAAAGCCCCTGCAACATTTCGGGGCGATCAGTCCGAAGGTGGGGTTCGTGTATCGCACGACGCCGACTTCGCAACTGTACTTCAACGCCAGCCGGTCGTATGAAGCACCGCTCAACGTCGAATTGCTCTCGGCGATCAACGCCAACGGCTCCGCGAACACCGGATTCTTGAATCTGGATGCGCAACGTGCCTGGCAGTTGGAGTTGGGACATCGGGGTACGTCGGCGGATAAGCGCTATAGCTGGGATGTGACGGTCTACAACCTCGAAATGCAGAAGGAAATTCTCGCCTCCAACATCAACAACACCGGCACCTTCCAGAATGCCAACGGGACGCGGCACACCGGCGTGGAAGCGGGTGGGGGCATGGTGCTGAAGAAAGGCCTCTTCGCGCAGGGCGGAGCTGGGAAGGAAGACAGCTTGCAGACGCGCGTGGCCTACACCTGGTCGCGATTCAAGTTCACCGACGATGTGCGGGGCGGAGGGATCGGCGGTCCCAATGTCTTGATCGCCAAGGACGGCAACACGGTGGCGGGTGCGCCGGAACACAGCCTCAACGTGGAAGCGCGGTACGATCACCCGTCCGGTTGGTGGATCGCGCCGAACGTCGAATGGTCGTTGTCTGGCTTCTATACGGACTACAACAACACGATCAAGAATCCCTCCTACGCGCTGATCAATCTGCGATCGGGCTGGAGCATCGACGAGCACTGGACCCTGTTCGCCGAGGGACGAAACCTCACGAACAAGACCTATGCCGGAGCGGTGGTGGTCAACGATTCACTGAACCGCTTCGCCAACCCGGGTTTCGGGATCAGTGCCTTCGGAGGTGTGGAATATAAGTTCTAGTGCGGCGTGCCTGTGCCGGTGCGGGGCTCATCGTGAGGTGAGCTTCGCATCGAGGCTGGCGCGAGACCGGCCTCACGGCACAGGCGATCCTTCGCGCCCTCCATGTGCGTAAAAAACGGGATAGACGACCGTCACGCGAACATGTGATAACTGAATCCGTCGGGTATCTCCCGGCTGGGCATGTCCTGGTAATTGTAGGGATAGACCGTGCCGGCCATCTACGGACTTGTCACTGTTCTGCTGCTTGTGTGGAGCCTAGCGCCGGCCTACGCCGAGTCCGGCTCTGCTCCGCCACCCACCGCGGCGTTTGCCTCGCTGCCACGCATCGAATCTATTCAACTGTCTCCTTCCGGCCGGCATCTGGCCGTGCTCCGGAACCATGAAGGACAGACATTCCTCGATACCCAGACCGTCACGGGGCAAGACGTGCATCGTGTCGTCTCGACGGACAATCGCGAATACATCATTACTTGGTTTCGCTGGGTGAACGATGAGCGGCTGCTGGTGAGTGTCCGCTACGCCGCCACACGTGACGCGATCGACTCCCTCGAAACTCGATTGTTGGCCGTGAATCGTGATGGCACAGAGCAGACGCCCAATTTATTCAAGCAGAGTCCCTTTCCGTCTATTTTCGGGAAAAAGCATTTCCCTCAATTCCAGGATCGGCTGGTCGGCACGATTCCCGGTGATCCGAGGCATGTGTTACTCGCGCTCGATCTGGAAAACCCCAACGCTCCGGATGTGTACAAGGTCGACGTGTATTCCGGCGACCGACAGCTCATTCAGGCGAATCCCAGCTCGCAGCCGGACCCCAGAGTGATTCTGCATTGGATTGCCGATCGGGCGGGGACGGTGCGTGCCGGGGTGGGCCAATTCCAGACCGCGGTCCACGCGATCGTCAGACAGCCGGAGTCCAGTCTGTGGCGCGACTTGGCGGAGTATGACGTAGCCAAAGAAACCGGATTGGTGCCCCTGGCCTTCGATGCCGACCCTGCCTGGTTGTATGTGAGGGATCAACATCGGGGGAAGGCGGCGATTTTTAAGCTCAACGTCGTGGACCGCACGGCAGACCGGATCCTCGTGGTCGCTGATCCGAAGTTTGATCTGAACGGTGAATTGGTGTATGCGCCGGGGCGCAAGAAGGTGGTCGGCGTCCGGTACAGCGCGACGGATGAGCGCGTACTCTTCTGGGACTATGATGCGCAGCGCTTGCAGGCGCGTATCGATCGGGCGATTCCCGGAACAACAAATGTCATCCACAGCAGCAGCGAAGACGGGCGATTGCATGTCGTCAAGTCGAGCGGCGCGGCGCATCCCCCGCGCTGGTCGATCTTCGACGAGCACGACGGGCGCATGGTGTTGCTCGGCAAGTCGTATCCTGATCTGGAGTGGGCTGGGCTGGCTTCTCCCAGCACGACCTATGTGACGGCGCGTGATGGCAAGGAGCTGCAAGTCTTTCTGACCGTTCCCAAGGATCGGGACCCGCGCCACCTTCCGATGATCGTGTTTCCCCACGGAGGGCCTGCCGCCCGAATACCCGGTGGATTCAACTATTGGACGCAGTGGTTCGTCAGCCGAGGCTGGGCCGTGCTGGAGCCGCGATTTCGCGGCACCGAGGGCTACGGGGATGAGTTTCTCCAAGCCGGTTTTCAGCGCTGGGGACTAGAGATGCAGGACGATCTCACCGACGCGGTGCAGTATGCGATCCGCTCCGGCCTTGCCAATGCGAACCGGATTTGCATTGTGGGCGCTGGCTACGGAGGATACGCCGCCTTGATGGGGGCTGTGAACACGCCGGATCTCTACCGCTGCGCCGTCAGTCTGGGCGGGGTGACAGATTTGCGAGAACTGGTGTCGGACAGTCGCTGGTATCTGAATCAGAAACCTATGATGGAAATGCGGGTCGGCTCCTGGTGGAACGATCGGGAGCGGCTTCGGGACACATCCCCCGTCGCTCATGCGAGCGAGATTCGGACTCCGCTGCTGTTGCTACATGGCCTCATGGATCGCTCCGTGCCCATGTCGCACGGCCGCGCCCTAGCCGAGGCGTTGAAATCAGCGAATGTCATGACCTATCGCTATGTAGAACTTCCCCTCGCCGATCAGACGCTGAGTCGCGAACCAGACAGGATTCACGTCTTCAAGGAACTCGAACAGTTCCTCACTACGTACCTCGACTGAATCGTTCATACCGTAGCATCCACAGGCACCCATCGGTAGACAGGTCCTGAGCGGACCATTACACTCCCGGCCTGTCATGAAGAGCGTTGGGGGAGTAAAAAGTCGGTCCTCGTTCTGGACGGGACTGATCCTGGTTGTCTATCTGGTCGTCCTGGTCGCCTCGTCGACCTGTACAGCGTCAGCGCTGTTCTACCTATCGAGCCCCCTCCACCATTCTCATAGCATGACACACGCTTCATTGTGTCACCTGGCCTGTCAGGGACAGGCCGGTGCCGGTATTATTCCTGCCGTACCGGCTGATGTCTTCTTTGTCTGGACTCCGGTCGGGGTGCAATCCGCCGGAGAATCTCGTTCCTGCTGCGATTCCCGACTGTATCCGTCACGCGCCCCTCCCTCCTCGCTCGCCGCATAGGGTCATATACCAACGTTGCCCCTAGATCGGTCGGGCTAAGCCCTTCCCGCGGGCTCATCCGTGTCATGAGCGGACAGCGGAGAACATCGTCATGTCGTTACGTCGGACTATTGTCGCAGGGTTAGGACTCGTCTCCCTATCGTTAGCAGCGGGGATTGGGATTGTCGCGGCCGAGGAACCATTTCCCCCCTATCAGGAACAGGAATTGGAGGAGCGCGAGCGCGTGCTCACACAGAAGCTCAAAGGCGTGCTCGATGAACTGGAGGAGGTGAAGGAGCGTCGACGAGTGACGGGAAGGCAAGAGCCGACGACCAGTCCACTTGTCGAGCAGACGGTGCCGGTGCCGTCCGGCGGCGTACCGGAGATGGCCTTAACCGATATCCACATCATCAGCGAGCGGGTGGAGCGAAGGCCGGAGGGCATCACGGAGTCTTCCACCCCGCGGAGCGAACATGAGTCGCAACCGACCAGGCATTTGCGGGAATCGTTGGAGTCTCTGCCGGGGATCGTGACGAGGCAGGGATTCGGAGGGCGGGAGGTGAATATCTCCATACGCGGCTCCGGCGCGAAAAACGGCGGTGCCTTGCGCAATGTCAAGCTCTACGAGGACGGCATTTCGTTCACGGATCCGCACGGCTTTTCGCGGACGGAAATTCACGATCCGTGGTTTCTGGAGTCGGTCGAGGTCCGACGAGGACCTTCCTCGTCGCTCTACGACAACTATGCCCTGGGTGGCATGGTGCATTTCAGAACGAGACGGGGACGAGACATCAATGGGGTCGAGACCTTCCTCTCGGGCGGCTCCTACGGTTTTCACAAGGAAGCGATTGCCGTGGGCAAGGAATACGGCAATCTGGATATCGCCCTCTTCTCGAGTTATCAGCGGGAGGACGGCTGGCGTGAGCACAGCGAGTACTGGATTTCCACGGTCAATCTCAATGTCCGGTACCGCATCGATGACCGACAATCCCTTTATGTCAAGGCGGTGAATCTGGATCAAGACGAGAAGTACGCCGCCAGGCTAACCCCGAGCCAATTCCAGGCGAACCCCCGTCAGATGGGAGGCACGCCCAC
>WBZQ01000482.1_pt1 | contig 31729 bp, 20 predicted proteins | sample 5204251 | NCBI WGS metagenome assembly WBZQ01 (sample SAMN12412402, study PRJNA552823) | activated sludge metagenome | isolation source: activated sludge from nitrification reactor of wastewater treatment plant... | place: USA: Virginia | collected 2017-09 | reverse complement strand
CTGCGCATGATCAACGACCCGGATCAGCGCGCCGAGTTCGAGGCCGACGTCGCCGCCGTCGCCGACGCCCTGCCGGCCCTGGATCCTGCCCTGCGCTCGGTGATGTCCGGGTTCTTCGAGCTCGTCGGCCACCAGATCGACGAGGTGGAACGCATCCAGGCCCGCTGCGCCCAGCGGGTCAAACGTTTCACCGCCTTCGGCACCCTGGAGCAGAACCGCGGGGTGGCCCGTCAGCTCAACGAGGCCATCGGCGCCGCCCGCAATCTGCTGCGCTCCTCGCTGACCGACTCCCGCCTGGACATCGAACTGCCGCTGGCCCGCCACACCATCAGTTCCGTCGGCGCGCTGAGCTTCCGCATCGGCGAGCTGTCGCACCCGCAGCCCGCCGTGGCCGCCGACGCCGAACTGGACCTGTCCAGCTTCTCCGCACTCACCACCCAGGTCGACGCCCCGGCGATGTCGGAGATGATCAACTCCGCGCTGGCAGAGGGCCCACTGTCGCTGCCCGATGCCGTCGACATGCTCGATTCGGCGTATCTGGGGCATGTCATCGTGCTGTGGTCCTGGGCGCTGCAGCAGCCCGGTGCCGCCGAGGATGCCCTGGAATCCACCGATGTGCGGTTCCAGTCCCTCGACGGCCAGGACCGCCGCATGCAGATCCCGCGACTGATGTTCACCGAACCGATCTCGACGCTGTTGGGAGCCACCCCGTGACCACCGAGCCGACCACCTCAGCCAGCAATGGGGACATCGACTTCGCCGCGCTGTCCGACCTGCCCGAGGTCGACCAGGCCGCCCGCACCCCGCACCGCAGCCGGCCCCGCTTCGAGGGCGACGTCTCGGAGTTGCCCGACCGCGCCTGCTGGGCCCTGCAGCATCTGCTGACCCGCCGCTACATCAGCGCCGAAACCGACCGCGACCTGTACAGCTGGGTACTGGAGTACCGGCCGCAGCTGACGGTGCGGCTGTCCGAACTGGATCTGATGCTGCGCGTGATCGACGGCCTGTTCGACGACGGCGGGGTGGCCTTCGTCGAACAGGCCCGTTACGAATCGGCGCGCGGGGTCAAACTGCTGCGCCGCGAACCGCTGGGCACCTACGACTCGATTCTGGCGCTGCACCTGACCCAGTTCATGCGGGCCTCCGGGGATCACCACGTGGTGATCAGCCGCGATGAGATGCACGGCCTGTTCTCCGGGGTGCTCAACGAGGTGGACCGCGACGTGGTGACCTTCACCGCCCGCATCGACGCCGCGATCGCCCGGCTGACCTCCCTGGAGATCCTGCGGCGCAGCCGCGACGACGAGGACAGCTACACCGTCAGCCCGGTGATCACCGCCGTCATGACCGCCTCGGTGATCTCGGAGCTGCAGCAGCAGTTCGAGACGCTGCTGGGCGGCGGCACCCCCGCGACCGACACCGCCGAGCAGGAAGCCGACACCGATGTCTGAGCAGTTCCACCTGTCCCGCCTGCAGGTCATCAACTGGGGCGTGTTCGACGGCTACCACGACATCGGGTTCAACTCCGGCGGCGCGCTCATCGCCGGCGCCTCCGGCAGCGGCAAATCCTCACTGCTGGACGCCATCTCGCTCGGCTTCCTGCCGTTCAACCGGCGTAACTTCAACGCTTCCGGCGACAACACCGCCGCCGGTTCCAGCGCCGGCCGGCGCACCGTCGACAAGTACGTCCGCGGCGCCTGGGGCCAACGCAGCGACGGCGCCACTTCCAAGGTGATGTACCTGCGCGGCGACGGCACCGCGTGGTCGGCGGTCGCGGTCACCTACACCAGCGACACCGGCCGCACCGTCACCGGACTGGTGCTCAAGTGGCTCACCGGCGAATCGCGCACCGACTCGTCCAGCCGGTTCGTGCTGGCCGACGGCGACCGTGACATCGAGGACGTCTGCAACCGCTGGGCGGCCGGCCGGTTCGACTCCGGGGTGTTCAAGACCGACAACTGGCGGTTCTCCACCAAGGTGGAATCGCAGTACCTGGCCCAGCTCTACGCCACCATCGGCATCCGCGGCTCCGATGCCGCCCAGCAGCTGCTGGGCAAGGCCAAGTCGCTGAAATCCGTTGGTGGCCTGGAACAGTTCGTCCGCGATTTCATGCTCGACGAACCCGAAAGCCTGGCCCGCCTGCCCGAGGCGCTCAAGCAGATCGACCCGCTGGTGGAGGCCCGTGAACTGCTCGCGGTGGCGCAGCGCAAGCGCCGGATCCTCGGCGACATCGAGACCATCCAGCAGCGCTACGCCTCGGAATCCTCGGATCTGGGCATCATCGACCTGGTCGACGCTCCGATGGTGCGGGCCTACACCGATCACGTCCGGCTGGCCCAGTGCCCGGCCCAGATCGAATCGCTGGATCAGACCATCGATCAGCTCGGCAACGAGTACGAGGACGTCACCCGCGCCCTGAATCTGGCCAAGGCCGAAGCGGATTCGCTCAACGGCCAGATCAGCGGTTCCAGTTCCAGCATCGGCCCGCTGCAGTCGCAGGTGGCCGCCGCCGAGGCCACCGCCGAGGAGGTGTCGCGCCGGCACGGCGCCTACGAGGCCGCACTGGCCGCGCAGGGGCTGGACGTGCCCGAGTCCGCCGACGAGTTCTGGAACCTGCGTGAGGAACTGATCGCCCAGGCCACCGAACTGCTGGCCAAGCTGGATCGCGGCCGGGAGGCCTCCACCGACGCCGAGTACGCCCAGAAGGTGGCCCGGATGGCCCGCGACAGTGCGGCCAAGGAGCTGGCCCGGGTGGAGCAGGTGGGCTCGGCGCTGCCCGAATCGGCGATCACGGTGCGCGAACTCATCTGCACCGCCGTCGGCATCGATGCCGCCGAACTGCCCTACATCGCCGAACTGATGGATCTGCGGCCCGAACACAACCGCTGGCGGGTGGCGGTGGAGAAGGTCTTGCGCGGCGTCGGGCTGCGCCTGCTGGTTCCCGACGAGCACTACGGCGCGGTGCTGCGCTTCGTCAACGAGAACAACATGCGCGGCCGGCTGCAACTGCACCACGTGCGGGCCGGGCTGGTCGGTGCCACCCCTGGGGAGGCCGACCCGAAGACGTTGGCCGGCAAGCTGTTCGTCGTCGACCCGGGTCATCCGTGCGCGGCCGAGGCCGCCGACGTCGTCGCCGCCGCCGGTGGCCACGTGTGCGTCGACACCCCCGATGTGTTCCCCCGGTTCCACCGCGCGGTCACCGACACCGGTCTGCACAAGGACTCCGAGCGGCTGGCCATCAAGGACGACCGGCGCCCGCTCCGGCAGTCCGAGTACATCTATCAGGGCGATGTGGCCACCAAGATCGACGCCCTGACCGTCGATCTGACCGCCGCCGAGCAGACCTACCAGCAGGCCCGCCGCGCCGCCGACGATATCGCCGCCCAGCGTCAGCAGTGGCGCGACCGCGCCGCGGCCGGCAAGGCCGTCTGCGAGCAGTTCCCGCAGTGGAACCAGGTGGATGTCGAGGCCGCCGACAAGCACGCCGACCGGCTGCGCGAGCAGTTCGAGATCCTGCTGGCCGACCATCCCGATATCGAGGCGCTGTCGGTGCGCGCCGAGGAATGCTGGGCCGAGATCCAGACCCTGATGACCCGTCGCGGCGCCATCCAGACCCGCCGCGACGACCTCGATCAGCGCCGCACCCGGATACTGGAGCTCTCCGAGCGGCTGACCCCGGCGTTCGTCTCCGAACCGCTGACCGAACTGCTCAACCGCTATGCCGCCGAACTGCCGGTGTCGCTGGAACTGCTCAACCCCGAACCGCACCGCGAGGCACTGTTCGGCGCCATCCGTCGCGAACGCGATCAGCTGCGGGAAAGCCGGCGCCGCTCCTATGACGAGTTGGCCCGCATCCTGAGCACCTTCGACACCGCGTTCCCCGACGCCGTGCCCAACGACAGCGATGTGTTCGACGAGCGGGTGCACGACTATGTGGGGCTGTGCCGGCACATCGATGAACGCGAGCTGCCCGAGGCCTATGAGCGGATGATGCGCCTGGTCACCGAGCAGGCCCCGGATGCGATCCTGACCCTGCACCGGGTGGCCGAGCAGGAGACCCGCCGGATCAGCGATCAGATCGCCCGGGTCAACACCGGCCTGGGTGCGGTGGAGTTCAACTCCGGCACCCGGCTGACGCTGCGGGCCACCCCGCGGCATCTGACCGCGGTGGCCGAGCTGACCGACATCGTCAAGGCGATCTCGCGCCGGGTCGCCGAGGTGGGCCTCGGCGACAAGCAGGCCATCCTGGATCAGTACGCCGACATCCTGCGGCTGCGCAACCGGCTGGCCTCCACCGCGCCGGAGGACCGGGCCTGGACCCGCGACGCCCTCGATGTGCGCAACCGGTTCGCCTTCGACTGCGCCGAGTGGGATGCCCGCAGCGATGAGCTGATCCGCACGCACAGCAATGCCGGTGACAATTCCGGCGGCGAGCAGGAGAAGCTGATGGCGTTCTGTCTGGCCGGGGCGTTGAGCTTCAACCTGGCCGGCTCGGCGGGTGACAACCGGCCGGTGTTCGCCCAGCTGATGCTCGACGAGGCGTTCTCCAAGTCCGATCCGCAGTTCGCCCAGCAGGCACTGCAGGCGTTCCGCAAGTTCGGGTTCCAGTTGGTGATCGTGGCCACCGTGCAGAATGCCACCACCATCCAGCCCTACATCGACTCGGTGGTGATGGTGTCCAAACGTGATGCCACGGGCCGCAACGCCCGTCCGATCGCCTCGGTGGTCACCAAGACCATCTCGGAGTTCACCGAGCTGCGCCACGAGATGACCGCCGCCTCGGGCCGGACGACGGCCGGGGTGTAGGGGACGACGGCGGTGAGTCCCCGGCTGCGCGAACTGACCGTTCGCGGCATCCTGCTCGGCGGGGCAATCACCCTGGTATTCACCGCCGCCAATGTCTATCTCGGACTCAAGGTCGGTCTGACGTTCGCCAGCGCGATCCCCGCCGCGGTGATCTCCATGGCGATCCTGCGCAACTTCGCCAACCACTCAATCGTCGAGAACAACATCGTGCAGACGGTCGCCTCGGCGGCCGGCACCCTCTCGGCCATCATCTTCGTGCTGCCGGGGCTGGTGATGATCGGCTGGTGGTCTGGCTTCCCGTACTGGACCACCACCCTGGTGTGCGCGGTCGGCGGCGTTCTCGGGGTGATGTATTCGATTCCGTTGCGCCGCACCCTGGTCACCGGGTCCGACCTGCCCTACCCGGAGGGGCTGGCCGCCGCCGAGGTGCTCAAGGTCGGTGACAGCGCCCACGGTGCCGCCGACAATCGCACCGGCATCCGGCTGATCACCGTCGGTGCCGTGGTGGCCGCCGGGTTCGCGCTGTTGGCCAACCTGAAACTGCTCTCCAGCTACCTCACGGCGTTCCTCCGGGTCGGCGCCGGCGGCACCATGTTCAGCGCCAGTCTGTCGCCGGCGCTGATCGGGGTGGGGCACCTGGTGGGGATGAGCGTCGGGATCGCAATGCTGGCCGGGCTGGTCATCTCGTTCGGCGTGCTGCTGCCGGTGCGCACCATCGGCGCCTTCGGCACCGGTGAACCGATCGGCGACGTCATCGAGGGCATCTTCGTCAGCGACGTCCGCTTCATCGGCGCCGGCGCGATCGCCGTCGCCGCGGTGTGGACCCTGGTCAAGATCCTGCGCCCGATCATCGCGGGTATCGCCGACGCCATGGCTTCGGCGCGCCGGCGCAAGGCCGGGCAACTGGTCGACATCACCGAACGCGATGTCCCGTTCCCCGTCGTGGCCGGGACCGCGGTGGCGATGCTGGTTCCCATCGGGGTGCTGCTGTGGAATTTCACCCGCGGCACCGCATTACAGGGTCACTCGGCCGGGATCATCGCGACCAGCCTGGTGTTCATCTTCGTCATCGGCCTGGTGATCGCCGCGGTCTGCGGGTACATGGCCGGCCTGATCGGCTCGTCGAACAGCCCGATCTCCGGGGTGGGCATCCTGGTGGTGTTAGTCGCGGCGGTAGGGATCAAGCTGGTGTTCGGCAGTGCCGATGACGATGAGTCCCCGGCCCTGGTGGCATTCACGTTGTTCGCCGCGGCGGTGACGTTCGGGGTGGCCACCATCTCCAACGACAATCTGCAGGATCTCAAGGCCGGTCAGCTTGTGGGCGCCACCCCGTGGAAGCAGCAGGTGGCGCTGGTGATCGGGGTGTTGTTCGGCTCAGCGGTCATCCCGCCGGTGCTGAACCTGATGCAGACGGCGTTCGGGTTCATGGGTACCCCGGGTGCCGGTGATCAGGCCCTGGCGGCACCGCAGGCCGCGTTGGTCTCGTCGCTGGCCTCCGGGGTGTTCGGCGGGTCGCTGAACTGGGCGCTGCTGGGGCTGGGGGTGCTGGTCGGCATCGCGGTGATCGTCGTCGACGAGATGCTGGGCCGGGCCACCCGGTTCTCGCTGCCGCCGCTGGCCGTCGGGATGGGCATGTACCTGCCGATGAGTCTGACGCTGATCATCCCGCTGGGTGCGCTGATGGGTTACCTCTACAACCGGTGGGCGGCGGCTTCCGGCGGCGACGGCGAACGCAAGAAGCGACTCGGGGTGCTGCTGGCCACCGGGCTGATCGTCGGCGAAAGTCTCTACGGGGTGATCTTCGCCGGGTTCGTGGCCGCCACCGGCAGCGACGAACCGTTCGCACTGTTGCCCGGGTTCACCGGCCGGCTGCCGGAGGTCATCGGGGTGACATTGTTCGTCGCCGTCGTGGTGTGGTTGTACCGCTGGACGCAGCGGGTGGCCGACGGGCAACCGGAGGCCAATCCCGAGGTGCAGTACACCCAGCGGTAAGCCTGAAATTCCACGCATAAGGGCTTGCCATGGCCACCGCCTGGCAGCCACACTTATTAATGCACTGTAATCCAGGCATAAGGAGTGAAGTGACGGGCCCCAGGCGCAGTAAACCCCGTGACGACGCCGCTATGCCTGAAATAGCACGTATAGGGCAGCTCTTCGTCGAACGGCGGATCGCCCTGCGGCTCACCCAGCAGGCACTGGCCGACCTGTCCGGAGTGTCACGCTCCGGCATCCAATCCCTGGAACGAGGTAACGGTTCCATCAGGCTCGCATCGGTCCAGGCGATCGCCGACGTCCTGGGGTTGCACCTCGACATCGGCACGACGATGGAGTGACGGTGCCCACCACCATCGACATCCGCGAGATCGACTCTGCCGACGTGTACATCGGCGAGGTCCTTGCCGCCCGGATGACCCGACAGGACGGTGATCGAGTCAGCTTCGACTATCTGGCCGACCATTCGCCCATGCCCGCGCGCGTTCGCGACCAATCGGTGTCGTGGTCACTACTCAGGTCCGCCGACGAGCCGGTAATCACCACGGGTGGGGCCGTTCCGGCCTTCTTCGCCGGGCTGCTGCCAGAGGGCGTCCGATTGGGAATCGTCACCAATGCCATGAAAACCTCCGCCGACGACCACTTCACCCTGCTGCTGGCCATCGGCGCCGACACCGTCGGCAATATCCGCGTCTACCCCCGCGGTACAGATCCGGTCATACCCGTTCCACTGTTCGATCCCCAGCGCGACAACGATTTTCGCGCGGTGTTCAACCGCCTGACCGGATCCTTCGACGCCGATCCGGTCGGACTGTCGGGGATTCAGCCGAAGGTCAGCCCCGGGATGCTGTCCGCTCCCACTCAAACCCCGACCGGCGCAGCGATTCTGAAGCTCAATCCCGACGAGTATCCGCACCTGGTCGAGAACGAACACTTCTTCATGAGGATGGCCACCGACTGTGGGCTTCGGGTGGCGACGACACGACTGCTGCACGATTCACACGGTCGCAGCGCGCTGCTGGTCACCCGGTTCGACCGTGCCGGCGCCACTCGCATCGCCCAGGAAGACGCCTGCCAGGTCGCGAACATCTACCCGGCGTCCAAGTACCGCATCAAGACCGAGACCGCGCTCACCGCGCTGGGCGATGCATGTGCCCGCGGTGGCGGGTCTCGGGTCGCCGCAGTCGCCGAACTATTCAAGACCGTTGTCTTCTCATGGCTGATCGGCAACGGCGACCTGCACGGCAAGAACCTGTCGATCTTCAATCCGGATGGGATCTGGCAACCGACCCCCGCCTACGACCTGCTGTGCACCCAGCCTTACATGCGTTGGCGGGACCCGATGGCTCTGAACCTGTACGGCCGTTCCAACAGATTGACGCGCGCGCACTTCATCGAATCCGGGGAGCGCCTGGGTCTGCGTCCCCGCGCCACCGGCGCGATGATTGATGGTGTGGTGGATGGCGCCCGCGGCTGGGTGGACCGCTGCGAGGAGATCGGACTGGCACAGAAAGACACCGCGCTTCTGACCGCACTCCTGAACAAACGGATCGGCAGTCTGAGGTAGGACGTGCGGCCGCATTCGCACCGATCAGGCCGGCACCCCGGGGCTGTCGAACGGATAGCCGAGCGCCTGGCAGCCCTCGATGAGCCTGCGGTCGTAACACACGACCGTGGTGAGCGCGTCGCCGAGCTGAGCGGCCGAAGCCAGATGAATCGCGTCCAGCGACCGCAGCGTTTCCGGACCGATCACTTCGGCGGCCTCGACCACAGCGGCAGTGAGCGCCAGGATGTCCAGGTCCTCCGCGAGGATGCGCTGGGCGTTGGCGACAACTTCTTCAGACCCACTGCGCGCAGCGGCTCGCATCAGCTCGATACGGCCCACCACGCTTGTCACGTGGTCTCGATCGTCCGAGCGAGCCAGCCAGCGTTGCAGATCCGCGGATTCCTTCTCCCGAACGATCAGCTTCACCAGCGCCGAGGTGTCCAGATAGATCAAAACCGTTCCTCGCGCAGTTCGGCGAGCACAGCACTCAGATCCCCCTCGGGCAGGCCGGTTGTGTCGATACCGGCGAGGCCGCCACGCCGCCGCGCGGGGCTGAGCGCTCCGTTGGCGATGAGCTCGTCACGGGTGCGGTCGGTGGCGGTCACCGGGACCAGTCGAGCCACCAGACGGCCCCGCATGGTCACCGACAGTTCTTCGCCGGCTTCGACACGTTCCAGGTACTTGCTGGCGTTCTGGCGTAACTCGCGTACCCCGATCACCTTCATAGCAATAATGTAGCACTAAGTGTGCTACCTGCCGGCGGGTGTCCCCACTGCCCTCTCCCGTAATATTCGTCGGAGTTCGGGGAATCGGGGGAATGGGCAATGGGTAAAGACGCAGGTGGGCGCCACCGCGCGGCAGCGCCGCGTCGGGTTCGCCGGGCCCGTCACGGGGACCGTCGCAGGGCCGGGCTGCCCACCGCCGGCATCGCCATCGGCGGCGTTGCCGTGCTGGCCCTGACGGCCGGGCCCGCGCCGGTGGCGCAGGCCGCGGAGACCACACCGACAGTCAGCGCGGATGCCCGGTTGGCCGGGAGCGTGTACTACTTGCGCGGGACGAACATTGGTAGTGAGCCCAGCCCCCAGCAGTACGTGGACTTCGTCAAAACGGTGCTGTACGGCACGAATACCGACGGTGACGCGAACCCCAACGGCAAGGTTGACTATCCCGCCAGCATTTGGCCGGTGTCCAAGGGTTACCTCCACGACCCGAAATGGAACGACTCGGTCGCTGAGGGCGTCGACAATCTCGGCGAGAAGCAGCCAACAACCGGCGACGTGGTTTTCGGCTTCTCCCAGGGCGCCGTCGTCGCGTCCAAATACAAGGCGGACCATCCCAGCACCGCGGCCAATCCCGGCCCGACATACGTCCTGGTGGAGAACCCCAGCCGACCCAATGGTGGGGTGATGGCGCGCTTCGCCGGGCTGACGGTGCCGATCATGGACCTCACCTTCAGCGGCGCGACGCCGGTGGGAGACGAAGCTTCGCCGAGCAAGACGGTCGACGTCGCCCGTCAGTACGACGGCTGGGCCGACTTCCCGACCTATCCGCTGAACCTGCTGGCCACCGCCAACGCCATCATGGGCATCGTGCTGGTGCACGGTAAAACCCAGACCGAGCTGACCGGCCAGAACCTCGTCGACGCCAAGGGCAACGACACGGACAGCATGTACTACCAGAAGCACGGCGACACCACCTACTACCTGATCCGCACCGACACCCTCCCGCTGCTCATGCCGGTCGCCGCGATCTCCCCGCAGCTGGCTGCCGCGCTCGACCCACCGCTGCGGGCGCTCATCGAAACCGGTTACGACCGAACCGATTACAGCAAGCCGACCACGGCCCAGCTGTTCCCGTCCCTGAGCGCACTGCAGAAATCCCTGGACAACACCGCCACCGACGCCGACGTCACCGCGGGCAAGGCCTCCGGCGCGGAGAAGCTCAGCGCGCAGGCAACCGGTTCGGTCGCCGGTGCCATCGCCACCGCGCTCAAGCCGCTGACCCCGCAAACGACGACCACGACGACCAACCAGTTGCTCCGCAAGAGCGGGCCCGCCGAAGCCGCCGCGGTCTTCAGCACCGACGACCTGACGGACGGCCCCGCCGACCCCGAGAAGCCCACGTCGCCGGCCAAGCAGTTCACGCTGCCGCAGCTCAAGGCCGGCCAGTTCACCCTGCCGAAGCTCAAGCCCACCACCGCGAGCAGCCTCTTCTCGGCGAAGCCGAAGCCCGAGGCCGCAGCCGTCGTCGGCGAGACCGAGAAGGTGACGGCCGACAACAAGGTCGAGCGCCAGGCGCCGGAGCCCAACCAGAATCAGAACTCGGCCAACGACAACACCGATCACCGGGCCTCCGGGTTCGGTCGGCACCGCAGGGGCCCCGGCGACGGGCCGTCGGGCCCGAACGCGGGGACCCGCGCGGACCACAAGGACCACACCGGCTCCTAGCGGTCGGCGCATTCCGGCGGCGATCAGCCGTCGATCGTGATTCACTCATGCCACTGAGATCTGGAGGGGGCGACGAGCGTGTCTGCGGGAACCTCACGGGCCGGTACCCGGTTCGGGAAGTATGAGCTCGTCGCGCTGCTGGGCCGAGGCGGGATGGGCGAGGTGTACGAGGCCCGCGACACCGAGAAGGACCGCACCGTCGCGCTGAAGATCCTCTCCGAGCAGTACACCCAGGACGCCGAATTCCGCCAACGCTTCACCCGGGAGGCGCACGCCGCCGCCAAGGTCGAGGACCCGCATGTCATCCCCATTCACGACTGGGGCGAGATCGACGGCAACCTCTATATCGACATGCGCCTGGTCAAGGGCGATGACCTGCACGCGATCCTGACCCGCGGGCCGATGGCACCCGAGCGCTCGGTGAACGTCATCGGCCAGGTCGCCGGGGCGCTCGACGCCGCGCACGCCGCGGGCCTCATCCACCGGGACGTCAAGCCCGCCAACATCGTGCTCACCACCGACGATTTCGCCTATCTGCTCGACTTCGGTATCGCCGAGGGAGCCGGTGAATCGCACCTGACCCAGACCGGGATGACCGTCGGCTCGTTCGCCTACATCGCCCCCGAACGCCTGTCCGGCGAAGCGGCCACCGCGGCCGTCGACATCTACGCGCTGGCCTGCGTCCTGCATGAAACCCTCACCGGCGCACGACCGTTCGGTGATGGCACCGCGCAGCAGCAGCTCACCGCGCACCTGACCAAGCCGCCGCCACGGCCCAGCCTGGTCAATCCCGCGGTACCCGCGGCGATGGACGCGGTCATCGCGCGCGGCATGGCCAAGGAGCCCGGCGACCGCTACTCCACCGCCGCCGGGCTGGCCCGCGCCGCCGCGGACGCCCTGCGCGCGCCGGTCGAGGAAGCGCCCTCCCCGACCCGCCAAGCCGGTACCGGCGACTGGTTCAACGCACTGCACACGCCCGGTCCCGACGATCCGCCCGTCTCCTCGGGCGCACCCGTGGGCTACGGCCCCACGCACTCGACCGGGCCCCGGCCGCAGCAGCCGCCGCAACCCACACCGCCACCGAGTGGACCCGTCCCCTACCCGCCGCAGCAGAGCGGGCCCTCGGGGTACCAGACCGGGCCGACGCCCTACTACGCCCCGCCGATGAGTAGCGCCGGACCCGCCTACCCACCGCCGGCCGCACCTCCGGTGATGGCCCAGCCCACCGGCGGCAACAACAAGCCCTGGCTGATCCCGGTACTGATCGCCGTCGCGGTGATCGCCGTGGTGCTCGGCGGCATCGGCATCGTCGTCGGCATGTCCGACAACGGCTCGGATACCGCGACCGCACCCACCACCAGCCGCGGCCGGTCCACCGAGACCGGTAGCTACGCCAGCCCCACCTCCAGCGTTCCCACCCGCCCGGCCGCGCTGCCGCCGGGGGTGCACGGCGCCGACAGCCTGGGCAACTCCTGCGACGCCGGATTCAGCCACGGCAGTTCGACGGAGTTCGGCAGCCGGGCGGTACGCGGTACCGACGGCACCAGCTGCACCTTCGCCCGCAACATCCTCGACGCCTATTGGGCCGCCGGCACCCCCGACTCCGGCCGCCGGACACTGAGCGTTCCGGGTGCGGTCCTCTGCAAACCCGCCTCGCAGCGCTGCAACGGCAGCGATTTCGTCGTGGAATGCTTCAAACTGTCCACCGATGACTGGATCACCTGCGAGGGAGGCACGTTAGCGCGTGTCTACATCTACTAGACCCGCGCGCCTGCTGCGCGCCGCCGCGTCCGCCGTCGCGGTCCTGATGGCGTTAACCGGCTGTACCGCAGTCAAACACGGTGAGGCGACGCGCATGCCCGGTGCCGAGGTCCCCGCCGAAACGCCCAGCCCGCTGCCCGCCCCGGCGCCGGCCGAACCGTCCGTCCCGTCGGCGCTGACCGACAGCTTCGCCGCCCTGGACCTGCCCGGCGGCCAGGTCGGAGTCGCTGTCACCGACGGCACGACGACGCTGACCTTCGGTGACTGGACCCGCGGCCCGGCCTGGTCGACGATCAAGGTGCCGCTGTCGATCGCCACGGTCCGGCACGCACAGGAGTCGCAGTCCGACGCCCCCAGCGCCGATATCGCCTCGGCCATAAGCCAATCCGACAACGCCGCGGCCGACCGGTTGTGGAACCGCCTCGGCGGCGGTGAGCAGGCCGCCCAGGCCGTGCAGCAGGTCCTCGCCGACGCGGGTGACAGCGAAACCGTCGTACAACCCTGGCAGGTCCGACCGCCGTTCAGCCCGTTCGGTCAGACCGACTGGCCGCTGGAGAAGGCCGCCCGGCTGGCCTTCGAGCTGCCCTGCCTGGCCGGCGCCGAGACGGTGCTGACGCAGATGCGCCAACTCGGCGGAAGCCAGCAGTGGGGCCTGGCCGTCGACAACGGCGTCGCCGCCAAGGGCGGCTGGGGTCCGGACACCTCGGGCGGGTATCTGGTGCGACAGGTGGCATTGATGCCCAGCGGGGAGGCCACCATCGGGGTCGCGATGGCCGCCTATCCGGCCAACGGCAGCTTCGACACCGGCACCGCGATGCTGACCACCCTGGGCCGCTGGCTCGACGAGCACCGCGCCGAGCTGCCCGCCGGGACCTGCAAGCCCCGGTAGCCGCCCACCGGGCCGTCCGGGTCACGACTTCCAAATGGCTTGGTAACAACGCGATCACGGCGCGCGCCGCGAGTCGGCGCCCCGGTCCTCCGCTGCTAGCTTCACCAGCGATGAGCGCGTCGAGGAGGTCAGCTGTGATCGGCACTATCGCACGGCGCTGCGCGCGAACGGCGGCCTCCGCTGTGGCCACCGTCGCGATGCTGGCGGCCATTCCCACACCGACCGCCGCCGCGTTCTCCCGCGAGGGCCTGCCGGTGGAGACCCTCAACGTGCCGTCGCCGTCGATGGGCCGCGACATCAAGATCCAGTTCCAGAACGGCGGCTCGCATTCGGTGCTGCTGCTCGACGGCCTGCGCGCCCAGGACGATTTCAACGGCTGGGACATCAACACCGCGGCGTTCGAGTGGTTCTACAAGTCGGGGCTGTCGGTGATCATGCCGGTCGGCGGGCAGTCGAGCTTCTACACCGACTGGTACGAGCCGGCCAAGGGCAACGCGGGCACCTTCACCTACAAGTGGGAGACGTTCCTGACCCAGGAGCTGCCCACCTGGATGGCCGCGCACAAGAACCAGGACACGCTGGGCAACGCGGTGGTCGGGGTGTCGATGGCCGGTGGCGCCGCGCTGACGCTGGCCACCTGGCACCCGCAGCAGTTCCTTTTCGCGTCCGCGCTGTCGGGGTTCCTCAACCCGTCGCAGGGCCTGTGGCCCACGCTGATCGGCGTGGCGATGAACGACGCCGGCGGGTTCAATCCGCGCAACATGTGGGGCCCGAGCAGCGACCCGGCCTGGCAGCGCAACGATCCGATGGTCAACATCCCGCGGCTGGTCGCCAACGGCACGGCGCTGTGGGTGTACTGCGGCAACGGAACCCTGGCCGAATTCGACACCGGTGGCGACTTCGGGCTCAACTTCTCCGCGTCGTACCTGGAGAACATCACCATCTCCACCAACAAGGAGTTCCAGCAGCGCTACATCGCCGCCGGCGGCCGAAACGCGATCTTCAACTTCCCGTCCAACGGCACACATAACTGGGGCTACTGGGGCTCGCAGTTGCAGCAGATGAAGCCGGAAATCCTCAAGGTGCTCCGGGTCGGCGAGTACGCCCCGCCGCCGACGCCGGCGCCCGTGGCGGTGGACCCCGCGACCGGGGCGGCACCCGCGGCCGCGGCACCGGTGGCAGCTGTACCCGCGGTAACCGCCCCCGCCGCGGCAATTCCGGCGGCTGCCGCCCCCGCGGCCGCACCGGCCGCCGTGGCGCCGGCGCTGATTCCGACCCGGTAGGTCAGCGGGTCTGCAGGGTCAGCAGGTGATGGGGATCTTCGGGTCGCTGGTGTAGTCCAGGAACTTGCCGTATTTGCCCGGGCCGGCGGCCCGGACCGCGGTGCACAGCTCAGACATGCTGCGCCCGCCGTAGCGGTACACCGCGTAGATGGCGTTGCCCTTGTCGTCCACCGGTCGCAACGACGGACAGGCCTGGTCGGTCCGCAGGTAGGACGCCCCCGGATACTGCGCCAGGGCCGACGAGATCTCCTGCGCGTACTGCCCGGGGGTGACCGCGTTGTACAGCACAACGATGCCCTGGCCGTCGCACTCCGGGCGGGTCATCGGGGTACTCAGCCCGAGGTCGCCGGGCACCACGGTGGGCGTCGGCGGTAGTGGTGGTGCGGCGGCGGTCTCGGAGGTCGGGACCACCGGCGCCGCGGCCGTGGTGGCGGTTCCCGGGGTCGACGGGGCGGTGCGGGTCCGGGCGGTGGCCACCGGGGTCTCGTCGTGACCGCCCCAGATCCGCGTGCCGGCCCAGATGCCCGCCGCCACCAGTGCGATCACCACGGCGACGATGCCGACCAGTAGACCGGTGCGCGTTCCCGTCGCCGCCGGCGGGGCCGGTGCCATCGGATACTGCCCCATCGGAGCCCCGATCGGGCCGGACACCATCGGGCCCGAATGCATCGGCCCGGCAGGCATCGGCCCGGAAGCCACGCCGGAGGGGACCATCGGCGGGCCGGCCGGCGGCGGCGTCCACTGCGGTGTCCCTACTGAGACCGGCGCTTCGGTGGGAATCAGCGCGGTCGGTGCCGGTGGCGGCTCGGCGGCACCGGCGCGCAGGGCCGCGGCGAACGCCGCGCAGCTCTCGAACCGTTCACCGGGCTCCTTGGCCATCCCCCGGGCCAGCACCGGGTCCAGCCCGGCCAGCTCGGGGTGCACGTCGGACACCCGCGGCGGCGGCGCCGACAGATGCCGCCCGATCACCACCGCCGGGTTCGAATCGGCGAACGGCTTCACCCCGGTCAACAAGTTGTAGGCGGTGGCCGCCAGCGCGTACTGATCGGCCCGCCCGTCCAGCGCCGACCCAGTCAACTGCTCGGGCGCCGCGTAATTCACTGTGCCCAGGGTGAAATTGGTGGCCGTCAGACCCGCCGTGTCCTCGATACCCCGGGCGATGCCGAAATCGGCCAGCAGCACCCGCCGCTTCCCGCCCTGGTCGGCGATCAGCAGATTCGCCGGTTTGACGTCGCGGTGCAGCAACCCGCTGTCATGCGCGAAATCCAGCGCACCCGCAATGGCGTCGATGATCTCCACGGCATCGTCGACCGGCAAGCCGCCGGGGTGGGACTCCAGCAGGCTGTCGGCGTCGGCACCGTCGACGTAGTCCATCGAGATCCACAACTGACCGTCGTGTTCACCGCGGTCGTGCACCCCGACGACGTGCGCATGCCACAGCCCCGCCGCCAGATCGGCCTCCCGGACGAACCGCGCCCGGTACTCCTGGTCGGCCGACAACGCCGCCGGCAGGACCTTGAGCGCGTCGCGACGGTTCAGCCGCGGATGCTGCGCCAGATACACCTCGCCCATCCCGCCCGAACCCAGCGACGCCACAATCGTGTAGCCGGCGAACTCGTCCCCCTCGGTCAACCGCATGACGGCATGGTACGACGCCGCCGGTGGCCGGTCGTGGCGAGCATTGGTGCTGCAGAACCGTCGGGTCGGTGTTAGCTTCCGGTCGGACGCATTGACCGCCGGACTAAGGATGACGATGAGCGACGTTATGGACGATCTCGGCGAAAACGAACAGCGCAGCCCGACGGGCCTGTCCCGCACCGGCATGACGGCGCACGCACTGCGGACCGCCATCGCCGATCATCTGCTGTACTCCATCGCCAGCCCCCCGGCGATCCTGACCACCCAGCACTACTATCAGGCGCTCGCGCTGGCCATCCGGGACCGGATGCAAGCCCGGTGGATGTCCACCGTGCAGACCGGCCTGAGCCAGGGCCTCAAGGCGGTCTGCTACCTGTCCGCGGAGTTCCTGATGGGGCCGCAGCTGGGCAACAACCTGATCAACCTGCAGATCGAGGACGAGGCGCGGGAGGCGCTGGCCGACCTCGGTCAGGACTTCGACGAGGTGCTGGCCTGCGAGGAAGAACCCGGCCTGGGCAATGGTGGCCTCGGCCGACTGGCGGCCTGTTACCTGGATTCGCTGGCAACACTGCAGCGCCCGTCGGTCGGTTACGGCATCCGCTACGAATTCGGCATCTTCGACCAGCAGATCCAAGAGGGCTGGCAGATCGAGAAGACCGACAACTGGCTGGTTCGCGGAAATCCCTGGGAGATCGCCAAGCCCGACTCGACCCACGATGTCTTCTGGCGCGGACACACCGAGAAATACGTCGACGTCGCCGGGCATTTCCGGGTGCGCTGGGTGCCCGGGCAGGTGATCAAGGGCGTCGCCTACGACACCCCGATCCAGGGCTACGACGTCATCAACTGCAACCACCTGCGCCTGTGGAGCGCCCGGGCCATCGAATCCTTCGCCCTGGACGCGTTCAACACCGGCGACTACTACAAGGCCGTCGAAGAGGAAGTCCACGCCGAGACCGTCACCAAGGTGCTCTACCCCAACGACGAGCCCGACATCGGCAAGCGGCTGCGGCTGCTGCAGCAATATTTCTTCGTCACCTGCTCGCTGCAGGACATCATCCACATCCAGATCGACGTCGCCGGGCTGCCGCTGCGCGAGCTGCCGAACAACTGGGCCGTCCAGCTCAACGACACCCATCCCTCCATCGCGGTGGCCGAGCTGATGCGCCTGCTCGTCGACGTGCACCACCTCGACTGGCACGAGGCCTGGAAGATCACCGTGGCCACCTTCGGCTACACCAACCACACCCTGCTGCCCGAGGCCCTGGAGACCTGGCCGCTGAGCCTGTTCGGTGAGTCGCTGCCGCGGCACCTGGAGATCATCTACGAGATCAACCAGCATTTCCTGGAGCAGGTCCGCGACCGTTTCCCCGGCGACGAGGACCGGGTGCGCCGGATGTCGCTGCTCGACGAGAGCGGCGGCAAGAGCGTGCGGATGGCGTACCTGGCCACGGTCGGCAGCCATGCCGTCAACGGTGTCGCCGAGCTACATTCGGAGTTGCTCAAAGCCAGTGTGCTCAAAGACTTCTACGAGATGTGGCCGGAGCGGTTCGGCAACATCACCAACGGGGTGACGCCGCGGCGCTTCCTGGCCCTGTCCAACCATGGGCTGCGGGAACTGTTCGACGACACCATCGGCGACGGCTGGCTGACCGACCTGGGCAAGCTGCGCGAGTTGGAGAACTACGTCGAGGACGACGAGTTCCGCCGCCGCTGGCGGATGGTCAAGCGCGCCAACAAGGCCCGGCTGGCCGAGTACGTGCACGCCACCACCGGCATCGAACTCGATCCGTCCTGGCTGTTCGACATCCAGGTGAAGCGGATCCACGAGTACAAGCGCCAGCATCTCAACGTGCTGCACATCATCACCCTGTATCACCGACTGAAGACCCAGCGGCGAGTGTCAATCCCGCAGCGGGCCTTCATCTTCGGCGGCAAGGCCGCGCCCGGCTACCACATGGCGAAGCGGATCATCAAGTTGATCAACGCCGTCGGCGAAACGATCAACAACGACCCCGACGTCAACCGGTTCCTGCGGGTCGCGTTCCTGCCGAACTTCAACGTGCAGAACGCGCATCTGATCTACCCGGCGGCCAACCTGTCCGAGCAGATCTCCACCGCCGGCAAGGAGGCCTCCGGCACCGGCAACATGAAGTTCATGATGAACGGCGCGTTGACCATCGGCACGCTCGACGGCGCCAACGTCGAGATCCGCGAGGAGGCCGGACCGGAGAACTTCTTCCTGTTCGGGCTGACCGTGGAGGAGGTCGAGCACCTGCAGGCGACCGGCTACCGGCCCGCCGACTACATCGAGCGCAACCCGGAACTCACCGCGGCGCTGCAGCTGATCGCCGACGGGACATTCACCCACGGTGACACCGAAACCCTTCGGCCGCTGTTGGATTCGCTGGTGTTCCACGATCCGTTCCTGGTGCTGGCGGACTACGCGTCCTACATCGAATGCCAGGATCGGGTCGACCAGGCGTGGAAGGACCGCGACACCTGGTCGAGGATGTCGATCCTCAACGCCGCCCGCAGCGGCAAGTTCTCCTCGGACCGGTCCATCCGCGAATACTGCGACCAGATCTGGAATGTTCCGCCGATGAACGTGCGCACTTGAGCGACGGGATCGGCACCCGGCTGGACCGGTTCTTCGAGGTAACCGCCCGCGGATCGACGGTCGGTACCGAATTGCGCGGCGGGCTGGTCACGTTCATCGCGATGGCCTACATCCTGGTGCTCAATCCGATCATCCTGTCCTCGGCCGCCGACGTCGACGGACACCGGCTGGGCTTCGCGCAGGTCTCCGCGGTGACCGCACTCGCCGCGGGTGTGATGACCGTGGTCTTCGCGGTGGTGGCCCGGCTGCCGTTCGCATTCGCCGCCGGCCTGGGCATCAACTCGTTTCTGGCCAGCTCCGTGGTGGGATCGCTGACCTGGGCCGAGGCGATGGGCCTGGTGGTCGTCAACGGTCTGATCATCGTGGCGATGGCGGCCACCGGTGTCCGCAAGATGGTGTTCGACGCCGTCCCGATTCAACTCAAGCTGGCGATCACCGCCGGCATCGGACTGTTCATCCTGTTCATCGGCCTGGTCAATGCCGGCTTCGTCGCCGCGACCGGAAGTCCCTCTCCCCCAGTCGGACTCGGACCGCAGGGAGCCGGGTCGATCAACGGTGCGCCGACCGCGGTGTTCATCGTGACGCTGTTGGTGACCGGGGTGCTGATCGTGCGCAACGTGCGCGGCGCGATCCTGATCGGACTGGTGACCGGCACCGTGCTGGCGGTGGCCGTCGAGGCGATCTGGCATCTCGGTCCGGCGAGCGAGCACCCGGGCGGGTGGCGGCTGTCGGTGCCGTCGCTGTCGGGTTCACCGGTGGCGGTGCCCGACCTGTCGCTGCTCGGTGACGTCAGCTTCGGCGGGTTCGGCCGGATCGGCGCACTGGCCGCGCTGATGCTGGTGTTCACCCTGGTCTTCACCAACTTCTTCGACGCCATGGGCACGTTCACCGGACTGTCGCGCCAGGCGGGTCTGGCCGATGCCGACGGCAACTTCCCGCGCCTGCAGTCCGCGCTGGTCATCGAGGGTACCGGCGCCGTCGTCGGCGGCCTGGCCTCGGCGTCGTCGAACACCGTGTTCGTCGAGTCCGGTTCCGGTATCGGCGAGGGCGCCCGCACCGGGCTGGCCGGCATCACCACCGGGCTGCTGTTCCTGTCCGCGATGTTCCTGACCCCGGTGGCCGAGATCGTGCCGTCGGAGGTTGCCGCGGCGGCCCTGGTGGTGGTCGGCGCGATGATGGCCGGCAACCTGCGCGACATCGACCTGTCCGATTTCTCGGTCGCCCTGCCGGTGGTGCTGACCGTGGCGGTGATGCCGCTGAGCTACTCGATCGCCAACGGCATCGGGGTCGGATTCGTGTCCTGGGTGGTGATCCGGTCGGCGGCGGGCCGGGCGCGTGAAATCAACCCGCTGCTGTGGGTGGTCGCGGCCGGCTTCCTGCTGTTCTTCGTGCGCGATTCGCTGGGGACCCTGTTCGGCTGACGCCCGGGCGGGGAACTCAGCGCGGCGCCGCGTCGACCACCGCGCGTTCCACCATCCAGGTCTCCATCCCCCACTTCTTGGCGATGTCGCGGTAGGCCCCGGTGTCGATCAGATGCTGCAGCGCCTTCTGCAGCGATTCGGTCAGCGTCGAACCCTGCGCAACGGCCCAGCCGTAGGGCACCCGGTCGAAGGTCTCACCGGCTGCCTCCAGGCTGCCGTGGCTGAGCCCGATCGCGTAGCCGGTGACCGGCGCGTCGGCCGACATCGCGTCGATGCGCCCGTCCAGCAGGGCGGCGGTCACCTCGTTCTGGGCGTCGAAGTTCACCACGTCGACCGCCGGCAGGCCAGCGGCCACGCACGCCGCGCTCTTGGCGGGCAGTTCGGCACTGAGCTGCAGTCCGCTGGTCGCGCCCACCCGCAGGCCGCACGGTTGCGCCGGGTCGACCGTCGATCCGCTCCGGCGCGCCCACAGCGTGCCCGACCGCAGGTAGCCGACCATCCGCACCTGCCGCTCCCGCTCCCGGGTGTCGGCGATCGAGGAGGCTCCGACGTCGAGGTCGCCGTCGACGACACCGGTCACGATGGCGTCGAATTCGGTTTCCCGGTAGTGCGGTTTCAGGTTCAGCGTGTCGGCGATCGCGTTCATCAGGTCGATGTCGAATCCCTGGAGCCGGCCGTCGGCACCGCGAAACTCGTTGGGCGCATAAGGCACATTGACGCCGACCATCAGGGTGCCGCGGTCCTTGATGTCCTGCGGCACCCCGGCGGCGATGGACGCGAGAGTGTCTCCGGGCGCCGGCGCGGGCGGTTGGGCAGACCGGTCGCGCCACACCCACCAGCCGGTGACCGCGCCGACGAGGATCAGCAGCGCGGCGGCAGCGACCGCCAACCGTTTGGGAGTCACGGTTCGCGTCGGCGTCGGTGCCGAGTGCCGACCCGAACCCGCGCGCACCGGGACGGCCAGCGCCTTGCGCGCGGCCTCGCCGAGTGCCGCACCGGTCTGGTAGCGCCGTTCGGGGTTCTTGGCCATCCCCTTGGCGACGACCTCGTCGAAGGCCGCCAGCCGGGGCCGGTTCGCCGACGGTTTGGGCGCCGCGTGGCGCACGTGCGCCGACAGCTGCGCTTCCAGGCTGTCGCCCTGGAAGGGACGCTCCCCGGTCAGACACTCGTAGAAGACGGCGGCCAGCGCATAGATGTCCGAGCGCGGATCGGTGACCGTGTTGTCGAATCGTTCGGGCGCCATGTAGGCCAACGTCCCGAGGGTGCTGCCGGCCGTCGTCAACCCGGAGTCCCGGGCACCGCGGGCCAGCCCGAAGTCGATCAGGTACGCAAAATCGCTGCCGGTGACCAGGATGTTCGACGGTTTGACGTCGCGGTGGGTGATGCCCTCGGCGTGCGCGGCGTCCAGCGCCGCACCGATCTGCTCGACGATGCGCACACAGCGTTCCGGGGTCAGGCCCGTCGGCCCGTCCTCGGTGATCACCGTGTCCAGCGTTCGCCCCTCCACCAGGCGCATGTCGAGATACAGCCGGCCGTCGACGTCGCCGTAGCCGTGGATCGGGACCACGTGCGGTTCGGTGATCGCGGCCACCGCGTGCGCCTCGCGGCGGAAACGCTGCTGGAACGCCTCGTCCTCGGCGAGCTCCGGCGGCAACAGCTTGAGTGCCACCTCGCGATCCGTGCGGGTGTCGTAGGCGCGGTACACCTCGCCCATCCCGCCGCGACCCAGCCGCTTCCGCAGCTCATAGTGGCCAAACGGTCTGGCTTCCACCCCGATCTCCTCGCTACCCCATGCGTGGATCTGAAGCTACAACACCGGGGTGGACATCGGCGGTCGACGCGCTCCGGCCGGCGGCGGTGCGAGGACACGGTCTGGTCAACAGGGGAACCGCCGTCGCACCGGTGGTCAATAATGCACGCCATGGCCATCCTGGCGGCGATCATCGTCATCCTCACCCTGGTGGCGATGGCGAGCGGCCGGGTCCAGCCGGTGCTCGCGTTGATCACCGGGCTGGTGGTCGCCGGGCTGGTCGGCATCGCCACCCCCACCGAGCTGTTCGGTGGGCTGAGCAACGGCGGCGTGATCACGATCGCGGCGATGCTGGTGATCGCCAAGGGTGTACTGCACACCGGGGTGATCTCCCGGGTCACCTACCGGCTGCTCAACGGGGTGGACAGCTCCCGGCACGCGCTGCTGCGGCTCATCCCACCCGTCGGAACCATTTCGGCGCTGATCAACACCACCCCGATCGTGGCGATGCTGATCCCGGCGACCCGGGAACTGGAGCAGCAGTCCGGGGTACCGGCCCGCAGCGTGCTGTTGCCGATCGCGCACGCCACCACCCTGGCCGGGTCGGCGACGCTGATCGGCACCAGTTCCAACCTGCTGATCGCCGGGCTGGCCGCCCCCCAGGTGCAAATGTCGATGTTCTCCTTCGCGCCGATCGCGGTCCCGGTGGCCCTGGTCGGCTGGGTGGTGCTGGTGGTCACCAGCCGCCCGATGCTGCGCGGCACCCCGCACCGCCACCAGCCCGAGCTGTCCTGGCGCGCGGAGATCCCGGTCGCCTCCGGCGCCATCGCCGTCGGCCACACCGCGGCCGAGGTGGGCGTGTCCACCACCCCGGAGTTCGAACTCGTCGAGGTGCAGCGCTGGGGCCGCAGCATCCCCGACAACGAGGTACTGGAGAGCGGCGACGTGCTGGTCTACCGGGCCAGCGAGTCCGGCGTACGGATGCTGTGGGCCAGTCCGCGCTTCGGCCAGTCACCGCAGCACCTCTACATGGTGTCGATCGCCACCGACGAGCAGGCCACCATCCGCGATCTCGAGGAGGACGAGGACGTCGAGGTGATCGCCGCCGAGACCGACGAGCTGCTGCGCGACACGCCGGCACGCCCCGGGGAGATGTGCATGGTGACCGCCCGCTCGGTCGACGTGCTGGAGAACCATCCGCTGGTCGGCCTGTGGCAGAAGGTGTCCGACAAGGCACCCGAAACCGGCAAGACCTGGGTGGCGTTGAGCATCCTGGCGGCGGTCATCGTCGCGGGGTCGATGGGCCTGGCCCCCATCGAACTGGCCGCGACCACCGGCGCGGCCCTGATGGTGATCACCCGGGTGCTGACGCCCCGATCCGCGGTTCGGGCCCTGAACTGGCAAATCCTGACGATCATCGCGGGCTCGGTCGGGCTCGGGGTGATCGTCGTCAAGAGCGGACTGGGCAACTACATCAGCGACGGGTTGCTGGCCATCGGACAGGGCAATATCGCCGTGGAGGTGGCCGCGATTGCGATCGCCACCACCGTGCTGACCAATTTCGTCACCAACGCCGCCGCGGCGGCCATCCTGACCCCGATGGCCCTGGTGGTCGCCGACAAGATGCAGATGGACCCGGTCATGCTGCTGGCCCTGATCGGAACCTGCATCTCGTTCACCTTCCTCAACCCCTACAGCCACCAGTCCAACCTGATGGTGCTCAAACCCGGTCGCTACACCAACGGGACGTTTTTCCGGTTCGGTCTGCCGCTGACCGTGGTGTGCCTGGCGACGGTGATCGGCATCGGATACCTATTACTATCCTGACCTGCGGTTTCGCGTCGCCGGTTCGTCGCTGTCCGGCGAGCTGTGCGAGGATGCCCTAATGCTTTCTCGCCTGTCTCTCAGCGGCCTGCTCGCCGCCGCCGTACTGACCCCGCTGTCCGTGGCGGCCGCCCCGGCCGCAATCGCCGACGACTGCCCCCGCGCCGAGCTGGTGTTCGCCCGCGGTACCGCCGAAGCCCCCGGACTGGGCCTCGTCGGCGACGCGCTGGCCGCCGCACTGACCAACAAGGTTTCCGGCATGGGCACCTACGCGGTGAACTATCCGGCCAGCTACAACTTCCTGAACACCCAGAACGGCGCCAACGACGCCGCCGCGCACATCGCGTGGATGGCGGATAACTGCCCGAACACCAAGATCGTGCTGGGCGGCTATTCGCAGGGCGCCGCCGCGATGTCGATGCTGGCCGGGGTTCCGCCGGTGGGTGAGCGGATCGGCACGTTCGGTTCGGCCCCGGCACTGGCGCCGGATCTGGCCAACAATGTCGCCGCGGTGGCGGTGTTCGGCAACCCGGGCCGTCGCTTCGGTGAGCCGCTGTCGTCCAACGGTCAGTTCGCCGGCCGCACCATCGACCTGTGCAGCCCGGGTGACCCGATCTGCTCCGACGGCCGGGACCGCTCGGCGCACAGCAACTACGAGCAGTCGCCGTACCCGCAGCAGGCCGCCAGCTTCATCGCCGCTCGCGTCTGATCCGGTCTGCCCGTCCCGCCGACGACGGCGGCACCACCGGCGCGCCGGGGTAGGTTAGGCTCTCATAACGCCCTCTAGATAGACTAGATACCTGCCGCGGGAGGAAGGAGCGCCGACGCCGTGTCGGAGGCACCCCCGGCCGTTGACCAAGCGGCGCAGACCAATACGCACCGCGGCATCGGACGACTCCTGCGCCGCTACGCGGTGTTCGTCCTGCTCGCCTGGATCGGGTTGATCGCGGTCCTGTCCACCACCGTTCCGCAGCTCGAAGTGGTCGGCGAAATGCGTTCGGTGTCGATGAGCCCGGACAACGCCCCGTCGATGATCGCGATGAAGCGCATCGGCGTGGACTTCGACGAGTTCAAGTCCGACGCCTCGGCGATGATCGTGCTGGAAAGCAAGGACCCGCTCGGCGACGCCGCGCACCGCTACTACGACGAGATGGTCGCCCGGCTGCGCGCCGACACCGCCCACGTCGAGCACGTGCAGGACTTCTGGGGCGACCCGATCACCGCGGCCGGCGCCCAGAGCAACGACGGCCTGGCCACCTACGTGCAGGTGTATCTCAAGGGCAACATGGGTGAGGCCCTGGCCAACGAGTCCACCCATGCCGTCCAGGACCTGGTGCGCGATCTGCCCCGGCCCGACAGCCTCGACGTCTACGTGACCGGGGTGACGGCGCTGGCCGCCGACCAGCAGGTCGCCGGCACCAAGAGCGTGCGGATCATCGAGTTCACCACCTTCGGGGTGATCATCGGCATGCTGCTGTGGGTATACCGCTCGATCACCAGCGTGCTGGTGATGCTGTTCATGGTGATGCTGCTGTTGGCAGCCGCGCGCGGTGTCGTCGCCTTCCTGGGCTACCACGATCTGATCGGGCTCTCCACGTTCGCCACCCAACTGCTGGTGACGCTGGCCATCGCCGCGTCCACCGACTACGCGATCTTCTTCATCGGGCGCTATCAGGAGGCGCGGTCGGTCGGCGAGGACAAGGAGTCGGCCTACTACACGATGTTCCACGGCACCGCACACGTGGTGTTGGGCTCGGGTATGACGATCGCCGGCGCACTGTTCTGCCTGCACTTCACCAACCTCCCGTACTTCCAGACCCTCGGCATCCCCATCTCGGTCGGGATGACGGTGGCCGTGCTGGCCGCGCTGACCCTGGGGCCGGCCATCATCAGCATCGCCACCCGGTTCGGCAAGCTGCTGGAACCGCGGCGCGCCATGCGGATCCGGGAGTGGCGCCGCCTGGGTGCGGTGGTGGTGCGCTGGCCGGGCGCGGTGCTGCTGGCCACCATCGCGCTGTCACTGGTCGGCCTGCTGACCCTGCCCGGGTACCGGACCAACTACAACGACCGCAACTACCTGCCGAAGTCGTTGCCCGCCAACGAGGGATTCGCCGCGGCGGACCGGCATTTCTCCCCCGCCCGGATGAACCCGGAGATCCTGCTGATCGAGACCGATCACGACCTGCGCAATTCGGCGGACTTCCTGGTGCTGGAGAAGGTGGCCCGCACCGTGTTCCGGGTGCCGGGCATCGGCAGCGTGCAGGCGATCAGCCGGCCCGACGGCAAACCCATTGATTTCACCACTCTTCCGGCGATGATCAGCCGCAGCGGCGTGATGTCGGAGATGAACCGCAGCTATCAGGAGAAGGGCCTGGCGGACATGCTCACCCAGGCCCAGGACATGCAGACGACCATCGACACGATGGAGTCGATGGTGAAGCTGATGGGCGAGATGATCGGCACCATGAACTCCATGGTGACCAAGATGCACACCATGTTCGGTGACATCGACGATCTGCGGAATCACATCGCCGACTTCGAGGATTTCATCCGGCCGCTGCGCAACTACCTGCAGTGGGAGCCGCACTGCTACAACATCCCGATGTGCTGGTCGATCCGGTCGATCTTCGACGCGATCGACAAGATGGACCCGATGCTGGACACCTTCAATTCGATGATGTCCGACATGGACCGTCTGGTCGTCCTGATGCCGCAGATGCTGGCGACGCTGCCGACGCAGATCGAGACCATGCGCTCGTCGAAAACCATGATGCTGCAGATGTATCAGGTGCAGAAGGGCATGCAGGATCAGGGCAACGCCATGTCCGACGGCCAGACCAAGATGGGTGACGCGTTCAACAAGGCGAAGAACGACGACTCGTTCTACGTGCCGCCGGAGATCTTCAACAACGCCGATTTCAAGCGCGGGATGAAGAGCTTCATCTCCCCCGACGGCAAGGCTGTGCGGTTCATCGTCTCCCACGACGCGGACCCGCTCACCGCCGATGGCATCAAGAACATCGATGCCATCAAGCAGGCCGCCCGCGAGGCGATGAAGGGCACCCCGTGGGAGGGCTCGAAGATCTATCTGGCCGGTACCGCCTCGGCGTTCAAGGACATGCAGGAGGGCAACAACTACGACCTGCTGATCGCCGGAATCGCCGCGCTGAGCCTGATTTTCATCATCATGCTGATCATCACCCGCTCGGTGATCGCCGCGGCGGTGATCGTGGGCACGGTGCTGGTATCGCTGGGCTCGTCGTTCGGCCTGTCGATCCTGTTGTGGCAGCACATCATCGGCATCGAGTTGCACTTCATGGTGATGGCGATGGCGGTGATCGTGCTGCTCGCCGTGGGTGCGGACTACAACCTGCTGCTGGTGGCCCGATTACGCGAGGAACTGCCCGCCGGTATCAACACCGCGATCATCCGGGCGATGGGCGGTTCCGGGTCGGTGGTCACCTCGGCCGGGTTGGTGTTCGCGTTCACCATGATCTCCATGTCGGTGAGCGCGATGACGGTGGTGGCCCAGGTGGGCACCACCATCGGGCTGGGCCTGCTGTTCGACACCCTGGTCATCCGTGCGTTCATGACTCCGTCCATCGCGGCGCTGATGGGACGCTGGTTCTGGTGGCCGCAACTGGTGCGGCCCCGTCCCAAGCCCGCTCCCTGGCCGGAGGTGCCGACCAGGGACGAGGAACCGGCCGGGGTTTAACGGGTGCGGGTCAGCACAGCTCCCGTAGCTGCTCGATGAGCGCGATCCGCTCGGCCGGGGTCCCGGCCAGCGGCACGACGTTGAGCACGGTCACGCCGGCCTCCCGGTAGGCCGCCACCCGCTCCTTGACGAAGCCGAGCGGCCCGATCAGCGACACGTCGCGGACCAGATCGTCGGGCACCGCCTGCGCCGCGGCCTCCTTCTCCCCGGCCAGGTACAGCTCCTGGATGCGGTCGGCCGCCGCACCGTAGCCGTACCGGGTGGCCAGGTCATGGTAGAAGTTCTTGCCGCGCGCACCCATGCCGCCGATGTACAGGGCCAGGTGCGGCTTGACGAATTCCCGCAGCGGCTCGACGTCCTCGCCGATGGCCAGGGCCGGCCCGGCGTAGACGTCCAGCGGTCCGAGTGCCGGGTCCCGTTTGGCGGTACCCGCAGCGAGCGCGTCGCCCCAGACGTCGCCCGCGCGCTCGGGCAGGTAGAAGATCGGCTGCCAGCCCTCGGCGATCTCCGCGGCGAGTTCGACGTTCTTGGGCCCGAGGGCCGCCAGCAGCACCGGAATGCGTTCCCGCACCGGCTGATTGATCAGCTTGAGCGGCTTGCCCAGGCCGGTGCCCCGGTCGGCCGGCAGCGGGACGGTGTAGTAGCGGCCGTCATATTCCAGCGGTTCGCGCCGCCACACCCGCCGGCAGATGTCGACGACCTCGCGGGTGCGCCCGATCGGCGCGTCATACGGCACGCCGTGGAACCCTTCGATCACCTGCGGGCCGGAGGCGCCCAGCCCCAGGATGTAGCGGCCGTCGGAAACGTAGTCCAGGCCGGCGGCCGTCATGGCGGTCAGCGTGGGGGTGCGGGTGTAGAGCTGCAGGATTCCCGAGGCCAGTTGCACCCGTTCAGTTTTCGCGGCCAGGTAGCCCAGCGCGCTGACCGCGTCGAAGGAGTATGCCTCGGGGACGAAGACGACGTCGAGGCCGGCGCGTTCCAGGTCGGCGACCTCGGCGGCAACCTCCTTGAATCCGCCCGCGTAGTTGATGCCCAGGCCGATTCGCATATCAGCTCTCCCTCTGTTGTGCGGCGAGGCTATCGAGTGGCGGTCGGGATGTCCAGACGCACGCCGCGGCGACGCCGGTATTGACCGATCAGCACGTCGACGGCCAGGAACGCGGCCAGGCTGATGCCCAACAGCGGGATGAACCAGCCGATCCCCGCCGCCACCGGGAGCGTCGCGACCGCCGGTGCGGACCCCATCGCGGCCAGCGCCCCGCGTCCGGGCGGTCGGCCGAATCCGCCGCGGGTGGGCCGGCGCTGCCACCACATCCGGTAGCCGTACACGATCAGCACCACCAGGGCTACGGCCAGTGCGAGCAGCACCACCTGGTTGGCCAGGCCGAACAAGGTGCCCACGTGCAGTTGGATACCCCACGCCGACAGCTTCGCGGCCAACGACCAGTCGGCGAACCAGGAGGCGTCGGTGAGAGTCCCGGTGGCGCCGTCGACGGCGACGGCGTTGTTCGACAGCACCCAGGGCTGACGGGTCTGGGCGACCGTGAACGCCGTCGTCGCCTCGGCCGGGATCCCGATCTGCACCGGGCCGTCGAGCCCCGCGTCTCGCGCCGCCGCCAACACCCGGTCCAGGCCGGCGATCGGCGTTCCCGACGGTGCGACCGCCGGCGCGGCGGTCATCGGGTGATGGTGTCCGGCGTGCTCACCGGCCATCGGAGTAGACCCGCCGGGGACCAGCTCGGTGCTGACCGACGGCGTGGTCCACGACGGCGCGGCGCGCAGTTTATCGATGTTGGCTCCGGCGTAGGTCGACCAGGTCAACCCGGTGGCCGACAGGGACAGCAGGCCCACGGCGATCCGGATGCCGACGACGCCGTGGCGGTTCAGCGTGCGCCGTCGGCCCTTGGCTGTACGTTCCACGGTGAGTAGCCGGGCCCGCGCGAAACCTTGAGCCCGCATCCGCCGGTACCGCCGGATCCACAGCCACAGGCCGCCGAGGGCGATCACCCACAGCCAGGAGGCGGCCAGCTCGCTGTAGTGCCGGCCGGGTTCCCCAAGGTGCAGGCTGCGGTGCAGATTGTCCAGCCAGATCCGCACCGGTAGTGCGCCACTGCTGCCGTAGACGGTCAGCTCACCGGTTGAGGCGCCGGTGACCGGGTCGATGAACATCGCCCGGGTCTCCGACTCCCGCAGTGTCGGGTCGGTGAACATCACCCGGGTGGTGTCCGACGGCGCTCGGCGGGGCGCACGACCGACACCACCAGATCCGGCCGCGCATCCTGGGCGGCGCGTACCTGATCGGCCAGCGGCAGGGCCGGGCCCCGGTTGGCGGTGTGCAACTGGTCGCGGTACATCCGGGATTCGATGCTGGGGGCCACCGGATACAGGCCGCCGGTGAGCGCGGCGATCAGCAGGAAGGGGCCGACCAGCAGGCCGGCGTAGAAGTGCAGCCGGGCACCAGGAAGCGGTGGCCGGTGCGGGCGAGCGGTTCGGCGCGGTCGGCTTCGATGGTCGACGACCGGGCCTCTCTTCCGGGGGTGCGAACCCGGTGGGCGGGCAGGCATTTCGCCTACCGTCGCATGCGCTCGGCGACCTGCGCAAACAGCGAAAAGCCTGGGTACGGCCGGGAAGCTTTCGGCCGTTCGGTCCGACTAATAGGGGTTTCAGACCGGTTTCAGCGGCCGAGCGCGGTTTCCAGTTCGGTCAGCGCAGCCTCGGTGTGCCCGATCAGCGTGTCGACGTCGGGCACCAGGTTGCGCCCGGCGACGTAGCCGAAGGACACCGTGTCCGCATAGGAGCAGATCGTGGCGTTGAGACCGAAGCCGTCGAACACCGTGGAGACGGGGTACAGCGCGTCCAGGTGGGCGCCGTTGAAGTACATGTCCTGCGCCGGCCCGCGGACGTTGGAGATCGGCACGTTGTAGCCGGTGCGCCATTTCGGCGTCAGCGGGAGCATGGACAGCAGCAGGGTGGGGACCAGGTTCGGTGTGGCCAGCAGGACCGTGGCCGCCGAGCCCCGACGGGCCACCTGGTCTTTGGCCCAGGCCATGGCCCGGTGGACCAGGGTCAGCCGGGCCACCGGATCGGCCAGGTCGGTGCCCAGCGGGCACTGTTGCAGGCCGAACATGTTGCCGGTGCCCGATCCGGCGCTGCCGTCCCCGGCGCGCACGCTGATCGGGCAGAAACCGATCAGGGAACTGGCGGGGAGCTCGTCGTGATCCTGCAGCCAACCGCGCAGCGCCCCGGAGACGACGGCGGTCAGCACGTCGTTGATGGTGACGGTGTCGGCGATGCCCTCCCGCGCCACCTGGGTGACGCTGCGGAATCGTGGCAGTGGCCAACTGCCGCCGGCGGCCGCGCGTTTGAATCCCAGGGCGTCGTTGAACCGGGTGAACGGCGCGCTCAGCGGTGCCGGGCTGATGCCCTCGGCGGCGGCGGCAAGGTAGTCGATGCCGCCGCCGATGAGGTTGCGCGCCAACCCGATCGACGATCCGGCGGTCGAGGCGATCGCCGATAGCAGCGACAGCGGGTTCGGCGGGCCGCCGGCGGCCTCGGTCCTCGGTTCGGGTGCGTGCACGCCGGCGGAGTAGAAGGGTTTGACGTCGCGGGCGTCGGGGTCGGTGGTGAGGCCGTCGGCGATCATCTGCATGCCTTCCACCCCGTCGACCAGAGTGTGGTGCAGCTTGATGTAAAACGCGAACCGGCCGTCGGGCAGCCCGTCGATCAGATAGGCCATCCACAGCGGGCGGTGCCGGTCCAGCGGCAGGCTGTGCAGGTCGGCGACCAGCTGCCACAGGCCGGCTTCCCCGGACTCCGGCGGCAGCACCCGCCGCTGCACATGGCTGTACAGGTCGACGTCGACCTCCTGCCAGACCCAGCGGCCGAACGTGCCCGCCCCGATGTGCGGGCGCTTGCTGAGCCGGGGATCGACGCCGCCGAGGTGGAGCAGACCGTCGCGGAACAGGTCGTCGACGTAGTGGCGGTCGGAACCGGGCGGCGGGGTGAAGATGAGCAGCGCGGCGACGTGCATCGGGTTG